>Ga0187783_10000283_pt1 | contig 38239 bp, 21 predicted proteins | sample 1015_SJ02_MP02_2_FD_132471 | JGI IMG/M metagenome (GOLD analysis project Ga0187783, IMG submission 132471) | Tropical peat soil microbial communities from peatlands in Department of Meta, Colombia - 1015_SJ02_MP02_20_MG | ecosystem: Environmental > Terrestrial > Soil > Wetlands > Peat | place... | reverse complement strand
GAATGAATTGCCTGCCTGCAAGGTGATGGTATCGCCGCACTGGGCGCTGTTAATGGCGGTCTGGAGATCGCCTCCCCCGCTAACCACAATCACAGCTCCGGGGGAAGGCGTGGCGGCGAGCGCGGTGTAGAAGCAAGCGGCGGGAAGCGTGGCCGGCCCGTCGGTCGTACCGAAATTGGGGATGTTGCCGGGTTCGCAGTAACGGTTGTCCGGACCCGAAATTGGTCCTGGAGCTGGCCCGGAAATCGGTCCTGGAGGAACTGGCGCCGGGCCTGGCCCGGAAATCGGTCCTGGGCCTGGCTCACCGTCCTGGGTCGGGCTTACCATCGCCACGGCACTTGCCGAATTGGCCGGATTCGAGCTGGCGCTGACGGTAACTTGCACCACTGTCTCGACGCTCACATTGGGCGCGGTGAACACGCCGCTCGACGATATCGAGCCCATACTGGAGGACCATACGACATCACTATCGAGAACTGCTCCTGCCCATGCCTCGAACTGCGTGATTGTACCCGATGCCAGTGCTACTCGGGGCGGAGCAACAGACAACGTGGAGGACGAGGACACCGGTACAGGAGCGGATAGGGGCGCACGTACGGGCAGAGCGGTTTGCTCGAAAGGCCTTTGCGGAAACCCGCTCGAGCAGGCGAGCATAGAAATTAGACCGGCGATGATCGCGACAACAAGAATGCCGCGTTCGAAGGAATCACGACTGCAGCGGCTGACATGAAAGCGGGGGTTTTTCATTCGATTACCTTGGCGGAGCGGCGCTTCAGTTGTGGTCTTTTTGCTGGCTTGCTATGGGTCAACTTTAGGCGTGGGAGAACTGCTGTAATAGATAACTAGCGTTCGTACTACCTTTGGGTTGTTCTGGAGTACATGGACAAGTGGCTAAGTGCGTGCCGATTCTGTGATCTCGAGTTGCGAACCGACAGGCGCGGCGCTGACCGTCTGCAATCGAAGCGGGCGTAGACCGAGAGCGCCGCCAGCGTCGTTGGCGGGAAGCCTAGGAAGGTTGAAACTCTGCCGGGCTCCATGCTGCCCTTAACCATAGTTCTGGCTCTCGCAGTCTCCAAGGAATTGACCTCCGCAAAATCGCCGGGGAGACCCGCGTTCGCAACAGCCGGCGCAGGTTTGATTGTGAGGGGATTTACCGCGCTGTTCGTTTCTCAATGCACTCGCCGCAGTCGGGTATGGCGAGCGATGACCTGAGGTTTTCGTCTTGGCCTCAATCGGGTCGCAGCAAGATTCCAACCCATCCGATCTATGTAAGTCCGCTACATGAGCCGCCCGCCGACGGTCGGTCGGACCGCTTAATGAAGGACTCTGCGCACACTCTGTGCATTACGATTTTGCGCTTCGTCGAGAGCCGATTGCCTTGGCTGCGCTCGACTTGATTCAAGCTAACGCAGTCGGCGATCCCACTACGGAAATGGAGAGCGAGTCCGCACTGATCTTTGCCATTGGACCGCACCCTCGCGCTATGACGATCGACAAGTATCGACGTGGGCTTTCGAGGCATTGGTCCGAATGTAGCCGACGAGGGCGTAAAATAACCTTACAACAGGGCGAAGCGTTGCATTCGGCCCGATCTAACCTGCTGGGCAACTAAAATTGCCGGTTCTTCGGTAAGCAGACAAAACTAGAGATTCCACGGGAGCGATTGCCAGATTTCGGAGAAATGCGAAGTTCAACGCATGAAGATTATCTGGGTCAAGCCGGGCAAGATTCTTCCTCTCGACACCGGTGGAAAGCTACGCACGTACAACATCCTCCGCCAGCTCGCGGCAAAATGCGAGCTAGCCTACCTTTCCTTTTACGGAGGCAACCGCGACTTCGAATACGAAAGCGAGATCGCGAGGCACATTCCAGGTACGATGCCCGTGCACACGCGCATCCCCAACGCCCCGTCGAGCTGGGTGGAGTTCTGCGACTATCTGTACAGATTGCCGTCGCCTACCCCTTATACCGTGAGCAAATACACCTCCCCTCAAGTGCGGGAGTTGTTGGCCGACTGCTTTCGGCTACGACGGTTTGATATCGCGGTTTGTGATTTCCTCTGCACCTCGTTGAATTTCCCTCGCAAGTTGGCGGTGCCCTCGGTGCTTTTTCAGCACAACGTGGAATCGGTGCTATGGAGACGCAAGGCTCAGCTGGAAGTGAAATGGCTAGACCGCATGACCTCCAAACTGGAATATGCCAAAATGATGCGGTTTGAGCCCACTCAAGTGCGGCGCTTTGATCACGTAATTGCCGTCTCGGAACAGGATCGCCAGGCGATGACGTCGATGGTCGATCCCAAGCAGATTAGCGTGATTCCTACCGGAGTGGACCTGGCCCAGTATCGATATCAACCTGGCTTCCGAGCCGCAGAGTGTCTGGTGGTTTTCGTCGGATCGATGGACTGGGAAGCTAACATCGATGGAGTGGAATTCTTCTGCCATCAGGTGTGGCCGCGTGTGCTCGAGAGGATGCCTCAAGCCCGCTTCCGCATCGTGGGCCGCAATCCGCATTCACGGGTGAAGAAACTGGCCTCGGGTTCGGTTGAGGTCACTGGAACCGTGCCCTCCATAGTGGATCATCTGCGGGAAGCCACGGTAATCGTGGTCCCCCTGCGCGTGGGCAGCGGGACTCGTATCAAGATTTACGAGGGGATGGCCATGGGCAAAGCTACAGTTTCAACCCGAATCGGCGCCGAAGGCCTCGACGTGCAAGACGGGCAAGATATTCTGCTGGCGGACGATCCAGAGAGATTTGCCGATAGTATCTGCGCCCTGCTAGGCGATGCAGGGTTGCGTGGACGAATCGAAGCTGCGGCCCGCGACACGGCGAGCCAATATGACTGGTCCGTCGTGGCCGAGCGTTTTGTGGAAATCTTACGAGCGACGATCGAGCGAAGCCGGGTGCATTGTCCGAGCCCCGAGGTCAGCGCGATGGGCATTTGAGATGCGATGGCGGATATGTCCAGTTGATCCCTTCATGGCTGGCACCCGCCCTGACCGGGCTTCCGCGTGCGAGCTCAACCGAAGCCAGCAAGACCCGCAGGCTTAGCCGAGAGTGCAAACTGTTGCGCAATTTACCACGAAATATTCCGGCGCAAGGCATAAGTAGTTGCATCGTCGACAGCATAACAAAGAGACAGTGGATATCGAATTGCGAAACCCACCATGTTTAGGCGCAAATCTTAGACGCTTGTCGTAGGACGATCTCGCCTTCCAGGCGGAAGTCCCCGTGTCAGGGCAATGTAAATGTATAGGAAACGGCGTTGGTCGCATTATGCGGCAAAAATTTCTGCCATGAGTGTCCAGGAAATCATGGTGCGCAGCCGGCAACTGGTCGATCGGAGGCTGGATCAAGGGCGTCATTTTTTGGGATTGGGATTCGGCGATGACGATTTCCCGGACACCCGCCCCGGGTCCAATGGCTGCTTTTTTTTTGCGCCGACCGAAGTGCCCGTCATCGTCGCCGAGCTCAAGCGTCGGATGCCTGTAGAGGTGAGAGCGATTTTAGAGCGGGCGGATCGAGTTTGTGACCATTGCTTTGATTTGCTGGGCTACAAAACACTAGATATGGGAGAGGAAATCGACTGGCAATTGGACGTCGTCCACAGCGTCCGAGCCCAGCGCAAACCCTGGTTCCAAATTCACTATCTGGACTTCCGGGAAGTGGGTGACTCGAAGATCACCTGGGAGCTCAATCGGCACCAACATTTGGTTACCCTGGCGAAAGCGTATCGGATCAGCGGCGATGAAAAGTATTCTCGAGAATTGTTCCACCAGTGGTATCACTGGCAGCAGCAGAATCCCTATCCCCTCGGCATAAACTGGGTCAGTAGCCTCGAAGTGGCATTCCGCAGCATAGCATGGCTGTGGGTCTGGTATCTCCTGGTTGGCACTCCCGCCCTGCCGCCGGGCTTCCGCAAAGACTTGCTCCGAGCGCTGGCCATCAGCGGCCGCCATATGGAGCGCTATCTCTCGACCTATTTCTCGGCCAACACCCATTTGCTCGGGGAGGGGGTAGGTTTGTTCTTCATTGGCCTGCTGTGCCGCGAGATACCAGCCGCCAATCGGTGGTGTCAGCTTGGCTGGAAGATCCTACTAGAGCAGGCCCAACAGCAAGTGCTCGCCGATGGTATGCACTTTGAGCAATCGACGTACTATCACGTGTATGCGCTCGACTTTTTCCTGCACGCCTACCTCCTAGCCCGTCGCAATGAGCAAGTGGTCCCAGAGATCCTGGCGGACACGATCCGCCGGATGCTCGAGGCACTCGATGGTTTGGCCCAAGCCGGTCCCCCGCCGCGGTTCGGAGATGACGATGGCGGGCGGCTGTTCGATCCGCAGCGCAACCGTGCCGAACATCTGACGGACCCCTTAGCGACCGGGGCCGTTCTTTACCATCGAACCGATTTCAAACGCTCCGAAAGAAAGCTGCCCGAAGAGAGCTTTTGGCTGCTCGGCAGCCACGCTGGCGCGCAGTACGACGGACTTCCATCCGTGCGAAGCGCACCACGCTCCCGCGCCTTCGCCAACAGCGGGCACTACGTCATGGCAGAGGACAAGCCAATCGCACAGTTGACGATCGATGCTGGACCGCAAGGTGCTTCGAGTGCCGGTCATGGTCACGCCGATGCTTTGAGCATCCAGCTCAATATTGGTGGTCTGGAATTCGTGACCGATGCGGGGACATTTGAATATATCGGTGACGGACCAGAGCGCGACCTGCTTCGCTCCACCGGGAGTCATAGCACCTTGCAAGTGGATCGATCGAGCCAAGTTGCGCCGGATGGGCCGTTTTCCTGGAAAAGCCTGCCCCAGGTCCGACCCGAGAGCTGGATCCTAGGTCCCAGCTTTAACCTGTTTGTCGGCAGTCACGACGGCTACGCTCAGGCTGGATTGGTGGTGACACACCGTCGGTCGATCTTCCACTTGAAATCGCAGTTCTGGCTGGTGCGGGATCTTGCCTTGGGAGAGGGAACCCATGACCTGGATCAGATCTGGCACCTGGCGGTCAAAGATGTCCAACAGGATGGGCACTCGTTCGGCTTGTCGGTTGGCGCACGAGCGCTGACAATCTTGGCCTGTGCGGAGGAGGGAACCCATCCGGCGATTTTCGAAGAACCCTGGTCTCCGGCTTATGGCACATTGGAGATGCGGCCAACCCTGCATCTGCGCAAACGCGGACCACTGCCTGCGGAGATTGCCACCCTGCTCGTACCTGCGCAAATGAATGCTGGGCATCTCGAGCGCTTACCCGAAGCCCCCGGGGTCGAAGCGTATCGGTACAGTCGCGACGAACAGGCACATTATTTCATCTTCTCCAGAGGAGGCGCGTGGAGCGCTCTCTCTTGGTCGAGTGATGCCGAGTTCCTTTACTTTGTCGAGGATAGGAGGAGAACAATGCGGCAGGCATTTGCGGTAAACTGCGGCCTCCTCGAATGGAATCGCCAGGTTTTGGTCTCGCGCCGCCAGCCGTGGGAGTGGATGGAATGCCATGGGGAAGGGAAAGCAACCAACATTGTCACGCCCGAAGGCATTGTAGCCGGTAGGTCGAGCGTGGGGTTGACCGGAGAGGACAAGGTTCGAACCGGGTAGGGGGAAGTCAGAAACTGATGTGTGGAATCTGCGGCGTCGTGAATTCGCAACCGCTCGATCTCGTGGACCGAGCGGCGCTGGCCTCGATGAATCACCAAATCGTCCATCGCGGGCCGGACGATGAGGGTTTCTATCTGGGTGCGGGAGTCGGGCTAGCTATGCGACGTTTGAGCATCGTCGACCTCGTCAGCGGCCATCAGCCAATCTCCAATGAAGATGGCACTCTCTGGATCGTCTACAACGGTGAAATCTATAACCACGCGCAATTGCGCGCGGAGCTCGAGAAGCGCGGTCACAAGTACCGTACCCAGAGCGACACAGAAACGATCATTCACCTCTACGAAGAATACGGGCCCGGCGCGGTCAGCCACCTTCGGGGAATGTTTGCGTTTGCGATTTGGGACGAACGTCGGCGTCAACTTTTTGCCGCGCGGGATCGCCTGGGTATTAAACCATTCTATTATCTCTATGCCGGCGGCCGATTTCTGTTCGCCTCTGAGATCAAGGCCTTGTTGGCTTATCCGGGAGTTCGGGCGACCCTGAACCCTGACACCATTCCGGAATATCTGGCATTCGGGTATCTCAGCGGCGAGCAGAGCATGTTTTCCGGAATCGCGAAGCTCTCTCCCGGGCACACTCTCGAACTCGCGCAAGGAGGCAAGCCTCGGATCGAGCGCTATTGGGACCTGGAGATCGGAGTGTCGGAACCCGCACGAGCGAAACAGTATTACGTTGCAGGGTACCGGGAGCAACTGGAGCAAGCTGTCTCGACTCACCTGATGAGCGATGTGCCGCTGGGCATTTTTCTTAGCGGAGGACTGGATTCGAGCGCGGTCGCGGCGCTGGCCACCCGGATTCGCAGGAGTCCGCTTCAGACATTTGCTGTCGGCTATGGCGAGCAGGCTTTTAGCGAGTTAGGTTATGCCCGGGAAGTCGCCGAGTACCTGGGTGCAGAACACCGAGGGGTAGTGGTTGGCCGGGAAGAGTTCTTTCGCGCCTTGCCTCTCCTAATCTGGCATGAAGACGAGCCTCTGGCCTGGCCGTCGAGCGTATCTCTGTATTTTGTGGCGCGGCTGGCGCGGGAACATGTGACCGTGGTGCTTACCGGCGAGGGTTCAGACGAAACGCTTGGCGGCTACTCACGCTATCCCTGGACACTATGGAATACGCAATTCCACGCCGCCTGGCAGAGGTTCACGCCTGCCGCCCTGCGCCGGCTGGTCCGTGTCGGCATTGCGCGCGGGCCGCTCGGTTCCACCCTGCGCCGGAAGTTAGGGCATACTTTTCTGGCCCGCAATGGAGAAGACTGGACTTCTTTCTATTTTGATAATTTCTACTCGGCATTCTCCCAGCACGAGCAGCAAACCTTGCTCTCTGACACGCTCCGCAAAGATGCCGCGCTGGCGTACGACAAGGCTCTTTTTTTCTGGAATCAATCGTCCGGTGATCTGCTTCATCGGCTGCTCTACACGGACATTAAGACCTATCTGGTGAAGCTGCTGATGAAGCAGGATACGATGAGCATGGCAGCGTCGATCGAAAGCCGAGTCCCCTTTCTCGATCATGGGGTCGTTGAGTTTGCCGCCAAGATTCCGGCACGGTTTTCGATCAAGAGGCTGGCCGGAAAACAGATCTTGCGAGAAGCTGTGAAAGATCTACTGCCGAAATCGATTATTGGTCGGAAGAAAATGGGGTTTCCCACCCCGTGGTCGCAGTGGCTCAAGGGAGCCGCGTGGAACCACATAAGCCAGGTGGTCTTGAGCCCGCGGAGCTTCGATCGTGGTTTGTTGCGCCGAGAGGCCGTCGAACTCTTGCTGGCGGAGCACTGCAGCGGGCAGCTCGATCATAGCGACCGCATTTGGCGGCTGCTGAATTTGGAATTGTGGCTGCGGGTTTTCATCGATGATGACAAGGAGCTCCGCTCTCACTCCGACCCCGCGGTTTCTGCAATCCGCGGGAGTGTCACAAATTGAAGAACCCGCGAAAGTGAGTACCCTCCTGGTAATCCGCCAACAAAATAATCCGAGCGCTCTCCTACACCAATCCACAATCACCTGATCGCGAGTGGCGTGACTGGCTTGGCCGGAATGCACTTCCCGGGCCTGCCCACGCGGAGAGACCAATATTACGATTCAGATCGAAATGACCGAGAGAATGAAATCTTCCAACAGCGTGGTCGGAGGAGGATTGGGAGGCATTTTACGCCGCATCCAGAAGCGAATGTATCCCTATCGCCGCAAGATCATGGAAGGAATCGACTAGAATTGGATATACTCGCTCGACGCTCCGCAGTGGATGTGCAGGATTGTCCGAGTCTGATTCGGATTACACGGGCATGGAAGGTCAAAGCGCAGAAAAGCCTGTAGGGTCCGCCGAGCTCGCTACGGCGTCCGGCGGCAAATTACTCCTTGTTTTTGTTCTGGGAAGCTATATTTTCTGGATTTTGCACAGCTTCGCCATTCGAACCTCTTTCAGCGCGATCGGCCAACTGTTGCTCAAGATCCGGCAGAGATCCTGAAAAAGGCAAGACCGTGTCCCTCCTTTCTCCCTGGATCGTGTTTGTCTCCTCGCTCTGTTCGGCACATATCTGCTGCAACCGCTTCGTGCGTCCTCACAGTAGAACCATCGTTTTCCTCTCCGTAATGGTTGTGTGGGTAACCTTATTGATTGTCCCGGTAGAGCTTCTAGCAGCGCTTCAAATCGCGCAAGTAATATCCCGAGTCACGGTGCCCAGGGTGGCAGTGCTCGAGTTGGTAGTTCTGGCGGGGTGCGTCATCCTGTCTGTTGTATCGCTTCCTCGCGCGGCTCTTTCCGTGAAAAACTCTGCCGTCGACGGGCTCGAAGTTGGGGAGCGTTTACCGCCCTATCTGAAGCTGTCGGCTGTCATTCTTGGGGGCTCCTATTTGCTGTTTGCCGTTGATCTGTGCACGTCGTTCCCCAAAGGGGTGGATGCTCTCTCCTATCACATTCCGCTGGCCCTGCGGTGGCTGCAGGAGGGGACGCTGCGTGTCCCTGCTGACAAGGCTTGGCAGCTCAGTCTTCCAGGGAACGGTGAAATCGTGCAGATGCTCGCGTTAGCCACGGGAAGACAAAGCTTAACCGCTCTGGGGAGTTGGATTTCGGGTGTTGCGCTAGCGATTGCGGCTTATCCTCTTGCGCTCGGGTTCAGTAATGGGAGGAAAGCCCCGGCGTTCGCCGCAATCCTAGTTGTCTTTACTATCCCCATGATTGAGTTTCAGGTTTTTTCGGCGTATGTTGACCTCTTCGGCACGGCATTCCTTTTCGCCGCTGTTGCTTTGTTTGCGCATCGCTATCGCGCACCACTCGTATCAGAACCAACGACGCGTAGCCAAAGCTTTTCCCACGCCGCAGTCGTGGTTTCGGCACTTGCCTGTGGCTTGAGTTTGGGAACCAAAACTACATTCTTGCCTTATTGCGTTTTGTTTATGGGGGCGGCGGTTTACGTCCTCTGGAAAGAACGACGCATCCACCACCAGCCCGTCCCGCGGCTGCTGAGCGTCTTCTTGCTGGCAATTTTGCTCCCCAGCGTGTTCTGGCCTATCCGTGCACTGCAGGCAACGGGCAACCCGCTTTATCCGACGCCAGTATCGGTCGGCAGCCACGTGATTTTCCCTGGATACCAACCGCAAGCAAAACTTCTCATTGACGAGCCTCCCGGGGGAAGCGCAAAACATGGCGATCAGAAGTTTGTGCGCCGCCCGTCGGAGTGGTTGGTCTACCCTTGGACGGAGTGGCTGAATAGCTTCGGTGTTTTTCCCACCGTCTACGGGGAAGCCAGTGGGCTGGGTGGGGCGTTCGCTTCCTTCGTAATTGTGGGAGTAGGATTTCTAGCTTACCAGTGCGCTGTAGGATGGCAAAAAGTGGCCGCAGTCGCGCGCACGGCTTTGCTGGCATGGCTAGTGTTGTTGCTGCTCTGGTTCTTTGCGATGCATAGAGTGTTGCGCTTCGGACTACCAATATGGGTTCTCGCCTGCCTGCTCGCCGTACCCGCGATGGCTGTGCTGATGAAGACGTGTCCTCGCGCGTCGGCCGTCTTATTTGTATGCGCCATCTCAACGACTTGCGCGGTTAGCTCTCTGGTTCCATTTCATAGCTTCGTGGGAAATTTATTATCACGGAGGTGGTCCCGCGCAGACGCCTACGGGTATCCGAAGTTCATTGATGAGCTGCCTCCCGGAACCTGCATTTTGAATGATACGCGCCTGCGAGAAAAGGACTTTGCGCTAGCGGGCAATGGGCTTACCAACCGCGTGGTGACTGCGTTTGAGGCACCGCAGGAACTAACGGCGGAATTCCTCTCCTCTCGCAAGATCGATCTGGTCGTCCAAGTCACCTCTGCCAACGGTAGGGGAGACAATGCATCGCTGGCGGGGCTGCCGCAATGCGTAGATGGTACCGAGATCTTCCACTCCGTACTAGCCGGCAATCTGTGGAGGATCTGGAAGGTCAGAAGCTCGCCGACTCCGGGGGATGCCGGGGAACGGTGTCTCATTCCGGGAATGCGCTCGAGAAATACCCTTCCTTACATTTCGCCCATCCGGCCAATGAGTCACTAATTCGCCCCAGTAGATCGCGACAGCCGGTATTCGGCGCGGATGGCGCCATATTTCCCGGCGGTTTCATTCCCTTTTGCGAGCGAAAGGGCTTGGCAGTGGCCTGGGCGGTCGCCATAATGCGGTTCGGCAAAGCAAAGTTGCGCCGAGGTGCTGGTGAGCAGTTGGTCGCTAAGGATGACGGGGTGTTCTGTAGCGAAATCGTGCAGGAAAGCTGGAGGGGATAGCGTCGCCCGTCACGAAGGCGAGCCTGATTGAGAAATTGCCTCTACTGCGGTGGGACTCGGTGTCGAGACCAATCCGTATCCCAGATTCTGCATCACATCGCCCCAAGCCGACTCAATTGCGACGATCGACTCGGGAGCCAGCTGCGATTTCCAGCCGCCGACGGTCGCCGAGCGAACAAAGGGCTTATCCTTCCGGGTTCCCTTCGTAAGAACCCAGGTGCCGGCCTCTTTTTGTTCGAGCGCCCGCATTCTCTCTGGTGAGCTTAGCGCAATCGCTCTCTCGAAAGCTTCGGTGCTCGAATCGATCTTTGGGAATGAGCTGCGTTCGAGAAACTCAACAACTTTAGCCAGTTCGTGTACGGGATCGCGCTGCAAGTCTTCATAGCGGATCTGGAGGAACGCGGGGTTGCTTCCCCGTAGCACCGTCCAACTCAGCACGTTGTCGCGCCAGGAGCCGAACTTTGGATCGAACTCCCCCACCAGAAAGCGAGGCACGAAATCGACAAGAGGATAGCCATCGGGGAGGTTCCGCGCCTTTACATGGTGATGATAAAAGGAGATGGCAACATCCCGCGGATCGCGCACCAGGTAGATCACTCGCGGGTAGTGAGGCTGAAAGCACTCGTGACTTTTCAGCAAGCGCGGGCGCGGAAACTGGCGCATAAACCGGTCAGGATTGAAATAGATTTCCGGAATTCGCGACTCGATGTTGGAGAAGGTGGCTGGCTGGTTGGGATAGATCAGGTTTGCCAGGAGAAATCGCATCCAGGTGTTGCCGCTTCTGGGATAGGACACGAGAAAGATGTCATCGGGGAAGACCGTCACTCCCCGTCCGGCGATCTGCCGTCCGGCGAGTACCCGGCCGGCTTGGGCAAGAGCCCCAAGTATTCGATCGAAACTGTTCGGCGAGGATGGCATTGCGGCTCAGTGTCTTATGAGTTCACGGTCGGCATCGGCGTCCATGACCAGCACGTAGCCTAGCTTGCGCATCAGCGAACCCCAGGTGGATTCGATATCGGCGACCGCTCGCCTAGGCAGTTCCGATTTCCACGATCCCTGCTTGGCTTGGCGCACAAAAGCCATATCCGGGCGAGTGTTTTTTGTGAGTGACCATTCCGCTGCTTGTTTTTTTTCGAGCTCGCGCATGTGATCTGCCGAACTGAGCTGCACGGCCCGCGCCAGCCGTTCCGGGCTGGCTTCCAGTTGCAAGAAATCGGCAACCTTGGCCAGTTCGCGCTGAGGATCGTCCAGCATGTCTTCGTAGCGAAGCAAGAGAAACTTGCGATTGTGCTGCATGGCCAGCCAACTAGCCACATGGTCATACCACGAGCCCCAGCGTGGGTTGACCAGCAACCCGGAGTCGAAACTTCCATCCAACAGCCGGGGAACAAATTCTTCCATGCCGTGGTTGTTGGGAAGGATTCCCAGTTTGACGGCGTAGTGGTAGGCCGAAACCACCACGTCTCGCGGGTCGCGAACGATGTAAATCACCGTCCTGTATCGGGGGTCAAAGCAGTCGTGGCTCTTCAGAATGCGGGGAAGCTTGCGCAATGCGCGATCCGAGTGAACGTACAAGGAAGGAAGGCGGCTCTCGACATTGGCAAACGTGATGGGAGTGTCCTGGTAAATGAGATTGCCAATCAGAAAGCGAGTCCAGGTGTTACCGGATTTAGGATAGGAAACGATGAAGATATCGCCGGGTAGAACGGTCAGATTGCGGCCGGCCGGACTGCGATCGAACGCCACATCGATTATCTTTCCCGCGTGCTGGATTAGACCGCTTATCCGTCGGAGCGTATTGTTCATTCTAAGTCCTGCTGGTGGGCATGCTCTCGGCCAACTGCGAGGAGATCTCCCCTACCAGGTTTTCAAGACAAACTCTCAGCACAGCGTAGGTTTGTCGTGTTCCCTCTATATCGCCAAAATATGGATCTGCTATCTCGCGGTTTTGCTGCCGCCCCTCGGCATATTGGCTCACGAGTGAAATCCGCTGCTTTGCCTCGGGGTATAAGGTCCGAAGTTCGGCAAGATTTTCGAAATCCATGGCCAGAATTGCGTCTGCGCCGAACATCAGTTCCGGGGTCAAGAGCTGCGCCCGGTGGTCATCGAGCGGCATGCCGAGTTCCCGGGACACAGCTAATGCCCACGGGTGGGCCGGACGCCCGGGTACGGCATGCAGGCCTGCGGATTTCACTACCACGCCATCGATTCCGCGCTCGGAAAGCAGGCGCTTTAGCATGGTCTCGGCCATGGGGCTGCGCATCAGGTTGCCGTAGCAAACGAACAGGTACGAGTTTCGACGGGCAGGAGCAATTCGGGGCGACCCAGGGCGGCCATTCCCGGCGCTCATCCCCATGGCATCGCGGATACGCAGCTCGGTGTATGAGGCACGCGCCATTGGTTCGAGCCTGGAGTAGGTCCTCCAATAGCCTTTCAGCCGGCGTGGCGCCACTCTCCAGAAGGCCGACTTCGCAAGCACGGCCAAGAAAGACCACAGCATACGGCCCATCTCCGCGAAAAAGGGCCATGGATCTGGCCAAGACCACAGCGCCTCTTTGACGAAGGGAGAGAAGTCTGCCGGAGCCAGCAGCAACTCCCGCGCCAGGGAAGGCTTGGCACCCACCGGAGTAGGGTTCGCGAAGACGACACTCTGCATGCGATCCAAATACCCAGGGCTCCAGCGCCAGCGCATGCCCACCGCGTAGCGGTCCGGTACGTTGGGCCGCTCGCCATGCAGCAATTGCCAATAGTAGAAAGGGAAATCGACTCCGGCTGCAATGGGAAACGAAACCGAGCCCCAAAACCGACCATTCACCTCTAACAAGACCGATCTGCCGGTTTCGCGGTCCACCCGAAATTCCACCATCGCAACACCCTCCCATGCGAGGTTGCGCAGCAGTTCGATCGCCGATCGAAACAACTCGGGATCGGGTTCCTCGGCGACAGCGAGAATGGACACTCCCCCGGTCACGGGTGCTTCCTTCAGCCGGCGGTGTTGGAACTTTGCCACGCACTCCCCCTGGTGGATCAAGACTTCAACCCCGACGCCCTCACCCCGGCAAAACTCCTGTACCTGGACGCTCCCCCAGGGGTTGTTTTCAAAAGCCGCATCCAGTTCTTCGAAGTGGTTGAAATAAAGAGCCCGGAAAGCCGCAGCGCCCTTCTGCACGGGCTTAACTACCAGGGGAAAGCGCAGGCGCGGGGCAATCTGCTCGAGCTCGGCAGCGGTGGCAATCGTCTCGGTAAACGGCACTTGAATCCCAATGCGTTGGGCGATTTCAAGGGTTAGCGACTTGTTCAGCACACGCTCGACGGTACGTGGGGGAGGACACGCCACGTGCAACAACGGAGTCAGTCCATCATAGGCCTCGGCTAAGGCAGCGAGCGCCGGATCGCTCGCCGGAATGATCACGTCAAATTGCTTCTTCGTTACTAGCGCCAACAGGGCTGCTGAAAATTCCGTCGAACGTTGAGACCGTAGGGGCAGACGATGGTGTTCGCGGAGGGCGCGCGAGCCGAGATCAGGCTCCTCTGGCTGAAAGGAGGCAACCTCTACCGGAATACCGCGACGGTGGAGGGATCGCGCGATGGGCAAGCTGATGCGCGGAGCGGCACCCAGGATCAGTACCGGACGAGATGGGGAGCACCCGTTCATTGAACACATCGCCACAGTGGATTCCGGCTCACGCTTCTTGCCGCGAGGTCTCAACCAGTTCCACGCCCGCCTCCGCATCTTGTTCGTCATAGGAAACTACATCGATCTTCCAGGCCCTGCGCGTCCAAACCGCCCAACCGATGCCCGCGCCGTACACCGAGAGTGCCATGGCTACTTGCCCGGCCAGTTGCAACAAATGGTGCGGGATAAACCACCGTCGAAGCAAGAGGAGGGCGATCACCAAGGGCATCGTCAAGACCAAGGGCAGGAGAAACGCCTCTCGGAGATAAGACAGCAACCGTAGCTTGAGCAGTCGGCAGAGGTGCTGAGGAATGAACAAGAGGACGGTGCAGGACAGCGGAATTGCCGTTCCAATCGCATCCCCAACGATCCCGAACTTTCGAACCAGAAGCACGCTGAGCACAAGATTGGCAATTCCTTCCGCCAAGGTTACCTTGGCGAGCATCTGGTGCTTGCCCATGCCGAACAAAACCCGCGATGAGGCCGTCTGCATCAACATCATCGTGGATGGGAAAAGTAGGATCAGAAGCACCGGATAACTTGTCGCCACATAGCGCGCTCCCACCCAAGCTTCGATGACCGACTTGCCTAATATGACCCAAATTGCGCACACGGGAAGGATCACCAGAGCGCACATTCGATTACCGGCGACGAAAATCTTTCTCAGCCGAGCCAAATCTCCCAGTGCATCCGACTGGCTCGACATGGGCAAGAAAATTTGCGCCATGCTGTGCACCAGTTCCGTCGAATATTCCACCAGGCGCGAGCCTATGGTGAAATATGTGACGGCGGTCGCGGAGAGGAACGTACCGATGACCAAAGCATCCGTCTTAAAACGCAGGCGCCCGGCTACCAGGATGAGGAAAGTTGTGCCGCCGTAGCTGGCGATTTGGCGCAAGCTCGACCGACTCACATAGCTAGCGCCCAGCCGCAGGCGCAAGTGCCAGAATACGGCAACGCCATTGATCAGCCCGCCTAGCAAGGGCAAGCTCACCGTGATGAATGCGATGGTGAGCAATCCTCGGCCGTGCTCGAGCGCGATCACAATCAGCAGCGCACGCAGGAGCATCGAACTGATGCTGGTGAAGTTCAGGAGATAAAAACGCTGCAATCCCTCGAGGATGCCCCCGAACACGCCCAAAGGAAACCCCAGCGAAACCGACGTCCCCACCATGAGCAGCAACCAGCGCGCCGTTTCCCCAAACTCGCCAGGAATGCGAAATATCTTGGTCACGTAAACAGAGGCGATGACGGTAATAGCCATCGTGACCAATGCGATCCCGCCGTAGCTGAACATGGCAGTATTTACCAGCCGGTTCAACTCCTCCTGGGCGTCGGTGGCTACGTACTTGGCAACGTAGCGGATGATGGAGGAGCGGATGCCGAGGTCGAAGAGCCCGTAGTATCCGGTGGCGGAAAAAATCAGGATCCACAATCCGAAAGCTGTGTCCCCGAGGCGATGGAGGATGTAGGGAGTAAGAAAAATTCCCAGCAGGATGTTCAGGCCCAGCGCGAACCAGCTCGATCCGACATTTTTAAGGATTTGCCCTTTGTCGAACTTCATGAGGCCTACTCTGCCGGTTGCATCGCGGCGGTTAATCGGGAAACGCCGGGAGCGAAATTCGCTACCCCACTCTCGTGCTCGATTCGTGCCATACGCTCCGCCAGCTTTTCCCCAAAAGTGCGGACATGAGGTTCGCGCAGAATTTCCATGTGCCGAAAGTCAACCACATGGATCTCGACGCCACTCTGGCTCCTTGCACCCCAACCCATCTCCGGATCGTCTATGTAGTAGAACGGCTGTCTGGGGCGCTTAAACAGAACCACGGGGGCGCGGAACCGCGGCGGACTGAAATCTTCGGGCCAATAGGCTTGCTGCCAATCGGTTCGCGCTAGCTTCGTACCCACCAGATGTTGCACCTTGTTCTTGACCACATGTCGGTACGACGCCAGTTGCTGGGAGAGGCTTAACTGCTTGAGGGCGCGCACCCGTTGGCTGTAGTAGTAGGCTTTCCACAACCAGCGCCTCTGACTATGCTGCAGCACCCAAGTATCGAAAATGGCGAACAATCCGATCTCCTCGCCTTGGGATTCCAGGCTCAGCACGATCTGCTCCGCAATGTGTGCGCCGTCGCACAAACCACCCAGGCAATACGGTCCGCGGGGCTGCACCCCGCGCATGGCTGCGGTGTATTCATCGGTAAGAGCCCGCATTTCCTGCTCGGAGTACGGACGCTTGCCGCCGGTAATTGGAGCCTGTCCTTGGATCTTGTACACCATTTGATCCCGACCCATGTGCCTCGCCAGCATGGCGTAGCCCAAAGACTGCTCGCCAGGGGGCACGATGGCAAAGAAGGGAAGGCGCGCGGTGTCCCCGTGCTGGATTTCCACGACTACCGGCTCGGGTCGAACCTCGGAAGGTTCGGCGAGCAGACTCGCTAGCGACTCAACCGTGGCGCACTGGAAAAGGGCGGAGAGCGGTATCTGGGTACCCATTTCTTGGTTGAGCTGAGCGAGCAGGCGTCCCGCCAGCAATGAGTGTCCCCCCAGATCGAAAAAGTTATCCCGCACGCCAACCGACGGCAGGCCCAGAATTCTGGCAAACAAGGAAGCCAGTCTGGACTCGAGTAAGTTTCGGGGTGCGACCCATGTGATGGCCGCCCCTCTGGTCACCGGCGGTGACGGCAAAGCTTTGCGATCGACCTTTCCGCTGGTAGTCATGGGAAAACGTTCTACAAACACGAACCGCGAAGGCAGCATATATTCGGGAAGTTTCTGCTTGATCTCTCGTTGGAGATCCTCGATTTCCAGGGTTTTTCCGGGCTCAGCCATTACGTAGGCGACCAGGGACTTGTCTCCCGGATTGTCCTCGCGCAGGACCACGACGGCTTGCAGGACACCAGCACATTCGCCGAGCACGGCTTCGATCTCCCCAAGCTCGATGCGGAAACCTCGCAGTTTGACCTGAAGATCGATGCGCCCCAGGTATTCGATATTGCCATCCGGGTGAAACCGCGCCAGGTCTCCCGTCTTATAGAGGCGGGCGCAAGGCTCGTTCCGGAAGGGATTCGGAATGAATTTCTCCTCTGTAAGCGCGGGACGATTCAGGTACCCGCGGGCCAGGCCTATCCCTCCAATATGCAACTCCCCGGGCACTCCGATGGGCACTGGTTCGAGGTTGGCGTCGAGGATATAAATCTCGGTATTGGCGATCGGCCGGCCGATCGGGACGATCGTCGGCTGACGGTGGGGGCGGCAAGCCCAATAGGTTACGTCGACCGAAGCCTCTGTCGGGCCATACAGGTTGTGTAATTCGGCTTGTAGGCGCCCGAAGAAGCGCTGCTGTAGCTCAAAAGGCAGCGCCTCGCCGCTAACGAAAACCTGCCTTAGGGAACGACAACGCTCCAGACCGGCGGACTCCAGAAAAATGCCCAGCATCGAGGGCACGAAGTGAAGCGTCGTGATCCCCTGTTGGGCGATGAGGTTCACCAGGTAAGCGCAATCGCGATGGCCGCCCGGACGCGCCACGACCAGCGTAGCTCCGGTCAGCAAAGGCCAAAAGAACTCCCATACGGAAACGTCAAAGCTAAACGGTGTTTTCTGCAAAACACGGTCCTGCCCGCTTAGTTGGTACATGTCCTGCATCCAGAGCAGCCGGTTCACAATGCCTTCGTGCACGTTGAGAACGCCCTTTGGCTTGCCTGTCGAGCCCGAGGTGTAGATGGCGTACGCCAGATGTTTCCCGCCAACATTCGCCGACGGGTTCTCCGTGCTTTCTGATTGCAGCGACGGCCAATCCCGCTCGAGACAGAAGATGCTGCCGCTCTCGGCAGGAAGTCGATCGAGCAGATAGGCCTGCGTCAAAACGACGGGGGGCGCTGCATCCCGCAAGATCATCTCCAGCCTGTCCTTCGGATATTCAGGATCGAGCGGGACATAGGCGCCGCCGCTCTTAAGAGTGGCCAGGAGGGCGATGACAAGTTCGATCGACCGCTCGGCACAGACGGCAACCAGAACGTCCGGTCCCACTCCGTTCTTCCGCAACCAGCCGGCCAGTTGGTTGCTACGCCCGTTCACTTGTCGGTAGGTAAGGGACTCCGACCCGTAGACCACAGCCACAGAATCAGGAGTCTTCTCGACCTGGGCTTCGATGAGCTTGTGCAGCGGCACATCTCTGGGATACGGAACCGAGGTGTTGTTCCAGTCGACCAGTAACTGGTGGCGCTCGCTTTCCTCGAGCAGGGGGATGCGCGAAATCTTGAGGTGCGGATTCTGCGCGACCGAATCCAACAGAATCCGAAAATGTCTAATCATGCGCGCAATCGTCGAATCGTCAAATACGTCCGTGTTATAGCTGAACGTGACTGTGAGTTCGTTTTCTTGCGGCACAAATTCGATGGCGAGATCAAACGGTTCCGTCGCATTCTTTGGTTCCAGCAGCTTGGCCCCCAACCCAAGGTCAAATTCGATGGCCTCTGGCATGGTGAACATGACCTGGAACAGAGGGTGACGGCTCATGTCCCGTTCGAGATGCAGTTCTCGGATCAGGGTTTCGAAAGGTACCTCTTGGTGATCGAATGCACCCTCCACCAGTTCTCGGACACGGGCCAGCAAGTCGGCAAAGCTAGGATCCCCCGAGAGGTTGGTGCGTAGCGCGAGCATGTTTTCGAGCGGGCCAACCACTCGCTCCAGTTCAGGCCGATGACGGCCGGATACGCGCAGGCCCACGACGAGGTCTTCTTGTCGGGCGTAACGGGACAAGAGAACATCGAAAGCAGCCAAAAGCACGACCCAGACTCTGGCACCCTGTTTTTGTGCGAGGTCGCGAAGTCGTTCCTCTAGCAGAGGATCGATCCGCATTTGCTGCCGGGAGCCACGAAATGTCTGGACCGGCGGCCGGGGACGATCCGTGGGCAAATCTAGGGTCGAGGGCGCGGCCGCAAGCTGCTGCAACCAGTAGGAAAGCTCCGGCGCTTTGTCCTTCCGGGAAACCAGCCTGCGGTACTGTGGGCCAGCTTCTCTCGGCCGGGCGGAGTTCGATCGCACTTGGTAACGCGAGCAGATTTCGCTTAGCAAAATTCGAAGGGAAATCTCGTCGCAGACAATGCGGTGGGTAACCAGGAGAAACACATGTTCGCCTTCCGACCGTCGGAAAAGGGTTGCCCGCACCGGGAAACCGTGAGTCAGGTCAAACGGCATGGCCATTTCTTGCTCGACCAAGGAAGAGAACCTGGCGGCGCGTTCCGACTCGGCCAGGTTCTGTACCTCGACATGGCGCACCGGTATCTTGGTCGAGGCGGCCGAGACCTCGACTGGCATTCCGTCGATGATCTGAAATTGGGTACGCAAGATCTCGTGCTGCTCGACCACTTCGTCCCACGCACGCTCCAGCAAGGCAACGTCGAATGCCAGGGGAAGCTGCAACGCCAAAGCCACATTGTGAACCGGGTTGCTGGGGTGCAGTTGTTCGAGTACCCAAAGACGCTCTTGACCGGGGGAGAGGGCGAATTGTTGTTGGGAACCGAGTTCGCGCCCTTCCGTTAGGTTGCGGCCCATTTCACATTCCTTGAAGACTTTATCCATTGCGGTCGATTCTTCGTGCCGACACCACGCCCTCCCATGAGGGATACGGTTTCACTGGTCGCGCCAGACCCATGCATGGCCGATTTCGCCAGCCCCGTATGGACCGCCTGGGAGACAATATTATCTCGCGGGTACGTTTCTCGTGGACACCCTTCTCCGGAGCCGCCGGGCGCGGCACTCATCGCGTGCAGCTGTGCTCGAATGTGGATTTGCCAGCATTTTCGAAAGCTTCAATCCTTGGACGCCGCACTAGACGGAAAGGTTCGTCAGGCAACATATTGATTCCCTGAATCTTATAACCTCATACACTTGCTCGTATCTGGCGCCATTTGCGGTAAGGCTTTCCTTCAGGAATTCTTGCGGAGGTGCGAAGCAGAGCAATCCGTACTGCCGTGCCCCGCCCAAGCCTTACCCTGGGACACACTTCCCCAAAAGTGCAGCGAGCATTCCAGGTTCCAATGAGGACAGTCCTTCCCTAGGCTGGTGTAAGCGCAGGTTTTCAAAGACGATACCTCCTCCGCCCTCTGCCTGCGGTCGAGGCTTCGATGGCAGGGAAGATGAAAGTTTTTTGTCCCGCCTGAACTTTTGGTGGACTGTCAAAAGGTACAGTTCAAGACTGGAGGGCGCTCCTCCGGCAGGAATCTCCTTTGCGTGACCGTGGGCTGCCGTTTTTTGGGCGGCATGCATCGCATCGAAGGCGAGGGCTTGTCCAGAACAGTTTCCTTATTGCAGCAGGAAACATTTCCACCGATAATGGCATTCCGCACCGCTCAATTCCCGATGAAAGCGCCTATCAGCCTGGAATGTGCGTCCGCACCCCTTACGAAGAGATTGCCCTTTGATGATTATGCCTGTCTGACTGGGGAAACCATCGGGATTGAGTAATCGTAAAATGGTGGCTGTATCTCAGCCACAAGGAATCTCAATCGCTACCTGGAAGAGACAGAGCATGAACGGCACTGGTACAAGGATTTTGTTCTTTTTTCTTTTGATTGTCGGTCTGCGCGCGCGGAACGCCCAAGCCCAAAACGCCGGAGCCGATAACCTTTATTGTGTGGGTACCCGCGGAAACCAGTACGAAACTACCAATTTTTCCCCACCGGAAGATGGTTGGGCGAAGCTTCCCCAGCGATGCGTCCGCACGGCTATGGCGGATACGCCGCAACAGAAACGAGTGGTAAAAACTGTGTGCCCCGATGGGGCTTGCGATTTTCACAGCATCGAAGATGCTTTGAATGCCGCAAATGCGGCCGCCGATTGCGGATGGACCATCAAGGTCGCGGCTCGGGATCAGTCCGGCACGCAGCGGGTCTACAGCGCCGAACGAGGTAACCTCGTGACCAAAAGCTGTTCCCCCGACAACTGGAATATTGTCGAGTCCGATATGGTGGACGATCCGCAGTTTCCAGCGGAGGGCAATCGCATCACGCCCTGCTGGGCGGGCAAAGCCTCGCTCTCGGGCCGGCCGGCGTACAAGTGCCCCGCAGGCGGGCCGGCCGTTTACATTCCGAAACTGATTTCTCGCCCCACTCCGCCACGCAGTGAGGCGAGAGTCATCATCCTCGATTCGTCCGCCAGGTATTGGCGGTTCATCGGTTTAGAACTAGCCACCCCGGAAGATATTCCGAGCATTCCGGCAATGGTGAGGAGCCCGGGAGACCACATCATCTTCGATCGTATGATCGTGCATGGCGGTGACAGTGCGACCGGCCAGAACCGCAATAACGTTCATCTGGGCTTCAATTTTTCCGAAGGCGGGTACGAGGCCACGATTGATTCCTATTTGTATGACATACATTGTGTAGGAGGCCAAGGTGGAACCTGCATCGACTCCCAAACCTGGTTCTTGGGAGGCGTCTCCCCGAACCTTTCGGGACCGTTCAAAATGGTGAACAATTTCTCCGAGTCGGCGGGAAGCAATCTCGGTTCCGGTGGTGGAGGTTTGGGAGCCGAGCAGAAGACTCAGGCCGCCTACGATGTGGAGTTTCGGCGAAACCAGCTATTCAAGCCTTTGTTTTGGAGCCCCGACTCCCCAACTTATTTCGGCACCAGGTTCATCGTCAAGAACCAGGTGGACGTCAAGAATGTTCAACGTGTGCTGTTCGAGGCCAATACGGCAGACAACGATTTTTCCACTTCCGACCAGCGTGCCATCATGCTGATATTCGGTGGCAAGAGCCAATCGTATTACCAGCCGGGGCGAGCCGATTCCGACGGCCACGGCACGCTGACCACGGTGGAGTGGCAGGGCCGCCGGCAGAAGTTTTTGAAAAACGAGGAGGTGACCAGCCAGGCCTGTCGCGTGCCCGGACACTGCGGAGTCCGGTATGGCAACGGCTGGTACCAAGCAGTCAGCGTTTCCCCGGACCAGTACACTTTGACCGTACAACCGTGGCCTCCCTTCAGTACGACCGTACCGCCGACGGGAAAGGCCCAGCTTTTCTGGTCCTGCGGGCCCGGCAGGGACCCGGATGCAGAAGTCAGTGACATCGTGGTGCGGTACAATCGGCTGTCTCACGCCGCTCGGGGCATCGCCATCGATGCCGGGATTTCCGACTGCAGGGACCTGGGCAGAGGCGTTCATCGCATCAGCGTGCATGACAATGTCTTTGATGACTTGAACGGAGCCAAGTGGTTTCATTTGGCGCCCCAGGAAGGCGGATTCGGGGTACTGCTAAACAGCGCCGACGACAGCGAAGGCAAGGCCGTGCCGAGCGAGATCCTGATTCAACACAACACGATCATGACGCACGGCGTCGGGCGTTCTATGTCGGGACTTATGCGAGAGTGTGTCGCCGGAGCCCCCCAGCCAAAAATCACAAACATCAAAGTACTCGATAATCTCGGCGTCGGAGTTTATTCCGCATCCCCCCAGGGCAACTGTGCCCGCGTGTTTCGCTCGGCGAAGGAAGGCTTGGAAACGGTAAACGCAAATTGGTGTTTTACCGGTAACGTACTGGCCACGGATTTGGACGAAGTAATGTCGAGCGACGAGCCGTATAACGGCGCAAGTCCAGGCGGCCCAGGTGTCGTCTGTCCAAGCACGGCCGCGGGCAACAATGGCAACGTTACCTGTGGCAAAGGTCGGGTGACCTGTTTTCCCCACAAATTTGACGGCAGTCATCATGGAGAGGGCAAGATCTTGGAGAGCTGGAATGGAGGCGATGGCGGGGACTACCATGTCGTAGCCGGCAGTCCATACAAGAATGCAGGGACGGACGGGAAAGATATAGGAGCTGACATCGACCGGGTTCGCCACGACACGGCCGGAGTAAGCGAACCGCAATAGCGAGTTGCCAGCCGAGGTGTTGCGGCCTCTCAATTGAAGCGCAACGAATTTTGTTCGAAGTGCAAGACCTTGCACACCCTCAAGTACCCCTCCCGGGAGCGTGAAGGCAACGTGCATCCGAGTCAGCTGCTAACGGGGATTCTGTTTGGAACGGCAATTGCTCGCATTCTGTTGAGCACAGAGGACTTGGATAAGGATGGCGCTGCCGGCGACGAGCACCCCCCGCGAATCCTACGCAAAGCCCGGCTTTCGGGCCAGGGCGAATTCCCGCCAGCTGCGGACGACTCCGCGGCCGATGCGAATCTTCTTTCTTTTAGATTCGCTTGAGATTGGTGGCACGGAGAGCCAGGCGGTCGAGTTGGCGCGGCGCCTGGATCCGCGGCGGCATGAGGTAACCCTAGGCTGCTTGCGCGCGAGCGGACCGCTGCGGCGGCGCTTGGAACCAGGACCGGTAAAGATCTTGGAATTTCATCCGCGGGGTGGAATCAACTCTCCGGGGGGAATCTACCAGTTGCTGCGGTTGGCCGCTTTTCTCAAGCGCGGCCGCTTCGACGTGGTTCACACCCATGATCTTTGGTCGAACCTGCTGGGAATTCCCGCTGCCAAACTGGCACGCGTTCCCGTGATCATCTCGAGCTGCCGCGACCTCTCTCATGGCGAGTGGTACACTCCCCTGCGGCGCCGAATTCTTCGCCGCATCCAGCACGCTTCGAGCCTCGTTCTGGCGAACTCCTCCGCCATTCGCGACGATCTGCTCTCTCACGACGGCTTCGTCGCCGAGCAAGTGCGCATCATCCGCAACGGCGTCGACGTCGATCGCTTCGCCGTGGCAGGGGATCGAGCGCGCCTGTTTCCCCAAGCGCGGGAGGGAAAGCTGGTGGCCCTTCTGGCCAACATGCAGAGCGAGGTCAAAGGACACGCGTTGCTGATCGAAGCGGCGCCCACGGTGATTGGCCTTTTTCCCATGACCCGGTTTGCCCTGATTGGGGATGGCTCCCTGCGTGCGGAATTCGAACGTCGCGTGCGGGAGCTCGGGTTAGCCGAGAATTTCATCTTCTTAGGCCGCCGCTCGGACGTTCCCGAACTGCTGGCATGTTGCGACCTGGCGATCCTGACTTCTCGATCCGAAGGCCTGCCCAACGCGGTGCTCGAGTACCTGGCGGCGGGTTTGCCGACGGTGGCAACCCAGGTGGGAGGCAATGGGGACATCTTGCAGGACGGCCGTACCGGACTGCTCATCCCTCCCCAAAACGCGAGGGCGCTGGCGCAAGCGATCCTCAATGTTCTCGAAAATCCCGCCCTGGCCGATCGGCTCGGGCACGCCGGGCGAGAGCATGTGCGGGCGAACTTCAGCTTTGAGCGCTTGACCGGTGAGACCACCGAGCTGTATCGAGAACTGCTCCAGGGCAAAGCCCGGCAAACGGAAGAGAGAATACCCAAGCCCCAGATCAAAGTACTGGTAGTGGGCAATTATCCGCCGCCGATGTGTGGCTGGGCCATACAAACCCTGCTGGTTACGGAGGAGTTACGCCGCCGCGGCCACGCCTGCCAGGTTCTGAAGATCAACGAGAACCGCCAAGTGAAAGATCCCGCCTACATCGACGTGCAGAGCGGCTGGGATTTTTTCCTGAAGGTGCTGCGTCATGCCCTCAAGGGATATCGGGTCAATGTGCATGTCAACGGCCATTCGAAGAAAGGTTATCTGCTGGCCTTGTGTGGACTGATGGTAGCCAGGCTGACCTTTCGTCCCGCTCTGCTCACCTTCCACGGAGGACTCTCGCAAACCTATTTTCCCCGCCGCGACGTGCGCGCTCTGCGCTCGGCGTTCACACTGTTATTTCGGGTTGCCGATGCCATCGCCTGCGACAATATTGAAGTCAAACAAGCCATCGCGAGCTATGGCATTGAAGGCGAACGGATCACGCCGGTCGCGACCTTTTCCGAGCAGTACGTCCAGTTCACGCCGGCACCCGTCAGTGCGACGGTGGAGGCTTTTTTGTCGCAGCATTGGCCGGTGATTTTTTCCTACCTGGCATTCCGTCCCGAATACCGATTGGACCTGCTGCGCGAAGGGATGAGACAGTTCCGCGAGGTCTACCCTCGAGCCGGATTTCTATGGCTGGGCTTCACCAGCCGCGAATTGCGGCAAGCGGAAGAGTTCATGGCCGCCTGGCCAAGTGAGGAAAGGCAGTCCGCTTTGGCGCTCGGCAACCTCTCCCACGATGAATTCCTCTCGCTGTTGAGCCGGTGCTGGGCTTGTCTGCGCACGCCGGCCTGCGATGGTGTCAGCGCTTCCGTGCTCGAATCGCTGGCTTTGGGGGTGCCGGTTGTGGCCAGCGAAAATGGACGCCGGCCGCCGGGCGTTATGACCTACAACGAGACTGATCCGGCCGACATGTGCAGCAAGCTGGTCTACGTGACCCGACACCGTGACGAGCTGCGCAACCAGCGGTTTGTAGCCCCGAGTACCGATAATATCTCTCTCATGGCCGACTGGCTTAGCGGCCGCGATTCGAGCTCGGAAATCGTCCACGCGGAGGATCGGTCGGGCTCGAATGATGGGAGGCAAGGAGAAAACAATGGAAATAACTAAGAAGATGTGGATTTTGATCGCATTGGGATCGTTGCTAGTGGGCGCGGGGGCTGCCGCCGGAATCGGCGCCGCCCAGCTCTACCGCGCGACGGAGGCCAAAACCCAGACCCAGACTAACACCAGCACACCCGGCAAGCCGTGAGAATAGGGCCCGCGCCGAGGTCTTTGCGTAGGTAATACGGATACCCCCCGAATCTTGGGCGGACGCCCAAGCGGCGGCGGTTTCCGACGAAAGCTGATCTGGGGTCTGGCAAGGCCTGTTATATGCGGTGCAATCATGGTGAGATATTTTCGGAGGGCAACACTGGCAGGGCTCGAGTCTGCCGGTACCTTCGAACGAGCCCGAAAATCCCGGTGGCGCCAAGAGCGGTTGCTTATAGTCTGTTATCACGGCATCTCGACCGAAGACGAACACGAGTGGCGCCCGCGGCTTTACATGCGTCCGGAGTGTTTGGCGCAACGCTTTGAGTTGCTCTGCGGCCGTGGCTACTCGGTATTGCCTCTGGTAGAAGCGCTCGAACGTCTCTACCGAGGTGATTTACCCCCGGGAAGCGTAGCCCTAACCTTCGACGATGGCGGCTATGACTTCTACAAGTCCGCTTACCCGCTGCTCCGGCACTACCGGCTTCCGGCTACCGTCTACCAGACCACCTACTATGCCGACCACCAGGTGCCGGTTTTCAATCTCATCTGCTCCTACATGCTGTGGCAGCGAAGGGGATCTGTGCTCCAGCCGGACAGCCGAATCCCGGTGCGGCAAGTGATGGACTTGCGGACAGAAGAAGGACGCCAAAGCGTGGTCTCGGAGTTGATGATGCTGGCTGGCAAAGAGAACCTCTCCGGTCGAGATAAGCACGAGATCGCCGGCCGGCTCGCCGAGTTCCTCGAAATCGATTGGCAAGGCTTGCTGCGCAAACGGATTCTACACATCATGTCACCGCGGGAAATCGCGGAAGTCTCAGCCCATGAAGTCAGCGTTCAGTTGCACACCCACCGTCATCGCACGCCGCTCAATGAGGAGCTGTTCCGCAACGAGATCTGTGAAAATCGCAGGCGGATACAGGAAATTACGGGTTCGGTTCCGGCGCACTTCTGTTATCCTCTGGGCAATTACGAGGGCCAATTTTTGCCCTGGCTGCGACAGGAGGGTGTGTTTTCAGCCGTCACCTGCGATCCGGCGTTGGCCGCCTCCACGAGCCACCCCCTGTTGTTGCCACGCCTGGTGAGTACTGCCGCGCAGTCGTTGCCTGAGTTTGAAGCCTGGTTGAGCGGCGTCGGCCACATCTTCTCCCGCCGCACCAAGCGGCGGCGGATATCACAGGAAGCGCTGGACTATCAAGGAGGCCAGCTTGGCTTTCGCGGCGCGCAGTAAGCGGTGGCTGAAGAACTCGCTGGTGCGGAGTGGTGCGCTGCGAACCGCTTCTCGACTGGCGACCCCCGGGGTGGCGATACTGATGTATCACTCCGTGATGGAATGCCCCGAGCAACACCGCGCAAGCTTCGGAGGCATCATTCATTCGAGCAGCGTGTTTGCCGGCCAGATGGAAATCATCGCGCGATACTATCAGCCGCTTGCCTGGGACGAGCTGGTTCCGATCCTGGATGGCCGGAGGCCGGTACCCAAGCGGGCGGTGGTGGTGACCTTTGATGACGGCTACAGCGACAATTACGAAATTGCTGCCCGCGTCCTCAACCGATTCGGCATTCAAGCCGCATTTTACGTAGTTGTAAACAGCGTAGAGAGCGGCCAGCCGCCCTGGCCCATCCGCGTCCGTCACGCATTTCTAAGTACGCGTAGGGCAACTTGGACCGATCTGGGAGGACGGAACTGGCCGCTCGCGACCGAGCATCAGCGGTTAGAGGCATTTCGGGCAACCGGCGCACATTTTGGGCGGTTGGCGGGAGAACCGCAGGAGCAGGCCGTCGCCGCCATCGAGCAGCAGTTGGGCAGCGCGCCGTATGCACCGGGCCAGCGGTTGATGATGACCTGGGAGCAATTGCTGGGGCTGCGGAAACAAGGGCACGTAGTGGGCTCGCATACCCTTTCCCACCCTAACCTGGCCCAGTTAGCCGAGCGCGAGGCCGAGCAAGAGCTGACGGCATCGAAGCGCCGCCTGGAAGAGCGGCTGGGCGAGCCGGTCTGGCATTTCTCCTATCCCAATCCTGTCCTCGATCCGCACTGGACCGAGCAGACGGCGAGTATCAGCAAGCGAGTCGGCTATCGCACGGCAGTCACCACCCAAGCCGGCCTGGTGCGACGCAAGCAAAACCCATTCGAGTTGCCTCGAATCCTCCCGACGAAGCTCGTCGATGGGCTGCGCTGGAATCTCGAATGCGCCTTTGCGGGCTACCGGGAATCGTGATCGTGGGATCGTGGGGGATCTAATTGGCGCGCATATTGGTGCTGGACGGACACAGCGCGGCGGCGCTGGCCTTTGTCCGCTCACTCGGTCGTCGGGGCCATTGGGTGGCGGTGGGATCGAACCGAGGAAGTTTCGCCCAAGCCGCACTTTCCCGCTACTGTCGAATGGCCTGGCAACATCCGGTCTCTACCGATGATGTGGCCGGTTTTCTCGAGGCGGTTCTCGATTTCGTGCGACGACAAACGATTGAACTCGTCGTGCCCGCTACCGACTGGACCCTGCTACCGCTATCGCTCGACCGCAGCCGATTTGACAACCTATGCCGCCTTGCCCTGCCTGCACATCCGGCACTGGAATTCACCTCGGATAAGTATCGGTCGATCGAGCTGGCGAAGCAGGCGGGTGTGCCGGTGCCGGCTACGGTGCTGGTGAAGTCCCCGGATGACTTGCGCCGGCTCGAGGAATTGACCTTTCCCGTGGTGGTGAAGGACCGGTTTTCCGCGCGCTGGCAGCGAAACCGGGCCGTACTCGGGACCACCAGTTATGCCTACTCGCAAGAGGAACTTGCCCTCAAAGTCAGTGAACGGCTTGCGGCCTGTGGCGACGTTCTGGTGCAGGAGTTCAGAAGCGGAATCGGCATCGGTTTTGCATGCTTCGTCGCGGCTGGCAAATTATGTCTGCCCTTCCAGTGGCAGCGTATCCGCGAGGTGGACCCCAGGGGCTCGGGCAGCAGCGCGCGCAAGTCCGTCGCGCTCGATGCCCGGATCGGAGAGCTGAGCCAGTCCCTGATTCTGCGAGCCGGATTCGAGGGCATTGCCATGGTCGAATTCAAATCTGATCCGGGCCGGGGGGAGGTTTGTCTGATGGAGATCAATGGTCGGCCCTGGGGTTCCCTAGGATTGCCCATCGCCTGTGGCATCGACTATCCCAACTGGCTGGTCGGTTGGTATCTGGAAGGCACGCTCCCGCCGAGAGAGATTCCGTACAAGCAAGGTTTAGTTTGTCGGCGTCTGGTGGGAGAACTCACGCACTTGGTGAATGTCCGAGCCGGAAGGCCGAAGCATTGGCCGACCGGCTACCCTGGTTTTTGGAGCACGCTCGCGAAGGTAGCGATTCCCTGGTATCCGGGCATGTGCTACGACGATCTGTCGTGGCACGATCCGTGGCCAGGGGTCGCCGGGGTAAGTCACTGGTTGCGCGAGCGGCTATGACGGTTTCTCGAGCGCGCCATCGTCGCCAGTCTGCCGCTTTGACTACCATCGGCCGTTCCTAGACCAGGCCGCTCCTCCTGTCCAATGGTCCTGGAGATCCAGCGTCTGCTCATTGGCTCTAGCGATGCTCCTAGGGACCTGTGCTTTCGCGCGCCGGCGGCTGACCACCACCCGAGGTAGGAACGGATAATGACGGCCTTGATTTAAGTCGCCCCAACCGGTCCATGTCACGTCGCGACGGAATCAGCTGTCGCAGGGCCACTGCGTAATAAACCCAGGCAAACAGAGCGCTGTTGATCATGCAAAAATAATAAGGCAGACGGAGGAAGCGGGGCTTCAGCGGCAAGAAGGCAGCCAGGATAGCCAGAGCATAAAACAGAATCTGCGCCGCAGCTAGCCAGGTGTAGAAGGGATGGCCCCATAATGCCGCCGAGGCGGCGGCTGCCGCCAGCATTGCCACCGGCACGAAGAGGCGGCCTACTTTATGGGAGAGAAAACAGAAAAGTACCATCGGCCGCGGAGGCCAGAGCAGCGTTTTGATTGCTCCCAACTGCTCGACATTGCCGGCCGCGATCCGCACCCGCCGCCCGAATCCTTCCATTTCGCGTGCCTGCTCGTAGGCCACGGCAGAAGGTTCATACGCCACCCGATAGCCTTGCTCGACCACTCGCAGGGGGATTAGAAAATCGTCATTAATCGTGGCCGGTGGCAAGAACGGAAATAAGTGCTTGCGAATGGCAAAAAGCGAGCCGTGTGCACCCAGCATGCAGCCGAGGCGCGCTTCCTGCAGTTTGAGGAAGGTTTCATAATGCCAGTAGAGAGCTTCCTGCACGCCCAAGGCAGATTGCTGCTGGTTGACCACCCGATAGACGCCGCTCACGGCACCAACCGTGGGATCCGCGAAGTTGGCCACCAGCTGACGGACCGCTTCCGGAGACAGCATGCTGGAAGCGTCGGTGAACACAACGATGTCACTGTCGAGCAGCGGCACAGCGTCATTCAGCACTGCGATCTTGCCGCGGTTGACGGGAAAGTCCAAGAAGCGCACCCGGCCCGGGGGCGAAGCCTGCGCCAGTTGGTGGACGATCTTGGCGGTCGAATCCGTCGACCCATCGGAGGCCACGACAATTTCCATCTGCTCTGCGGGATAATCGAGCGCCAGGCTGTTGTGGATTTTCTCGGCGATGATAGCGGCCTCGTTGTGGGCCGGAATCAGCAAGGAAACTGTCGGCTGGTCTTCCCCCTGCGGTCGCTTCCGGTGAAATACCAGCTGTAGAACCCAGAGCAGCACAGGATATCCCACAAACACATATAGGATCAGCGCTGCCGCCACCCAGAAGATGATCTCTGCCAGCATGGAATCAAGCCGCCCTGGCTGCGACGCAGTGGAGCTGGCCGTAAATTTCGCAGGATTCTACTGTGAATCCGGCCTGCTCGAGGAAACTCCGCACCTCGGATTCGCTCCAGAAATAGACCGGGCAGCCGGCTCGCTTGAGCCGCACCTTACGGACCGCCATCCGCCAGGTGCCGGTCCGCGGCCAGGCGGAAAGGAAGATGCCACGGCTAATCCGGCGAATGACCTTCAGCCGCGGCAAAGGGTCCGCCACATAATCCCAGAAGCCAATGGCAATCACTTCGTCGAAGCTGCGGTCGGTCTTCCAGTCTAAAATATCGGTGAGCACGAAGTCGCAGCGCGCTGCCACTCCGTCCTGCTCCACCAATTGCTTGGCCAAATGCAACATGGTTGGGGCAAAATCCAGGCCCGTGACCCTAGCCCCGCGCTGGGCGAGAGCGCTCACGAAGCGTCCCGAACCACAACCCACGTCGCAGACGCTGCGGTCGCGAACATCGTTCGATTTGCGCAGGACCCAGTCAAAGCGCTGGTACATGTCGCGACGGAAGACGCGATCGAGCAGGCGTGCGACACGGTTCTTCTTGCCGCTATAGATGGCATCAAATTGGGGAGCGACACGGTCCCAGTAGTCGGCTACCTGACGGGCTTCGTCTACGCTCATGGTCACCTCAAACTCAGTGTCGGCAGTGTTTTCTCAAGCTCGGCCTGGTCGAGGCCGCTGTTACGGAAACTGGTGAAGGTGCATTCGCGCAACATGCGATCCAGACGCCCGTAGGTGCGCGACAGATTGGTGTAGTGCCGAAGACGAGAGCGCAACCTGCCTGCAATGCGCGGCTGATCGGGATCGATTTCCCAGGGATGAACGTAAGCGATCACGGGCAGCCCCTCGTGTTGCGCCCGCTGCACTCCGATTCGCGTGTACCACCAAGGCAGGATGCGAAGATATCCTCCGCCGCCCACCGGCCAGTTACGGCTACCGGCAAAGCGAAACGTACTAATTGGATATTCCATGAGCTCGCCCGCGGCGGTCTGAATGCGGAAGGGAAAGCGGGGGGCGTGAGGAATGCCGTAAACATCATGGTGAATGGGGAAAATGCTGGAGTCGTAGGTAAATCCTAGCTCCGATAAAATGTCGAGGGCCCACAGGGAGTCGGCAACAATCGAATAGGTGGGCGCCCGGTAGCCCTGCACACGACATCCAGCGGCTTGCTCGACTACATCCTTGGCGCGGCGGGTGTCCTCGCGGAATTCGCTTCGCTCCAGCTTGAAAATCAGACGATGCCAATAGGAGTGGCAGGCGACCTCGTGTCCCGCCGCGGCGATCTCCGCGACCAGACTGGGGAAGCGCTCGGCCACCCAGCCCAGGACAAAGAAGGTGGCCTCGATGCGGTGCGCAGCAAACAGCTCCAGTAGCCTCTTGGTGTTCTGCGCAACGCGCGAAGGATAGGAGTCCCACTGCGAGCGATCGACAACGTCGGAGAAGGCTTCTGCATGAAAATAGTCCTCGACGTCGACCGATATGACGTTGCGAAAGTTCATTTCGTTCCCAGGCACACTTCCGCCCCTTCGGCGTCCGCCCCCGCATCGGGTTGCAATTTAACTGCCTTCAGTACGCGCCCTGGGCCGCAATCCGCTCATGAATAAACAACGTACTATGGTCCCATCCGACCCCGTCCCAGCTTTCGCATGCAAAACTTTGCACAGCCAGGAGGACACTCGATCGACCTCGGAACCTGCGCCGTTCGCAAAAATTGCGAAGCCGAGCTGCCTCGGGGAGCGGGAAATGTGGTATTAAGCCTAAAGGGCACTCCGTCTCGAATTCGCATTCTTGACCAGACTCTTCTGCGAGAACGCTTTCCCGCTCCGTCTGGGCGCGTTTCTGTCGCGCGGAAAGCGAGAGAACGGATCGGCGCTCATCCCGATTTATCCCTTGGCGCCCCGGGCAACGTGGGCTGGAGCCGCAGTTCGGCGAGGCAATTCTCGCGCCGCCCAGATGAATTTCGTAAGCCGACTGTGGGGTTCCGGCATGATGCGGCAGAGAAGGTTTAAAAAAATTTGCGAGAGGAGGGGAATTATGCAGACCCATCGGGCAAGATTGGTTGTGTCGTTTCTGATTCTGGCAAGCGCGTCGAGCGTCTTTAGCCAAGTGAAAGTCCCGACCGTCCAGGGCGTCTCGAAGGCGCGACTCAGCGAGGCGCAGCATCCCCAGCAAGAGCCATGTTGGAAGCAAGTGGGTATCTCCCAGGCGGCCATGGACGAAGAAAAGTCCATTCGGCGCGAAGCGCGGGCTCAAATTGAAGCCGTTTGCCAAGATGCCTCTCTTTCGGAACAGCAGAAGCAGGCGAAGATCCACGAGATCCGCCAAGCGGAACACGAGCGTCTCGACAGTCTCATTCCAGCCGAGAAACGCGAGGAGTTGAAGCAATGCCAACAAGCCCGTGCCGGTTCGCACCCGGCAACTCCTCACCCTAGCGGTGTCCAGACGGGGCCGTGCGGGGAAATCGCAGGCCGGTAGGGAACCGACCAAGGCAATTGCCAGCCGGGCGTTGGGGCTTGTGCCCAAGCGAAGCTCGAGCGCTCGGCAGCGGCGAATCTCTCCACACCCTGTACCGGGGCCGTCAATTTGCGGCAATCGTTGCCCAGGGAAATTTTCGTCGGAAGCGAAAACCAGTCAGCGGCTACAGTCTGTTACCATAGGCGAGTAAGCTTTTTCTTGGGGCAAGCGCTCACGCGGGAATCCGATTTCCCCGTCTCCCCCAAAGCAAGAGTCGCTGCTCCAAGAGTACGATTGAGATGGGTGGGCTCGGGTTTTTAGTTCCAGGTCTCGCGTCAGCTTCGACTACCGCAACGTGATCCGACCGAACGCCATCCCTTCTGACTGCACATCGACGGAATGAAGATTCCCGACCTGGGGATTGGCCCAGGCCAAGTTCTAAACCAGATTCACCGACGGAGTACTTAGTGGGCGCCAGAGAATTGATCCGCTACTAGCGAATGGGTTCCATCGCTCTTTGGCCTGCCTCGGCGGGCAAGACAACAACAGCTCAGAAGTCAACCGTAACACGAACATGGCTACCGAAGCGGCCAGGCCGGGAGGGGCGAACCAAGCGAGCGATGAGTTTCGCCCGGCGAGCGTGGTCTCCTTCCCCATCGGCGCGAAAGGTACCGAAAGCGCCCGTCACCTCCTGCTGCTCGCGCTAACGCTCGTGCTGGTGAGCCTGGTTGTGCTGCGCGGGATCCGCCGAGGCGAGTTTGACTACAATGTGGATGAGTCGCAACATGCGGCCACGGGCCTGTACTTTGCCAATTTGCTGAAAGACCTTCCTGTTGCTCACCCCGTGCATTACACCTACCTCTACTACGCGCAATTTCCAGCGCTCAGCGGGGTTATTCACTGGCCTCCCATTTATTACCTTTGCGAGGGCTTGCTGCTGGCCGGGTTCGGACCTTCGGTGGTCACAGCGCGGATCACCGTCTTCCTGTTTGCGTTGCTGGCTTGGATCGTCTGGTTTCGTTGGGTTGCGCGCATCCACAACCCGTGGACCGCTGCTCTTTCGACCGTCATTTTTGCGACGGTCCCCACGGTCCTGTTTTTTGAAAAAGCGGTGATGCTCGAAATTCCTTCGCTGGCGTTGTCGATCGTGTCCCTTTATTACTGGTACCAGTATCTGACCACGGAGCAGGCAGGGAGTATGTATCGCTTTGCCTTGTTTTCGAGCTTGGCCATGCTCACCAAACAAAGCTGTATTTTCCTTGCCGTCGCTTGCGCCTTGAGCGTGATCGTGCTGCGCCGCTGGAAGCTGCTCGTTACCCCCAGTTCCCTGAAGGCCTTGGCCATCGTGGCCGTGCTGGTGGGCCCGTTTTACACCTTGGTCTACTTGGTTCACTGGAAAAGCATTGCCATGGATCTGGTCGGCTCGACGCACGGTCATCCGCGAAATGCCCTGTTGTTTTATGGGAAAGCATTGCCCGGGCAATTGGGCTGGCCGCTGCTGTTGCTAAGCCTGGTAGGCATCGCGACTTCGAGGTGGTGGAGCAAGCGCGAAGCGAGTGTGGTGATGTTGGCGTGGATCGGCGCTTGCTACATTACCTTTACCCTGATCTCCCACAAAGAGGCTCGCTACGCCTTCTACTGGATACCGGCGTTCACGTATTTCGCGGCGGGTGGGCTCACCGCTCCCTGGCGAATGAGGTCGGCTCGCATCGTGGGAGGGCTGCTGGCGGTGGCGTTGTTGGGCAGCTCGCTGGCGTCGGCGTGGTCCTACCAGCGGCCCTACATCGTGGGTTATGAGAGACTGGCCCAGCAGGTTGTCCAGGACGGCCGATCCGGCATCATCCTGTTCGACGCTGAATTACCTGCCAATTTCATCTTCTTTCTGCACAAGTTCGATCCGGGCCGGCATTTTGTAGTGCTGCGCAAATCCTTGTGGGTGATGCATATCAAGCGGGCCGGCGGCGAAGAAGAACTAGTCCATAACGACCAACAACTGCTCGACGTCATGAGAGGCCAAGGGGTCAAATACGTGGTGGTCTCCGATGACCCAAAGACCGAGTTTGCGATTCAGAACCGGCTGCGCAGCCTCCTGCAGTCGGAATCGCAGTTTAAGTTGCTCGGCACATTTCCGATTGAGAGCAACGAACCGGAATGGCAAAACCGACACCTCTATCTCTACCAGAATCTCGAGTGTGCACCTCCGCAGGACAGGCTTCTCAGCATCCGCATGCTGACGATCTCTCACGACATCGTGGTGCCCTGGAGTGAACTCAAACAGGCTTGGTGTTCGACGGGCGGCGATTCGAACTCAGCCGTGCACTAGATTGCCGGCCGCAGTCACGGCTTTCCCGCTTTAGGAATTGAGCTTGTGGCGAATCTTTCCTGCCAGCCCCAGCAGGCCCGATCCCAAAAGAGCGAAGGAAGTAGGCTCAGGAACCGGGGTTAGAATCCCTCCGGAGAAGGTTTCCGACACGTGCGCTCGGATCAAACTCGCCGGGTTCAGCGGGGACGGGTTATTTAATGACAACGCAAAGCCCCCATGGCTGTGGGCAAACAAATTCTCCATGGATCCTCCGGTGGCTTTGAAGGCAAATGTCAAGCTGCCAGACTGACCGGAGTCCTTGAATTGCAGCAAGGCGAGTGTCCCGGATAGCAAGTCGCAATCCCGTCCATAGCAGAATGAAACTCGATCGGGAAGTGTACTCGCTGCCCAGTCGCCGGTGCCTTCCTGCGGGAAGACGACCGGGCTCGTAATTTTGAGAATGTAACGCCCCTGATCAGCGCCCGGACCCATCGTCACGCCAGGCGTGGAACACATCCCGTCCTTGTGGTAACAGGAGCCGAACAGCAAGTCGACCGTGTTCCTGCCTTTGCCGGTGCCGAAGGAGTGAATACTCTCGTTCGATGGGCCAAGGGCAGTTGCGTCGAAAGAGTCAGCGCGCGATGTTGCCAGCGTAGAGAGGACGAAGAGGCAAGCCGCACTTACCGGTAGAAGCTGACGAAACAGCGCACAGCGCATAATGTTCCCCCAGTGTCAAAAGCACACCCACTTTTTCTCTCCGGAACCCAGCGCTCCTAACCGGAAGCTCGTCGGTGCGCAATCTGGGTGCCAAAGTATTTTTCTCTAACTCCATGTCATACAAGGCCGAGCCAGCGGCTGCATGTTGACTTACGCAATTCTGTTTCATCTGAGGTGAAACGGGTTGCATCGAAGCATTGAAGTTCTTCAGCAACCTTCGGAAAGCGGGCAGGTTAAGTGCTAGTGCGTTAGGTCTCGAGGGGTGCAAAGAAAGGCTCTAGGAAAGAGCCGGGTGGGGGATTCGCTCCCCGATTCGGCTGCTTCGAGGAAGTCTCCTGCGGCGGATTGCCCAAGGTGGTATTGGCCCGCCGCAGGTCAGCTCTATGTTGTTCCTGGCGCGCGCGGAATTTCTTGTGGCCGCGCTCGCCTAACGCCGGAGTCGACGGCCTAGGGGACCACTTCAAATACTGTCCCTGCCTCTTGAGACCCGCCCGCTTGCGTCGTGCCCCACAGATTGCCCTTCGCGTCGAAGATCGGTTCGCCACTGGGATTGTACCCATCGCCGTTCCGTCCGAAGACCCTCAGGATTGCATACCCCGCAGGGCCACTCGAAGTAGGCGAGATCTCGAAGAGCGTGCCGCATCCTGCCGTGCACGCGCTGGAGCTAGCACCAAGCGCCGTCGTACCATACAGATTTCCCGACGCGTCCAAGACTAAACCAGACATCGGGTGCGCCGCAGGATGGTCCCAAAAGGGATGGAGTACGAGTTCTTTCCATTTGCCTGTTGCCTGAGGCTGGAGTTCGAAGACCAGGCCGGACTGTCCTTGGCCGCCCTGAAATGTCGTACCGTACAAGTTACCCGCTGAATCGAAGATGACATCGGCGAGAGGTTCGCTTCCGTCCCAGCCGCCGGTGAAGGAACGAAGAACGCTTTCGGTCCAAGTTCCGCTCGATCCCGGAGTAAGCTTAAAGACCGTACCGGCTCCCTGAGCCCCGCCGGCCGACGTTGTCCCGTAGAGATTGCCGGTCGTGTCAAAGGTTACGCCGGCATACGGCAAAACTCCATCCGTCCCATTCCCAAAACTCCAGAGAACCGTCTCCGTCCCCGATGGTGTCACCTTAAAGACCGTGCCGCAACCGGAAGCACAGGCAGTGCTCGTTTGACCTCCGAGCAAGGTTGTACCGTAGAGGTTTCCTTCGGTGTCGAGGACCAGTCGCGCATAGGGCTGTTGTCCGTCGCTAGCGCCAGTAAATCTATAGAGTACGCTCTCGTTCCAATCTCCGGAGCCGGACCCTGGAGACAGCTTGAAAACCGTGCCGCAACCGTTGCCCGAACAGTTCGTGTTCCCGCCAAAATTGGTCGTGCCATAGAGATTGCCCTCCGAATCGAGCACTAACCCGGCGTGAGGCAAGGCGCCGTCACACGCTGTTTGTTGGCAGCCGGCAAAGTTGTAAATCACGCTTTCGGTAAAGCTGCCGTCCGAGTTGGGCGACAGCTCAAAGACTGTCCCCTGGTTGTTGGCGCCACCCGATTCCGACGTGCCGAAAAGATTGCCCGCGCTGTCGGTGATCAAACCTGCATACGGCAGATTGGGGCCGCTGGGGTCGCTCGTGCCGCTGGGGTCGCTCGCGCCGCCAAGGCTGATCAGCGTGAGTTCTGTTCCTGGCTTTCCTCCGCCCGTCGGATTCGGCGGGGTCGGCGTCGGAGTCGGCGTTGGAGTCGGAGTCGGCGTTGGAGTCGGAGTCGGAGTGGGCGTCGGAGTCGGAGTAGGCGTTGGAGTCGGAGTCGGAGTGGGCGTCGGAGTCGGAGTAGGCGTTGGAGTCGGTGTTGGAGTCGGTGTTGGAGTCGGCGTTGGTGTTGGAGTTGGAGTTGGAGTCGGCGTTGGTGTTGGAGTTGGAGTCGGTGTCGGAGTGGGCGTCGGAACCGGAATGATGGCTTCCGTTTGGTTCGAATCCACGCTTTGCACGCCACTGGAATTGACGGCAGTGGTGACGTAGTAGTAGGTGTGGCCCGCTTGCACAGAGGCATCAGTGTAGGTCGTCCCCGTAACCGGCGATGCATTGAGCTGGGTGTACGGGCCGCCGGAGACAGTACCGCGGAACACGTCGTATCCGGAGACCTGTGAGGTGCTCGCATTCCAGTTCAGAGTGACTGATTGTCCGAGCGCGGAGGAGGGGAAGAAGAAAAGGTTGAGGAGGATGAATCCGCAGATGCTGAGGGTCAGCTGCGCGCCGAATTGTTTCACGGGGGTCGCCTCACT
>Ga0187783_10000282_pt1 | contig 38305 bp, 39 predicted proteins | sample 1015_SJ02_MP02_2_FD_132471 | JGI IMG/M metagenome (GOLD analysis project Ga0187783, IMG submission 132471) | Tropical peat soil microbial communities from peatlands in Department of Meta, Colombia - 1015_SJ02_MP02_20_MG | ecosystem: Environmental > Terrestrial > Soil > Wetlands > Peat | place... | reverse complement strand
TTCTTCGGCTGGGCGCGAAGGCCTCGACGCTATCGTCTCGGCGCTGCCGGCGCACCGCAGCTATCGCGTTGCGCTATAGCTGCGACGTTTCGCAGATACACGGAACTCGCGCGCCCCCGTCCTTCGCTAGCTAACCGAATCCTCCAGTAACGCAACTGCTCCCCTAGCGAGGGCTTTATCGTGTTTGTTCTACGAGTCTTTGTGATAAGCGCCGCGGTCGTCGCCGCACTGTTACCTACGCGCGTTTACGCCGAACAAGTCGTTGCGGGCCGCGACATAATCTTTCCGGGCACCGTCCCGATGACCGCCTTTCTGCGCTGGGCGCGCGGTCCACAGGGAACGGTTCGCATCGAGGCATGGGAAATTCGCAACGGCTACGTCATTCGGGCATACGACGTCGATATGACCAAACTCATGCACATGATTGTGGTATCCGACGACCTTACCGATTTTCAACACGTCCATCCCGCGTTGCTCCCAAACGGGCACTTCATCATCGAGCTCCATCTGGCCAACCCGGAGCAAGCCTATCACATCTACATGGACGGCCTGCCCCACGGCGAAGGTCGCAACGTCTTTCGCTTCGACTTACCTTCGCTAGACGGCGCGCCGGTGACGCGCCAACTCCATGCTTCGGGTTCTTCCGTAAGCGTCGGGCCCTACACGGTGACGATCGATCCGACTTCAATACCATTTGGCGAAATCGCGACGATTTCGGTTCGCATACTCAAGAACGGACGACCCGCGAACGATCTGCATCCGTACCTTGGCGTGATGTCGCACGGCGTTCTCATCGGAACTAAGGATCTGGCCTATATGCACGCTCATGGGATGACGGACGAAATGCTCGCGATGATGTCCGGCGCAAACGATTGCGGCGACAGCATGATGCTGGCGATGACGCCAATGCCGCCGGACCTGAACATCGGCAATCAGTTCGAGTTTGAAATTCTCGCTCCAAGCGCGCAAGACTACGATTTCTGGATCCAATTCGTGGGTGGAAAAACCTTGTATACTGCGCCGCTGCTGGTGACGACGAGGTAAGAACGGTGAAACCCATTGTTAGCGCGGCAATTGCCGCGATTGGCCTTTCGGCCTGTTCCGCTCCCGGCGCGACCGCGCGCTTTGAGACCGCGCCGCGCCTGGTCGCTCCGGGCGCGGTAGGCACGGCGCAGTTCCTCTTCGGGTCCGGGGGCGATATTGAGATGATCGCGGCGATCGGGAATCGCGGCAGATCCAGGCTTGATGCCTTAACCTCCCGCGATGGCGGCGACACGTTTCGCGATCTCGGACCGATAACGGAATCGGGAACCGACATCGACGCGCAGGGCGAGAACGCACCGCGCTTCGCCATGGATCGCGAGGAGGTTCTCTACGCGTTGTGGCGGCAAGACGTGCCGTCGCAGCAAATTCTTCTTGCCGTGCACGACTGGCGAACCGGCAAGTACTCGAAGCCGATCCCGGTGCGCGATGCGAACGCTCGCGGCCTCGCCGGATTCGCCGATCTTGGCGTAGGTACCGGCGGGACTGCATACGTCGTTTGGCTCGATGAGCGCGATCAGAAGAGAAGCGGCGACTCGTCTTCGGTCTACTTCGCCAGGCTGGGCGGCGGGCGGTTTTCGCGTAACGTCCGCATCGCTTCGTCCGCGTGCTCCTGTTGCCGTCCGGCGGTCGCCGTCGCGGACGACGGGACGATCTACGTCGCGTGGCGCCACGACGATCACGATTTACGCGACATCGCTCTCGCAACCTCACACGATGGGGGCCGTTCGTTTTCACCGATGGGCTTCGTGGCGCGCGATGGTTGGCGCTTGCATGGATGTCCCGAATCGGGACCTTCGCTTCTGGCCGCGGGCCGGCGGCTCTACGTTGCTTGGTACACGCAAGGGACGGAAGCGCGCTCGCGGATACGCCTCTCCTACACGGATGACGATGGAAAGACGTTTGCCGCCCCTGTCGACGTCTCGCAAGCAACGCTAGACGCAAACCATCCGCATCTCGTCGCGATGAAGCCGTCGGGTGTCGCGGTAACGTTCGAAGCGCGCGATCCGCATGAGGGCAACGGCTGGTCGGCTCTCGTTCCGTATCTGGTTGAAATCGGCGGGGCCGGTGCGGTTTCTGCGCCGGTGGCGCTCGCCGCGCCCAAAACTGCCGACGCAATCTACCCGTACGCCGTCGCGCGCGACGCAAATAGCTTGTTCGTTAGTTACGCGCTAGGGGATCAAGCAGTCGTGGTGCGCGGCAGAGTGTGACTGCGGCGTGGTACGGTTCCGCGCCGACGGAACGCTGCAGCGCATCGAAGCTGCCGACCGCGCTCCGTTCGCCTCGGGGTCTAAACCGCTGCTGCCGGAGCGAGAAGGCGAAGTTTCCGTTCGCTCTCGGACCCAGGCTGCGCCGTCATAACGACCATACGCATATCGCCGTCGCCGGGGATCTCGAAGCCGGTGTAATCCAGGATGAGCTCACCCAACTCCGGATGCAGGAAGCGTTTCAGGCCTTCGGTCGAGCCTAAGACGTCGTGCTCTGCCCAGAGTTGTTTGAAATCGGGGGAGTTCGCGCGCAGGTCCTCGATCAGCTCGGTGAACGCAGGATCGCTCGGATATTTGGCCGCGACCGTGCGGAAGTTCGCAACGCAGCGGCGCATGATGCATTGCAGGTCGCCGTAACGGCACTGAGACTTTTCGTCGCGGAAAAGACGCCACACGATGTTGCGGCCCAGACCGGTCTGACTCGAAAAATCGGCAAGCGCGTCGGCGCTGCGATTATAGGCAAGCACGTCCCAGCGTCGCCCGCGTACGTACGCCGGCGAAGGCTCGAGCGCGTCGAGGACGCGCAGCACCAACTCGCTGACACGCTCGTCTTCTTGCGCCGCGATCGTTAAGGGAAGTTCGGCGAGCAGATAAAGGTGGCGTCGCTCCTCCGACGTGAGGCGAAGTGCGCGCGAGATTGCTGCGAGCACGTCGGCCGAGACGTTGATCGGCAGGCCTTGCTCGAGCCGCGTGTACCACGTCGTCCCGATGTTGGCGAGCAGGGCGACCTCCTCGCGTCGCAGGCCTGGCGTTCGACGGCGGGCGCCGTCGGCCAGCCCTACATCGGAGGGAACGATCTTAGCTCGCCGCGTGCGCAGAAAATCGCTCAGCTCGTGGCGTCGCTCAACGGCGGTGACGTTCAAGGGTAGGCTCCTTTGGGTGACTCTGCTAGTACTAGGATAAGCTAGGTTCTAGTCATAGCATCTCACAAGCACTACTCTGAACGCAAGCCCTTTTACCCATAAAACCACGGAGCTCAGAATGTCGGTTGCCGAGCGGCTCGTCCGCACCGGCCTTATTCCCGCCCGCCCTCGCCCGCCGCTCGCCGCTGCGCCGACGGCCGCATCGCCGTCGCTCGTCGAGTATGGCGCGCGGCGCTGGCTGGTCGTGGCCGGCGTCATGATGGCCGCGCTTTTGCAAACGATCGACCTCACGATCGTCAACGTCGCGCTTCCGACCGTTCAGGGTAACCTCGGCGCGACCGTCGACGAGGCGACGTGGGTGCTCACGGGCTACGTGATCGCCAACGTCGTCGTGATCCCGCTGACGCCGTGGCTGCAACTGCGCTTCGGCCGCAAGAATTATTTTCTCGTCTCCATCGCCGGCTTCACGCTCGCGTCGCTGCTCTGCGGTATGGCAACGTCGTTATTCGCGCTTATTCTGTTCCGGATCGTGCAGGGCGCGTTTGGCGGCGGACTGCTATCGGTTGCGCAAGTCGTCATGCGCGAGACGTTTCCTAACGAGCAACTAGGACTCAGTCAATCGATCTTCGCCATCGCAACGATCCTCGGCCCGTCGATCGGGCCCACGCTCGGCGGCATTCTCATCGACAATTTCTCCTGGCCGTGGGTCTTCGACGTCAATCTCGTCCCGGGCGTCGTCGCCGTCGCTTTGTTGTGGCGTTACATGCGTCCCTCGACTCCGCTCGGGATAAACTCCTCGGACGCTCGACCCGGGAAGCACCCAGCGGTCGACGTGGCCGGCATCGCGCTGCTCATCGTCGCGGTCAGTTGCATGCAGTACGTGCTCGATCAAGGACAGCACGACGATTGGTTTTCCGATCAGTCGATCCGGCTCTGCACGTTTCTCGCGCTGACGGCGACCGCAGCCTTCGTGTGGTGGGAGTTGCGGGTTGCGCAGCCGATCGTGGATCTGCGCATCCTGCGTACGCCTGCAGTGAGCGCGGCGTTGGCGATCGCCGGCGGACTCGCGGGGATTGTCTTTCCCGCCTTGTTGCTTTTGCCGCAATTTACCGTCGAGGATCTGGGCTTCACGAGCACGCTTGCGGGTCTCCTGATCGGCATCCGCGCACTGCCCGTGCTGCTGCTTACCATGCCGGTTGCGCGCCTCACGAACATCCAGCGCTTCGACTTGCGCTGGCTGATCGCCGGCGGCCTGGCGGTCGCGGGCATCGGGCTGCTCTGGCTCGCCGGCAGCGTGACGACGCAGAGCGATCTCGGCACGCTCGTTCTTCCGCTGCTCGTGATCGGAACGGGATCCGCGTGCGTCTACTCGCCGCTGCTCGTAGCCGTGATGCGCGCGGTCGCGCCGGACGCGGCTCCCAAAGCGGCATCCTTTATCGTGCTTGCCTTCCAGCTGGGCGGCTCGATCTCGTCGGCAGGGATCGTCGCGTTTGTCGATCGCCGCGAACAGTTTCACCAAACGATGCTTGCTGCGGAGGCGACCCTTTCGCGCCTGCCGGTCGTGCAGTTCTTGCAGCACGCCACCGCGCAGCAGCTGGCGGCCGCAGTCGCGTCCCAGGCTGTCGCACTCGCTTACGACGACGCCTTTTTCATCACCGGAGTGCTGGCGCTTCTAGTAACACCCAGCGTGCTGCTCTTAGCGCGCAAACGAACATAGGAGTTACGCAGAATGGAATACGAAGTCGCTTGCCGGAGACTCTGTGACGATATCGCGCAGCTGCTCCTGGATGGACCGAAGAAACCAACGCTGCAAACGACTTACGCCGCAGCGAACGCGACGATAGACCTCGCTGCGGCATTCCACCACGCGGCCGGCCAGTCCGGGGATCAACGTTGGTCCGATGCCATCGAGAGCCTGGACCACTTCCTCGATCTCTGCGACGACCCAAGAGCCAGGAGCTCGAGCGCGATGCATGAGCTGCGGCGTTTCGTTGACGAGAATGCCGACCTGCTGTCGTACGGCGTCATGAAGGCGGCGAGCTAAGACTCCCAACTCATCGCAGGTAAACGCGGTAGAGATCCGTCGTTGATCCATACGCGCTGCATCTGCCCTGCGGCGAGCATATCGAATCGAAGGACTTGATTGCGCGTGACGAACGTCCCGTCGCGTCGAGCCGCCGACCGCTCTCGTAGCGGCCGACGAGCCGATCGTAACTCGCAGGATGCGAGAACGTCCGGGGGCCGGCATAGCGAGTCCCGAAGTATTCACGTGGCCCGTAGCTCAGCTCGTCGACCGCTTTTCCACGGCAGATAGCGCTGCACCGGCGCTTGAAGATCCAGGCGTCCGGCATCGTACTGACGCAAGAGCGCGAGCGCCGTGAACGACTTCGTGATCGAGTAGACGAAGAAACGCGTTTGCGCGGAAACGGGCGTTCTCGCTTCGGCATTCGAGTAGCCGTACGTCAAGATTCTCAGCGTGTGGCTGCGGTCGGTGATCGTTACGGACATCCCCGGCGCGCCTTGTTCCGCAAGTGCGCGCGGAGCGTATGCTTCGATGGCCGCGATGGCATCGGCAATCGTCGGCGCGCCGGCCCCCTGGGCTGCCGAGCAATCAACGCGATAGCCGAAACCGCAAGCGGAAATAGCGGCAGCGCTCGAAGACGGAACATACTCTTTACCTCCTGAAGTTACGGTAATCAAATATGAACAAAAAAGCACCTCGGAACAAGGCCAGGGCCGGTCCAGCGGTCCTTCGCTTCGAGGCGCGGCTGGTTCGAAGTCCCGAGGCAGCGGGTTCCTTGACTCTCAATCTGCCGAAGGTAATCAGCGCGAAACTGGCCGGCATGACCAATGTTGAAGGCACGATCAACGACCATCCCTTTCGGGCGGCATTGGAATCCGACGGTGGTACCGGTCAGTGGCTGCGTCTGAACAAGGCCATGCGCGAGGGCGCCGATGTTAATGCCGGCGACACCGTGAAACTCGCTATTTTGGGACCGGAGCCCGAACCGAGAATCCCCGCCGATCTCCAAGTCGCCTTTGCCGCCTCCCGCGGGGCGAAGGCGTTGTGGACCGATCTCACTTCGCTCGGTCGTCGCGATTGGATCCGCTGGATCGAGTCGGCCAAGACGCCCGAAACTCGAACCCGGCGGGTCACGCGGACCGTCGAACAGCTTTCTGAGGGAAAACGGCGCCCTTGCTGCGTGAACGTGTATGAGTTTATGCTGAGTCGCGTTAGGGAGTAGTGTGAACGATGAAAGGCATTCACGGAGCACTCGTTCTTGGGGCGGCCACGGCCGCTGCCGCTTGCGGTCAAGTTAGCAATACTGCGCCGGTGCCGGCGGCATTTGCGATGCGCGCGGCCGCGCCGCCGCAATGCGAAGGCCAGCGAACGGCCAAGAAGTATGCCCAACTAAAGGTTAGGCTGAAAAAGCGGGGAGGCGCGTTTTGCATTCCGGAGTTTGACGGTTTTGGCGGAACGATGGAATATCCCGGCGTCGAACGAGCGGTAAAACTCGTCCTTCGCAGCAGCACCGAAAATCTTTACGACGATCCGCAGCTCGGTTCGGGTACCGCGATCTTTTACTTGAACCTTCACTTTCTCGAAGGAACCCATTTTGGTACGAGTTTTTCCTCGCAGGGCGGGCTCACCGCCGAGCAGATTCAGGTTGGCCAGCCGTACACCGCCTTTGGCGTCGTCACGGTGGGTCATCTCGCTCTGATGTTTCCACCCTGCTACACCGTCGCTACGCAGGGTCCCTACGGGGGCGTGCTTTCAAACCTTGGCGAGCTTTTCGCAGGTACGACGATCACCGGCGCAGGCTACGGCGTGATCGAAATCTACTCCGGCGAGCAGGTCACCCAACAGTGCTGACCGTAGGCGGAAGCGCGGGAAAGACGAGAGGCCGGTTTCTTACACGATGTGCGCAGTTTTTTGCCGGTCTCGGTCTGATGCGCATCCCAGAATATGCCGCGGCGCAAACTGCTCGGAATCCGTCAGCCCGCACGGACACCGCAGGCAAACCGCCCTATAACATCGTCTTCATTATCGTAGACCAGAGAGTTGAAAAGCTGCTTGCGGGCTCCGATTATTCGCTGCCTGCGATGAATGCGCTTGCGGCCCGGGGGGTCACGTTTCAAAAGCATTATATCTCCGCCGCGCAATGCTCGCCGTCACGGGCGTCTTTTCTCACCGGCCAGCCGCCTCAAGTTACGGGTGTCATCGACCAGATGCAGTTTTCGTTTGTTCGTAGCCTGAGTCCCGAGATGCCCAATATGGGATCGGTCTTGAAAGAGCTGGGCTATCAGACCGCCTATTTCGGGAAGTTCGAAATGGACAAAGACATTTTAGACCCCAAGCCTGGCGTCAACTACCGAGACGCTGCTCGAGCCTACGGCTTCGAAACGTTTGGTGCCAGCGGCGATATCGGCAGCACACCCGATAGCGGCTACGACAACGACCTCTTCATCGCGGGTGAAAGCGCCCGGTATCTGCGCGCGACCGCTCCTGAAGCCCGAAGCGGTGGTCAGCCCTTCTTCATGGTCGCGAGTTTCGTGAATCCGCACGATATCATGTACGGAAACGGTAACGTTCCCGGTCAGCCTCCCATTCAGATTCCGGTGGTGCCGTCCGCAATACCGCCTCAGCCGGCGAACTCGATTTACGAGCAGACGTGGTCTTTTGCGCTTCCGGAGAGCCTCGGCGAATCGCTGACTGCCCCCGGCATGCCGAGTGCGCTGTCGGAATACAAAAAGGGCTGGGACGGCTGGTCGGGCACGATCCCGACCGATCGCAAAGACATGTGGAGAACTTTTTACAACTACTACCTCAACACGATCCAGGATGTTGACCGCGGTATCCAGCACATCGTCGATGCCATGAACGAGATGGATTTGTGGCGGGATACGGTTGTCGTCTTCACCGCCGATCATGGCGAGATGGGAGGCGCGCATGGCGGTCTAAAGGGCAAAGGACCGTTCGTCTACGAAGAAAACATTCACGTACCGCTAGTCGTCGCGCATCCGGAAGGCAAGGCCGGCGCAACCTGTTCGGCACTCACCAGTCACTTGGATCTGCTTCCAACGTTTTTCGGATTAACGGGGTTGCGTGACTCGATGCGACCAGCCGCGGTCGCGGCGCTGCCGGGGCACGATTTTTCGTCGTTGCTTGCCAATCCCGAAAGGGCAAGCTTGACGGAGATTCGTCCGGCCATTCTCTTTAACTACGTCGGCCCGTCGACCGTCGACGGTGAATTCCTCAACAAAACGATGGACACGCAGTTTAGGAACGAGCCATCGCCGCCGCTGTCGGAAGCGAACCTGACGAAACGTGGTTTGCTGGTGGTCGCGTTCGACGGACGCTATAAGTTCGGTCGATACTACGCACCAACTTCCTGTAATACGCCGCGGACGCTGGCGGAGATTCTAAACGATAATGACGTTCAGCTCTTTGACCTCCGAGAGGACCCGGCAGAAGTTCGAAACCTTGTGTTGGAGCCCGAGCAGAATGCGGAGACGATCGTGCGGCTGAACGCGCTGCTTAATGAACTCATGGTCAAGGAGGTCGGCGCCGACGCCTGTCAGCTTCTGAGCAAAGCGATAGGGCCGGCTTAACTACCCTCCGCCGCAGGCGCCTTGTCCGGTCGATGCCGGCGCGGCGAGCGGCGCGCGCTGCTGGAGCTCAGGCGCAGGCCGCGCAGCGGCCTTCGAACGTCACGCGTTCGGTATCGATTTTGAAACCGTGCTGCAGCGCGAGCGACCTGAGCGTCCGCGTTGGAATCGCATAAGCGACGTCTTCGATCGTGCCGCACTCGCTGCAGCGAAAGTGAGCGTGCCGCGGCCCCGAGGGCTCGTAGGTCGCTGCATCGGCGCCCGGCACGTACAGCTCGGAGATCAAACCCAAGTCGCGCAAACGCTCCAAGCCGCGATAGACGGTCGAGAATCCGATCCCGGGCCGCCGCTTGAGCGCTTTGGCGTAGATCTCCGAAGAGGTGAGATGCCGGCCTAGCCCGCTCTTCTCAACAATTTGATAGATCAGTTGGTAATTTTTGGGAAGCGAGGACCGCGCCGGCAGGACCTTGGACCGTGTGAGAGTGAATGTCACTTTCACACGAGTTTCGCTGGAATCATCCAGCTTCCTTTTGGATCGGAGAAGTAGCGCAAGATGGAAAATACGATTGCCGAACTGTCGGACGCCGATCGCGGTTGTCCCGTAAAACACGTACCGCTGCGGCCGAGAGTAAACATCGATTGGTTCCCCGAGCTATTGGACCTGTCGGTGCTGCACCGCCCGTCGGCGCTTTCCGACCCGATGGGTCCCGATTTCAACTACGCGCGCGAGTTCAACAGCCTCGACTTGGGGGCGGTCAAGGCAGACTTGTTCGCGCTGATGACCTCGTCGCAGGAGTGGTGGCCGGCCGACTACGGTCACTACGGTCCGCTCTTCATTCGGATGGCGTGGCATAGCGCGGGGACATACCGAATCCACGACGGCCGCGGCGGAGCGGGTTCAGGCCAGCAGCGCTTCGAGCCGCTCAACAGCTGGCCGGACAATGCGAATCTCGATAAAGCGCGCCATCTGCTCTGGCCAATCAAACAGAAATACGGGCGGAAGATCTCCTGGGGCGATCTCATGATTTTGGCCGGAAACTGCGCGCTGGAATCGATGGGCTTCAAAACGTTCGGATTTGCGGGTGGCCGGGTGGACGCATGGGAGCCTGACGAAATGACGGATTGGGGTCCGGAAGACGTGTGGCTCGCCGACAAGCGCTACAGCGGCGAACGCGATCTTCAAGCGCCGCTCGCGGCAGTTCAGATGGGACTGATCTACGTGAATCCGGAAGGTCCGAACGGAAATCCCGATCCGATCGCCGCGGCGCACGACGTTCGTGAGACTTTTAGCCGCATGGCGATGAACGATGAGGAGACCGTCGCGCTCATCGCCGGCGGACATACCTTCGGCAAAACGCACGGCGCCGCCGATCCGGCACAATATGTCGCTCTCGCGCCGGCTGGTGCCGGCATCGAAGAGATGAATCTGGGCTGGCGCAATACGTTCGGCAGCGGCCACGGCGACGACACGATCACCAGCGGCCTCGAGGGCGCCTGGACCCAAATGCCCACGCGGTGGAGCAATCTCTATTTCGACAATCTGTTCAACTACGAATGGGAGCTCACGAAGAGCCCGGCCGGCGCTTATCAGTGGAAGCCGAAAGACGGCGCGGGCAACGGCAGCGTTCCCGACGCGCACGATCCATCGAAGAAGCACGCGCCGACGATGCTCACGACGGACCTCTCCTTGAAAGTCGATCCGACCTACGCACCGATCGCGAAGCGCTTCCATGACAACCCGCAAGAGTTTGCCGACGCTTTTGCCAAGGCGTGGTATAAGTTGACCCATCGCGACATGGGACCGATCTCGCGCTATCTCGGTCCGGAGGTACCAGCCGAGCCGCAAATCTGGCAAGATCCGGTGCCCACGGTCGATCGGATATTGATCAATGAGAAAGACATTGCGGATCTCAAGAGCCGCATTCTCGGTTCGGGACTCAAGGTGTCGCAGCTCGTCACGACCGCCTGGGCGTCCGCGTCGACCTTCCGCGGCACCGACAAGCGCGGCGGCGCAAACGGCGCCCGCATTCGCCTGGCGCCGCAGAAGGACTGGACCGTCAATCAACCGGCCGAGCTGGCGGCGGTGCTGCAAACGCTCGCGAAGGTGCAAACGGACTTCAACGCCTCGTTATCGGGCGGCACGAAAGTCTCGCTTGCCGACGTCATCGTTCTCGGCGGTTGCGCGGCGATCGAACAGGCGGCGAAGGATGCCGGTTACGACGTTAAGGTGAGCTTCGCTCCGGGACGCACCGATGCGACGCAAGAGAACACCGACGCGCATTCCTTCGCGGTGCTCGAACCGACTGCCGACGGATTCCGCAACTACCTTGGCAACTCACACTGGCGTTCACCACAGCAGCGTCTCGTCGATCGCGCGCAATTGCTGACGCTGACCGCTCCTGAGATGACGGCGCTAGTCGGCGGGCTGCGCGTTCTCGGCGCGAACGCCGGAGGGTCCAAGCATGGCGTGTTTACCAAACGCCCGGGCGCGCTAACGAACGACTTCTTCGTGAACCTTCTCGACAGGTCGACGAAGTGGCAGCCGGCGGAGGGCGAGTACACGTACGAGGGTCGCGACCGGCGTACGGGCGAGCTCAAATGGACCGGAACGAACTGCGATCTGATCTTCGGCTCAAACTCGCAGCTGCGCGCGATTGCCGAGGTCTACGCCGTTGAAGGCGATCACTTCGCGCGTGATTTCGTCGCCGCGTGGGAGAAAGTGATGAACCTCGACCGTTTCGACCTCCAAGCCGTGTCACTTTAGCGCCCGTCGAGCCTCCCGAGCGGCCGTGCGTTTCCGTACGCCGCGTCTTCTATGCTTAGCTTCGGACAACCCAACGCTATGAATAGGAGAACACTCATGTTCGCACTCTCGTACTGGCGCTGCGTGCCGCCCCTTGCTCTCGCCGCCGGCCTCGGCGCGTGCTCCGGCGGCATCGGGTCGCCGGGTTCCCCGCTGCCGAGCGCAGCGGCGCAAACCACCATTCCGGGTCCGATCCCGGCAGTCGGGATCAGGTCGCTCGGCCTGGACACCCGCGTTCGTCCCGCCGGGAAGTCGAACCTAATCTACGCGAGCAACACCTTGGGCGAGGATGTTGACGCGTGGCCCAACCCGGACACTGAGAATCTCGGACCGACCTGCGCGATCGGGGCTCCATACCAGACGCTCAAGTACGTCAAGGGCTTCGCCGTCGACCCTTACGGCTATCTGGTCGTCCCGGCTGAAATTTCCAACTCGGCGCCGTATACCTGGACGGTCAGCGTCTGGAAGCCGAACTGCAACGCACGAGTTTGGCAGGTAGAGCTCCCAAGTAACGAAATCGCAGTCGACGCGTACAGCAACGGCGCAACCAACGGCGCCGTCCTCGCCGTGCAGAGGACTTCTTCAAGTGCCGTCAACGGGCTCGTGGTCTGCGCGCCGTCCGGATGCGGCCTCCCATTCACGAACCCGGCCATTACGTACGCCAATGGTGTCGCCGTGTCAAAAAAGGGCGAGTGCTGGCTCCAGGGCTCGGGTCAGGGGTCGGTATACGAACTCGTTTACTTTCCCAATTGTAACGGATCCGGCGAGCTGGCTACAGGAGTGCGGAACAGTTCCGGTTACGGCCTTTTTATCGACACGGAGGGCCATCTGGGATCGATAGACGGCCAAGCCGAAAAGCTATGGGTCTATTCAGGTTGCAATCCGGCATGCTCGCTCGTTAGTCAATCCACGCTCATGAACACTCCGGTGTACGGCGGTCTCGATGCGAAGGGAGAAAACCTTGTCATCGGCGATCCCTGCGAATGCGGTGAAACGCTCGACGTCTACAAGTATAGCCCAACGAGCGGCGCGACCTATTCGTACAGCATTACGAATGAGGTTGGCGCCGATTGGGGTGCGCACTTCTCGCCGCGCAACAAGAAGACTTGAGAAGATCTAATTACTTCGTCTCCGTCGGAACGGCGGCCGTTGCGGTCGCCGTTGATACACTGGCATTCGTTTCAGACTACTCCAGCGGAAAGGTTACGCTTGTAAATTATTCCACCAGCGCGAACGTAAAGAGGCTTGGCAAAAAGTACGGCATAGCTAAACCTCTGACTGTTGTCGATTGGCCGAACGCCGTCTACTAACTTGCAATCGGTCAGCGCGGTGGGTCGGGCCAAACATCGGTTGCGGACGCCGCGCGCAGATCGACGTGCCAGGGTAGCGACAGATAGCGCTCGCGGTCTTCACCGTCGAGCGCGTCTGCGCTGTCCGTTAGAAGTTGCGTCGCCCGCTCGAGCGCGCGAGCGGCCTGCTCGGAATCTCCATCGCGATGAAATACTTGCGCCGCGGCCCACCAGCAATACGACGGCCAATCAGTTTCTCGCGCGACCGCGTCCTCGTCGGCCAGCAATCGCTTCACCGCGTCGCGCGCGGCCAGAAGATTTCCGGTGCGGGCGTACCAAATCGCAAGATCGGCCAGCGTCTTGAGCGACCATGCCTGGGATTCGGACTGCGAGCGGAGACGCACCGACGATTCTGCCAGTTCGATTGCGCGAGCGTAATCGCCGCCGGCCGCTTCGGCGCTCGAAAGATTCTCGAGGACTGAGGCTTCCGTCAGCTCCAGTCCGGTCGCGCGCGCGAGCGCAAGCGCTTCCTCTGCCATCGCGCGCGCACGAGGAATATCTTGCGTAAGAGCGCGGAAAATGACGAGATTGGCCAATGCGAAAATTCGGCCGCGCGCATCGCCGGCTCGCTCGAACAGATCGGACGCCTTTTCGGTGGCGGTCAGTGAGCGCTCAAAAAAGCCAAGTTTTCCTTCGAGCACGGCTTGATTCATGAGCTGGGTCGCCGTACCGGCCAGATCGTCCAGTTCGTCATATATGCGCGCCGCGGCGGCGAAGTGCTCGCGCGCCGCCTTCGTATCGTGTGCATCGCCGGCGATCAGTGCCATGCCAAGCCGGCCGTGTGCCTGCGCAACGTCCCGCGGTCCGCCGACTTTCAACGAGAGGTCCAGGTAGCGCGAGCCGAGTTCGACGCAGCCGGCGGCATCGCGGTGCATGTAATACGCGATCACGCACGCGACGGGCATTGCAAGCAGCTCAAGCGCCGGATCGACGTCGCGGGCGGTGCCGCGCGCTTCCTCTATCAGCCGTTCGGCAGCGGCAAAATGGGCGCGGTGAGTCTCGACATGCGCCACCGCGCAGAGCGCAGAAACAGCCTTGGCCGCATCGCCGGCAGCGCGGGCGCAGGCCAGAGCGGCTTCGGCGGCAACATAAGCTTCGGCCAGGCGTCCGGAGCGCGACTCAACGTTTGCGCTCTCCAGCAGCAACTCCGCTCGCATGAGCGGATCGGCCGCGATGTTGAGGGCTCTCTCGCAAAGCGTTCGCGCTTCCGCTAGCGCCGCGACCGAAACCGAACGCCGGATCGCCTGCAGGTAGCAACGCACCGCGTTCTCGACGTCGCCGGCAACTTCGTAGTGGCCGGCGAGCGTTGCGGAGAGCTCCGGCACGCGCTCCGGATAGAGCGACTCGAGCACGCGGGCAACGCGCCGGCGACGGATCGCCGCATCCTTGGGCGGGACCCCTTGTGCGATCGCTTCGAGCACGAGCTGATGGCTAAAGCTGTATTCCAGATAGCCGCGCCCGGCTGATTCGCGGATAACGCGCCGGTCGAGCAGTTCGTCGAGCGCATCGGTGAGCTCAGCCTCCGCCCAAGAACTGACTTCCCGGACGGTGTCGCGCGAGAAACGGTCGCCGATGCACGACGCAATCTCCGCAACCGTTCGCGCGCCGTCCGAAAGCCGCGCGATGCGCTGCGCGACCGCGGCCTGCAGCGACGCGGGCACCGCGCGCTCGCCCTCGACGACCTCGACGACGAGCTGGGTTAAGAAGAGCGGATTTCCGTGCGATGCGGCGAGCAGTTTTTCGGCGGTGCGGTTGCGCATGTCGGCGAGTATTGCACGCAATGCTTCGACGTCGTCAACCGAAAGCGGGCTCAAGATGATGCTCTGGGCGGCGGCCGCGACGCGCGCCTCACGCCTCAGCCGGTGCAGCGCGTGAACGCGGCTCATCTCGTCGTCGCGATAAGTTACCACGACCATCACCGGAAGTGCGTTGAGCCTGCCCAACAAAAACTCGAGGAGTTCGATCGAGGCGGTCTGCGCCCACTGCACGTCTTCAAGGATCAGCAATACCGGACGCGGCTTGGCCAAATCAGCGATGCAGCGCGTGAGCGATTCGAAGAGGCGGAGCCGCTCGCCGGCGGCGTCGAGGGGCGGCAGTGCGGTTAGCGCGACGCGCCCGTGAATTTCCGGTACGAGCGATGCGACCGAAGCGAGCGCGACGCTTGGCCTCAATGAGGCGACCAGTGGAAGTGCCGAGCGTAACGCGTCGACGACGCTTTCGTAGGGGATTGCCTCGGGGGAGCTGGTCGTTCCCGAAAGGACGCGTCCGCCGCGCTCTTCGACCGCATGCGCCAATTCCAGCGCCAGCCGCGATTTCCCGATGCCGGCTTCGCCGCCGACAAACGCGCAGGTTCCGCGGCCGCCGGCCGCGCGGTTCCACGCTTGCAGCAGACGCTCCATTTCGTCGCGCCGCCCGATGAAGGGCAGAACCGCGGATTCCGAAGCGAGGGTGGTGCGTTCCGTCGCTTCGTCTTTGGGGGCCGAAGCTTCGCCTTTGAGTGCCAAAGCTTCGCCGCGCCGGATGCGCTCGGCAACGGCGCTCGTTTCGGGCATGGGTTCAGCGCCCATCTCTGTGCGCAGGCGCTTTGCGAACCCGGCATACTCGCTCAGTGCGCCGGCTGCGTCGCCGCTTTCGTAGCGCATCGAGATTATTCGCCGCACGACGTCCTCGCGCCACGGATCGACGGCCAGCACTTGGCGCGCCGTTTCGATCGCGAGCGGAAAGTTTGCATTGCGCCGAGCCTCGGAGATGAGCTCGCCCAAGCAGCGAAGATACACGTTACGGTAGCGCTCCCGGATGACGTCGAGCCAATCATCGTAGATCTCCGGAAGCAAATCGCCGCGGTAGAGATCGATCGCTTCGCCCAGGCGCGCGCGATCGCGCGACGCAGGCTCAAAGGCATCGACGTCGAGCCAAATATCTGCATCGGGCTTACAGGAGAGCTTCTCTCCGTCAATCGAGAGGTAGCGCTCGATCGGCGCGGGCAGAATCTTTGGAAGTTCGCTCAGCGTCGCACGCAGCTTCGCTCGCGCGGCGCCTTCCTCGTCATCGGGATAGAGCAGAAAGGCGAGATACTCGCGCGCGACCGGAGCGCCTCGGTGCAACAACAGGTACGCGAGAACCTGAAGCGATTTGCGCGGCGTGGCAAGATCGAACCGCGCACCGTCGAGTTCGATCTCCAGATGACCGAAGAGGCGAACGTCGAGATGCCCGGGCCTTTTGCGCTGGGCCGGGTGGAGCTCGCTCACCTTCGCGGTCTTGCCCACGGGGAGACCACCCTTCTTGAGGCTTGGTCCGGCTTCCCGGCCCCGGCGCCGGCGAAGTTTAGTGCGGGATCAGACCGATATTATAGGAACGCGCGCACTGGCTCGGGTAGCGGGAATAACACTCCGAAACCGAGTCCATGAACCGCACGTACTTGCTTGGCTTCTGTGTCTTGACTTCGGTGATTCGCTGATCGGTGGGGTTGCCGGGATCCGGCGACCACGACAAGCTGAGATCTTTGGACGGCTTGCCCGTTTTGATTGAGTAATAGTCTTCCTTCCCGACCATGTCGTATTGCGACGAGCACGTCTTACCCGTGCAGGCCGAAAATTCGATATACGGCCCCGAGCTGCCGGGCGCGATGTAAACGCAGGCATAGTAAAGCGACGGGTGGCACTCCGCCGTGTGCGCCTTGTGGAAAACAGTGACCTTTATCACAACGCTCTGGCGCGCCGTCGGCGCTAGCACCGATCCGCCTGGGGTTACGGATGAGTTACCGGCGCTAGAACACGCCGGGAATACGAGGCTCAGCGCGAGTACGCCTAAAATCGAGAAACGAGTTGAACTCACGTTTGATCTCCTCTCTGCAGCAACTTGGGTGCGATGGCCTAACGCTGTTGCGGCACGATCCAGATGTAGGGCGTCTTCGGTTCGACGCTCGGCGGCAGGTCTGCCGGCGCGTCGACGCCCTTCGGTCCAAGGCTCTTGATGAAGCGGTAAATCGCGCGCTGGTCCTGCGCTTTTAGAAAGCGCAAATCGTGCCACACCATCGGCCAGTGCCCGGCGCGCGTCCGAACCATAAAGAGCCAGTCTTGCTCGGAGATGCGCTGAAATTCCAGACGTACGTTGGCAGGGTAACTCGTTCCCCACGGACCGCGATAGCCGAGGTTGCTACCCGTCATCCAATCCGTTACGGGAATACTCCCGTCGGATTCCCTCCACCCCGGCGTATGGCAGTCATTGCAGCTTCCGAAACCGACGAGGTAATGCCCGCGCTCGATCAGCGGATCGTTGTTTGACGCTCCCGGCGTTGCGACGACCAGGCAAAGCACCGCGAGCGCGAAGGATGCGCCCATCGTCCACAACTTCATGGCGTCTTTATACGACGCTCTGCTTTGAAGGCACCTGTGAAGTAATGGGGTATACTCAAGCGACGTGAAATCGATATCGGCCGTCGAACTGCAGCGGAGTCTCGAACATGGAGACCCGCCGTTCTTGCTGGACGTCCGGGAGCCGGAAGAATTGGCGGATGGCGCAATCGCCGGCTCCGTCAACATCCCGATGGACGAGGTCGCGCACCGGCTTGAAGAACTTCCCAACGATCGCGATATCGTCGTAGTCTGCCATCTCGGCGGCCGCAGCACGAAGATTACGGCACTCCTCAACAAGCTCGGCTACGATCGAGCGATAAACCTCACCGGCGGAATGGACGCTTTCCTAGCACTATCGGCGAAAGTTATTACGAAAGCCGCGAATCCAATCGCTTAAGCTAGGCCAGTAACCGAACTTCGTAGTTGGCGTCTCGGCCGTACCGGTTTGAATTGCAGCGACCACTTCGGATGCCGAAGCGCGACTCCTTATGCCGTCGGTTGATTTGAATAGAATCCGGCGATCCGCATCAACGATGAATACCGACGGCTTCGCGATCCCGCCGCGTTCACGAGCGTTGAAGACGCCCCATTCCCGCACGACGCGGCGATCTGCATCGCTCAAAATCGGAAACGGCAGACTGAGCTCACGCCGAAGCTGCTCCGATTGGCTCGGCGTGTCGACGGCGATCGCGACGAGCCCGGCGCCGGCCGCGCGAATCGCTTCATAGTAGTCCCGGTAATCCGCCAACTGGCGGAGACAGAACGGTCACCAATGACCGCGATAGAAAAGGACGACGACGCGGCCCGAGACCGAGGCCAGTTCCGACAGGCGCTGCGTGACACCGGTCGAGTCGGGCAGATCGAAGTCCGGCGCAATCTCAATCGTAATGGGCGTATCCATCGAGTAGCCTCTGCGGCACGGCCTCGCAAGAGTCCTAGGTGCCGGCTCGAACGTTTGGTTAGCCGTGAGGTGCTGGTATTTCACACTCTGTTGGTTCGCACTCTGCGCTTCGGCGGGTGCGCAAGAGCCGCCGCATTATACGTTCTTGCCGCCGCCGCCGGGTACTATCGTGCAGAGCCGCCTCGTCTATCTCGCGGGCGAGGCCATGCACAGCCAATGGCGCGGGGTGCTGAGCAAGAAGCTCGTTGGGATCGCAAACGGCACGGCGTTCTATCAGTGGTATCTCTCGTTCTATGCGATCGACGGTACGATCTACCGCTTGAAGTATCGCTCGCCGGACTCGCGGATTCCATTTGACCGCGTGATCAAGGCGCGAGGGGCATCGCTCTGGTTCCCGCTGCAAAGTGCGAGCATCGCCGGTGTCGGCGAGTTCATGGGTGCCGGAGCGCAGCAGCTGGTCGTTCAGTCCCGTCAGATAACGTCCGGTTGCGGGACGGCGCGCGTCGACGTCTTCTTTTTTGACGCTGCAATGCAGGTGGTCATGACGACGCTCTCGGTCGAGAATCGCTGCGATCTTGCGGCGAGCGTGATTCCCCAGGCGAGCGGAGATGCCCTAAGGCTTACCGCGCCGCACGAGACCGCCATCCTTCGTTTCCACAACGGCACTTGGACCGAGCACCCGAAGTACTTCAAGATCCTGGAATAAACGCGGCCGAGCATCACCCCGGTTGGTTGTCCTCGGGTTGCAGCCGATTGCCAGGGGCGGCGGCGAGCTTGAAAGAAGCGCTCTCCGTGCCGCTCGACACGGTGCGATTTTTTCTATCGCTTTCTTGCTCCATTTGCCACGTTGAGTTTTAGAGTCGTTAGCTCTCAGGCTCGCAGCGAGCTCGTAGGCCGTGATCGTGAGCTCGAGCAGCTTGCCGCGCATCGCCGTGCGGCGAGCGAAGGGCGTGGAAGCATCGTTTTGATCGCCGGGGAAGCCGGAATCGGCAAATCGCGATTGTTGCGTCATTTCGAGACGACGATCGCGGCCGGACGTTCGATGCTCGCTTCGGCGCGTTGCATTGAGTTCGTGCAAATGCCCCTTGGTCCACTGCGCGACCTGCTGCAACAACTGGAGCGGCGCGCCGATGCGCCTCGCGACGCCGCGACGCGCTCGCTTATCGATCGGCTCGCCTTCGAACGAAACGCTCCGGCAACCGCCGATTCGTTGCCGAGCGGATCGCTCTTCGATTCTATTGACGCGGCCTTTGCGCGGTACGCGCTGCGAGCCACCGTCGTTCTTTCGATCGAGGACCTTCATTGGTCCGATCGTTCGACGCTGGATTTTCTATCGTACTTTTCGGATCGCTTGGAGAAGCGACGCGTTCTGGTGACTGCGACGTATCGACCCGACGAGATCGGGACTCATCATCCGCGGCTTTCGCAATTTGCGACGCTGCTGTCGAAGCCTGCGGTTAGCACGCTTGCGCTATCTCCGCTCGCGCAAAGCGCGACGCAAGCGTTAGTTGAGCGAAGCCTCTCCGAGCGCGGGAAGTTTCCCGCCGGGGTCGTTGCCGACATCGTCCGGCGCAGTCAAGGTAATCCATTCTTCGCCGAGGAGCTCGTCAAGAGCGCGCTCGAGGCGCGCGCGGGAAGTCAAAAGACCGAGCTCCCGCTCTCAATACGCGCGGCCGTACTCGCGCGCGCCGCCGGGCTCTCCGAATCGGAACGTGAAATTATTTCGATGGCTTCGGTCCTCGGCGAGCGGTTTTCGATCGATCGCCTCATCGCACTCGTACGCGGAGATCGAGAGAGCGCGCTGCGGGCTCTGGAGCACGCGCGCTCGTTACATCTGCTCGATGACGAGGCAGCCGAACCCGGCAGGCTCGCATTTCGCCATGCGTTGACGCAAGAAGTGCTGTATGGCGAGCTGCTTGCGGAGCGCGTGCGGCCGCTACATGAAGCGATCGCGACCGAGCTCGAGAGTCGCCCGAACCACGAAGAGTCCAGCGTGGAGCTTGCCCATCACTGGCGCCGAGCAGGCGATCCCGAGCGCGCTGCAGCGTACGACGAACTCGCCGGCGATCGCGCCGCCGGCATCGGCGCGTTTGCCGATGCGATTCTCTATTACGAACGCGCTCTCGCAGTTCGAAAAGACGACGCTGCCGAGCTCGTGCACAAGATCGGCGCGTCCCTAGGAGCTCTCAATCATTTGAGCGCCGGCATCGAGCGCCTGCGATACGCGGGCGAGCTGTACTGGCGCGCCGGCGATTTCGAAGGCTTCGCGAAGAATGCCTCGGCGCTCGGCGCGCAGCTATACAATTCGGGCGACGCCGCTGCCGCTACGGACGTCTATCACCAAACGCTCGAAGCCCTCAGCAAAAAATTGCCGCAGGCCGCTCTCGATCTATTTCGGGCGAGAATCGCTTATAACTGCGTTGCGGCGCTCGATGCCGATTCGGCATTTACGTTTCTGAGCGACATAGAAGAGCCGATCTCAGATCCGATGACGGCGACGCAGACTTATCTCACCCGCCTCAAGGTCGCGGCAATGCGCGGGGAGATCGAGCAGTGGCGTCTCGATTCGCAACGCGCGCTGGACGCGGCGCGACGCCTCGACGATGTAGGCTACTCTCGGCTGCATCACGCACACTGCCAGATTGCGCTCGACGCCGTTGGGTTAGGTGAAATTGAATTGGCGCGCGAGCATTTTCGGGCCTCGATGCCGGGGCAACCCGAACGGCATTCCTCGACGACACTCGTCTCGGCGGCCTCCGCTCTCGAGCATACGCTTCGGGGAGATTTCGCTACTGCTGCGTCGTTATTGCGCGATGCGCGCAGCGCGCCGGAACAAAGCTACGCCATTTTGGTTCACGTTAAGAGCGCAAACTTTGCGCTCGGCATCTGTTCCGGCGACGATGCGCGGCTGCGCTCCGACGGTTCCGAATCGTTCCTGCACTACGGCGTCGCGCACGGGATGAAGCTGGCCATTGGGCTGCTCGGTGGTCCGTATGCGTGGGCGCTGGGCATTCGCGGAGAGCTCGACGAAGCCGCAGCTTGGATATCGCACATCTCGGGCGTGCTGCCGGGTCCCCATCGATTCCTCTTCGCGTATTTGGCCGCGGCGCAGTTCGGGCGAAACGGCGACGTTCGAACGATGCGTCGGCAGCTCTTCGAGGCGGCGGCTCGTCCTCAAGACCGGATCAATAAGGCGGTACTGGCGCTGTTCGACGCGTTCGCGGCGCAGCGCGGCCTTGTGGAATGCGCTGTCCGCGAACGTGCTTTCGATGCGGCAGCGAGATTCGAAGCGATCGGCTGGCCGTGGCTTGCCGCGCGTGCTTACGAGTTAGGTGGGGAATCACGGCGCGCGTTGGAGTCGTATCGATCGTTGGGCTCGGTGCGCGATTTGCGCCGCCTCGAAGTCGAAAGATCCGACGCCTCGGCTTCGGGGTTGTCCGGGCGCGAGCTCGAGGTTGCATCGTTAGTGGCGAAGGGCCATTCAAACGAAGAGATCTCGCAAATCTTACACATCAGCTCTCGTACCGCGGAAAAGCACGTCTCGTCGGCACTGAAAAAGTTGAATCTGCGATCGCGCTTGCAGCTTGGACGGTTGCTCGCGCGATCGCAGCGTAACGATGATGGGAGTAATCCCTAGATCGGAAGCGCGAACACGCTTCCGTAGCCGGATCCGCCTTGAACATCGACGGTCGTGCCGTAAAGGGTGCCGCCGACGTCGATCAAGGCTCCCTCCGGATTAGACGGCCAGGGCGGCGGACAGCCGCTCGGCTGGGGGCACGCGAAGACCGTGACTAACGATTCCGCGCCCGCCGGCGTCACCGAGAACACGGTTCCCGAACCCGTGGACGTGCTCGCCTCCGTAGTGCCGTAGAAAGTCCCACTGACGTTGATCAGACCGGCGAGCGGTCGAAGACCATCCTCGTGGAATCCGCTCGGGGTCCGGTAGGGGTCAAACGCGTAGAGCGTTTTGTACTTTCCGGCAAGCGTGGACTTGAAGACGGTCCCACAGCCGGCTCCGCCGCAATCGGCGTTTGCGGGACCGCCGTTCGCTGCCGTACCGTAGAGCGTGTTCTTGTAAAGGAGCAGATCGGCCTGAGGTTCGTATCCGTCTTTCTTGTTGGAGCCGAACGAATGGAGGATCGTTTCTTTCCCCGTCGTGAGCGAGATCGCAAAGAGCGTGCCCTCTCCCTTTGCGCCGCCGGCATATGTGGTTCCGTACAGCAATCCGTCGTCATAGAGAATCCCTGCGAGCGGACGGGCCCCATCAGGTCCGCCGTCAGGCGACCCCTGGAAGCTGTACACGATCGATTCTTGGCCGGCATTCTTTCCGGTCAGCGGGATCTTGAAGACGGTTCCGTACTCGGCATTGCCGCCGCCTTCGGTGGTCCCGTAGAGCGCGCCGTTGGCGTACGTCAAATCAGCCATCGGGAAGACGCCGTCGTTTGGAGGAGCCTTGAAACTGTAAACTACTTTGAATCCACCTGAGCCTGGGGTATACGAAAACACGTTGCCATAAGCGTTCGAACCCGACCCAGCCGAAGTCGTGCCGTACAGCGTGCCGTTGACATCGATGAGGCTCGCCTGCGGATACTCGCCGTCGCTTCCGGCGAAGCTGTGGAGGATGCTTTCCGAACCACCGGTCGTGACCGAGAATATGGCGCCCAAGTTGTTGCCTCCACCGTAATAGGTAGTGCCGTAGAGGGTGCCGCCCGCGTTGACGAGCCCAGCATACGGCGTGGCCCCGTCCGGATCGCCTTGGAAATCGTAGATCAGCGGATTGCCGCCGCCCAGGGATCTTACGCGAAAGTGGGTCGCCGGTAACGCGGATAGACCGCTTGGGCTAAGCGCGCCCGGCGACCCGCCAAGGGCGCCTTGCGCGCAACCCCCGACCGCCAAAGCGCAGCCGAGCATGAAAGATTTGCGAATTAACTCCATGAGAATGCTCCTTCAAGAGAGAGGTTCTCCCTAAAGGATGCCTTCGTTCGGCCGCGGCGTCGATGCGTAGAATTACTACTCTTTGATAGGGTGCCAAGGTCATCCTGAGCCGCCCGCGGAGCGGGCGTGTCGAAGGACGCCCCGCTACCTAGTGCGACCGCACTAGCGCAGCCTCAAGCGCGGCTTCGAACTCTTTGGGCCGATCGAACATCACGAAATGACGGCTCGGCGCAACGAGGATGACGGTTGCGTTCGGCGCATTTGCGGCCCAGCGATCGTAAGCGTGGCGTTTGGCCGCCTCGGTTTGGAAGCCCTGATACGGATCGAACGCTGAATCGAACGGGATGATGACGGTCAGCGGCACGGTGATATTGTGCAGCTCCGGCGTCAGGTCGAGCGAGAGCGCGGCGCGAATCCATTGCGCAATCGCGTTAGGATCGCTGCGAGCGGCGAGCGGTGCGACGGCATCAACGTCGGCTTTATTCGTTATCTCGTACTGCAGCGCTTGGTTTCGAATGACTTCTCCCACCTCGCTTCGGCTGATGCCTTGGTAGAGCGCAACGCTCTTCGCAACCTTCGCATCGCGCAAAGCTTGCGTCGGCGCTGCGGGATATCCGCCCTCGACGGTGATGACGCTCGTGAGATCGTGCGGGAAGTGGGCCGCATAATATACCGCGATCGTACCGCCCAGACTATGGCCGACGACGATCGGCCGGTTCAGATCGTGCGTCGTCAGCAGCAGATGTAGGCTCTGGGCGGCACGATTCATCAAATCGTCGCCCGCGATCATCGGCCGCCCGTCGAAGCCAGGGAGCGTTACCACCAGGATGTCGTAACGGCTTGACAAGGTGTTGATTTGCGCGTTCCATTCCCAGGAGCCGCAAAAGAGCGCCGGTATGAACACGATCGATTGCGCCGCGGGATTGCCGAACCGTTCGACACGCAAAATGCCGGCATCAAACGTTGAATTCGCGGTAACGTGCCGCTGCGCGACGAAACCGCCGCAGCAAAGCGGCAAAGCCGCCGCAATATAGAACGTTGTTAGCCGCGAGCTAAAGCCGCCCGCTCTCATGCAACGTATTGTAGATCGAGGTCGCGAGCTGGCCCGAATGGTCTTGCGCCTTGTCCGGCGCGCTATTCAGCCCGAAGGCGATGACGGCGTCCTGGCGCGGCAGATAAAAATGCACCATTCGAAAACCGAGCGTCTCGCCTTCGTAAAACCAGAACGTTCCAAGCTTCGGCGCGGTCACCCCAACGACGCCCAAGCCGAAGCCGCGCGGATCTGCTGCGCTCGTCTTAGCGATCGGCTTGCCGGTCTTCGTTGAAATCAGACTGAAGAGCTCGGCGCGCTGTTTTGGCGGGAGCAGCGTTTTGCCGTAGAGTGCGCGCGCCCACCGCGTCAGATCTACGGGCGTCGAAACGATGCCGCCCGCGCCCTGCATCCACGAGACGCTGTCCGAGCTTACGTCCAGTCCGAGCAACGGCGCGAGCGCCTTCGAGTCGGGATCACGGTTGAAGAAATAGCCGGCCGGCATGCGCGCAAGCACCGCTTGCGGATACTGAAAGCCGGCGTAGAACGTGTCGTTTAAGCCGAGACGGGAGAAGAAGCGCCGCTCGATCTCGGCCGAATAGCTGTCGTGCGAGGCTTTCTCGATGATCAGCTGCGCCAGCAAATAGTTGGTATTCGAGTATGAGTATCCGGTGGTCGACTTCGGTGCGGCCGGATTGCTCGGATAGACGTACGCGATCAGCTCGGGAATGGTGAAATTGCGCTTTGGGTTCCTAGCATAATCTCGCAGCATCGCCGGCACGTTGTCGTAGGTGGGGATACCGCTGCTCATGTTCAGCAGCCGCCGGATCGTCACGCTCTTCCACGCCGGATATTGCGGCAGCCATGTACCGACGGTTTGATCGATCGTCAGTTTGCCCTCAGCCTCGAGCTCCAAGATCGTTACTGCTGTGAATGCCTTCGTATTGCTGCCGATCTGCCAGAGACTGTTTGGCGTAACTGGCACGCCTGCGCCGCCGTATCGCATCCGGCCGGCGGCAAGGCTAATATTCGAGGATTGACCGCGGAGGCTTATGCTCAGCGAGATCGCTGAAAGATGCTCGACCTTTGAGCGCGAGCTCAGGTACCGGTCGAGATCGCGCTGTAGTGATGCTCGCAGGGCGGCATCGGATGAACCCGCCGGCGCGGGTGCTATCGGCCCGAACGCAGCGAAGGCGAAGAGAACGGCTAGCCAACGTGTCATCAGCCCTGATATTGCTCATCGCTCACCGGTTCCATCCAATGGACGACCGAGCCATCGAGTCTTTCCAGGATCGCGATGTGAGTCATTCCGGTTGCCGTCGCGGCCCCATGCCAATGCTTTTCGTCCGGCGCGATAAGGACGACGTCTCCCGGTCGAATCTCTTCGAGCGCTCCGCCCGAACGCTGTATTCGACCGCACCCGGCCGTGACGATCAGTGTCTGGCCAAGCGGATGGGTATGCCAAAACGTTCGCGCACCCGGGTCGAAGGTAACGCTGGATCCGACGACGCGGGCCGGATCGTTTCGATCGAAAAGCGGATCGATCCGAACGTTACCGGTGAAATATTCCGCCGATCCTTTCGCCGAGGGTTGCGAACCGCAGCGTTTGATCTCCACGTAGCGTTCCTCCGTTTGAAAAGCTTGAGGAATTCAGCGTCCAGTCATCGCTTCCAGACGCTCCGGATACCTGGCGCCTTGCACCGCGATCCTGGAAGCCGCGCGATCGATTTCACGAAGATCGTCCGGCGTGAGTTGCACGTCGACCGCGCCAAGGTTTTCTTCAAGGCGGTCCACTTTGCGCGTGCCCGGTATCGGGACGATCCACGGTTTTTGCGCTAACAGCCATGCCAGCGCGATCTGAGCGGACGTCGCGCCTTTACGTGCCGCGATTTCGGCAAGCAAGTCTACCAGAGTCCGGTTCGCTCGGCGATTATCCTCAGTAAAGCGTGGCACGACGTTTCTAAAATCCGAGCTTTCGAACGATGTCGTTTCATCGATCTTCCCGGTGAGAAAACCCTTGCCGAGCGGGCTGAACGGAACAAAGCCGATCGCGAGCTCCTCAAGCGCCGGCAACAACTCGGCTTCGGGCGCTCTCCACCACAGCGAGTATTCGCTTTGCACGGCGGCGACGGGCTGAACCTCGTGCGCGCGTCGAATCGTCTGCACGCCTGCTTCGGAAAGGCCAAAGTGTTTCACCTTGCCTTGCGCAATCAGCTCCTTGACCGCGCCCGCAACTTCTTCGATCGGCACGTCGGGATCGACGCGGTGCTGATAGAAAAGGTCGATGGCATCGATCCTGAGCCGGCGTAGCGAATCTGCCGCGACGGCTTTGATATGCTCCGGCCGGCTATCTAGACCGATCTGCGCTCTCGTAGTGGGATCGAACTTAAACCCGAACTTGGTAGCGATGACGACTTGCCCACGGTATGGTGCCAAGGCTTCGCCGAGAAGCTCTTCGTTGGTGAACGGGCCGTACGCCTCGGCGGTATCAAAGAACGTGACACCGCGTTCGACCGCCGCTCGAATAAGTGCGACCGACTCCTGCCGGTCTGGGTACGGAGGATAGGCAAAGCTCAGCCCCATACAACCCAGTCCGATCGCCGACACCTCCAGGTTGCCTTTTCCTAGCTTACGTTTTTCCACTCTACTCTCTCCCGGATTACGATATGGTAAGCAGCACCTTGATAGCACGGCGCTCGTCCATCGCGGCGTATCCCTCAGCGACCCGATCGAGAGGAAGCGAAAGGTCTAGGAGCGGCGAGGGATCGATGCGTTCGGCCTCCAGGCTTGCAATGAGCTGGGGCAGATATGCGCGCACCGGCGCCGGCCCTCCCGTCAGCGTGAGGTTAGCGAAGAATATCGTTTCGAGAGGCGCCCGCTCGACATTATGCGGAACCCCGACGAAACTCACCGTGCCGCCGGGCCGCGCAACATTCGCAGCGAGATCCAAGCTTTCCTGATTGCCGACGGCTTCGACCACGTGCGGCGCACCGCCTGAAGTGAGCTCAAGAATTTCTTCCTGCGCTTTCTCGTCGTGTGAGTCGAACGTGTGCGTTGCGCCGAAGCGTTTGGCGATCTCGAGCCGTTCCGAGTTATGTCCTACTGACACGACGCGCTCGGCGCCGACGACTCTTGACGCCGAAAGCACCGCGCACAAGCCGACGGCCCCGTCTCCGACGATGACCACCGTTGACTCCGGCGTCGTCTTCGCGCGGACGACGCCGTAGTGCCCGGTGCCCATCACGTCGCAGAGCGTTACGCTCGCATCGCGCTTCTTATCGTCGGCGGCAATTGATTCGGGGATCTTGACGAGCGTGCCGTCCGCTTGCGGTACGCAAACTAACTCGGCTTGTCCGCCGTGGCCTTCGCTTCCAAAGAAGCCTCCGTGCAGGCACGCGGTTTGAAGTCCGACGCTGCAAAACTCGCAGGTGCCGTCGCTCCATGCAAACGGTGCGATTACGGCGTCGCCGGGGCGAACGTTGCGCACGTCGCTGCCTGTTTCTTCCACAATCCCGACAAACTCATGTCCGGTGCGATTACCCGGCTCCATCTCGCTGATGCCGCGATAAAACCAGAGGTCGGACCCGCAGATTGCAGCTCGCGTGACGCGAACGATTGCGTCCCGAGAATCGTCGATGCGCGGATCGGGAACGTTTTCGACGCGCACGTCACGCGCAGCGTGGTAAACGGTTGCTTTCATGATTCTCTCTAAACCATCTCCGTAAGGTCGAGTTACCCAGATTGCGAGCGACTGTGGCAACCCGAGGAGCGCGCCCTTCGACTGCGCTCAGGACAGGCGCGGCGCGCGTCTCGAAGGACCGAGCGGTTGTCATCCCGACCGGATGTCATCCCGACCGGATGTCATCCCGACCGGATGTCATCCCGAGCGGAGTCGAGGGACGAGGGACGGCTTCTCCGATACGATAACCGTCGCCCTCAAGCGAAAGGAAAGGAATCCATGCCCAGCATCATCCCATTTCTCTGGTTCAACGGCCAGGCCGAAGAAGCGGCCCAGTTCTACGTCTCCATCTTTAAGAATTCTAAAATTACCGACGTCAGCCGCTACGGCGAGGCCGGCCCCGGGCCCGCGGGAGCCGTCGTCACGATCGACTTCGAACTAGACGGTCAGCCGTTCATCGCGCTCAACGATTTTTCGGAGACTCCCGAGCGCCCGAGCGATGAATTCTCGCAAGGGAAGATCGCGCTCTTCGCGAGCTGCAAGACCCAAGCTGAGTGCGACGAGCTTTGGCAAAAGCTCTCCGAAGGCGGGAGGAAACTCCCATGCGGTTGGGTCGCCGACCGCTACGGCTTTGCTTGGAACCTCGTGCCGGCGGGCCTGCGCGAGCTTATCAGCGGCGAGGATGACCGATCGAAGCGCGCCATGCGCGCGATGCTCCAAATGGAACGGCTCGACATCGACGAGCTTCGTCGTGTCTACAACGCATAACAACAGAGGACTCAAAACGTGAAACACCCGGTCATGCACTTTGAAATCATGGGGCACGACGTACCAAAGCTGCGCAGCTTCTATGCCGGCGTCTTTGGTTGGAACGTTGGGTCGCCGATTCCCGGTTACGAGATACGGTATAGCCTCGTCGATCCGGTGCCTGGATTACAGCGTGGCATCACGGGCGGGATCGGCGAAGCGCCCACCGGCTACGACGGTCACGTCACGTTCTACGTCGTGGTCGACGACATCGAGTCGGCGTTCGCGAAGATCCAAGAGCACGGCGGCTCGCGTATGATGGGCCCGAATAAGGTGCCCAACGGTCCGGTCATCGGCCTCTTCCGCGATCCCGAGGGACATACGATCGGAGTGGTCGATCCCGGCGACGACAAGCGCGGCGCGCCGATGGAACTCACGCCGTTCATCTACTTCTACGGACGCTGCGAAGAAGCGCTCGAGTTCTACAAGAAAGCACTGGCCGGGAGCTACGAAATCGCCTACAAGCAGGGCGACAGAGTACAGTACGCAACATTTACTGCCCCCGGCATCTCCTTCAAAGCTTCCGATGGGATGCAGACGCGCAAGGTCGATCCGAACGAAGGGAACGTTTCGCTAGCGCTTCATCATCCAGACGCGAGTCGCGCAGTGGAGGTTTTCACCGTGCTCTCCGAAGGCGGCGAGGTGTTGACCCCATTTGGCGACGCGCAGTGGGGCGGGAAGTTCGGAGCGTTGCACGACCGCTTCGGCACCGAGTGGTACGTAACGGCCGAGTAGGCGGCGCCTAGCGGCTGCCGACGAGCGGCTCCGTCGCGATGGCCTCGTAGTTCGGCCAGACGGTATCGCGCTTCAGAGCGGTAATCAAGTCGGCTTTCGTCTGCGGCGTCATCTTACCGATCTGACCGCTGTACTGATTCCAGCGGCTTTGCAGACCTTGCGCGAACGACGGTACCCACGCGCCGGCAAGCATCTGCTGCCGCGTTGCTTCCAGTGACGCGAAGGCGTGGTCGAAAGCGGCAATCGCTTTCGCGAAATCGGCGGCATACTGTGCGTTTCTGGCGGAATCGAACGATGACGTCGTTACCGCCTCGACCATGAAGCTGGCGTAGGCGTTAGCTTTCTCCTCCAGCGCGGTGTAAGCTACCGCGAGCGTATTGACATCCTGGGCATCGAGCGAACGCTTCGACTTCGCGACGAGCGCAACTGCCTGATCGCGCGTCCAGCTGAATGGTGCAAAGCTTTGGTTGAACTGCGCGCTAGCGCTCGTTTTATGAGCGCAGGCCGCAGCGATGAGACAGAGCATCGCCGCGATGACCGGCCGCCAAACATTCTTCTTTATTCTCATTGCCTGCCTATACCCAAATAGGCAGGTGGGAGCTGTGGAGTCCAGGCGGTAGGTTGCTAGGACGAGCTCCTAATTTTTCTCCCAAACGAGGATGACGTGTCCCCATGGCGTTTGCGCAGTCAGCGAGAGGCGGTTACCGTCGAACGAATATTGTCGTACTTGGCACGTGCCGACGAGATTCGGAAACCAGCTGCCCTCGACGCGATGCGTAATAGTGCCGGCCTCTTCATCGATCGTATAGCGTCCGAAGTAACCAAAGTATCCGCTCCAAGCGGCAGCCTTTTCCTCGTCGGCGGCGTGTCGCCAATCATCGTCGCGAAACAGCGGCTGCTGCCGGCGCATCAGTTGCGCCGACACGAAGCCCGACCGATCGTAGATCAGCAGTCCAACCGGATTTTCGCCAAGCGGGGAGTTCACCGCGCCGCCGGCGTCATACCAGTCCCACGACACAGGCCGCCAACTCCCGATCAACCTTTCCTGTATCTCCTCCGGCGTCATTGCATCGCCGCCTTTCTAGACCGCGATCGGGAGGGTCCTGGAATCGACGCTCAAGAAGGAATAAACATGGAGCTTCGGCCCCTCGGGTTCGGCGAGATTTTCGACCGAGCCGTAACGCTGTACGTTCGGAACTTCGTTCCGTTTGCGGCGATCGTTGGAGCGCTGATTGTTCCGATCGCCGTCGTTCAATACTTTTACGACGTGGACTCTCAACCGCAGCTCGACGCAGCCGTTCGGGTTTTGATGCATCCGCAGGCTGCGAGGACCGTCCCGCTCCCGTTCGAGTTCGGCTCCCCGTCCGCCGTTATAGCGCTGGTCGCGCTGTTGCTGGCCACGTACGCGCTTTGGCCATTCGCACTCAACGCGGTCGCCGTCGGCGTGGCGCTCGTCTACCGAAACGCGACGGTGGGTTTTCGCGCGTGCTACGAGATCGTACTGGCGCGCTGGTCACAGATTATTGCGATGCTCTTCATCGAGCTGGGCGTCTTTGTCGCGTGTTACATCGCATGCTTTGTGGCCGCGATGCCGTTCGCCTTTATGATCGCAGGGATCGCTGCGTTCGCACCGCGCTTCGGCCTCTTCGTAGGCGTTGTGTTCATGACCGCCGGCTTTTTTGCGTTGGTCGTTGGCGCCGCAGCGCTGGGTGTTGCGCTCAGCTTTGCGATGTACGCGACCGTTATCGAAGAACGGCCGCCGTTCGAATCGCTGACAATCGCTTTCGATCGAATCTTCAATCGCCGGGAGTTTTGGCGAGCGGTGCTCTTTTCACTCGCAGCGGCCGCGATCGTGCTTGCCGGATCGGCAATGTTCGGGTTTATCGGGCTTATCGCGGCGTTTCTTCATCTCCCGCTCGTGCAGGCGGCTGTGGAGAGCATCGTCAATGCAATCATTACGCCATTCGGAGCGGTGCTGCTGGCGGTCTATTATTTCGACGTGCGCATTCGGCACGAGGGTTTCGATCTAGAGACGAGTCTGGAGCATCTGACCACGCCGCAGCCCGCGTGATTGCCGCGTTCGCGGCAAGCCTCGTTCTCTCGACGCCGTTGCGACCTCTTCTGATCGAGCGCTGGCTGCGGGCGAGTCCGGCGCATGCTCTCGCACGGCTGAATTCCGCACCGGTCGTCGCGCGCAACGGCGGCGCGGTGCCGGCCGACTTACCGCGACTGGCGGCGCGCGAGCTTTCCATCCCCGGGCGCTATCAGATCGGTGCGGTCCCGGCGCCGTCTGAATTCGAGCCGTGGTGGCTGCGGCTCTGGCGATGGACGTACGATCGGTGGCAACAACTCTGGCATGCGCTCTTCGGGCGCGTCCATTTTGGTCGCGGAGAGGTCGCCGGCGTCGGCGACTTCCTCCTCGTCTTGGTGGCTCTGCTGCTGATCGGCGTCGCGATCAGCCTCATAGTGAAGCTGCAAATTTTGCGGTCCGAGCGGCAGAGTAAATCAGAGCCGCTGGCGCAGTCGCCGAGTTCACGCGCGCTGTATCGCCGAGCTTGCGATGCCGCCCGCGGCGGCGAGTACGGCTCGGCCGTCCTTTTTCTCTTTGCGGCGCTCGTCGCGCTGCTGGATCGGCGCGGAGTGGCCGGCGTCACGTCGAGTGCAACGGTTGGAGATCTGCGGCGCGCCTTGCGGGCAGAGGACGCCGCGTTGCTGATGCGGTTCGATGCCGTTGCCGCGCCTTTCGTGCAGCGAGCGTACGCCGAACGCAGCATCGACGAACCGCAATGGCAGCGTGCTCGGGCCGCCTTCGACGCGCTGCAAGAAGGGGGTGCCACGTAGTGCGGGCGCGCCTTCGCCTCGAGTTGATAATTGCGGCACTTTGCGCGATGATGCTGGCGCTGCTGGGCTACGAGCGCGGCAGCATCGAGCGGGAACGCCGTCCGTCCACCTTCTCGTCGTACGATACCGGAAAAAACGGATACCGCGCGCTCTACGAGGTGCTCCGCGCGGCCGGCGTGTCGGTGCGGCGGTTTGAGAACCCGCTGCCGACGCTCGATTCGCAGACGCAAACACTGGTCATCACAAGCTACGAATACGAAGGGGAAATGACCGCTAAACCGCTCGACAAAAATGATGCGGATTGGCTGCGCGCGTTCGTACGCAACGGCGGACGGCTGGTTGCGATCGATTCGCAGTTTGCCGGAAGCGCCGACGCCGCGCCGGCGGTCGGCACGACCGTGCAGGCCGCCGGCGGCGCGGCAGTCACGCTCGCGCGGAACGAATTTACCCGTGGTGTCAGGCTGATCGACGGGCCGATCGGCTGGAGTTTCCCGTTCAGCGAGCGCGACGGCGTACCGCTGCTCGCGAATCGCGGCGGAATGGTGGGCGTTTGGTATCGCTATGGACGCGGCGAGGTGATTGCGATCACCGCGCCTGAAATCTTCGGGAACGAATGGCTGCGAAACGCCGACAACCTTCGCTTCGCCTACAACGTGGTTGCCGGCCACGGCATCGTAGCTTTCGACGAATACGTTCACGGCTACAGTGAAACGCCCTCGGCATGGGGGGTGCTGCCGGCGCCGGTGCACGTGGCGGTTTGGATCGCCCTTGCGATTGCCGTCATCGCCCTCATCGGAGCGAACGTGCCGTTCGCGCCGCCTTATCCGGCAGATCTGCCCGACGAGCGCACGTCATCCGACTACATTACGGCCATCGCGGAGCTGATGCGCCGGTCGCGCGGCCGGGCGCCTGACGAGGACGTCCTTTGGCATGCCCAAATTGAGTTCCAACAACGAAAGGAGCAGCGCGCGTGAGTTCTACGGTGCAAGATCTGGCCGGCCGGATCGGCGGGGGCATGGCGCGCGCGCTGGTCGGCGCCGACAGGTTGACGTTCGCGCTGACGATCGCCCTGCTCGCCCGCAGCCACGTGCTGATCGAAGGCGTGCCCGGGACGGGCAAGACGCTTGCGGTGCGCGCACTCGCGCTGCTGCTTGGCCTGAAGTTCCGGCGGATCGCCTTCACGCCCGACTTGATGCCCTCGGACGTCGTCGGAACCACGGTCTTTAATCCGCAGACCGCCCAGTTCACCACGCGCACGGGCCCCATCGTTGCCAACGTGGTGCTCGCCGACGAAGTGAACCGCACGCCGCCGAAGACGCAATCGGCACTGCTCGAAGCGATGGAAGAAGCGCGGGTGACGATCGATGGCGTGCCGTATCCCTTGCCGCAACCGTTTCTGCTCTGCGCCACGCAAAACCCGATCGAGTACGAAGGCACCTATCCGCTTCCCGAAGCTCAACTCGACCGTTTCATGGTCAAGGTGCAGTCAATGTATCCGCAAGAAGCGCAAGAGCTCGAGTTGCTCGCGCGCACCGCAGCCGGCTTCGACGCGCGCGATTTAGAAGCGTCCGATCTGGCCGCGGTTGTCACCGGGGATGAAGTTCTCGAAGCGCAGGAGCGCGTCAAGCGCGTGCATCTCTCGGACGGTGTGCGGGAGTACACGTATCGTATCGTCGCTGCGACGCGTTCGCATCCGCGCCTCACGCTCGGTGCTTCGCCTCGAGCCGGAGTTCATCTCCTAACAGCGGCGCAAGCGGCGGCCGCAATCGAAGGCCGCGACTTCGCCACGCCTGACGACGTCAAGGAGGTCGCCGACATGGTCATCCCACACCGGTTGATCGTTGCGCCCGACGCCGAAATCGAAGGCATTACCGCGCGAGACGTGCTGCGCGAAGTCCTCGCCGCCGTCCCGGTTCCGCGCCCCACCCCCTCAGCGTCATCGTGAGAACGCTTTGCCTCCGTGTCATCTGAGCCGCGAGCGCAGCGAGCGTGTCGATGGACGAGCGGCGTCGAGCGAATGAGAAACCTTTGGCTTTCGGCCTGGCCGAATGCACGCTTCTTGTGGATCCTCACGGCGATCGCGCTGTTGCTCGCCCTCTCGCCGGCCGTGCCTGGCTTAATCGCACTCGCCATCGCCATCGCGATTGCCCTGACTATCGCAACGTTTGCCGACCTGGTCCTCGGGCCGCGACCCTCTGCCCTGCGGATCGCGCGCGCACCGGCGGAGCATTTCGCGCTCGGCGTCCGCAGCGAGCTGGCTTATAGCGTCGAGAACCGCTCGACAGCGGCAATTCGCCTGGCCCTCATCGAGATTCCGGTGCGCACGCTGCGCTTTGAGCTTGACGAGCTCGTTGCCGCCATCCCCGCTTGCAGCCGCACCGCGCTAACGCGCCCCGTTATGCCGCTCTACCGCGGCCCCGACCAGCTCGGCACGCTTTACGCGTGGTATGAAAATTCGCTGGGGCTCGTGCGCCGGCGCCTGCGCGTTGCGATGCCGCAGGCGATTCGCGTATTCCCCGACCTCGCCGCGGTCGAGCGCTATGGTAAGCTGCACCTGCGCAATCGCACGATCGAGCATGGCTTGCGCCGCATGAAGTTGCGCGGCGCGGGGACCGAGTTCGAGTCGCTGCGCGAGTGGAGCGACGGCGATGCCTTTCGCACCATCGATTGGAAAGCGACGGCTCGCCGCGGCAAGTTGATGGTTGCGCAGCATGAGGTGGAACGGAGTCAGAACGTACTGCTGCTGCTGGACTGCGGGCGCCTCATGACGCCTCGCATCGACAGCGCTCGAAAACTCGATTACGCCGTGACCGCGGCGCTCTCGCTCGCGACCATCGCCGGACTCGCGAGCGACCGCGTCGGGCTGGTTGCGTTCGCGCACGAGATTCTCGCCGCTCGCGCGCCGCGCTCGACCCGCTCGTCGTCGGCGCACTTGAGCGACGTGCTCTACGGGCTAGAACCGCGCTTCGAGGAATCAAACTACTCGCGCGCGTTCGCCTATCTGCGCCATCATCTGCACAAACGCTCCTTGATCGTTTTTTTGACCGACGTGATCGACCCGTTGGCCCAAGTCACGGTTATGGCCGAAGTGGGGACGTTAGCGAAGCATCACTTGTTGATCTGCGTTTTCATGAACGACGCCGCCGTGAGCGACGCCCTCGCCACCGAGCCGCAAACGGTTGCCGACGCGTACCGTTCGAGCGTAGCGCTCGGCTTGGCCAATGAACGCCGCCTCGCCACGTCGATGCTGGAGCGCAGCGGGGTCATCGTGATCGACGTGCCTGCCAAGAAGCTGACGACCGCGCTGATCGACGAGTATCTGCGCGTTAAGCGTCGCGGTCTGTTGTGACCTCCTCGGCCCGGGCACGACCTGCTCCGCCGAAGTAAAGAAACATCGCCAACCCGGTAGTCATGCCGATGACGATGCGAGTCCTCTCGGGTAATCGTTGCGGCGAAATGAAAGCTTCGATCAATCCCGCGACGACGAGCATGGAAGCGACGCCGATGATCAGCGTTCCGGCCCGCCGCGCATTGAGCACGATCAAACTGCGGCGGGAGCGCCGCCCGGGATAAATCATCGCTGCTGCGATCAGCAATCCGGCGGCCCCGGCGATCTGAATCGCCGTAAGCTCGATGACGCCGTGGGGCGCGATCGTCGCCCAAAAATCTCGCCCGAATCCGGCGTTGGTAAAGAGCGCGCCCATGCCGCCCAACATCAGACCGTTGGTTGCGAGGATATAAATTGTAAGCGCGCCGAGCGTGATGCAACCGGAAAAGGCAAGAATGGAAACCTTGACGTTGTTGGTGACGATCAGCGCCGACATCGCCGGTCCGAAGCTGGGATCGACCGCGAAGTTCGAATCGTGCAGGCTCTTGCGGATCTTCTCTCCGACCAGGAACTTCGGCAGCAGGGCGTAGGCATCCGGGGGATGGTTGCGAACGATCGCGTACGCTACGACCGCGGTCGCCACCGTGATCGCCGCGCAGATTGCAACGTATGGCAGCGAGCGGCGAAACTCTCGCGGAAACGTGCGCGCGTAGAACTCGACGATGCGTTTCATGCCGCTTTGCGGAGCTCGCGCGTACACTTGCGCATGTGCGCGAGCCACGCAGCGATTCAGATACTCGAGCAGCGCGTGGTCGTAGCTGCACCCCTGGGCGTAAGCGAGGTCGCTTGTGGTTGCACGGTAAAGCCGGCCGAGTTCGGCGATCTCACCGGGCGAAAGCGACGCGATGCCGCGGCGCTCGACGCGCCGAAGCAGCGCGTCGAGGCGCTCCCACGTTTCAGACCGTCGTTTGACGAAAGCGGCTTGTGTCAACGCGCAGGAGTTTGCGAGCGGCGCCCGTCGAACCTGGCGCGAGTGGAGCGGACGCTTGAAGTTCGTACCCCCGAGAGCATTGCTTTTCGCTACGAGCTGGCGGGATTGGGAAGCCGCTTTCTGGCGCTGGCCGTCGATCAAGCGATTCAATTTGCCGCGCTCGCCGCCATTTTCGTGGGCCTCATTCTCGCCGCGCGCGCGGCCGTGCGTCATGGCGCGCCGCCGCCCAATGAGCTTGCAACGAGTATCGCCGTTGCCGTCCTCGTGCTGATCGTTTTCGTCGTTCTCTTCGTCTATTTCATCGTTTTTGAGGCTTTATGGAATGGTCAAACTCCGGGTAAGAAGCTGGTCGGCCTGCGCGTCGTGCGTGATGGCGGTTATCCCATCGATTTTGGCGCGTCGCTCATTCGCAACCTAATTCGCGTCGGCGAGCAACTCCTGGCCTACTATTTGATCGCCGCGATCAGCGCGCTGATCTCGCCGGAAAACAAGCGCCTCGGCGACCTCGCAGCCGGTACCATCGTCGTTCGCGATGCGCGGCTGAGCGCGCCATCTTCGCTGAGGGAACACTCCGGCGAGCCGGTGTACTCCGCAACCGCTTATCTCGACGGCGAGGAACGCGCCCTTATCAAACGCTTTCTCGAACGCCGCGACGCACTCACCGACGCTCGCCGCCGCGAGATCGCGGCGCAACTCGCCGCGCGCATCCGCAATCGGCTTCCCGCCGATCTAGCCCGCCTCGACGACGAGCTGCTCCTCGAGCGCCTCTAACCCGCCGCTCATGGCTTACCGTACTGCGTCGTCAGATATTGAACGAGATTCGCGACCGCCTCGGGCGGGATCGGCGGTCCACTGGGCGGCGCTCAGCGGGGGCTGGATAGCAACGTAGGCTGATGAGTGGCACGTGACACAATAGCCCTGGGCAAGCTCGGCGCGGCATCGGTTCGCCGTTCATCAGGTACGCAATGATGACGTTGTCGCCGCGGGCAACCTCGACGTCGAGCGATTTCCTAAACGGCGGCGTCGCCGGCAGCACCGGCTCGTCGAGACCGTGGAACTGCACCTGCTTCGCGCTGGGGTTGAGTCCTGCGCGCGCCAGAATATCGCGCACGCGCACGCCGGCCCAGCGAGCGTTGCCCATCGCGCCGTGGCCCCATTGACCGCCCGGAACGCGCGGACGGAAGAAGCCGCGGCTGTTTCCGGAGCATTCGTTCAGGATAAACTACGTCGAGGGACGAGGACCAGGTAATCCGCGACAATCCAGGCCGCTCCGCCGATCCCATAGTTTTCCGCAATACCGGCCCAGGCGGTTAGGCTATGTGGGTCTCCGACCGGCGCGGGCACCCAGATGAGCAATCCGAAGAGCACGATCATCAGCGTCAACAACCTCGACGCCGGAAGCGCGAACCGGTCTGAAAATAGCGCGACGGCCGCAAGCCCAAACGCGATCGTGGTCGTAACCGCCCAAAACATCTGCCCCGGCGGAATCCACTTCGGAACGAAGTCCGCCGTCGCTTGAAGATAGAAAGCCTGCTCGAGCGTGAACGAAACCACACAGAGCGCGAAGCCGTAGTATCCGATTCGTGCCAGCCTCGCCATGGCGCGTGAATGAGTCGGCCGCGCCGTCGCATAAACGATCAGCGCTCCGGAGACCATCGAAAACTGCTCGAAAAAGTTTGCTAAGCGATCGAAGACGGGCTTTTCGATGAAGAGCGGAAGCCACAGCATGCCAAAGAAAAGATAGACTACGGCCAGCACGGCGGCGCCGG
>Ga0187783_10000281_pt1 | contig 38308 bp, 37 predicted proteins | sample 1015_SJ02_MP02_2_FD_132471 | JGI IMG/M metagenome (GOLD analysis project Ga0187783, IMG submission 132471) | Tropical peat soil microbial communities from peatlands in Department of Meta, Colombia - 1015_SJ02_MP02_20_MG | ecosystem: Environmental > Terrestrial > Soil > Wetlands > Peat | place... | reverse complement strand
CTCGCTTCTGGTGGGTGTCACCTATGCGAAAATCCTGGCCCTTTCGCTCGGTAAGCCGCTGATAGGCGTCAATCACCTCGAGGGCCACGTGCACGCGGTTCTGCTCGAGGCCCGGGCTGCCGGGTGCCAGACGGGATTTCCGGCCGTCTGCTTGATTGTCTCGGGCGGTCACACGATCCTCTACCACGTCAACGGCGAGCCCGCCGACGGGGCGGCCGAGTATGGCTACACGCGGATCGGCAGTACGCGCGATGATGCCGCCGGGGAAGCCTACGACAAAGTGGCCAAGATGCTCGCCCTCGGCTATCCGGGTGGGCCGATCATTGATCTCCTGGCCGCGCACGGTAACCCGTTCGCGGTTGCTTTTGGGGAGCCGCGCATGAAAGGGAATCCGTATGATTTCAGCTTCAGCGGAATCAAGACGGCGGTGCTTTACCATCTGCGCCGGAATCCGGACCTGGCGCCGGAAATCGAGGTCCGACAGCAAGCCCTTCGGCGCGGCGAGCGTGGCGCGGAGGCGTTGCGCGCGCTCTCGTCTTCGGCGACGCTGGATTTGATTGCCAGTTTTCAACGCGCTGTGGTCAGCGACCTGGTCGCGCGAACCCTCTCTGCCGCCGAGCAAAATGCGGTCACAACCGTGCTCGTCTCTGGCGGCGTTGCGGCCAATTCCGAGCTGCGTCGCCGATTTGAGTCAGAAGCCACGCGCCGCAAACTGCGCGTGTACTTTCCCAGCCGGCCGCTTTCGACCGACAACGCGGCCATGATCGCCGCCGCCGGTTACGCGCATTTTCGTTCTGGCCGCCTGGAAGGACCCACCATGAACGCCGAAGCGAATCTGCCGCTGGCCTGACCAGGATTCCGGGTCGAGGCACGGCACGGCCGGTTCGCCCCACGGCCCCGCGGGGAGGAGGCTAGAAGGGAGGATCGTAGGTATACGCCAGCCCGTCGCGCGTGACCGCGTACGCTTTTGAGCCGTCGCAACTCCAGCGCAGGTCGGCGACATTCTCGGCTGGATGCTCATCGAGCACATCCATGCTGTCGAGATCGAACAGGAACAGCCGTCCCTTGGCCGAGTTCCTGAGCCAGGAACTGAAGCACACGCAAAGGGGCCGATGCGGGTGGCAGCACGCCAGTTCCGCCCCGAACGGCAATTGCTCGGCTTCCGACGCGCCGACGCCCAGGCGATAAGCCTGTCCCGCCGAGCAATAAATCATCGTGCGGCTGTTGGGAGCCCAGGTGAGGTCCGTAATATGGCCCTCGGCGGCGAAGATGCTCTGCTGCTGAAAGGCGGGAAGGTCGGCGAACAGGATCGAGTCATCCGCCCATTCGCCCTTGATCTCGACGACGCCGGCCATGATGTGTTCGTCGGGGCTGAATGCGATGCGCCCATATCCGGCAAAGGTTCCCTCCCCGCTCGATTGATCTTCGAGATTCTGGGGCTCGGCCAAATCGGGTGGCCCAATTCTTCCGATGGCCGGCCTGGCGAGCGCGTGCTTTCCCGGCTGGGCCGTCCACAATTCGAGCGTTGCCCTCGGGCCCGCGCCGCCCGCCGCAAGAAAGCGGCCCGTGGGCGAGAAGGCGATACAGCGGGGAAATTCCGAGAACTCGCCGAACGTTCCGACGAATAGCTTATTTTGCAAGTCGAAAAGGTGCACTGCGGGCTCCCACAATCCCCAGGCGGCCGCAAGGAATTGCGCGTTCTGAGACCAGGAAAATGCGGCCCGCTTGGCAAGCTCTGAGCCGAACGCCAGGGCCTCATTCGGCACCGTAAGAGCCAGCGCCGCGGCGCCGCGATCAATGTCGTAGACCACCAGGCGTTGCGGTTCGCCTTTGGCCTGCGGCGCGACCGCGCACACCTGGCCTCGGCAGGAGACCACGGCGTTGGGCGATTGCCCGGCGAATACTTTGGTGGTGAGCCAATTGGCGTGGCGTGCCAGGTCGCGCAGGCCGCGGGTGACCAGCGCCGCCGAGCGGACGGCGAGCCCACGCGGCGTTGCGGGAACAATCTGCCCGTCGGATGTCTCGCCTCGCCCGGTGGCCATGGTCACCCTTGCGCCCGCAGTTGAAGGTTTTCGAGTCGGCGCCTCGCTTGCGCGATCTGCTCGTCCACTTTGCTCACAATTTCCGCGACGATGTCGCGCCCGTGCTTCTCCGCCTCATCAACGCGCACCTTGAGCTGATGCAGGTCGGAGCGCACCAGCTCCTGCAGTTCCGCCTCGATTTCCGACAGCCTGCTGCGCGCTTGGCTGATGCGGCGGATGACGCGGATCAATTCGGGGCCGGCGCCTTCTCCCTGGACCGCTTCGGGACTGCATTCGTAGTCCGCCAGAATTCGCGTGAGCTGCCCTTCATCGCCCCGTTCGTAGGCTTCATTGGCCTGCGCCATCAGCTCCTGGCGCTTCGCCCGATCGTCGCGATCGGAGGTGAGATCGGGATGGATTCTGCGTGCGACATCGCGATAGAGCCTCTTCAGTTCCGTCGAAGCCCGGAAGGGGCGGGGTTCCTGGGCCGATTTCTCCCCCGCCGTCGATTTCGTGGTGCAGGCCCTCGCACGGGCTTCGCGCGCCGCGTATTGCGCGCGTTCGTTGCCCGGCTGCGACTGGGCCACCTGTTCGGCCACTTGCGCGTTCAGCTCGTCCAATTCGGCGTACCGTGAGCCGACAAAATGCAGGTAGCGACGCTCGAAGGCGCCCAGTTCGGCGCGCAGGTTTGCCGCTCGCAATTCGCGGTCGGCCAGCTCGCCCTCGATCGAGGCCTGCTCTTCGCGCTTGTGGGCGAGCTCGTGCTCTTCCGGCTTGACCAGCGGCCTGCTGTTCGTTTCGACGGTCATGCGGACTCGTACCAGAAATTGTAAAGTCTGCCGGTGCGCCTTCTGGGTCTTTCACGCCTGCTGTTTCCACAACCGAAAAGCGAAGTAAGGGCGTTTGCTTCCCGCCAATTTGGATGCCGAGGCCCGCTCGCCACCAGATCACCGCACTTTGCCCCGCGAGCAAAGCGCCGCTAGAATGAGGCAAACAACACTCCTGGACGAAAGGTGGAACGACATGCCCGAAACGGCGCAGGAATACCGCCAGCGAATCACGAACCACGTGGGGTCTCGGGACCCGCTTGAGCTCCAAACCGCCGCGCCGAAAAAAGTCGAACGGCTGCTCAAGGGCCTTCCGGCCTCGCGTTTGCGCAAGCGCCCCGCACCCGGGAAATGGTCGATTGCGGAGATCGTGGCGCATCTCGCGGATGTAGAGATTGTGGTCGGCTACCGCGTGCGCCTGACGCTTGGCGCGCCCGGCACGCCCATCCAGGCCTTCAACCAGGACGACTGGGTGACCGCCGGACATTACGATAAGCGCGACCCGCGCAAATCGGTCGAGCAATACCGCGCCTTCCGCGAAGCGAACCTGGCCCTGCTGAAGCTGCTCGCCCCCGAGCAGTGGAAACACCACGGCCTGCATGCCGAACGCGGCGAAGAGTCGATCGAGACCATCGTGCGCATGATCGCCGGACACGATCTCAATCACATTAAACAGATTGAGGCTATTTTGAGCGGCACGAGATAATGGTCGGCGGGCGCCAGGCGGCTCGGAGACTTCCCGTGTAGAATGTGCCGTCCATGCGCATGGCCATCGATACCGGCGGCACATTTACCGATTGTCTTTTCCTTCGCCGGGGCTGCATCGAAATCCTGAAAATCCCGTCCACGCCGGACAATCCGGCTAGGGCCCTGGCCAACGCGCTCAAGCAAATCCGCGCTCGAACGCCGGGATGGCGCGAGCTCGACCTTGTTTGCGGAACCACGGTGGGCACAAATGCTTTGCTCGAACGCCGCGGCGGGCGTGTCGCACTGGTCACTACGGCAGGCTTCGAGGACGTGCTAGAGATCGGACGCCAGGCGCGTCCGCGGCTCTATGATTTGTTCGTCGAACGCCCCGAGCCGCTCGTGCCCCGCAACCGTCGCTTCGGCCTGCGCGAACGGGTCGGCGCCGAGGGAGCCATCCTCGCGCGACCTTCGCGGGGCGACGTTTCTCAGCTGATCAGCCGCCTGCGCGCCTCTCGGGCCGATTCGATCGCCATCTGTTTTCTGTTTTCCTTTCTGCGGCCTGAACACGAACGTCTCGTCGCGCTCGAGCTACGCCGAAGGGGTTATCGCGTCTCCGTCTCGCACGAAATCCTTCCTGAGTTTCGCGAGTTCGAGCGAGCCTCTACGACTGCGGTCAACGCCTATCTTGCCCCGATCATGAGCGGTTACCTCGAGGAAATTGGGCACCACGCAAGCGCCGTCCGCGGGCGAGCCGCTCGCCGGCGCGAGCAAAACGGCCGCGGGCGCGTGCGTGTGATGCAGTCGAACGGCGGAATCTTGTCTGCGGGCATGGCCGCTTCCGAGCCGGTGCGCACGATTTTGTCGGGACCGGCCGGCGGAGCGCTGGGAGCGAAGCAAGTCGCCGGACAGGCGGGCTATCGTCGAATCATCAGCTTCGACATGGGGGGAACATCAACCGATGTCGCACTGATCGAAGGAGACCTCCGCACCACGAACGAGTCGATCGTGGCCGGATGCCCGGTGGCCGTGCCCATGCTTGAAATCCACACGGTCGGCGCAGGTGGCGGTTCGATCGCGCGGTTTGACCGGGCTGGTGCGCTTCGCGTCGGTCCGGAGAGCGCCGGAGCGGATCCGGGCCCGATCTGCTACGGCCGCGGCGAGCAGCCTACGGTTACCGACGCCCATTTGATTCTCGGACGCCTCGGCAGCGAAGGACTGCTCGGCGGCGATTTTCGAATTGACCGAGAGCGCACGCGCGGGCACATGCAGCGGGCCATTCGGGGGGCGAGCGGAATCAGGTCCATCGAGCAGTTTGCGCAGGGGATCCTGGATGTCGTTGAAATCACCATGGAAAAGGCCCTGCGCGTCATCTCCATCGAGCGCGGACGCGATCCGCGCGACTATACGCTCGTCGCCTTCGGCGGGGCAGGCGGGCTGCACGCCTGCTCGCTCGCAGCCAGCCTTTCGATTCCGCGCGTGCTGGTGCCCAAATTCCCCGGTGCTCTCTCAGCGCTCGGCATCCTGCGCGCGGATGTCGTCAAGGAGCTGTCGCACAGCGTCCTGAGAGCCGCTCGATCTGCGCCGGGGTTTCTGCGGGCCGCGTTTGCGCGTGTCGAAGAAGACGGAATCCGGCAGATGCGCGGCGAAGGCTTCTCCGCCCGGCAGGTTCAGATCAAACGCTTTCTCGATATGCGCTATCGAGGCCAGGCGTACGAACTGACGGTCCCCGCCAGCGGCAACTTCGTTCGCGCGTTCCATCGCGAGCACGGACTTCGCTACGGTTATGCCGATACCGCGCGCAGCGTCGACATCGTGAACGTTCGCGTCCGGCTCATTGGGCGCACGCCGCCGATCGGTTGGGCTCGCGAACCTCGGGGGAGCTCGGACTCGCGCGCCGCGGTGATGGTGCGCAGGCCCGTGCGGTTTGCGGGCAGAGTCCATCCGACATGGGTGTACGCCCGCGAAAGGCTGCGGCCCGGGCATCGCCTGGCCGGTCCTGCCATCGTTAGCGAATACAGCGCGACCACGGTCCTGCCGCCCCTCTGGCAAGGGCGTGTCGACGCCCTGGGGAACCTGGTTCTGCTTCCGCGCGGAGCGGGGAGCGATTGATGGGAAAACCCAGACCCCTCCCGAATGCCTTCGATCCGACGCGACTTGAGATCTTCAAGAGCCTGTTTCATTCGGTCGCGGAGGAAATGGGCGCCGCGCTCCGGCGCTCGGCCTTCTCGCCAAACATCAAAGAGCGCCGCGATTACTCGTGCGCCGTATTCGATTCGGCCGGCGAGGTTCTCGCCATGGGCGACCATATGCCGGTTCACCTGGGGTCCATGCCGCGTTCAGTCGAAGCGGTCGTGAGGGCCGTCGAACTGGGTCCGGGCGACATTGCGATTCTGAATGACCCATACCAAGGCGGTACGCACCTGCCAGACATCACTATGGTCATGCCCGTGTTCCTCCCGCGCGCGCGAAAGCCCGGGTTTTATGTGGCCAACCGCGCGCATCACGCCGACGTTGGGGGCGCGCAGGCCGGGTCGATGGGGCTGTCGCGGCAAATCTTTCAGGAAGGGCTGCGGATTCCTCCGCTCAAGATTTTCGCGCGCGGCCGGCTTGCGCTCGAGGTGCTCAAAATCCTGCTGGCAAACGTGCGCACGCCCGAGGAAAGAGAAGGCGATTTAACCGCCCAGATCGCCTCCTGCCGGGTTGGCGCGCGCCGGCTTCTCGAAATCGTCGGGCGATACGGACGAGCGGAAGTCTCCCGCCACAGCCGTTTTCTACTTGAGTATTCCGCGGAGATGATGCGCTCGGTCCTGCGTCGAATCCCCCAGGGCACCTACCGCGGCGAAGACTATCTCGATAACGACGGCATCACCACGCATCCGATCCGGGTCGCCGTCGAGATTCGCATTCGCGGCGAGCGCGCGGAGGTTGATTTCTCTCGCTCGGATCCGGAATGCGCGGGCAGCGTCAACGCCGTCGCCGCCATCGCTGAGTCCGCGGTTTTCTATGTGTTTCGCTGCTTGCTCGACGAGCAGGTGCCCGCGACCTCCGGGCTGATGCGCCCGATTCGTGTCATCGCGCCGGCGGGAACGATTGTCAACGCGCGGCCGCCGCGCGCGGTCGCCGGTGGTAACGTCGAATGCGCACAAAGAATCGTGGACACCCTGTTCCGCGCTCTCTCTCGCGCCGTGCCAGGCCGGATTCCTGCCGCAAGCCAGGGAACGATGAATAATCTGACGATTGGCGGCGCCGATACCCGCCCGTCGCACGATGGCGCGCCGTTTGCCTATTACGAAACGATTGCCGGCGGAATGGGCGCGCGCCCGGGACGTGACGGAATCAGCGGCGTCCACACGCATATGACAAATTCGCTGAACACACCGATCGAGGTGCTCGAACTGGCCTACCCCGTCCGCGTGCGGCGGTATCGGTTGCGGCGCGGATCGGGGGGAGCAGGCAGGTTTCGCGGCGGCGACGGAATTGTGCGGGAGATCGAGCTACTGGTTGACACTCAGGTCGGCGTGCTCACTGAGCGGCGCACAATTGCGCCCTACGGACTAGCTGGCGGCGCGCCCGCCGCGAAGGGGAAAAATGAGCGGATCTCCCGCGGAAGGCGCACGCGCCTGGCGGCAAAATGTGGATTTTACGCCGAGGCAGGCGACATCATCCGCATCGAGACACCGGGCGGCGGGGGCTGGGGCAGGCCCCCGCTCTGAGCAGGAGGCAGGGGCAAAAAAAACGGGCACGGCGTCGAACGCTGTGCCCGTCGAGGAAAACAAAGAGAGATTTAATCTGCCGCCGTTTGAGTCTCCGGCATTTGTAGTTTTGCCTTCGCGAGCGCGCGCACGATATTTACCTCGGCAGCCTGTTCAGACATGTTGCGAACAGTCGCCAGTTCGCTGACCAGCAGATACTTGGCGCGTTCGAGCATCTTCTTCTCGCGGAACGACAGCGGCTTGGTCCGGCTGAGTGCCACCAGTCCCTTCAGCACAGCGGCGACTTCCATGAGCGACCCGGTGCGCATGCGGTCTGAGTTTTCCTTGAAGCGGTGTTTCCAGTCGTGATGGGAGGCCGAGCGGCCCTTCTCGAGATAGGAAATAACTTCCATAGCCTGATTGGAGCGGATCACAGCCCGCAGCCCAACATTTTCCGCATTCGATTGAGGAACCATCACTTTGAGCCCGCTCGAGATAATACGCAACATGTAGTAGCGCTCGGAGCGACCGTTCAAATACCCGTAACTGATCTGCTCAATCACTCCAACCCCGTGGTTTGGATACACCACTTTTTCACCCAGCTTAAAGTCCATAGGCGGAAAGCCCCTCCCCCAAGAGCATGTTGAAATTTTAGGCACATGGTGCGCGGAAGGTCAAGCGAATCCCTCATTCGTCTAGGGGAATAAATTTGGCGGAAGCGCGGGTTTTCGCCGAGTTTGGCCCGGCAATTGCCCTATAATCACTCCTGTGTTGATCCTGGCCGTAGACACGGCTTCGCCCTCGGGAAGTATTGCGGTGGTCCGCGGTGAAAAAGTAATCGGCGTACTCTCGACGGCCTCTGAGGAAAGTTATTCCTCCCGCTTGTTTCGCCACCTCGAGTTTCTGCTTTCCGACTTGAGGCTTGCCTACGAAGCCTTCGATCTGTTTGCCGTGAACTCCGGCCCAGGATCGTTCACCGGGTTGCGCGTGGGGTTGACGGCGATCAAGGGCTGGGCGGAAGTCTACGGAAAGCCGGCCGCGGCGATCAGCGGGCTCGAAGCCGTTGCGGCGCAATCGCACAGTGGGCCGGTGATCGTACCGGTGCTCGATGCTCGCCGCGGCCAGGTTTATTTCGGTTTCTATCGGCGTGAGCAAGACGAGCTGGTTCGCGAGGGAGAAGAACGTGTGGCCAGCCCGGTCGAGTTCTTGTCCGCTTTGCGCCTGCGCGGGGATCGGTCAGCCGCTCGGGTCCTGTCACCGGATTTCGACGCACTCGGCGAGCTAAGTTCGCAGCTGCGCGAGGAAGCGGTAGCGTGTGAACGCGTCGCTGCCGTGCTCGCGCCAGTCATCGGGAGGCTCGCTTACCATCGCGCGCGGCGCGGTGAGGTCGCTGACGCTCTCACTCTCGACGCCAATTACGTCCGCCGCTCGGACGCGGAGCTCAATTGGAAAGGTCCGGCCTGAGCTTGCGAATTCGCAGGCTCACAGGGAGCGACATCGAAGCCGTTTTGGTCATCCAACACGCCTGTCCTGAGGTTGCGCAATGGGGTGCGGCGGATTACGAGTCCGTGGCCCAAGGCGAAATGGCCGGCTGGATAGCGGAGGAACGTTCCAACGCCGCCGGATTTCTCATCGTGCGGCATCTGGTCCAAGAGATGGAAATTTTGAACCTGGCTGTGCGGCCGGACCGGCGCCGAAGGGGTGTTGGGACCAGATTGATTCGGGAAATGCTTTCCTCGCGCGAAGCGGCTCGAGCGGAACAAGTTACCCTGGAGGTTCGCGCGTCAAATCATGCCGCGCTCGCCTTCTATGAGCGTCACAAGTTCCGTCTGGCTGGCCGCCGTCCGGCCTACTACCGCCATCCGATCGATGACGCGCTACTGCTGACCCTCGATCTCAAATCGGCCGCCGGCTCGGGTTAGTCTCGATAAACGAACTCGAGCTCTATACCCGCGACTTGAATCACGTCCCCGGAAGAAAGCTTGGTCGGGTGTTCGATGGCCTGACCGTTGACACTCGGCACCTTATCTGCGCTCCCAATATAGTAGCTGTTGTCTTCGCGGCGGCTGATCTGGGCCGCCGCCTTCGGGGCAAACCAGCTGCGCAGCTTGACCGTGGCCATGGCCGACTTGCCGATAACGGTCAGCTTGTCGGTCAACACATATTCCCGTTGGTCGGTCCTTCCCTTGCGGATCACCAGCGTCGGCACTTTCACCCTCGCGGGCGCCAGTTGCGCGCTCTCGCCCGTGGCCGCCACCTTCTGCAGGAATTCGCGGCGCTCCTTGGTATCGAGCATCACCGTCTCATTGATCTTCGGAGCGGGCTTCGACAAGGCGGGAAACGGGACATGCGCGCGGATGTCCGCCGAATCGGTGACCACAATCGTGTGCTTGCCGATCATCACCGAATCGCCGGGTTTGAGCCCGATCATCTTCACCCGCTGGCCGTTTACGAACGTGCCGTTCAGACTGCCGAAGTCCTCGAGCATCAGACGCCCCTCTTCATTGAAGACGCGCGCGTGGTAGTGCGACACGGCGGGATTATCGATCACGATCCCGTTATCCGGCGATCGCCCGATGCTCACCTCTTTATCGGCCACGGCGACTTCTTGCAGCACTGTATTCTCAAACTTCAATACGAGCTTCGACATTTCCATCCCTCCGTCAAGGGGTGCCCTGGGATCCTTTGATCCATTGACCGATTCGCGCGAACGCCCCGACGGGCTTCGGTGCATGCCGGACGACGACCGCGGTGATGTTGTCCTCGCCGCCAGCCGCGTTCGCCAAATCGATCAGCTGGTCGGCAGCCCTCTGGGCATCCTCGGCATGCTCGAGAACCGCTCGAATCTGCGCATCGGATAGCTCTCGGGTGAGCCCGTCCGAGCAAAGCAGCACCGTATCGCCCTCGAGCATGAGCTCTTCTTCGACGTCGATCTCGACTTCGGCCTCGGCGCCCAAGGCGCGCAGCAGTACGTTCTGCAGTTTGCTCTCCCCCGCTTCCGTTTCCGTCAAAAGGCCCCGACGAACCTGCTCGGCGACGAAGGAATGATCACGGGTGAGCTGCTGAAGCTCACGGGGCCGGAAACGATAGGCGCGGCTGTCGCCCACATGCGCAACGCTCATTCGCTCTTCGGCGAACTGCACCGCAACGACGGTGGCGCCCATGCCGCCCCAAGCCGGGTTCCTCTCCGCTGCGTGGCGAATCTCTCGATTCGCGCACCGGATGGCGCTGGCCAGCCGGTTCGAGCCCGGCGATACCCCGCCAATCCGCCCCCCGCACAGCGGCAGGGAAGGATCGGATTCTGCCGCGCGGCAGTGCGCCACAATCGCTTCGGTGGCCATCCGGCTGGCCACTTCGCCCGAGGCCAGCCCGCCCATGCCGTCGGAAAGCACAAACAGATCGAGCTCCGGCGCAACCCGGAAGGCGTCCTCATTGTTTGCTCGCACGCGCCCCACGTCACTGCGCGCCGCCCAATCGAATTGGCATTCCATCGAATTCTCGCTTACCCGCCCCGCGTCACCACGCCGGCCAGCCAGCTGGGAAACATCGCCGGCCTGTCTACTGCGTATTCTGTTTTGACCCGCCCTTGGCGAAAGGAAACTGGAATTCGTGCACGCCCCGATATCCTTGTGCTTCGAGCCATTGCATAACGTCCGGTGCCCGCTTGCTGGTGAACGGTCCGGTAACAACGACCCAAACCTGGCCGTTCGGCCCCTGTCTTGGCATGGCCATGACCGGAAGGCTGTACCCGCTGATTTTCCGCACCGTTTCAGTCGCTTTTTCCTCTCTTTGATACCGCCCGACAAACAAATACACCGATTCGACGTCGTTGTCGGTCGATTTCCCTTCGCCGAACGCTTTGTCCGCGCGCTGCTGCACGGTTTTCGGCACGCTTTCCAGTTCGACCTGCTGCGGCGACTTCTTCTTCCCAGGCAGCTCGACCCTCGGAAATACTTCCGAGGCCGATGTTGCCGGCGCATTCGCTCCTGCGCGCTCAGGCGCCGGGGAGGCCGGATTCACCGGGGCTGGGCCGTTCTTGGTTGCTCGAGCGCTGGCCGGCGCCTTCGCGGCCGAGGTCGCCCTGGCCGCTGCGGCGTCTGGCTTGGCCGTCGTCGAGCTAACCGGCGAGGGCTGATCGGCCGGGGCCTCGGTGCGCGGAGGAATGGTGAATGCAGAATCTGGCGGTTTCGGCGCGGGCAGCGCAGGCGGCAGCGGAAGCACGGCGAACTGTTTGGCGATCGAGCTCCACTGCCGAGCGGCCACTCCACCAGCGGTCAGAAGGAGCAAGATGAGAATGATCCAAACGACTGCCGAGCGGCGCGGTTCCTTTGGCGCCGGCCCCAGCGAGGCGAACGGCCGATCGATTCGCATGGTTCCTGAGCGCAGGTCGGGCGCGGAGGCAGAGGCGGCAAGCGCCGAAAGTTCGGGCGCAAGCCCGGCTGCCAAGCCCGGTGACGTTCCCGTTGCACCGGGTGCCGTGAGCGCCTTGTCGAGCTCCGCCACGGATTGAAACCGCTTGGCCGGATCCTTTTCGAGGCACTTCAGGATGGTCCGCTCGATCGGTACGGGAATGGTCGGATCGATTTCGTGCGGGAGTGGCGGCGTTTCGCGGATCTGCTTCAAGGCCGCCGCCACGGGCGTGTCCGCCTGAAAGGCCTGTGCGCCCGTAAACATTTCGTACAGCATCAAACCGAGCGAATAAATGTCGGTGCGGTAATCAACCGGCTTGCCCGAAACCTGTTCGGGCGCCATGTAGGCGGGGGTTCCGACCATAGATCCGGTGAGGCGCGTCCCCGCCTCCATCGACCGCGCGATTCCGAAATCCATGATCTTGACGTTGCCCTGCGCGTCGATCATTACGTTTTCCGGCTTCAGATCGCGGTGCACGATACCCTGCGTATGGGCTTCTTTCAGGCCCGAGCAAATCTGTTGCGCGACATTCACGGCTTTCCGTATGGCCAGCCCCCCGAAGCGGTTCAGCACCGAGCGCAGGCTCTCGCCCTCGACGAATTCCATGGAGGTGTACGCGATCGGCCCCATGCGGTTGAATTCGTGCACGCGGCACACGTTCTTGTGCGTGATCTTTCTGGCGAAGAGCAGTTCATTCTTGAACCGCTCCATCATCGCCTGGTCGGAGGCGATCTCCGGCTTGAGCAGCTTCAGCGCGACGATCTCGCCCGTCTCGCGGTCCCGCGCCTTGTAGACATTCCCCATGCTGCCCTGGCCGGCTTCGCTCAGAACTTCATACCGCTGATTGAGGGTCGAGAGAACGGCGGGAGCCAGGGTCAACTGGGCAGGAGTTTCAGACCCGGGGACAACTCCCTGTCCGCCCGCACCGGAGTCTGCGGCGCACCCGGTCGAATCCGGTATGTCTGACAGCACGACAGTGTCCTGGCGCTCGGCGCCGGGATTCTGTGAATCAGCAGACGGCTGTGCCGCGTCCGAATTCGTGGGCCGGGACATAGTTCTATATCTTTACGATAAGACCAAAACACCCTGGCGAGCGACTCTCCCCAGGACCGTGTACAGAAAGAGTATCTGGTACCCCTTACGGAACACCGTTGACCCGAGCCCGGGAATGGTAGACTCGTGGTGTCCTGCCAAGGCTTTGCGCATGGGGCTCTAGCCGCGTCGCCTCGATGCCGGAGGGGGAGATCGAATGGCAGATGTGAAACCAACCGCATCAGCTTCGGGAGCGGAGGCTTCCTCGGAGCGCCGCCGCAGTCTTCGTTTGCAAATCACGATGCCGGTCATCGTTCGCGCCCAGGTGGGCAATGCGGCCGTCGAGGAAGAGACCCACACGGTCGCGGTGAACGCGAACGGATGCATGGTCCGGCTCTCCGCGCGTCTGGCCCGTTCGCAACAGGTCTCCATCATCAACCCAAAAACAGCCGAGGAACTGCCCTGCAGAGTAACCTTCGTTGGCCAAAGCGACGGGAAGAAAACCGAAATCGGCCTCGAGTTTGCCGAAGCCTCCCCCCTTTTCTGGCGCATCGCCTTCCCCCCCGAGGATTGGGATCCTTCCGAGCGAAAACGCCCCATCGCATCGCCCCCATCCAAGCGACCCTAAGCGGGCAGTCGGAAACGCTCCGAACGGAAAAGGGGGCGACCGTTGCGTGCCGGACGGCGTTGTGATATTTGTTACAACCATGTGAACGCCACGACAACGAGGAGGCAACGGATGCCGCTTTCGACGCACGATGTTCGGCAATCCCTATTGGCCCACGATCCCGAGTTTCGGCGCCTGGCCGAAGAACACTCCCGCTGCGAGTCCCAGCTAGAACAGATCGTTACACAGCTCTACCTTAGTTCCGAGGACCTGATTCAAGAAACTCAACTGAAGAAATTGAAGTTGCGGCTCAAGGACCAGATGGAATTGATGGTTACGCGCCATCAGCAAATCCCGGGGCATTAGCTCACCCGGCAGTCCCTCTGCATCTGTCGTACAATACCCGTGTAGCACTCGAATCTGGTCGGAATCGATCCCCCTTTTCGGCTGACGACAGCGGACCGTGGTTAAGGAAGGATACAAATTCGGCTTGCCGCTCCTGCTTGCGGGGTTGCTATGCCTCCTGCCGGGTTGGAGGTGGCTTGCCGGCACTTTCATTTTCCTGGGCTTATTCGTCTTCTACTTTTTTCGCGATCCGGAGCGAGAGATTCCCTCCGACCCGGACATCGTCGTTTCGCCCGCGGATGGTCGCGTGGTCGAAATTGTGAGCGAATCGCTGGACGGCCGACCCGGCCAGCGCCTGAGCATCTTTCTTTCCATCTGGGACGTTCACGTACAGCGGGCGCCGGTGGCCGGCTCGATCGCCGAAGTGGTCTACCGGCCGGGCCGCTTCTACGCGGCTTTGCGCAAGGCCGCATCGCTTCAAAACGAACAGAACATCATCTACCTTGACGCCCGCGCCGGAACGTTGGTTTTCAAGCAAATTGCCGGAGCGATTGCGCGCCGCGTGTTATGCTGGAGGCAGAAGGGCGAACAAATCGGTCTCGGAGAGCGTGTGGGCATGATCCGCTTCGGCTCGCGCGTGGACGTCTGGCTCCCGCCGGAAGCGCAGCTGGTCGTTCGGCGCGGTGAGAAGGTGAAGGGCGGGGAAAGCATCATCGCGAAATGGAATTCAACGACATAGACCCGATCGGCATGGAAGAGGACTACCGGCCCCGGCGCCCCTTCCGGAATCACCGGCTGCGTCGCGGCATTTACATTCTTCCAAGCATTTTTACCGTGGCGAATCTTCTCTGCGGGTACTATGCGGTCCTAGCCACTCTGGAAGGTTCCGTTTCAGATTTCGACAACGCCGCGCGGGCCATCGGCATCGCCATTCTTTTCGATTCCTTTGACGGCGCCATTGCACGGGCCATGGGCACGAGCAGCGAATTCGGCAAGCAATTTGATTCGCTGGCCGATGTGATCAGCTTCGGCATCGCCCCAGCGTTTCTGGCCTATGCCTGGGGGGTTCGCGCGGTAGCTGCCGCAAGCGCGTCGCCCGAGTTGCATCTGATTCAACTTGGCTGGCTCATTGGCTTCTTCTTCCTCGGCTGCTGCGCGTGGCGCCTGGCGCGTTTCAATATTCACGGCATGGGGGGCGGGAGCCGGTACTTCGTAGGCATGCCGACCCCGGCTGCGGCCGGCATGATCGCCGCGTGCGTGCACGGGTTCGCGAATCCGATTCAGGACGTGCGCGTCTCAATCCTCTGGCTCATCCTAGTGCTTGTGCTAGGCGTGCTCATGGCCAGCCAGCTGCGCTATTACAGCTTCAAGGACATTCAGTGGGCGCGCCGGCAGACCTCTGTGGCCGTTGTTCTGATCGTGCTGCTGATCGGCTCGATTGTGCTGTTCTCGCAGATCGTGCTGATGCTGATTGCCAGCGTTTATGTGATCCACGGCATCGTCGTGCAGATCGTTCGCTACGTCCGTCACCGCATCGCCTCCCGCGCCGCCTAAGATGTCCTCACCGTCGGGAAGGCTCTCTCGCGTTGCCATCGTCGGCGCTTCTTCCCTTCGCGGCAAGGAACTCAAGCAGACGCTTGAGGACCGCAACTTTCCCGCCGCCGACGTCGTGCTCCTCGACGAGAGCTTCTTGGCCGGAACTCTCACCGAAGCCGCCGGCGAGCCGACCTTCATTCGCGCTCTCGAAGAAGACAGCTTCGAGGGCGTTCGTATCGCATTCTTCGCGGGAAGTGAGATGGACGCGGAACGGAACTGGGCGGCCGCGCGCAACTCCGGCGCATCGGTAATCGATTTGACTGGGGCTGCCGCGGCCGAGCCCTCCGCCGCAACGCGCATTCCATCGCTCGCGCGAACCCTTCCCTCCCCCGGCCCGGACAAGAAGGACGATCGAGCGCGATTGTTCTACTCGCCGCCCTCGCCGACCATCATCGCTTGCACGGTCGCGGCCGCGCTGGGGACGTTTCATCCCAAGGGCATCGTCCTGCTTCTTTTCCCGCCGGTTTCCGAGCGCGACCAGGCCGGGATCGAAGAACTCGAGAGCCAGACCGCCAATCTCCTGTCCTTTCGGCCCATCGAGCACCCCGTGTTCGGCGCGCAAGTCGCGTTCAATCTGCTTTGGGAGAACGGCGAGGGCAGCCGCCCGAATCTTGCGGACGCCCGAACCGCCATTGCCCGCGATGTGGCTGCATATCTCGGAGACCGCGCCCGAGTTCCGGCAATTCAACTCGTGCAAGCACCCGTCTTTTACGGGTACGCTTTCGCTGCCTACGCCGGGTTTGACTCACCCCAGCCCTCCGAGCAACTTGAGGCGGCCTTCCGGAATCTGGGTGTGAGGGTGAGCGCGCCCGGCGAGCCGCCACCGAACAACGTCAGTGTGGCTGGCGAGGGCCAGATTCATCTCGCGCGCATCCCGAGCGACCGAAACGTCGCCGGCGGGGTCTGGCTGTGGGGCGTGGCCGACAATCTTCGCTTGGCCACAACCAATGCGGTTCGCATCGCGGAGGAGCTCGTTGGCCTTTCCTCGGACTGAGTGCCATCGTCTTGGCCGGTTCGCCGGTGTGATGCTCATTCTGGCGGCTTACGCGAGTGGCTGCGGCTACCACGTAGCGGGAACGCACTCGACTCTGCCCGCCAATTGGCGAACGATCGCCATCCCTGCATTCAAGAACGACACGACGCGCTATCGCATCGAGGAGAAGGTGACCGAAGCCGTCATTCGCGAGTTCATCGCCCGCACAAACTATCGAATCATCCAGGACCAACCCTCCGCCGATGCGGTCCTTCACGGCGAAATCGTTTCCGTCGACACTACTCCCATGCTGTTCAATTCGACCACCGGCGAAGTCACCCAAATGCTCGTGTCCGTGCATACGAAGGTCGAGCTGCTGGACAACAAATCGCAGAAACCCGTTTATCAGGCGAACGATATGGTCTTTCGTCAGGAGTATCAAATCTCAACGGACGCCCAAGGCTTCTTTCAGGAACAGGACCCCGCGCTTGGCCGCATGGCGCACGATTTCGCCGCCAAGCTGGTGGCCAATGTCATGGAAGGGTTCTGAACGTGCGTATCGGCTCTGGTTCGGAAAGCGCGCCGGCGAGGCGTACGTCGAGCGGCCAGTAGAAATCGAAGCGCGAGGATGTGTGTCGAGCATCGACAACCTAACCGCTCGCCTGGCGCGCCGCAAACCCATTCCCGCCATCGCGCTTATCGGTAGGGACGCCTACCTGCGCGATTTGTGCCGCAACGCAATCCTCGACGCGTATGTTCCCCCCGGGGCGCACGATTGGGGCGTTTCGCGCCTCTCCGTCCGCGATTCCGGATGGGACGCAGTTTTTGACCGTGCGCAGACCCTCCCCATGCTCTGCCCCTGCCAGGTGCTCTTTGTAGAGGACGTCCACTGGATCGAACGCCTGGGCGAGGAGGCTCGGGCCGAAATTGTGAAATCGCTCACGAAGTATTTTTCTTCGCCCGCGCCGTTCACCGTCATCGTTTTTGAAGCGGACTCGCTCGATGGTCGCCAGAAATTCACGAAACGCCTGGCCGAGCTGGCTCTCGTGGTCGAGCTCACCATCGGCGCAGAATCGGCGGCGACGCTGGCCATAGAAATGGCCCGCAAACTGGGAGCCGAACTCGATCGCTCCGCCGCAGTTCTGCTGGCCGAAATCGTCAATGCCGAGCCCGCGCGCATGCACACGGAGCTCGAAAAACTGGCGACCTATGTGGGACGCGCTGGCCGAATCACCACGAGCGAAGTTGAACTGCTCGTGGTTGCGGCGCGGAAGAACACGGTTTTTCAGTTTGCTGATCTGATCGCCGACCGCCAGCGCGACGCGGCCTTCGCGTTTCTCGATAATCTTCTTCGCGAAGGGGAGTCGCCGCCGGCCATCGTCGGCGCGCTGGCCTGGATGTACAGAAAACTTGTGGAAGCCTCGGGCCCGGCCTCGACCGGTAGCGGGTACCAACGTCAAGCGGCGAGGGAGGGTGGAACGGCTGGGGTGGCCGCGCGAGGGGCCCTGCGGCTGTCGCGGAAGAATCTTCTCGCCGGATTAGCTGCCCTGGCCGAAGCCGATCGCGCCCTGAAATCTTCAAACCCCGACCAGCGCGCCACGCTCGAATTTCTCGTGGCGCGCCTCACAGAGTAGAGAGAACGCCGTCCGCCTTCCGTAAGCTAAAAGAACGAAAGGATTTAAGATGCCAGGAAGCAGTTCTTACCCAGTCTTCTTGGCCTTCAGTAGGTTGAGTGCCAGTTGCAGTCGTGACTTGTATCGGTTCGCGGTATTCTCCTCGAGGGTGCGTTTCCGAATCGCTTTGTCCAGTTCACCAAAGGTGGCCGAGGCGAGCTTTTGAGCGCCGGCAAGATCGGCTGCGGCCAGAGCGGCGCGCATGCGACGGATGGCCGTGCGCACGCGCGTCCGGTTCATGCGGTTGACGGCCGTGCGTCGTGCTGTCTGACGAATATTCTTCAGTACCGATTTCGACCTCTTCTTCTGCTTTACAGGCGTGCCCTGCGGCATTCCATGCTCCTTAGTCAGTCAAGCTAGATGATCGAGAATATCCGACCCGCGTACGGGAGTCAATTTCGCCACCTTACGCGCATTGTCGCGCATTCTGTACCTTTGGCTCCGGAAAATGGGCCGACTGCGCAGGGGCCTCGCCAGGTGGGCGGCATCGCGCAGACCGGATGGATTTTGGGGCTGCTCGGGGCTAAGATACCAGCAGAGCCCGGCCCTCAGAGGGACAAGAATGCACAAGAACATCAGATTTGGAGTGCCCTGCTTCGCCCTGGTGCTGTTTTTCGCCTGCTCCCTCGTCGCGCGAGCACAAGACACCGGAACGCAGCAATCGACTTCGCAAGCACAAGCCCAGACCGCGATGCATCAGGGCCAACATGCAAATCGTCTGGAATGGTTGAGCAAGCAGCTGAACCTGACCGATGAACAGAAGGCCAAGGTGAAATCGATTCTGGGAGATGAAGGAAAGCAAATGCAGACTGCGCGTGAGGATACTTCGCTCAGTCAAGCTCAGAAGCAGGACAAAATGAAGGAGATTCACGCGAACGCCGATTCCCAGATTAACGACCTCTTGACCACTGACCAACAGAAGAAGTTCGCCGAACTCAAGGCACAGATGAAGAGTCACCAAGGAACCAAGCCGGACGAACCCAAGCAACCCCAGTAATTCAAGCCAACAGGACGAGGATCCCCCGACGATCCTCGTCCGCTCCCCCTCTGGTCCAGGCACCCCTGGGAAGCAGTGCTCCGGGGTCCTCGGCGAGGATTTGTTCCTCAAGACACTATACGCAATCGCTGTCCACGCGCCGGAAGGGGGTCGTTCAAGCACGGAATCTATTTACGTGCCGGAGCGGGATGATTAGGGTTCCGGTCTGGGTTGTGGCGGGGCCCTCCACATCAAGCGCAAGGTCGTCACGGCCGTGCCGGCGTGCACGATCTGATGAAAGAGCATTCCCTTTCTCGCTAGGGCCGCATGCTGGTTACCGGTGAACTGAAGGTTGAATGTCTTGCCCCATTGCTGAAGCACCTTCCCGGTCGGGTCCTGGCCGATGACATAGATGATCAGAGTTCCCTCTCCTAGGTCGGTCGTCTGCGTCCATTGAACATTGTGGACCTCTTTCCTGGGGTCGCTCGAATCGGATTTGATGCTTTTCGTAACTTTCTGAACAACCTCGACGGCACGGCGGGGTTAAAGGAGGTAAGCCAGTGAAACAATGTCTATGCGAAAGGCTTTCCCTCTCGGCTTCTGTGGCCACGAGCTGTGCCTTCGCACAATTCCCAGGCCCGAAAGGTTCGCCTCGGTGACGCACTTCACCAAGCACGGTGAAGCGAACATTGCCCTCGACCGGCGGTTTTCGCGCAGGGAACTTCTCGCCGCGCTCGGTACACTCGCGGGGGGCTCGCTTTTTTGCGGATGTTCCAGTTCCGGCTCTTCGCCCGGCCCGGCGCCCCTCCCGATGCAGCCCGCTCCCTCTGGGCCGCTGACTCCCGCCACCGTGTCCGTTGCCAGCACGCAAACGGGAAACATGCCGGAGCAGTTTGTCGGGCTGAGTTATGAGAAGTCGAAGCTTTCGCAGCCCCTCTTCAGCGGCAGCAATGCGAATTTGATAGGGCTGTTTAAGCGCCTAGGCAACGGCGTCCTGCGCATCGGCGGCAACAGCGTGGACGAAACGAGCTGGGCCCCCAATGGTCCGGGGCAAACCAGCGGCCAGACTGCTCCCTCCGATGTGGACGCACTCGCCGCGTTTATCTCAGCCGTAGGCTGGCCGGTTCTTTACGGCGTCAATCTTGCGCAATCTACGCCTGCGGTGGCTGCCGCGGAAGTGGCGTATGCCGCCAAAGCACTCGGCCCGAGTCTTCTGGGTATCGAAATCGGCAACGAGCCGGACCTCTACGCGGGGCACTATTTCCCCTCCACGTGGACTTTTTCCGATTACCTCGCGCTATGGCAGTCGTTCCGAGCCGCCATCCTTGCCGAAACACCCGGCGTGCCCCTGACTGGGCCAGTCACGGCGGACGACGTCACGTGGTTCACTTCCTTTGCCCAGGCGGAAGCGAAAGCCGTCGTACTCCTCTCCATGCACTATTACCGGGCCAATGGACAATCTTCGTCCTCCACTATTCAGTTGCTTCTGAGCTACCCGGACACGACCCTGCAGAAAGAGCTGATGTCGCTGCTGGCCGCTTCCCAGGCGGCGGAGGTCCCCTATCGCATGGCTGAAACGAACTCGTTTTACAACGGGGGCGCGCCCAACGTGAGCGACTCCTACGCCTCGGCTCTGTGGGTTATCGATCATTTGTTCACCATCGCACAAGGCGGCAGCGTCGGCGTCAATCTCCACGGCGGGGGAGACAGCGACGGCTACACGCCTATCGCCGACAGTGATGGTGTCGTTCTCGAAGCCCGCCCTGAATATTATGGCGCTCTGCTGTGTGCGCTCGCCGGCCGAGGCGCTTTGCTCGCCACCACCATCACTGCGGGATCGCTCAACACCAGTGCGTATACGGTGCAAAATTCGCCGACGCAACTCAGCCTGATCATCAACAACAAGGATGCGATGCAGAACTTACAGTTCACGGTAACGTGCCCCGGCCTGGTCGAATCGGCTACGCTTCAATTGCTCGCCGGACCTTCACTCTCCGCCACTTCGGGCGTGACCATTCAGGGCAGCTCGGTTAATCCCGACGGCTCTTTTGCTCCGCAGTCCCCCTACGGTCTCTCGGTTTCATCCGACATGTTCACCGGCTACGTTCCTGCCGCCTCCGCTGCACTCATCTCCATCACGCTCGGCTGATTCGATGAGGGCGGCGGTCCGAGGCGCACAAGTCCGCGAATCGTTCCCCGCTGTCGCCTCCGAGGGGTGTTTTGGGCGGGAGCGCGTAGGTCAGTTTCAGGCGTGGTGTGTCTCATGCCGCCTCAATTTTTTCGTGCCCCCTGCCAGGAGTGCTAGACTTCCTCTGCGTCCTGAAACATTCAAGCTTTGGTTTTCGTAGTGATTGGGTAGAGAGTTCAGCGATGGCTGACGGCCGCCGATACCGCGGATCGATCGTGGGCGCGATGATTCTGATCGCCGTGGGGATATTTTTCCTCGCCGTCAACTTGCGTCCCAATATCAACCCTTGGCCGATTCTTTTCCGCTACTGGCCGTTGATTCTGATTTTCATCGGCGTGGGAAAGATATTTGATAGCTTTGTTTTTCGGGATCGTACCGGCGCGCCCGCCGGCGAGCATTTTTCCGCGGTTTCCCTTGCGCTCCTCGCTCTGATTCTGGTTTTCGCCCTGGCTATCTGGCGCGGTCATGAGCTTCGCGGACGCGACATCATGCACGACACGCACGCGGTCGAGGTCATGGGAGCCCAGGAAGTCAGCGCCAATGTCGAAATGCCCGCCGGCCAACTCACCGTCTCGGGGGGCAACACGCGCCTGCTCGATTCCGATTTCATCTATAACGAAGCGGAGGGAAGGCCTTCGGTCGTTTATGACGTTTCCCAAGGCCACGGCCGGCTAACTATCACGCAGCAGGGCCACCACGTGCATTTGGGCGCGAACCACAACACCTGGAACCTGCATTTTGGCGGCAACGAACCGCTCGATTTGAAACTGACGATGGGTGCCGGCCAGAGCGACTTGAAGTTCCGCGATTTGAATCTGCGCCGTCTCGAGATCAGCATCGGCGCAGGCCAAATGAACCTCGATCTCAGCGGTCCGCGCACCACGAACCTGGATGCGGTGATCGAGGGCGGAGTCGGGTCGGGAAGCATACGTCTCCCGAGAGATGTCGGGGTGCGCGCGCACGCGGAAGGGGGCATCGGGTCGATCACGACCGACGGCCTCACCTCCGACGGCGACGCCTACGTCAACTCCGCCTACGGCAAATCGCCCATCAGCATCAACCTCGAAATCCACGGCGGCATCGGCCAAATCACCCTCACCCTCGATTAGCTCTCAGGTCTCGAGGTCGCCGCGCCAGCGCTTCTCCGCAGCGGCTCTGCGAAGTCTCGCATGCGAAGTCTCGCATTGACACTTTGCCCTTCCACCTTTACGCTACGCCGCGGATGCCCGTATATCCAAGGCGGCCATCGGGGCGATGGGGTGATCAAGCGCGACGAAATTGTGAAGCTGCTGGAGTCGGTAGGGGCCATCCGCCAAGGGCACTTCGAACTGTCGAGCGGCCGACACAGCGGAACGTACGTGCAGTGCGCCCTCGTGCTGGCCCATCCGCAACACGCCGAAGGGCTTGGCCGCGCCCTGGCCGACCTTTTTCGCGACCATGCGATCGCCTGCGTCGTCTCTCCCGCGCTGGGCGGCGTAGTCGTCGGACACGAAGTCGGGCGCGCCCTCGGTGTGCGGGCGCTTTTTGTCGAACGCGACCGCTCCGGCCAGATGGCCCTGCGCCGAGGCTTCGAACTGAGTCCCGGTGAACGGGTGCTCGTGATCGAAGACGTGTGGACCACGGGCGGCTCGACGCGCGAGACGATTGGCGTCGTCGAACAGGAGGGAGGACTCGCCGTCGCCGCCGGCGCGATCATCGACCGCAGCGGGGGACGCCTAGAACTGAACGTTCCCGCCCGCGCCTTGCTCGAAATGGATGTTCCCAGCTATGAGCCGGACGAATGTCCCCTGTGCCGGGCCGGCAGCATCACGACGCGCCCTGGCTCCCGCTTCTCCCGCGCCCGTACCTGAGCATCGCTCGTTTCGCCCATCAGGGACTCAGAAGCAGAGTGATCTGTGTCTGCGTGGTGGTCCGCCCAACGTTATGAATGCGCGAGCCGCTGCTAGCGCTCACGATCTGATAGTCCATGTCTTGCGTCGCCGTCTGCGTTGAGCTCACCAGCCATCCGCTGCCGAGCGAAATCGACTCAAGGCTCTCGCCCGACCCGGTCCACTTGCCCGATGTCCGAAGTCCGTTGTGAAGATAGGAATCCGGCGTTCGATCGTCGCGATCGGAGCCGTGCCGAACGATGGTGAATCGCGTCAGCAGGACGGCGCAGTCGCCAAGCGCGAACGCCCCGGTGCTCGACTTCGGAGCCGACACCGCGCACGGCTCGTTGCGCAGGTAGGTCGAGTCGTTGCGCCAGAATAGCCCGGTGAGCGGCATGTCGGTGAGCGCTCGTTCGTCGCTCCACTTTTGTCCGACCACGATGCCGGCCGCGGGCACGGTTGAGGGAAGGCACAGGAGCCGCACCCAGGAGAGCACGCGCGAGGCGACTTCGCGGTTCGCCGCGATCTTTTCAAGTCCTTCGACGCCCCTTGCATCTGCCCCCGCCACGGTGAGGTCAAACGACCGACCTTCGAGCTGGTCAATGCCGTCGTCGAGGGCTGCGGCCGCAGGGGCGTACGCGTCGGCCTGCGAATCGGCCCGAGCCTGCTCGAAGGTGGCCCGGAAGTGAATCGCGGGCGGCGAGTCAGGCCCGCCAGGCTGTACCTCGAGAACGTCAAGACGCACGACGATGCTGGTCGATTGCTGGTACTGTGTTGCGCCCTCGGGATTAATGATCGGCGTGGTAGTGTGCTCGTTCGAGTCGGTGCGACTGTCGATGCTGTAGCGTAGCGTGGCGCCCTTGACGAAGTGCGGCGCGGGCTCGAAACGCTGGGCGGTCGATCGCGCGGGGGAGGGCGGCGGCAAAACCAGAGCTATTGCCAGCATAAGTCGAAAACTTGACGCGATTTGCATCCAGCAGTTGACGCTAGCACATGCGGCAAAACCAGGCAAACGGGCTACCGACGATCGCTCGCAAGGGGCGGCGGCACAGTAAGTTGCGAAACTTCAGGCGAGTGGATGGTTCCGCTGATGTGGTATTCGACGGGCGAATCGAGGGCGCGCAGACGCAGGTCCAGCCTGCGCGCGTAATCGACCGAGCCACCACCTCGCCACGAGGAGCCCCCGCCCGACAGCAGCACATCCTCGAGCTCGATCTGGCCGCTTCGACAGCTGAAGGCTGCCGATCCGTCGCGAAAGGTTGTCGAGGGCGAGGGAGGCTGCGCGTGGGAAGTGGCTGCCGACCCGCCTAGGTCCACTCCCTCGACCGCAAGTTCGTTCGCCCGCGCCGTTCCCCGGCATTCGAATGAGGACAGTAGGTCGGCACGAGTCGCGCCACGCAGACCGATCATCATCCTCGCCGAAACGGAGCCCGTCAGCAGATTCGTCAGGGCAGGAAACTGGCCGGAGAGTGTCGAAAGGTTGACCCCAGAGAATTCAAGTGCGCCTCGATACCTCGGAGTGAGGCCAAGGTCGGCTTCGAGCGAGCCCACAAACGAACCGCCGTAAAACTTGCCGTCGAGCTTGGAGAATTCTAGATGCCGGCCATCGAGGGTCAACTGGCCGCGAAGCCGATGAACGGCCACGGGAGCCAGGGTAAGTTCGCCGAGTTCCAGGCGTCCACGAGCACGAATGCCGATGTTATTCGCGGTCGCTGGCCGCGAATTGAGGAAAGGGAGCATGCGATCCAGAAACGTTTCGCGCCAGCGCGGATCGAGCCAGCGATCAAGATCGACTGTCGAAAGCGCGTCGCCAGAAACGGCAAACTGCCAACCGGCAGAGAGGTCGTGCTCGAACGTGCCGGTCCAGGCTGTGCCAAAGGCTTCGGCGCCGATCAGAACGGTATGCGTCGCGTCAGGCTTCAATTCGGTGCGGGCGCGAATCCTTTCGACGGGCAGGTTTAGAAACGGCAGGCGCAGAGAGGCGCCGGCGGTCGGCGTGCCCCAGTCGATCGAGCCGGTGAGGCTTGTGTGCAGCGGGTCTCCCGATCCCTGCCACTCAAGGTCGCATCGCGCGGGGCCCGCCATGTCCCACCCGCGGACGAGGTCCCAGCCAAGCTCCTTCGAGATGGCGGCAACATCACGAACCTGCCCGGTGCTCCCCTGGATGCGCAGGCGGAACCATTCGAGATCTCCTTTCGCCGTACCCTCGACGCGGAAGGAATGTCCAGGTCCGCCGATAGTCAGAACGGCGGATGAAAGAGAGAGGCCTTTTTCACGATCGTAGCGGGCCAGAACGTCCGAGGCGCGAAGCGTTCCGCGAATTCCGTTCGCGGATAGCGTTCCATGCGGAAGGTTGAATGTCGCGGTTTCAACCCGCGGCGGCCATGGTTCGAGATTCACGCCCGCGCGCGCGAAACCATCCAGGGCAACCCCGTCGCGAATGCCGGAGTGGAACGCTCGAGCCCAGGCCAGCAGGTCGGCGAGGCTCAGCGCCTCGGAAGTGACGCGCAACTCCGAGCGGCGGAAATCGGTCGAGGACCAGTCAAGTGCTCCCTCGAGGCGAGCGGACGAAAAGGGCGCCTCAATTCGCGCCTCCCTCAGGTCGATGCGAGAGCCGGTCGAGTCGAGCACGCCGGAGGCCTGAATGTTCACCGATGGATTGTCGCCGCGAAGCGCCAAGTCCCAACGGTGCAGCCGGCCGAGCGTTGCTTTGCCGGCCAGCAGCCAGGAATCGCCCTCCGTGCGCGCGGAGAGCGATACGTCCAAGCTGCCGCGCACGCCGTAATCGCCGCCGCGGGACAGACGCAAGACATCGCTGATCGAGGCGTTGCTGCCATCGAGCTCGAGGCTAGCCGGGCGGAGCCGGGACGATGTTCCTCCCAAGTCTCCGACCAAGTGCAGGACCCCGGGTTGCTGCACGACGATTGCCGCCCGCGCCGGCACGGCGACCAGATCGAGGCGCCACCGACCGCCACCGGCCGACTCGAGCGTGGCGGTCACGTCGACCAGAGCGAAGGGCAGTTTTTCATCCGCGTGCTTGAAATCAATGCGCCCCCCGCGCACGGTGATCTTGCGGAAGGTCGGAGCCGGAGTAGGCCGAGAGGCATGGCCCGGTGCCGAGCTTGGGGCGGCGGGTCGCGGCAACCACTCGGCGAGATTCCAGTCCCCGTCCGCATTGCGAACCAGATTGAGGCTGGGTTTCTCGAGCGAAATGGTGCCGAGTTCAAGATGTCCAGAGAGGAGACTGTGCCAATGGACGCGCGCAATCAATGAATCGGCGCGCAAGAAATACTCGTTGCCGAAGCGGGGATCTTCGCCGACGGTGATCGCATAGGCTTCCAGGGTGGGGCCCGTCCAAAAGCTGAAGGAGTAGCCGCCGACCGTAACGGGTCGTCCGAATGAGGTCTCCAGGCGCGCGGTCACGCGGCGCTTGAGCGAGGTGTGCTCGATGGACAGTGCCAGTCCAACTCCCGCGAGCCACAGACCGATCACCGCCAGGAGAATCCATCCCAGCCAGCGGAAGCGGCTTCGAACGAGCCGCGCGGCCCCCCGCGCGGACAGTCGTCGGGTCGGGAGAGTCAGCATCGGTTCGGTGATGGATTGGGACACGGTGCTTTGGGCGCTCGGCCGGAAGTTGTCCGTATCAGCCTAAGCGGGTTGGCCTGATCTTGCAACAGGCGCGAAGCGGCGACGGGGTTGGACCCCGGAGCGCCCGACTTAGTGCACTTCGCGAAGCATGCGGTGCCAGCGGGTTCGCGTGGGCAGGTGTAATAGGGTTAGGGCGATGCCGCGCAGCGTGCCGCTGACGGCACGGTCCGTGTAGTCCTCTGAGGTGGCTTCAACGGACCAGTAAATCACCATGGGGCGCCCCATGATGGCGTCGCGGGGGACGAAGCCCCAGTAGCGGCTGTCCCAGCTGTGATCGCGATTGTCTCCCATGACGAAGTAGCGATTCTCGGGCACGACGAGTTCGCCGTGCTGAACGTAGTCAAGGATGGTGTCCACCCACTCCGGGCGCAGGCCGCCTTGGAAGTCGTAAGGGTCAGCGGGAGGGAAATTGTCGTCAAAGGGATCACCGGACATGACATCGTGCACAACGTAGGGCTCTTCGAGAAGCTTCCCGTTGACGTAAACGCGTTCTCGCACAATGCGAATGCGATCGCCGGGTGTGCCAATCACGCGTTTTACGTAGTGCGGGTGATCGTCAAAGGGATACTTAAACACGATGATGTCGCCGCGGCGGATCGCACGATAGGGCAGGAAGGCTTCATACCACGCACCGCGACCTCCAAAGAGGAACTTGTTCACCAGAAGGTGGTCGCCAACGAGCAACGTCGGCTCCATCGATTGCGAGGGGATCTTGAAGGCCTGCAGAACGAATGTGGTGCCGAAAAGCGCGATGAGAATGGTGACCAGCAGAGATTCGACATAATCGACCAGGCTCGGCGATCGATCGAAGACCCGGGCAGCCGCCGCCTGCGAGAGCTGCTCAGCCGCCTCCTTAGTTTCCCCCCCGGTCGTCTCCAAGGTCTCCATTTCAGGTGATGGCATCGCGCGACTCGAGTTGGCCGAGGGCCAACATGGCCGCCGATTGTTCGGCTTCCTTTTTGCTGCGGCCCTGCGAGGCCGCGAGCCGGCGGCCGGCGTGCCACACTTCGACTTCGAAAATCTTCTCGTGCTCGGGGCCCGACTCGCTGCTCAAACGATATTCAACTGCGCCCAGAGCGCGGCGTTGCAGCCACTCCTGGAGCGCCGACTTATAGTCGGAACGCTCGAGGCCGTCCATGTGAGCGGTCAGGGCCGGTTCGAGCAGCGTGCGATCCAGGAATTCGGCGGCCGCAGCTAGCCCCGCGTCCAGATAGATCGCCCCAACAATGGCTTCGTACGCGTCGGCGAGCAGCCGCTTCTTTTCCCGCCCGCCGGTTTTCTCCTCGCCCGGACCGATGCGCAGGTGCGTGCCGAGCTCAAGCTTGCAGGCGGCCCTGTGAATCGAAGACTCGCTCACAATGCGAGCCAGGCCCTTGGACAGCTTCCCCGAATCCCACTCCGGAAAAATGCGGAAGAGTCGCTCGCTGGCGATCAGGCCCAGGACGCGGTCACCCAAGAACTCCAGGCGCTCGTTGTCGACGCCGCCCGAATTCCCGCGATTAGAACGGTGCGTGAGGGCGCGTTCCAGGCGCTCGACACGTTCGAAGCGATGGCCGAGCCTCGCTTCGAGTTGGTCGCGCTCGTTCTGGGTCATGCCGTCAGTCTGTCACAGCCCTATTTCTGCGGCGGGGCTGCTTGCACTTTTGCCTTGTCCGCCTGTTGCTTGCATCGGTCCTGCAACGGCCCGGGGATCTGCGCGCATTTTTGAAACGCGTCCGCGGCGTCGTTATAGCGCTTCAGGTTGTTGAGGTCGATGCCCATGACGAGGAAATCCACGGGGTCGGTCTGCTCGCCTGCGGTAGCCTGCTCTAACTCCTTGACCGAATCTTCCGCCTTCTGTTGGCGGAAGTAGACGAGCCCAAGACCGCTGTGTGCCATGGATTCGTAGCGCGCCTTCGCACTGGCAAACTGCTCGTCCGTAAGCGCCGGGGGTTTCGGCAGCTTGGGGATAATCTCCAGCGCGTGCTTTTCGTAGCTCTCCGCTTTCTCCAGGCGGCGCTGCGATTCTGGATCGTTCGGGTCGTAGGAGTGCGGAATGACCCAGCCGGCCAGAACGAGGACGGCCACGTCGTCAGGGTTGAGAGCCAAAGCCTTGTCGGCGGCCGCGTACATTTTTTCCGGCTGCTGCTTGTTGTAATAAGCGTTTGTCAGACGACCATAGACGGTTTCATCGTACCGGCTTTGGGGATACTGCTTGACGAAGGCCTCCCCGAGCTCGATCTGCTTGTCGTAGTCGTCCGGCTTGAGATCAAAGAACTCCTTGTAGGCCTTCTCTTCCTCAGGATCGACTTTGGGGGCTTCGGCCGGGGTTGCGGGTTGCTGCTGGCCCTGGAGGGTGGGAGCGCCCTGCTGCTGCGGCTGTTGTGGTGGGGGCGGCGTGCTCTGCTGCTGGCCCTGAATGCCCGGTGATAGGACGGCCAGGGCCACCCCAAGCGCTGCGACCACGATTCCCGTCATGTTTTTCATCTTCACACCCTCACTTCTCGACTGCCGGACATTCTCGTGCTCCCGGGTTTAGGGCTGCTGCGGACGACTGGCGGCTTGGCCTGGGGGTTGATAAGCCGATTCTACTCCACGCTGTGCCGCAACGCGCGCAGATTCAGGAGCGCCAATCACCGCCAGCGCCGCCTGATACTCGCGAATCGCCGATTCGCGGTCATCTTCGACGTCGAAGATGCGGCCCAGATAAATATGCGACCAAGAAAGAAGAGCTGGGTCGACCGTATGCCCCGGTTGCGAGCCTTCGACGGGAGTCGACGCGGTGATCAGCTTCTCGAAGTATCTCTTCGCGCTATCGGCATCGCGGTCGAGGACGGAAGCAATGGCCATCCCGTAGAGCGCCCGAGGCTGGTTGGGGTCTTTTTCGAGCACTTGTCCAAACGCACCTTTGGCCTCCGCGACTTGTTTGAGAGCGATGGCCCGGTCGCCTTTGGTGAGCAGGCTCCCTTCGTCGGTGCCGTTCGATTCCGAGGAAAACGAGCCGTGCTTCAGCGGAGGAGTCGTTTCCGCGGCGGCAAACTTGATGTTTTGCAGGCGCGCCTGTTCCTCCTTCAGGTTGATCCCGGCGATGAGATCGGGGAAGTAGTACTGCAGGGCCGGGACATCCTTCTCGTACTTGAGCAAACCTTCCAGGAAAGGCCGCACGAGGATATACCCGGACCGGTCGTCACTGGCGAGCACGGTTTCTTGCTGGTCTGGCGGGAGCCGCCGCAGCCGCAATTCGACGGCCTTGATGAAACATTCGTCCGCGAAACCGACGATATCGTCGCGATAGTCGGCGGGGAGTCGCGGCGCGCGGCCGGCGATCTCAAGCAGCGGGCTCATAGCTTCGATATTGTTTTGGTACTGCAAGGGAAAGCGATCGAGCATGAAGTGCAGATAGGCATGCTGAATGTCGCCGAGCGGAAGCGGGTTTGGCGTGCCGATGACGATCGAATAGGTGTCGCTGTAATTGCGAAAATTCGTGTGATTGCCGACCAGCGGTTCGACGTATACGGTGAATGTGCGACCGTGAGAGGTCTCGAGGACCTGACGAAGGTAGGCGTTCGTGGCCATCACGATTTTGCGGACGGGGGCATCATAGAGCGACTGGGCGCGCTCGTACTCGGGCTCGACCTGGCTCCATCGATCGGCCAGATGAGCTTCGCGAAAGAAATTCGACAGAATGTCCTGGAAATCTTCGATGGTCAGCACGTCGGGCGGAAGCAGGTCGCGATCATAAAGAAACTGAAATTGCGGCGGCGGGCCAACCACCAGAGCAAACGTCACGTAGCGCGAGAGCGTTTCATCGGCGTTGGTGAACTGATGCTCGCGGTAGAACTTCCGCAGCGCGTCCGTAGCCGGTCCCTGCATTTTCAACAAGTCGGCGCGCAAACGAAGCCGGCTCGGCATTTCCGCGAGGGTACTGTCGTCGGCTTCGAACCCGGCCGCATCGAGCGCGCACATTGTGGCAAACAGCGACTGGCTCGATTCGACGCTGATACCCGAATAGTTGGCGACCGACGGTCCCTGGCTAGGTGCGGCCAGGACGGCAACGGCCAGGATCATCAAAGCGGCCAGAAACGGCGGCGCAAGACAACTGTGGACCCACTGTCGGATCGGGAAACTCCTCTGCGTGTGACTTCCCTGCGTTTGAACCGCTGGGAGGCCGCGCGGGTTGCATCGCGAGTGGCCGGTTCGCGACCACTCTATCGAGGGGCTGCGGGGGAGTCAAGAAACGCTAGCCGGCCGTAACCCCGGACAGAGTCCAGCAAACGAGGGCGCGAGTTCGACGTCTAAACCGACGCCAGCCTGCTAGAATGCGGGACACGACAGACGGGGGTGTTGCCGGTCGCTCAACAGTCGCCCATTTCCCCTCGGAACCAGGAGGTAGGCATGGCTTCGTTTTCATTCCAAGTGAATGGAAAGGCGCAGACGATTGACGCCGATCCCGAGACCCCGTTGCTTTGGGTTCTGCGCGACAACCTGAATTTGACCGGAACGAAGTTCGGCTGCGGGATCGGCCAGTGCGGCGCGTGCACCGTTCATCTCGATGGCAGTCCCACGCGCTCGTGCTCGATTGCGATTTCCGACGTCGCCGGGAAAAGCGTAACCACGATCGAAGGGCTCTCGCCTGACCGAAGCAGCGCCCTTCAGCAGGCCTGGATTGCCGAGCAGGTGCCGCAGTGCGGCTACTGCCAGTCGGGGCAGATTATGTCTGCCGCGGCGCTGCTGGAGAAGAATCCAAGGCCATCCGATGCCGCCATCGACCGCGCGATGTCCGGCAATATTTGCCGCTGTGGAACCTATCTGAGGATTCGGCAAGCCATTCATCGCGCTGCAGGCCAGTTGCGCGCGCCGACGACGCCCAGCGGAGCGTCAGGGCAAGGAGGACTTCGATGAGCTCAGGAGGGATTCGCCCCAGCCTCAGCCGGCGCCATTTTCTGAAGACGGCCGCCGCCAGCGGCGCGGCGCTGGTCATTCCCTTCAGCTGGGTGCCGGCGGCCCTGGGAGGAGAGGACCAGGAGAAACCGCGGGTCAATCCGTTCAACGCCTGGGTGCACATCGACGCGAACGGCGACGTGACGCTGATCACCCCAAAGTCGGAAATGGGACAGGGCGTGCTGACCTCGCTCGCGATGATTCTTGCCGATGAACTCGAAGCCGATTGGACACGGGTGCGCGTCGAACACGCCGAAACCAATCCCGAGATCTATGATCTCGGGACGGGCGGCAGCGGAAGCATTCTCGGATCCTATTTGCCGATGCGCCAAGCAGGCGCGGCGGCCCGCGAGATGCTCATCAGCGCCGCGGCAGAGACGTGGGGCGTCAGCCGCCTAACGTGTCATGCGCGCCAGGGCCGAGTGATTCACAATCCGCGCGCGCACACGCTGACCTACGGCGAACTGGTCGAGAAGGCGTCGAAACTGCCCGTGCCGGACCTCAATAAAGTCCCGCTCAAGAATCCGGACGAATTCCGCTACATCGGGAAAAACATGCCGCACGTTGAGCTGCCGACCAAAGTCGACGGCACGGCTCGGTTCGGAATTGACGTGCGCGTGCCCGGGATGTCCTACGCCGTCATTGCCCGGTGTCCCGTCTACGGCGGCAAGGTGAAATCCTTCGATGCCAGAAAGGCCAAAGCTGTGCCGGGGGTTCGCGACGTGGTTGAGATTGCGGCAGTTACCCCGGACTGCCACACCTTTGGCGGAATTGCCGTGGTTGCCGATTCGACTTGGGCGGCCATGAAGGGGCGTGAAGCATTAGAGGTTGATTGGGACTTGGGCCCGACGGCCAGCGAGAATACGGCCGCGCTGCGCGACCAGCTGCAGTCCCTTACCGCCTCGGCGGGCAAGGTCATCCGGGCCGATGGCGATCCCGACGCTGCGCTGGCTGCTGCGGCGAGCAGGAAAGTCGAGGCGGAGTACGAGCTTCCCTTCCAGGCACACGCCACCATGGAGCCCATGAACTGCACGGCGGACGTTCGCGCCGATCGCGCGGAGATTTGGGCTCCGACGCAAAGTCCAGATTGGATTCAGGGTACCGTGGCCGGGGTGCTGGGCCTCAAGCCGGCTCAGGTGAATGTACATACGACGCTGATGGGCGGCGGATTCGGGCGACGCTATCACACTGATTTCGGTGTCGAGGCCGCGCAGGTGTCGAAGGCCGCTGGCAAGCCAGTTCAGGTGGTGTGGACCCGCGAGGATGACATCCAGCACGATTTTTACCGCCAGGCGTTTCATCATCGGATGTCCGCAGCGCTCGATGATGAGGGAGGGGTGCGGGCCTGGCGGCACCGCATCGCCTCGACCTCGATCGCGGTTTTCTGGCGGCCGAATCCCAAGCCCGAGGAATCGGAGCTGGGAGGAGCGCTCTGGCCGCCTTACACGACCAGCAGTTTCCGACTGGAATATGCTCCAGCGAAATCCGGTATACCCGTGATGTGGTGGCGGTCGGTCGAGGAGTCGAGCAGCGGGTTCGCGGTCGAAAGCTTTATCGACGAGCTGGCCGCAGCGGCGAAGATTGATCCGCTCGAGTATCGGCTGCGGCTGCTCGGAGGCGCCCCGCGCAAGGTCGGGCATGCGGAATCCCCCGACGACATTCCGCTCGATACCGGCCGTTTCAAAGGCGTTCTCGAACTTGCCGCGCAGAAAGCGGAGTGGGGCAAACCCACCGCAGCCGGCCAAGGTCGCGGCATCGCGGCGTTCTACTCCTTCAATACGTATGCGGCGCACGTGGCAAACGTTTCGATCGAGCGCGGCGGGAAGTTGCGCGTGAACCGAGTCACTTGCGCGGTCGATTGCGGCCAGGCCGTCGATCCGAATGGCATCAAAGCCATGATGGAGGGCGCCGTGGCCTATGCGCTCTCGGCCATGTTCAATGAGATTACGATCGAAGGCGGGCATGCCAAGCAGAGCAACTTCGACACGTACGATCTTGTTCGGTTGCGCGATATGCCAGAAGTCGACGTGCACATCGTGCCGAGCACGGCTGCGCCGACCGGGCTGGGCGAGCCCGGTCTGCCTCCCCTGGCGCCCGCCGTGGCAAACGCAATCTTCGCCCTCACCGGCAAACGCCTACGGCGGTTGCCGATCCGCCCGTCCGATCTGGTTTAGGCGCGAGACAGGCCGTCTGGTTCTGGTTCGTCAGCGGCGCAACCGACACCGACACGAGCCGCCATTGCACAGTTCCGGGCGCGTCTGTTAGCATGAGGCTTGCTGTGGGCTGCATCCCGCTGGATGGGAGCGGCACCGGAGGCAAACATGAGTCGAGCACCACTCTCGGGCAACGGGAAAGTCACGGTGCCCGAGATCCTCTCGCGCAAGTCCGCGGCTGAAACCCGGACGGAAAACAGAATTACCTGCCTGACCGTCACCGATTATCCCGTAGCGAGGCTTCTCGACGAAGCGGGCATCGACATCCTGCTGGTGGGCGATTCGCTCGGCATGGTCGCTCTCGGGTACGAAAACACCCTGCCTGTCACGCTGGACGAGATGCTGGTGTACGTGCGGGCGGCGCGCCGCGGGACCCGGCACGCCCTGCTGGTTGCCGACATGCCCTACGGCAGCTATCACGTCTCGATTGAGGAATCGGTGCGCAACGCGATTCGGCTCGTGAAGGAAGGCGGAGCGGAGGCGGTCAAGATCGAAGGGGGCGAGCGCCGCATCGAATTGATTGCGCGGCTCGTGGACGCGGAAATTCCGGTGATGGGCCACGTCGGCCTGACGCCGCAATCGGTGAACTCCCTGGGTGGGTTCCGCGTGCAGGGGAGAGCACCGGACTCGGCGCGGCAGGTCGAACGCGATGCGCGCGCCGTGGAAGCCGCCGGCGCCTTTGCCGTGGTGCTCGAATCGGTGCCCCGCGAGCTCGCCGCGCGCATCACGGAGAAGCTGTCCGTTCCAACCATCGGCATTGGCGCGGGACCGGACTGTGACGGCCAAGTGCTCGTCTTCCACGATTTCGCCGGCTTGACCATGGAGCACGCGCCGCGGTTCGCGCGCCGATACGCGAACCTGGCGACGGAGATTTCGCGTGCCGCGTCACAATACTTGGGCGACGTTCGCGCCGGCCGATTTCCGTCCGACGCCGAGTCGTATCACTCCTCGGCAGAAGTTCGCACCGAGCTTGAGCGCCAGCGAACGTAATCGCCGCGGGCAAACGAGCGGATCGGGAGGCTCCCATGACCGTAGAGGATTTTCAAGTGCTGTATGAATACAATTCGTGGGCGAATCACCGCGTGATCGAATCCTGTGCGCAGCTGAGCAACGAGCAGTTCACGCGCAATCTCGGTTCGAGCTTTGCTTCCGTGCGCGACACGCTGGCACACATCTATGGCGCGGAATGGCTTTGGCTCGAGCGCTGGCAGGGGCGCGTCCCGTCGTCGTTGCCGGCGCCGGCTGATTTCCCCGATCTGACGAGTCTGCGCGCGCGCTGGACCGAGCAGGAGCGAAAACTCAGGGACTATATCCGGTCGCTCACCGGGAGCGAACTCCAGCGCGTCATCCAATACAAGAACACGAAGGGCGTGCCGTTTGAGGGGCCGATCTGGCCCATGCTGCAACACGTCGTGAATCACGGCAGCTATCATCGAGGACAGGTCACAACACTCTTGCGTCAGCTTGGCGCGCAGCCGGTCTCGACTGACCTGATTGCGTTCTATCGCGAGCGCGCCGCGCAAGCCTCGGCGTGACACCGCCTCGGCGGTGTCCGCCTCGCTCGAGGTCTGCCCGGGGTCGCCGCCATCCCCGCCATGGAGACCATTCACACGATTGAGTGGATGAAGCAGACGGCGCGCGAGGCGCGCGGGCGAGAACGCCTGATCGGTTTCCTCCCGACGATGGGCGCACTGCACGAGGGCCATCTGTGCCTGGTGCGCGAGGCGCAGAGGCGGTGTTCGCCGGTTGTCGTTTCGATTTTCGTGAACCCCAAGCAGTTTGGACCATCCGAGGATCTCGAGAACTATCCCCGCAATTTCGAACGCGATCGCTCGATGCTCGAAGAGATGCGCGTCGATTATTTGTTTGCGCCCTCACCCGCAGAGATGTATCCGAGCGGGTTTCAGACCATGGTGTCCGTCGAGGGCTTGAGCGAGCGGCTCGAAGGGCGGTCGCGACCGGGGCATTTTCGCGGGGTCACGACCGTCGTTCTGAAGCTTTTCGAAATCGTGCAGCCGCACTTCGCCTTCTTCGGGCGCAAGGACGCGCAGCAGGCCCAGATTGTGCGGCAAATGACGCGCGACCTCGCCCTCGACACGGAAATTGTGGTTGGCCCGCTGGTGCGCGAGGCCGATGGGCTGGCCATTTCGTCCCGGAACGTGTATCTCAAACCGGATGAGCGCAAAGCCGCGACCGTGCTCTGTCGGTCTCTTGAGGAGATGGCGCAGGAAATCAAGCGCGGTGAGCGGGATGCGGCTCGCTTGCTTGGGAAGGTTCGCCAAGTGATCGGCGGCGAGCGAGCCGTGCGCCTCGATTATGCGGAAATGGTCGATGCGGAAACCTTCGAGCCGCTGGGGAGCCTCGGGAAGAGTTGCTATGTGCTGATCGCGGCTTTCGTCGGCGGCACCCGCCTGATCGACAACGCCCTGATCGAGTCCCGCCCCGATTTGCTGAGGGTTTCCTTGTAGCCTCCGGCGTTTCAGGTCCCCGCCCTACATTTCAGCAGGGCCCTCAGTCCTACGTGGGGAGCCAGCCCGGCGCTCTCGGGGAGAATCGTCTCGCGCGAAGGTCGCTTGGTCAGGAACTCACGGCATAGGACTCGGCCCCGCGCAGGGCAGCGAGAACCTCTTCCGCGTGGCCTTTGGGCGTGACGTTGTCCCACGCTTTGCGAATTGTGCCGTTCTCGCCGATCCAGAACGTCATGCGCACGATGCCCAGGAAGGTTTTGCCCAGGAAGGATTTCATGCGCCGCGCGCCGTAGGCTTCGATGACTTTGAATTCCGTGTCGGCGAGCAGGGGAAAATTCAGCTTGTGCTTGGTCTTAAAGCGAGCCTGCGCTTCCACGGTGTCGCCGCTACAGCCGACGATCGCGGCGTTGAGCTTCTGGAACTTGTCGATGGCGTCGCGAAACTCGGACGCTTCGTTCGTTCAACCAGGCGTGTTGGCTTTCGGGAAAAAATAGAGAATCAGATTCTTGCCGCGAAAGTCGGCGAGGGACAGGGTCTTGCCCTCGTCAGAGGTGGCCTCGAAGTCCGGAGCCTTGTCACCTTCATTGAGCGTCACGTTTCGGTCTCCAGCCCCATATACGGGTACTACGCAAGGATCCGCTTCAGGATTTCATTCACAAGCTGCGGATTTGCCTGGCCGCGCGTCTCGCGCATGACCTGGCCCACAAAAAACTTAAACACACCTTCATTGCCGGCGCGATATTTCGCAGCGTTTTCCGGGTCGCGCGCCACCACGGCACGCCCGATTTTCTCGATGGCGGCGGCGTCGGTGATCTGGGCGAGCCCCTCGGAGGCCACGATATCGGCCGCCCGTTTGCCGCTGTCGAACATCTTGGCGAAGACCCTCTTGCCGCTGGCGGCAGTGATCTCGCTTCGGTCGATTCGGCTCAATAATTCGGCGAGATCGGCGGGATCAACCGGGCATTCTGAAATATCCTTGCCCGCATCCCTCAATCGCCGCAACAGTTCGCCGGAGATCCAGTTGGCCGCGGACTTGGCCGGCGCTCCGGCCTTCACCGTGGCTTCGAAATAATCGGCCAGTGGCCGGGTGGCCGTGAGCACTCCGGCATCGTAGGCCGTGATTCCATACTGGTCGAGGAAGCGGCTGACTCGCGCCGCGGGCAGCTCCGGCATGCCGCCGCGCACGGCTCCCACCATGGCCTCGGACAGGGTAACGGGAAGCAGGTCAGGCTCCGGGAAATAGCGGTAATCGTGCGCGAATTCCTTCGACCGCATGGGTTCGGTCCGTCCCTCCGCCACGTTCCACAACCGCGTCTCCTGCACGATCGTGCCCCCGGATTCGATGACTCCGATCTGGCGCTCGATTTCGTATTCAAGCGCGTGCGCAAGATAGCGGAAGGAATTCAGATTCTTCACTTCCGTCTTCGTGCCGAATTTCGGAGCGCCTTGCAGCCGGACACTGACGTTTGCGTCGCAACGGAGCGAGCCCTCCTCCATGTTGCAATCGCTCACCTCGGTGTACTCGAGCACTTGCTTCAGCGTATTCAGATAGGCGTAGGCCTCGGCCGGCGTGTGGATGTCCGGCTCGGACACAATTTCGATCAGCGGCACGCCGCAGCGATTGAAATCGATATAGGTCCAGCGGTCGGAATCGGGGAAACCTTCGTGGAGGCTCTTGCCTGCGTCATCTTCCATATGGACGCGGGTGATGCCGATGCGTTTTGCACCTCCATCGAGTTCGACCTCGAGCGAGCCGCCCGTGGCCAGCGGCAGTTCGTACATCGAAATCTGGTACCCCTTCGGCAAATCGGGATAGAAGTAGTTCTTGCGCGCGAAACGCGAGCGCGGCTGAATCCTGCAGTCGAGAGCCAGGGCCGCGCGCATGGCCAGTTCGAGCGCGCGCTTGTTCAGAACCGGCAGAGCGCCGGGGAGGCCCAGGCAAACCGGACACGTATTCGTGTTCGCCGGATCGCCGAAGCGAGTCGAGCAGCCGCAGAAGACCTTCGTCCGCGTCTGAAGCTGCGCATGGACTTCAAGGCCGATCACGGCTTCGTACTTGGCCATGATTTCCTTCGCAAGGTGCGCGCTTTCTTCGGTCGCTCGGCTCATAAACCAGAAATTATAGCACTCAAGAGAGAGCGGTTGAGGCGGCTCCCGGATCGAG
>Ga0187783_10000280_pt1 | contig 38401 bp, 32 predicted proteins | sample 1015_SJ02_MP02_2_FD_132471 | JGI IMG/M metagenome (GOLD analysis project Ga0187783, IMG submission 132471) | Tropical peat soil microbial communities from peatlands in Department of Meta, Colombia - 1015_SJ02_MP02_20_MG | ecosystem: Environmental > Terrestrial > Soil > Wetlands > Peat | place... | reverse complement strand
GCTGAGTTTTCCGCCGTGGACCTTGCCGAACCATGCGTGCGGCTTTGCAAACAAAAGTTTGCCAGCTGGCCGAACGCTCGTTTTTATGTCGGAAACGGTAAAGATCTATCGGACATCGCGGAAAACTCAATCGATTCTCTGTGGTCCTTCGACGTTTTTGTACACATAAATTTCACCGAGGCCGCGAGTTACGTGCGCGAATTTCGAAGGGTCATGAAGTTGAACTCCGTAGGGGTCGTTCACCATGGAACGAGCGGCGGATTAGATGGAGGCTGGCGCAGCGATCTCACTTCCGAGGCGTTCCGCGAATTGCTGCAGCAGGCAGGCTTTGAAGTCTTGCAGGAGTTCCAAACCTGGAACGACGAGGACCACCTTTATCCGGTGGGCTTGTACAACGATCAGGTTACAGTCTTCGCCTTGCGGACATCCAAAAACCACGAACTGTAAACCCCTCGCGAATTTTTAAGCTAAGGCTTTTCATTTGTTGCCGTTCGGAAGCCGGGACGGTTTCGTAACTTACGAGGCAACGAAAACAAGTAAGCCGCGAAACAAAGCAGGACCAGCCAGACAACCCGGCTCTGGTACCTGGGGCTCATCGTCGAAAATGAGCTCGTCACAAAAGCGTTGCAGATTAGAAAAACAATCGTGAACAGAAACAGGCGGTCTGCGGGGCCTGGTTTGCCCCAGTTGCAGAAAAAGAACGCCAGACTGTCAATCAATGAGCACCAGAGCCCAGGGCGTACAGTACGACAGTTTAGCCGCGTTCTCGGCAAGCCTCCTAGCCATTCACGCGACGAGTGGAATCTTGCCGTATCCTCCGGATAGTACTTATAAAAATCTTCTGACGTGGAGCTGCTCCGGAGCCATTCCCTCGCATTACGATCACCGGGTTTGAGCGACAACAGCTGTCGAACCGTCTGTTTACCACACTCGGCCAGAAAGGACAGGGGTACTTTCGGATGGTGCCGAGCGCTTTTGTTCGCCTCGGCCCTGCCTCACCATCCAACCGCCCATATCACGCAGAAGAGGATTGTCCCGGACCGCGACGCCGCTTTTCAATAACCTTCCCATCAAGAATATCGGCGTAGCAGCCGAGAGCCCGCTAGGCAACGCTGTTTATAAACTAGAAACCTATCTCCAAAAAGTCTGAAGAGGTCCTTGAGACTGGCTTACTCTCGATCCTACAAAAAGATTTTGTGGGGTCGTCCAATCCTGGGTGCGCCCATTCCGAAAAAAAGACGCCTAATCATCCGCGTTACCAAGAGTGCGCCAGAATCCTGGAGCCGCGCGTCATGAATGGATCAGAATTAATTTATGAACCAAAGCTGGGTGCATCTGCCTCGAAAGCAGGTTATCAATTCCTCCTGAGATTTTGGCAGCCCATCGTAGCTATTTCTTTCGCTTTAGTGATTCCTTGTTTTTGGCACCCGCATATCGAAGCTGGTGACCTTCCGAGCCACCTGTACAATGCCTGGCTTGCACAACTGATCGCCAAGGGGCAATTGCCTGGCCTCTTCGTGGTACGTCAGTGGAACAACGTTTTTTTTGATCTCGCCTTGAACGGACTTGCGGGCCTATTGGGCCTGAATATCGCCGAGAAAGTCGCCGTATCGGCCGCAGTGCTGGTCTTCTTCTGGGGATCCTTCGCTCTGGTAAGTAATATTTCTCAAGTGCGGGACAATCGAACAATCCCCTGGGTCCTCGTACCCTGCCTCGCGGCTGTCTCCTATGGATATACATTCGAAATGGGCTTCGTGAACTACTACATTTCGATTGGTCTGACATTTTGGGGCCTTGCGATTCTGGCCCGGCCAACCAGTTCGTTCCTCTCCGATGCCATCGTTGTTCTGCTTTTGGCCGCGCTGACCTGGCTGGCACATCCTCTAGGTCTCTGTGTCTTTGCAAGCGCTGGCGCATACATCGTATTTGCTAAATCCCTCGGCCCTCGCCTCCATGTTCTGTTGTTCTTTGCAGCAGTCCTCGTTCTCGCTTTCGTCTACTTTGATATAAGAGTGCACCATCGGTCGTTTCCCTATCCGTCTGACTTTGGGGGGCTCATACCAAATGGCGCCGACCAGCTGTGGGTTTACGGCCAACATGGTCTAGTTTCAGTCTATTTAGTCACCGGCCTTTTCCTGGCTGCGGTACTCGTGGATGCCGAGCAGCGTTGGCGAACTACGGAGTGGAGAATAAACTATTCATTGCCCTTGCAGCTCTACGTCCTGGCGTTACTGGCTATTGCTTTGATCCCTTCCGGTATAAAAACGCCGCATAGGCTTGGAGGGACAGTGCTCGGATTCGTAAAGGAGAGACTGACGATTGTCGCGGCAGTATTTGCTTGCTGCATCCTGGCGCAGGTCAAGCCGCGAAAATGGCTCTATGCCGGCTTCGCCGCTTTAGCGATGATTTTTTTCACCCATTTGTATTTTGAGACGAGAAAAATCAGCCTCATGGAAGATCAGCTCGACCGGCTTGTGGCCACACTACCCCAAGGGCGGAGGGTAACGAAGAAGATGTTTTACCTATCGAACACCCGCGCAACAATCGACCACATCACCGATCGAGCTTGCATCGGTCGGTGCTTCGCTTATGACAACTACGAGCCATCTTCAGGTCAATTTCGCATCCGCGCCTTGCCGGACAATTCGTTCGTGCTGACAGGTGCGGACAGCTTGGCAGCGCACAAGGGTCAATTTGTCGTTCGGGAACAAGATCTGCCTCTCACGGTGGTATACCAGTGCGTTCCAGACACAGCCACTTTGTGCCTCGGTGAACTCATGGCCGGACAAGAAAATGGGGACGTCGGGAGGAGCAAACGACTCTCGTCCACATTTTAGAACTAGGCTCATTCCACGCCAGATTCCTTTACGAATGTAGCTTCTTGAGGCTGGACGGCTCGAAACTGTTAACTTCTGGCACCTTGGCTCTGACCTCCGTGGCCTTACTTTTGCTGCATTTCGCAAAACTGGATCGAGCCCCAGCAGGTCAAAGGACTAAGCAGCATGGCTCAGGTGCCGCTGCGAGAAACCGGCACTGATGTTTGCCGGAATCCACACCCACAAAAAGCGGTGGAACGTTTTCGAGGGTGGCAGAACACTTATTTCCGCTTTGCCCGTCACTCGATCAGAATTCGATTCGTGGAACTCTTACGGCACGTGTTTCGCCGCCGGGCAGCGCCTGAGCGCAATCGATGCGTTAAACGTTCCTAGGATACTCCAACCCCTAATGGCCCTGACTTCCGGCACCCGCTTGGGCCCCTAAGGATTCCACGTCACACGCGCATCGCTAGACCTTGGTAGACATAGGTCATCGGTCGAGGGCCAGGAAGGTAACCCGTCTTCAGCTCAACGATGTGAAACCCCGCCGCCCGAATGAGTTCCTCTACTTTGCGGTTGAGGTGACAACCGCCGCCGATCCGCTTCCATAGAGGTGTGAGCCGGTCCTGCCATGCTCTGACGCGCGCGTCGGGAGCGCGACCATGTTCGACGAAGATGAGATACCCCCCTTTCTTTAGAGCTCTTTTCATGTGTTCCAGTGCTTGCGGAGGGTTTGGAATTGAGCACAACGTCCACGTCATCACAACTGTGTCGATACTCTCGGCGGAAGACGGCAGCGGCTCTTCCGCGGACTGTAAAAGAAACTCAACTGGCACGCGCTGATTGGCTGCTCGCTTACGCGCCACTTGTTGAAGCTCCGCGGACGGATCCACGCCATGGACGCACTGAACTTCGGACGAGTAAAAGGGCAAATTCAGGCCAGAACCGATACCAATCTCGAGCACTTCACCTCGTGCGCGTGGAATCCAGGCCGCCCGCAGCTGAGTTGCATCCTTGTTCCGCATTGCAAAGTCAATGATGCGGGGCAAGACGTATTTTCGGTAAAGGCCCATACAACTCCGATCAAAGACCTGCCAGTCGAATTAGTCCATCAGCTTTGCAAGAATCAGCTTCGAGCGCGAGGCACGCACCATTGCCAGCCAGAACCATCCGCACATCTGCACGCTCCGAGACGCTTGCGTAAAAGCCGACCAGAGCCCGCTGCCGCTCGGATCTGTCGTCAATTCATGTTGTCTGAATGCACCCGTACGCCCCACGCCGAGTTGCGTGTCCCGACCGAACAGCACGAACTATGGAACCGCCATCAGTCCATCCAGCTTGGCAAAACACTCCCGCCGTGCCGTGTCCAAGAAATCGCGGATATAAGGCTCTCGGGCCACCTCCTGTGTCGTCACGCCATATAGATTGCTCCATAAGCCCTTTTTCCCAATTCGCCGTGCAATCACGTATCCGTAACGCAAGTAATTGCTAATCCCCCAGCTCGGAAGGGCAGCCACGCCGCGCCGACTTGCGACCAACTGCACGATGGCGATGGTTAGCTCGGTCGTGCGTCGCTTGGGGCTGACACGGGCCGGCTTGAGTACGTACCGAATCAGGTCGATGCGATCGTCGGGTACGGGATATGTGATCAATGTGTCCTCCGCAAAATCGGGCGCCGTGACGTATCGCTTCGTGCGCAGGGGATGGTCCGTCGGTAGCACGGCGAGGATCTCAAAACGAAACAGCGGGTGATAGACCAGGTTGCGACGAGATTTGCACTCCGAGCCGATGACCAAGTCGGTCTTATTGTCTGCAAGTAGAGCAAGAGGATTGGGATGGAAACCTGACACGAGATCCAGCTCGACCTGCGGCCAGTTCATGCGAAACGCGTCCATAACCGGCATGAGCCAGTCGAAACACGTATGGCATTCCAGTGCAATGCGCAAAGTGCCAGCCGGTTTGGCCGCGATCTTGGCCAAATCACGCTCAGCTGCCTGGATTTCGTTGACGACCGCCCGCGCGAGGACCACGAGCCGTTGCGCCGGCTCGGTCAGTTTCACCGACTGGCCATCTCGCGTGACCATGGCCACTCCGTAGTGCGACTCCAGCGTTTTGAGCTGATGGGACACCGCCGACTGTGTGAGATGCACGCGATCGGCAGCGCGAGACACCGTGCCAGTTTCAGCGATGGCGATCAGCGTCCGCAAATGACGAATCTCGAGCACAAACGCCCCCAGCTTTTAGCTATGAATGAATTTCATTCTATTTTCTATAACCTTTCATTTGACTCATAGGGGAGTGTACGCGACTATAGGCCGTTGGTCAATCGAACAGGAGGAGTTGCATGCCCGTCACGCACGTGCTCGGCTATCCCCGGATTGGCAGGGGTCGTGAGCTCAAGGCCGCCCTCGAGGGCTTCTGGAAGGGAAGGATCGACGAATCGGAGCTGTTAGAGGTCGGCCGCGCACTTCGGTCCCGTCATTGGCTTGAACAACGCGACGCTGGGCTCGATTTGGTCACTGTGGGCGATTTTGCGTGGTACGACTCTGTGCTGCAGACGCTCGCTCATCTTGGCGCAATTCCGTCGCGGTTTGGATTCGATTCGCAGGAGCTGACGCTGCGCCAGTACTTCGAGGCCGCGCGCGGCAACGGTCGGCAACCGGCCATGGAACTGACCAAGTGGTTCGACACCAACTATCACTATATCGTTCCAGAGTGGAATGCCGACACGCAGTTTGACGGTGGAGTGGAATGGCTGTTCGAGGAGACGCTTGAAGCTCTCGATCAGGAACACGTTGTCAAAGTCGCTTTGATAGGACCTCTCACGCTGCTGCATGCAGGCAAAATCAAATCGGGTCTTTCGCACAAGCTCGATCTGCTACCGCGTCTCATCGCTAGCTATCAGCGTCTGTTGGCACGTCTTGAGGCCGCGGGCGTCGACTGGGTGCAGCTCGACGAACCGATCCTGGGCCTGGATCTTGATCGACGTTGGGTTCACGCCTTTCAGCACACCTACGAGGTGCTCGCCGCTAGTACGTCGTCCGCGATCCTGCTCGCTACCTACTTCGAGTCGGTCGAGGCGCACGCGGCTCTGCTCAAGTCCCTCCCAGTCGCTGGGATTCACCTGGATCTCGTCCGTGAGCCCGGTCAGTTGAGGGCCTTCCTGGACGGTTACCCGGCCAAGGTGCTGTCACTCGGAGTGATCGATGGTCGCAATATCTGGCGAGCGGATATCGACGCTGCGCTCGATCGGCTGAAACCGGCCTACGAACAGCTCGGCGAGCTGCTCTGGATCTCCGCCAGCTGTTCTCTGCTGCACGTCCCACTCGACCTCACGCAAGAGAAGACGCTCGACCCTGAAATCTGCAGCTGGCTTGCGTTTGCCAGGCAGAAGCTGACAGAGATTGCCACGTTGAACCAGGCGCTCGTCCTAGGTGTCGACGCCGCTGCCGTGGGGCTGGCGGACTCGCGCGCTGCCGTGAATTCGCGGCGACTGTCCGACCGGGTACGGTCCCAGGATGTCCGCGATCAGTTGGAGACCGTGGTGGCAAGCGACTTCGAGCGCGCGTCGTCCTTCGAGGCTCGGAACCGCGCCCAACGGTCCAGACTGAACTTACCGCTCCTGCCGACGACGACAATCGGCTCGTTTCCTCAGACGCCGGAGGTCCGCAAGGCGCGGGCCGCCTTCCGGAATGGTGCTCTTAGCTCGGAGGCATACCGCGAACGGATACAGCAGGAGATCAGCCGCACCATTGCGCAACAGGAGGCGCTCGGCTTGGATGTCTTAGTCCACGGGGAAGCCGAGCGCACGGACATGGTGGAGTACTTCGCTGAACGGCTTCGCGGATTTGCATTGACCGAGCACGGCTGGGTACAGAGCTATGGCTCCCGCTGTGTCAAACCGCCCATCATTTACGGCGACGTGGAGCGGCCGGCGCCTATGACCTTAGAGTGGACGCGCTACGCGCAGCGTCTCACCACGAGGCCCGTCAAAGGCATGCTCACCGGGCCGATCACGATGCTCCAATGGTCCTTCGTGCGGGACGACCAGCCGCGGGAAATCACGGCCACGCAAATCGCTCTGGCTCTGCGTGCCGAGGTCCATGACCTCGAACAGGAAGGCGTTGCGATTATCCAGATCGATGAGCCCGCCCTGCGTGAAGGGCTTCCGCTAAAGAGATGCCGTTGGGATGGGTATCTTAGGTGGGCCGTCCGCGCGTTCAGGCTTGCCTCCTGTGGCGTGAAGGACGACACGCAGATTCACACCCACATGTGCTATGCCGATTTCGGCGACATTCTAGCAGCAATCGTAGAGCTCGACGCGGATGTCATCACGATCGAGGCGTCTCGCTCGGATATGGAGTTGCTCGACGCCTTCCGAGGATTCCGGTATCCCAACAACCTCGGGCCTGGCGTCTATGACGTCCACTCGCCGCAAGTAGCAGATATGACCTCCATGTTCGAGATGGTCGAAAGGGCCGCGCGGGTCATCCCTATCGACCGCCTTTGGGTCAATCCGGACTGTGGGTTGAAAACCCGGGACTGGCCGGAAACGGAAGCATCGCTGCGCGGGATGGTCGAGGCGGCACGCCGGATGCGCGCCCAGGTCGAGAGCAGTTTTCCGGCCATCCGCGCCGTCGGATGAGAGGTATAACCGTTGGAATCGCAACAGAAATACACCGGAATGTGCAGTTTCGAGTTCTTTCCACCGAAGACCCTCGCTGGAATGAAAAAGTTGTGCAATACCTTAAGGCAGCTCGCCTCGTGCAAGCCGAAGTTCTTCTCATGCACATACGGAGCTGGCGGATCGACGCGCGACCGTACGCTAGAGACGGTCAGAGCAATCCAATCGGCGGGACATCCGGCTGCGCCTCACTTAACGTGTGTCGGCTCGACGCGTCGTCAAATCGAAGCCCTGCTCGATCTATACAAACGCCAGGGGATTCAGTACCTGGTTGCACTCCGCGGTGATGTGCCATCTGCCGGAAGTCATCAGAGCGATTTTCGGTTTGCGAGCGATCTGGTGGCGTTCATCCGCCGTGTGACAGGCACTGTGTTCTATTTGACCGTTGCCTGCTACCCTGAAATGCACCCGCAGGCGTCGAACGCCCGATCTGATCTCGAGCACTTTAAGCTGAAAGTCGAGTCCGGAGCGAATGCCGCGATCACTCAATACTTCTACAACGTTGATGCCTACTTTCGCTTTGTCGACGCCTGCGCCGCCTTGCACATCAATGTCCCGATTATTCCGGGAATCATGCCGATCGACAACTTTGCTCAGCTCGTGCGTTTCTCAGATAGTTGTGGAGCTGAGATTCCGCGTTGGCTCCGCGTGCGCATGCAGGCGTTCGGAAACGACCTGTGCTCAGTCCGCAGTTATGGTCTGGACGTCGTCACGGAACTCTGCGACCGTCTGCTATCGTGGGGGGCACCGGGCCTACATTTCTATACGATGAACGACGCTGAACTTACGTCGACGATTTGGCATCGGCTGGTTTGCGGGCAGGAACAACAAGCAAATGGCGATCTCGCGAGAGAACTTGCGCACCTAGCTCACAGTCTTACCGAACACAAAGTGAATACGTTGGATAATTCAAATGGCCCTATCTTTGTGCCGGCGCGCGATTAACTCGGATCAGCCGACATCGCATCAGAAAGGACGCCGACCCCATCCTGAAGCAAGCCAAGCTCGAGGCAACAACAAACTTGACAAATAAGTCGTATTCCGATATATCGGAATCCGACCATGAACGACGACCTTAGGGATTTCCACCCGTTATCCCCTGCCACTTTCTATATCCTGCTTGTCCTGTCCGACGAAGATCGCCACGGCTACGGAATCATGCAAGAGGTAGCACGCCATTCGGAGGGCAAATACAAGCTAGGTCCCGGCACGTTCTACGACAACCTGGAAAAGCTAATCGATCGCGGAATCGTCAAGGAAGTGCCGCGGAGGTCGTCAAACGATGACCCGCGACGGCGCTACTACCGAATGACGGGATTGGGGCGCGAATTGTTCCTAACGGAAGTTTCGCGGCTGGACCGTGTCGTTCGCGAGGCCAAGCTGCGTCTGCGCGGCGCCAGAATAAAGGAAGCCTTGTGATGCGTTTGCTTTATGCACTCCTCCTCCGCCTACATCCGCCTGCCTTTCGAAAGCGGTCCGCATCCGAGATGTTATGCATTTTCGAGGAAGCCGCCAGTTCATGGGGCGCTGCTTCCCTCTTCCGTGATGCCATTTTCTCGCTCGTGCGACAGTGGCTTATCCGCACAGATCTCTGGAAATGGTTAGTAGCAGGTGTCGCGGGCGTCATCCCGCTTCTAATTGCCTTCGGAAGTTTCTTGCCGTGGGACCGACCCCTGGTGCCCTAACCTGCGGGGCTCTTGAGCTAATTCGTTTAATTCCTCGGAAAGGAGAAATTCCCTTGAGTCGGCGAGCCAGAATCGCGCTAAAGGGTTTCGCGCGATTGATCGCGACGGCGCTCGCCGCAGGGATCTTTGTCTGTTTGGCTGGTTGCGTCAGACGCGATGGTCGCAACTCCGATTGCCGATGGCCAGCCGAGGGCGCTACGCATCGAGTCAGTGCCTGGCATCTCAGCCAGGACGCTGAATTCGCGGAAGACTTGGCGATCCGTTATGCCGACGTTCATCACGGCCTTCGGACCCCGTACTTCGTGTCTGGTGAGGCATACAATGCTGCAAGAGACAGTTGCATGGCGACGTTGTTCGCAGAGATTTCCAGAGAACATGTGGTTCCCATCCAGGGCGTTTACAGTTCACTCGGAGGTAACCGCGTTTATATTGAGTTGATTGGGATTCTGCCCTTCGTTTTGGTTTATTGCTTCGTCGTAGCAGCAATCACCCGCCTGATCTGGCGTCGATATCCCCCCGTGGAGGATGGTTGGATTCCCGGCATTGTGATGTTTTTGCTACTCTCATTCGCGTTCGCGGTTGGAGGGGTCATGCTTGGTGAGATGTGGTCTTGGATTGTCGAGCGCTACCAGGTAGGAAACCCACACATGAGTTATCGTGCAGATCGATTAATCTGGTCACGTCATCCTACCGTGCTGTTCACTGGCGCAATCGTCATTTTCTGGTTAGCTGCCCTTGACAGCGTCCGTCGGTTGCGCACGCCAGGTCCGTCTGAGGTCCCTCGAAGATGAAAAAGATGAAACCAACCACAAAACACACACTGTTTGGCGTTCTTGGCGTGCTCGCGGCTGCCTGGCTCGGCTTTATTGGTTATGTCAACTGGGCCATGCATCAGCCGCCCGAGGTCTTCGGGCACGTGATGGCGAACATGCCGATGCCCGCCTATTTTCTCTTCCCGTTTGAAACAATGTGGACGCAAGCGCGTCATGGGAGCCTAAATCCTGGCGACCATGCTCCGAATCTTACGGTAAAGACCTTAGACACCAAGACCCCTGTTCAACTGGGCTCGTTGTGGGAGTCGCAGCCTGTGGTGCTGGTATTCGGCAGCTACACCTGACCGCCATTTCGGCGGGAGGTTCCCGCCCTGAACAAGCTGGCCGAGCAGTACAAGGACAGAGTTGCCTTCTACGCGGTTTACATCCTCGAGGCGCATCCAACCGACGTTTGGGAGATGGAGTCCAACATTAAGGACGGAGTGCTCTTCGCAAGTCCCCAAAATGAGTCCGAGCGCGCATCGCTCGCAGGAGTTTGCGTACGTAAGCTCGGAATCAAGTTCCCGGCGCTGATCGATAGCTTCGACAATCAGGTGGAGTCGGCCTACACCGGTTGGCCAGATCGCCTTTACCTGATCTCTTCCGGCGGGCAGGTACTGTACAAGAGCAAACCTGGCCCGTTCGGTTTCCATCCGCAGGGCCTCGCAGCAGCAATCCAACGTTCAGTCGATCCGCACTAGGATGCTCTCGGCTTCGTACTGGCAACGTATGTTATGTACCCAGATTGCCGATCCCGAAAGGTCTTCATACCGACCTGCCTGACTTGTCGGAGCGATTCGATGTGACAAAACTGGCTTAGGTCTTAGTGTGGCTCAACGAGTACTGGCGAACCTGGAGCGGTTTCTCAGCCAGCGCCCGCACTTGGGCTTCCAGCGATAACATTTGATTCCCCTCCTAGAGGCTTTCGGTGTAACTTTGCTCAAGTGGGAGGTCAAGTCGGAAGCTCAAGAGAACTCACAGACAGCGCACCAACCCTCTAGCCCACTGCTCGGAAGTCGAATGAAAACAAGCGCTTTGTTTGCTGGTTCCAACATGCTGATGGCTGCGGTGCTTGCAGTCGGCTCTGCAACGCAATCTTCCTCGCCAAAATCAGCTAATTCCTCTTCGCGCACTCATACGCCACAAGCGTGGATTTCACTTAGTCGACCCCAGAACGTCGGACAACAATCGAACAACAAGACTTCCGTGCCAAACCAATCTGTAGGGACGCTACGCGCTGCCAGCAACTTAGTTGTGCTTAGGGTGGTAGTCCGTGACACGCAAGGTAAGCCGGTCGAAGGTCTTCGAAAAACGGACTTCCAGCTCTTCGATCAAGGGAAGGAGCAGACGATCACGCAGTTCGAGGCGCAGTCTTCGGTCGAATTCGCAACTTCCTCTGCTGTGACTTCGGCCCTCGAAGGTACGGAAAAGGCACCTGCTTTTCCTGGAAAATTCCTTGCGCTGTATTTTGACGACTTGACTACATCGGAGGCTGAGTTGGCCTATGGACGCAAGGCTGCCAACCATTACCTCTCCGCCAATCTCCATCCAGAGGACCGAGTTGCCATTTTTACTTCGGGACAAATGTTGTCTGACTTTACTTCTGATTTGAAGCAAATCCGCCAAGCTCTGAGCCAGGTCCACGCCAGTTCGCGTGGCGCCCACCAAAGCACGCTGAATTGTCCAAACTTGTCTGATTACCAAGCGCTACTCATCACGCAGAACCCCGATAACCAAAGCATCGATGCCTGGAAATTGGCTCTTGATGAAGCAAACCAATGCTCAGCCCTCGCGAGTCCTCCACCACCAACACAACGCGGGAGCCAAGGCGCGTCTGGGCGGAATGGCTCTGCTGCGCCGGGCACGAGCAGCGGTTCCGGGCCTGGAGGGAACCCTGGCCAGCAAAGCGCGACGGCTCAGATTTTGCAGCTAGCGGGGAATATCGTAAATCAAGCCGAGATGCAGGCACGCTCCAATTTGGGTCAAATCGAACAGGTGGTGAGACACATTTCGCAAATGCCCGGGCAGCGTACGCTAATTTTGGTTTCACCTGGCTTCTTGTCGGCAAGCGAGCAGCCCCAGCTCGATCGGATCGTTGATTATGCTCTTCGATTGCAGGTAGTCATTAGCTCGCTCGACCCGAAAGGCCTAGTCACCTCCCGGCGTCTAGCCGATGCTTCGGAGAGATACGTGCCCTCCGGAGGCATACTGGCGTCCGCGAACACGGTTGACACGGGCCGCGAGCTATACGCCAGCAACGTACTTGCGGAGATGGCGGATGGGACCGGCGGCGAATATTTTCATGACAACAACGATTTGGAGGCCGGGTTTGCGGCGTTAGGTGGGTCTTCCGCGTACTACCTATTGGCCTTTTCGCCGACGGACATTGAACCCAACGGTAAATTCCACCACCTTCGGGTAACCCTATCACCGGAACATAAAGGCTATACGATCCAGGCACGACTCGGGTATTTTGCGCCCACCAATGAGAAGGAGGCTGAAGCCCAAGCAAAAGAGAGGGAGGTGGCGGATACCGAAAATCAGCTGCAAGAACAGGTTCGAGAGGCGATAGTTTCCGATACTGACATCGAGCAGTTTCCGGTTCGATTGGATGTGAGAGTCATGGGAGGTCAGGGGAACACGCGCGACTTGCTGCTGTCTTCCCATTTGGATGCATCGTCACTTCCTTTTCGCAAGGATGCGGACCACAACCTTAATACCGTAATGTTCTACTTCGCAGTTTTCGATTCGAATCGAAACCTACTTTATGGGCAGGCCCGGCAGGTGAAAGTCGATGCCGTCGAAGCGGAAATGCCAGCGCTGCTCGAGGGCGGAATTAACGCAAGAGTGGTCTTTCAGCTTAGAGCGGGGAACTATCGAATCCGTGAGGTCGTGATCGAACGGGAAGAACGCCACATGGAAGCGCAGACGCGAAACGTAGAGATTTCCGCCCACGAAAGGGAAGAAACGGCGGCATTGTTTCCCTGGGATCCGCCGCAGGTGGATGCACCCGTTCCTTTCCTTTCCTCGACACCGGCTTGTTTACTTTCCGATGTCCTCAGACTCGCGGGACAACGCGCTGAAGAACTGATCAGCAATCTGCAAAATTTCGATGCGCGTGAGCAAGTTCGCCTGGAACAATCCGATGCGCTAGGCGCAAAGAGCACGGTGATCGAAGCGAGCTTCGACTACCAAGTTGACTTCACAAGACAATCGGCAAACCTCAGAGTGCAGGAGTTTCGCTCGCCACTTGTCGGCACGGACGCGCATCTCATCGGCTTTGTCGGAGATACTGGAGTTCCGGCTTTGGCTCTCATCTTTCATCCGGAGCTGCAAACCGATTACGAAATGCGCTGCGATGGCATGGGGCAGTGGAACCATCAGCCCACTTGGGTCGTGCATTTTCGTCAGATTAGCGGAAAGCGTCCACGCACGGCGGCGATTCCAACCCCGACGAAAGTCTACCCTGTCAGTTTGAAAGGGCGCGCCTGGATTGCCGTGGACTCCGGCCAAGTGGTGCATCTGGAAACGAATCTCGTGAAAGGGATCGCATTCCTCGAAGTGCAGAATGCCGACCCAGTATTTGTGCGGTCTAATTCTGTTTCGGTGGACTATGCTCCGGTACGGTTTCAATCGGCTAACGTGGAACTCTGGTTGCCCGCCTCGGTCCTGACGTTTACTGACTACGGCAAGCGGCGAATGACCGTCCAACACATCTTTTCCGACTTCAAACTGTTTTCCGTTCAAAGCCAACAAGTGATTGAAAAGCCAAAGGAGCCCTGAGCGAACCAGCCGATAAACTGTATTCCTGCTTCGAGGAGAACCAGCAAATTTCTCGGGCTGGCTCCCCTCCACTTCTTAGAAGCGCTTGGCAGCATCGATCAAGCGCCGTGATTGTGCTTTCCTTCGATTGCCACACTACTTGTTGGCTTTTCGCCATGAGTTTATCGTTGCAAATCACCGTCTTCGGGGACACCCGGTTCATCGAGCAACTGGATGGAAGAAGCAGGGCCTACGTTCGTCCAATCACGAAGAGCCCAGACAACTTTTTTGGTGGGCGTGACTTCGATCACTTGCACCACACTAGGCCAGTTGGCCAGCGGCAGCGATCCGGGCCAATTGCAAATGAGGGTGTCTCCGTTGGCGAGCCGATCCGCTTCCTGGACGGTGTAGAGTGTGATTCCTGGAAGATCGTCCCTGTTTATTTCCCATACGGTCTCACCCTTGTTGTTCACTTCGCGCACATAGCTGTTCTGATTTCCGCTGATCAGCGTATCGTCATTCTTCAACCGTACAGCCGCCCAAGCAGAGGGCGCCCGAACAGACCAGATCTCCCTTCCATCCGGGTCATATTCGACAACTTTGCCCAAGTCCATGTGCGCGACGAGGAACGTACCAGCTTTGGTGATGCGAACGTGCCGGAACTGCCCGTGTGGATTGTCGGGCCTGCCAGTTGGCAGGACCAACTCCTTATCCACGTTTCCGGTGACTTTGTTGATCACCATTAGCTTAGCCGGGTCACCATTTTGCATGAGCAGCACGCGCTCTTTGCCAACTGGATATGCGGTGTGGATTTCCGTGCCTGGAGGGGCATCGTAATTCCATACGATTTTCTTGTCGGGTGTAATTTCGCTCGCACCAAGGCGGCGTGAAAACAAGATGTTCCCGTTGGAGAGCCGCGTGCAATCGCCGAGCTCTTCTTTGGCAGAAAGGGAGAACGCCCATGCTACCTTGCCGTCACGAACCAGGTAAATCGTCTGTTCCTTTTGGCCTCGTTGCTGCCATTCGCCGCAGTAGAGGAACGGATGCTGCGCCAGACCTTTTCCTGGGAGGGCAGCTAGTGTCTCCGAAGAAGCTGCTACGCCCTTTCCATTTTCCTGGGCTGGGGTAGAACCGCCCGTCCAGGCGATCAAAATCGATGCTGCGAGCCAGGGAAAAAGGCGCATTCCCGAGTTCTCCTTCGTAAGTTGCCGAAAAAGATTCCTGCGTAAGCAACATTGCAACTAGTTTAGACTATTGCTAGTTTGAATTGCCAATGGCTACCTGAAAATCGCACGCAGCTAACCCACACTTTCGGAAGTGGATATTCATGAGCGAAATTCGTCGTGATTTTCTGAAGCTTGCCGGACTAAGCGTTGTAGGCGGCACTTCGACCTGGCTCAAACACACTCTCGCGGCCGTTCCGAGCGGGGCCGCAAGGCCAGGCGGGGCAAGGGTTGGGCAGGCGCTTTTCAACGTCAAGGACTTAGGCGCTACCGGCGATGGCCACACGATTGACTCGCCCGCGATCAACTCCGCGATTGAACGGGCGGCAGCCGCAAACGGCGGCACCGTGGTTTTCCCGGCAGGCACCTACGCATGCTACTCGCTCCACCTTAAGAGTTTTGTGGCGCTGTATCTCTCCCAAGGCGCGACGATACTCGCTGCGCCCTTCGACGGTACGACGAGCGGCGGTTACGACGCACCGGAACCGCAAGGGCCCTGGGAACCTTACCAGGACTACGGCCACAATCATTGGCACAACAGCTTGATGTGGGGGGAGGGCATTCATGACTTCGGCATTTTCGGTCCGGGGCTTGTTTGGGGCAAAGGCCTGATCCGCGCCCACGATGAGAAAGCGCCGCCCGGCACCGAGAAGATCGGCATGGGCAACAAGTCCATTGCACTGAAGAATTGTTACAACGTGATTCTTCGCGACTTTTCAATTCTCGAGGGTGGGTGGTTCGGCATTCTTGCCACAGGCGTCGACAATCTCACGATCGATAATCTGAAGATCGATACCAACCGGGACGGTATGGACCTTGATTGCTGCCGCAACGTCCGAGTCTCGAACTGCACAGTGAATTCGCCCTGGGATGACGGCATTTGCCCGAAGAGCTCCTTCGCCCTAGGCTACGCTCGCTCGACCGAAAACGTGACGATCGCGAATTGTTACGTCACGGGCGATTTTCAGGTTGGATCCGTGCTCGATGGGTCGTGGAAACGGATGGATCCCTCCTTCCGCCGCCACGCGACCGGCCGGATTAAGTTCGGCACCGAATCGAACGGGGGATTCAAGAACATCACCATTTCCAATTGCGTGTTCGAAAGCTGTCGTGGACTGGCTCTTGAAACCGTGGACGGCGCGCAATGCGAGGACATTTCGGTCGTCGGTCTCACCATGCGTGACGTGCGAGGTTGCCCGTTATTTCTCCGGCTGGGAGCACGCATGCGTGGACCGAAAGACGCCAAGCCAGGGGCGCTCCGACGAATCCTGCTGAGCAACATCACAAGCCACGCTGCCGAACAGCTGCCTTCTATCTTGAGCGGCGTTCCCGGCAATTACATTGAGGACGTTCAAATCAACGACGTTTATCTCCACCAGATGGGCGGTGGCGGCGCGGAACTTGCCTCGCTCCTTCCGCCCGAGAGAGCCGATCAATACCCCGAGCCAACCATGTTTGGAGACCTTCCCGCGACGGGTCTCTTCGTCCGACACGTGCGCAATCTCGCAGTCAGCAACTTGGAAATCGCAACGGAGGAGCCAGACGCGAGGCCTGCCTTCTGGCTCGACGACGTTGTGGGCGCAGATTTCTTCCGCTTGCGGATGCCGCAGAGTGGCAGCAGGCTGCAGTTTTACCTGAAAGACGTTGAGGATTTCCGTGTCTTCGGCTCCAGACATTTCAAAGACGTGTCGCTGGACCGCGCCGAAAACCAGCGTCTCTAAAAAAGCTGGGCAATCGATCGAGGCCCGTCCTGGCACGCGAACCGCTCGCTTAGGATCTTTTGTTGCCGAGGCCAGAGCAAAGGAGGAGTTGCATTGAGTAGAGATCGAATTGTCGAAAAAGATGTCAGCTCTGTGTTGCCCCGCCGCGAGTGGCTAGGGAGGCTCGCGCTCCCAGTTTCCGGCGCAGTAATGGGAGCGAGTTTGGTGGGCGAGCAGACCTTTGCCGCGGCCCCGGTTGAATTTCCCACGAATGACACAGACGACCGAGGTTCGCGTGTGTACAACATTCGCAAGTTCGGCGCCAAGGGCGACGGCACAACTTTGGATACGGCTGCTGTGCAGGCTGCCATCAACGCGTGTGAAGGAGACGGCGGAGGCACGGTTCTGGTGCCTGCGGGGACATTCGTGATCGGCACCATCGAATTGAAGAGCAATATCACCCTGCGCATCGCCGCTGCCGGGAAGCTGCTGGGCAGCGCGGATGGAAGAAGCTATCACGCTGTTGACGCAATTCCCCTCAGCGGCGACGCGACGCTCAAGGACGGAAACTGGGCACTGATTTTCGCGGTCAACGCTAAAAATGTAGCAATCGAAGGCCCCGGGACCATTGATGGCCAGGGAGCTCAATTTTATTCACCCGTTCGTGGCACACCGCCGCTTAGTGGTCTGGGCGACGACAAGCGTCCCTACCACATTCTCGCCTACCGGTGCGAAAACCTCTCGCTTCGCAACATCACGTTGCTCGATTCGGCATATCACAGCGTCCGCGTGATTCAGAGCAAGCGTGTCTACATGGATGGCATTTACATCCACAATCGCGTGAATATCAACAACGATGGCTTTCACTTCGTCAGCGCCGAATATGTCACCGTCAGCAACTGCATTCTGAAATGCCAAGACGACGCCTGCGCCATGTTCGGTTCCTGCAAGTACATCATGGTCACCAACTGTTCCTTCAGCACGCGATGGTCGGTCTTTCGCTTTGGAGGAGGCCACGCCGAAAACATTTTGGTTTCGAACTGCTTGCTTTGGGAAGTGGATGGCTGCCCCATCAAATTTCAAGGAGATCCCGGATCGCGGTTCGAGAACATGTCCTTCTCGAACCTGATCCTGAAGGATGTAACGGGGCCCATCAGCATCAGCATTGGAGGAAGGCTCCCACCGCCGAATGAGAAAATTCCGGTGGTCGTTCGGAACATCTCCTTTAGCAACATTCACGGTACGGTGGCGAGCCATCCGGCTCCCCTCTCGGAGTCAACTTTCACCGAGGGCCGCGAGATGAGCCGGTATCCCGGGGAGGACAAAGCGTGCATCGTGCTCAATTCCGTCAGCGGCTCGGTTCTTGAAAGCATTTCGTTCGATAATATCCACATTACCTTCGAAGGGGGAGGAACGTCGGAGGACGCCGCCAGACGCGATTTGCCAGAGGTATTCGGCGAATATTTCGAATTGGGGACGCTGCCTGCCTATGGTTTGTACGCACGGAACGCCCGCGGCATTACTCTTCACAACGTCAGGTTCCAGCTAGATACGACGGATCTGCGGCCTGCTATCATCCTCGACCACGTCGAGGATGTCGCCATGAATGGCCTCAGTGTCGACGGCAACAGCGAGGCAGAATCGGTGCTTCGCTTTATCGATTCGAAACAGATCCTGCTGACGGCAACCAGGGTTCTAACACCATCTTCGGCTTTCCTGCAGCTGGAAGGGGAGGCGAACGAGGGGATCATCATCGAAGGCGGCGACTTGTCAAAAGCGACGTCACTGGTCACGTTCAAGAATGGCGCGACCCAGAAAGCCATGAAGCTGCGCAGCCTGTCTTGAGAACGAGAAACACAGCCAATCAGATGGCGACGATAGTTTCTAACTCGCGAATCCCCGATCAAAATGGGATCCATCTGGATCGAAGTCTGGTCCTTCTCCTGCTCCTCACGGGGTGGCCTTCTTCGGCACAATACCAACAGAAAGCCATACCTCCTCAACCGAAGAGCAGCTTAATTCTAGAGGTGAAGTGGGACCCGCACCGCTTTCATAAAGCAGACGGGGACACCTGGCAGATGACGTGGGCTGCCGATGGCAACCTCTATGCCGCGGTAGGCGACAACCAGTACAGTCCATTGAATTTTTGGCAGATCATCACCAAGGATGTCACAAAGCCCAATAAGTCAGCGGTCTTGCTCGTCGATAACATGCCGTTCGACTGTGCAGTCTATTGTAAAGACGTGACCAACGCTCAAAACGATCCACGGAAAACGGTCAGTATCAAACCCGCAGGCCTTTTGAGTGTTGGTGGGATTCTGTACCTTTCTGTCGAGACGATGAATTACGGGGACAATCGAGCGTTCAACCGTCAGCACAATTTAAACGGTTGGATCGTCACGTCTTCCGATTTCGGTAGGACATGGAGCCGGAATGCGACTCCCATGACGTTCTTTCAAGGTCGTCTTGCGTCCGCCGAGTTCCTCCAGTTTGGCCGAGACTACGCGGGTGCAAGGGATAGCTACGTGTACGCCTATTTTACCGGTGCCGAAAACGGGCAAAGCTATTGGGACAACGGCGACTACCTCCTACTCGGGCGAGTACCGAAAGAAAGAATTCTCGGAAGAGATGCCTGGGAGTTCTACGCGGGTCTAAACAGCCAGGGGCAGCCTCGCTGGAGTCCAGACGACAAACTGGCCGAACCGGTATTTTCCTACCCGCGCATGACCAGTGAAGACCACGTCAGCTACAATCCCGGCATTAAGCGATACATCCTGGCCAACTATGGTTTCCATGATCAGGAACTCGTACCCCGCCCCAATCACCAACTCCCCAACTACGAGTCGAACTGTCCGAGCCAACTGACTCTATATGAATCCCTGGAGCCATGGGGACCCTGGTCGCTTTTTTATCGGGACGATGACGCAGGCCAATGCGGAACATATTCAGCGAGCTTCCCCACCAAGTTCATGAGCACAGATGGCAAAACGATGTGGATGGTTTCGTCCGGAACTTTCGACGATTACAATCTCACTCTTCAAAAACTCACTCTCGGTCTTGCCTCGGAGCCTGAATGACCGGAAATCACAGGCCCATTCAAGATATCGTGAGGCATGCCTGAGCTCACATCCATTCGCAGCCACCACCTGTGAACCCGCCTTGGTGGTATCTCCTGACATTGGCCACTGCGAAAAGCCTCTTCCAAGGAGTCCGGTCGCCCCCCGCACGGCTCGAGGGCAATGGTGTAGTGTCCGGCCTTTGTTCCGGGAGGCCAACCTCCGTAGCACAGCCACAGTCCCAGATAAGGAGTCTGCTCGGGATCGAAATGAAACGATATGGATTCGTTAGCACGAGCCTTAAACAAAGCACACCGCCCGGCCTGCAATCGGGGCGTAAACAATTTGGCAAAAACACCGGCCGTAGAAGGAGGGACAATGTCGAGGCGTTCGTTCGTTCCATTGAGGAGTTGAGCCGAAGGCCAACCGCAGGTCTCGCCGTGGCGGCCCAGCCAATTGTCACAGCAGGAGTTGATCCACAGTTCGTGAACTTCGGGGGGGAGGAAGATTTGCTCGCCTGCCTCCACGCGGAGCAACGGATGCGCCGACCACAGATAGAGCAAGCGGGCGTCGCACAGATTTGTCATTTCATAGGTTAGCAAAATGCTTTGATTCACTAAGTGGACCCGCTTTTGGAAACGATACGGCAGGTTGGGGCTTCTAACTTCCAAAATGACCTTTTGCCGATCGCAATTCAGAAGTGACCAGGGGATCGACCAAACGTCCCCATGATCCGGAAGCCACACATCGGCGAAGGATGCTTCGGGGTAAGCGCAGGGCGCAACGGTTGGAACGCACTCGTCAAACCCGCTCAAATCAGATTTCTCAAAACACTCTCCTGGTTTCGCCGCGTGATAGGTCCGGCCCGTGTCCTCGGGTCCCAGTAAGAATTCGTGGCCGCTCGCAGCTCGAACGATCGAACTTATCTTGCCGCCGAGGTCTGGAAAAAGGGTCACACGGACGATACCATTATCCAATTGAATAGGGACCAAGCCACCGGGAGGGGAGTGCCGTGACACTGGTGTCATTCGCCTACTCGTTCCCAACATGAATTGGGTGGAGAACGCCGGCCATGATAGGTAATCGATTACATAAAGGCAAGATGAACTATACTGGGACGGCCGACGTGAACGATCTTGGATTCCACTGGGAGCCAGCGCGACGTTCGCAATCAATCCGATGAATATCAAAGAAGTGGCGAAACGGGCTCGGGTCTCGACCGCAACGGTCTCACGAACGGTTAACCAAGTTGGAATCGTCCGCCCGGAAACCTCTGAAAAAGTATGGCGCGTCATACATGCTTTGGGTTACCAACCCAACACTTACGCGCGTGCGCTGGTGTCCGGCAAGAGCCATTTGCTGGGGTTAATTATCTCGGATATTGCCAACCCATTTTTCCCTGAACTCGTGAAGTATTTCGAAAACTGTGCGCTGGCAAACGGGATGGAGGTGATCGTCGCCAATACGAACTATGATCCGGACCGAATGTCATTGAGTGTGCGACGAATGTTGCAGCGAAAAGTGGACGGCGTCGCTGTCATGACCTCGGAAATGGAAAAGGGGCTAATCGTAAAGATGGAAGGGCGGCGCATACCCATGGTGTTTCTCGATACGGGAAGGGTCCGCAGCCGGATCAGCAATCTTCGCGTTGATTATGCGAGAGGCATCCGCGAAACCGTCGAATACTTGATCCGGCTGCGGCACCGCCACATCGCTTTCATAAGTGGGCCCGTGGAATTGCGTTCGGCTCGAACCAGACGTTCGGCATTTATGAAATGGCTCAAGCACTACGGCCGATTGCCCAACGATGCGTTGATTCCATTCGGCAACCATAAAATCGACGGAGGGGAGAAAGCGATGGAGCAATTGCTAGCAGTCCCCCAACGACCCACGGCCGTCCTGGCCTCCAACGACCTCACGGCCATCGGGGCCCTTCGCGCCATTCATGCGGCCGGCCTGAAAGTGCCAGAAAACATTTCGCTCGTCGGATTTGACGACATTGATTTCAGTCAATATACTCAGCCGGCACTTTCAACCATCCGGCTTTCCCGATCGCAACTTGCCGAGAAAGCGATGAACGCATTATTGGACTTCATCCGAGGAAAGTCATATCGCGGGCGCGAGTATAGGGTGGAGACTCACCTAATTGTTCGCGGGTCTACGGGAGAGTGCGCGACGCGAGCCGAGGCTCAAGGGTGACTCCACAGAGGCGAGCGGCCGGTCCCAGGCAAATCGGCAAAGGGAAAACAGGGTCGATTGGCTTGCGGCGCACTATGTAATCGTTTACATTCATGGCGCTGATTGCGAAGGGTCGCGGCGTCGCGAGAGGAACGGTTTGTACACGAAGCGGTCGGACCTTAAGAACCAACGGGGCCACAGGTGCATCGCATGATTTTGGGCGGTATCGACTGGGCCATCATGGCGGTGTACTTCGCTTTCGTCTTGGGTATTGGTGCGGTGCTGAAGCGCTATACCGTGACCAGCGAAGACTTCTTTCTCTCCGGACGCTCGCTTCCTTCATGGATCTGTGGCTTAGCATTTCTCTCCGCGAATCTGGGGGCGCAGGAAGTAATTGGCATGGGCGCCTCCGGCGCGAAGTATGGGGTCGCCACCAGTCATTTCTATTGGGTGGGGGCCATTCCTGCCATGGTGTTTGTCGGCGTATTCATGATGCCTTTTTATTATGGCTCACGCGCCCGATCTGTTCCCGAATACCTGCGACTTCGCTTCGATGAAAAGACGCGTGGGCTTAACGCGGTTTCCTTCGCCGTGATGACGATCTTTTCCTCCGGCATTTCCATGTACGCAGTCGCTCGACTAATCCAGGTCTTGCATGTTCTGGACTTTCCCTTTCAAAGACTCGGCATTCCTCAGACATGGGTCTTTCACGTAAGCATCGGCGTATCCGCTGTGGTCGTCCTAACGTACATCTACCTCGGAGGACTGACGAGCGCAATTTATAACGAGGTTTTGCAATTCTTTCTAATTGTTGCAGGCTTCCTGCCACTTGTTTGCCTTGGTCTGCGCAACGTGGGCGGATGGCAAGGCCTGCAGTCACGGCTTGCTCCGGCCTACACGCACGCGTGGCTTGGGTTTGGAGACGCAGGTACAAATCGCATGGGCGTTGAATGGTTCGGACTGGTCATGGGTCTGGGTTTCGTCCTTTCGTTCGGATACTGGTGCACAGATTTTCTGGTAATCCAAAGGGCCATGGCAGCCGAATCGATGGGCGCGGCGCGACGTACCCCATTGATAGCCGGCTTCCCTAAGATGCTCTTTCCATTTCTCGTAATTTTGCCTGGAATTATCGCAATCGCTCTGCCCCAACCACCTACACCGATCAGTCAGGCAAGCTCGGGCTCGGCTACGGCCACGTTTGCTCCTACAGGTAAAGGCCTCGTTCCCGTCAAGATCGATCCTCTCTCGGGTCGTCCCGTGATGGATTCGGATGGTCACGCGGCGCTCGATTACGACCTAGCGATCCCCAATATGCTCCTCCACTATTACCCCTCCGGGATGTTGGGGATCGGAATCAGCGCGCTGCTCGCCAGTTTCATGTCGGGCATGGCGGGAAATGTCACGGCCTTCAATACTGTCTGGACCTACGATATCTATCAAGCCTATATTCACCCTAAAGCTCGCGACGGCCATTACCTGGCGGTCGGTCGTATCGCGACGATTGCGGGCGTCATGCTGTCGATCGGCGCCGCCTACCTGACCTCTCGCTTCAATAACGTAATGGATGTTCTGCAGTTAGTGTTCGCATTCGTGAATGCGCCGTTGTTCGCCACATTTGTGTTAGGCATGTTTTGGAAGCGGGCCACGGGGCACGGTGCGTTTTTCGGCCTTCTCTTCGGCACATTGGCAGCCGCGCTTCATCACGGTCTTTCGCTGCCTACAGGTGCAATCGCAGGAGTCAAAGGCGGCTGGATTTCAGTTCTCCACGTTTATCCGAGCGAAATAGCGCAGGACTTCTGGACGGCCATCTTTGCCTGGACGACGTGTTTTGTGGCGACGATTTTAGTTAGCTTGGCGACTCCTGCCATGGACGAACGGAAACTCACCGGGCTCGTGTATTCCCTTACTCCCAGAATCAAAGACGATGAACCTCACTGGTATCAGCGACCGGCCTATCTCGCCGCGATCTTGCTCGGAGCAACCGCAATCCTCAATCTTGTCTTTCGCTAAGGACCCGACATGCGACTGGATATCCGATTACCGCTGGGATTCTTATTCGTCACCCTTGGACTCATGCTAATGATTTTTGGCTTGACCAGCGATCCTTCAATCTATCGCCGCTCTCTCGGAATCAACATCAATTTGATTGCGGGGATAGGGCAGCTCGTGTTCGGTGTGGCGGGAGTCTATTGGGGTGGACGAGCTGAGGTCCGGAAACTCCGAGCCAAAGGCCACGATGGAAAAGACAGCTGAGCGGATACAACAGCTGAAAGCTGGATTCAGATCTCTGTTTGGCACGGAATCCCACGTGTATCGCGCCCCGGGGCGGGTGAACCTCATCGGAGAGCATACCGATTACAACGATGGGTTTGTGTTTCCAGCGGCGATCAATCGATTTATATGGGTTGCCATCGCTCCGCGAACGGACAGAAAGCTCTGCATATATTCCGATAATTTCAAGCAGGGAGCTGAGCTAGAAATCAATCGAGGACCGCAAAAGACGGAACCGGAGTGGAGCCGCTATATCTCCGGAGTCGCGGCTGTTCTCAGGGAAAGTGGATACAGCCTTCACGGCGCAAACGTCTGGATCCAAGGTGAAGTGCCGATCGGAGCAGGTCTCAGTTCTTCGGCGGCCCTCGAAGTGGCGGTCGGCTTCGCATTGCTTGCGAATTCGGGGTCCATGACGGAGGCCCGGAAACTCGCCCGATTGTGTCAGAAGGCCGAAAATGAGTATGCAGGCACTCGGTGCGGAATCATGGACCAGCTGGCGTCGGCTTGCAGCCGAAAAGATCATGCGCTGCTTCTCGACTGCCGGTCACTCGAATTTCAGACGCTGCCGCTGCCAGCCAATGTGCAACTTGTCATATGCAACAGCATGGTGAAGCGAGAACTGGCAGCCAGCGCCTACAACACGCGTCGTAGGGAGTGTGAAGAGGGCGTATCGGTACTTGCACAGAAATTGCCGGGAGTGACGGCGCTGCGTGACGTGACATTGGAACAGCTCCGAAATTGCGAGTCCTATGTGCCGGAGAATGTGTACAAACGATGTCGGCACGTGATCACCGAAAACTCCCGGGTGAACATTGCAGAGGCGGCCCTCCGGCGCAATCGTCTCGAGGATCTCGACCAAGCGATGGCCGAATCGCACCGGAGTTTGCGGGATGATTTCCAGGTAAGCTGCCCCGAGCTCGATTGGCTGGTTGACCTGGCAAATCACGCCAAAGGAATACACGGAGCGCGGATGACGGGCGCCGGCTTCGGAGGATGCACCATCAACCTGGTAGAGAACAACGAGGTTGAGAGTTTTCGGAAATATGTTTCAGAGGGATATCGGAAACGGACGGGGCTGGAGCCGGACATCTTCGTTTGCAGCGCGGCCGATGGTGTGGCGCAAGTAGATTAGCACGAAGGTTGCGACAGCAAGAAAAGCATGAAACTGTATGAATCACCTCATGTGAGGCTCAATCCGCTGACTCGCGAGTGGGTTCTTGTTTCTCCGCAGCGAACGGTAAGACCATGGCAGGGTCAAGTCGAGGCGATCCAGCCTGGATCGAATGCCCCCTACGATTCCGCCTGTTACATGTGTCCAGGAAACCTACGGGCCAGTGGAGCGAGGAATCCCCCCTATAAGGAATGTTTTGTCTTTGACAATGATTTTCCGGCTCTGCGGATGGACTCTCTAGAGCAAGAGACGCGTGACGGTTTACTGGTGGCCCAAAGCGAAACAGGGATTTGCCGTGTCGCTTGTTTTTCGCCCTTGCACAATTTAACTCTGTCCCAGATGGAGGTGACGGCCATTCGAAGGGTAGTCGATATGTGGGCGAAACAACAAGCTGAATTGGGAGCGCTTCCGAACATTCGACACGTGCAGATCTTTGAGAATCGCGGCGCAATGATGGGTGCGAGCAATCCGCATCCGCACTGTCAAATTTGGGCAACCTCCAGCATTCCCAACGAGCCTTCAAAAGAACTCGAGGGGTTTCGAGCCTACAGGAGCGCGAATGGCTCCTGCATTCTATGTGACTACTTAACACAGGAACGGCACGCGCAAGAACGTCTCGTCTATCAGAATAGTTGCTTTTCCGGACTTGTTCCCTTCTGGGCCATTTGGCCGTTCGAAACACTGGTTGTGTCCAACCGACATGTCGGGTCACTAGCCGACCTTTCAAGTCTAGAATGCGATGCGCTCGCCGATTTGCTCAAAAAACTGACGATGGCATACGACCGCCTGTTCGATGTCTGTTTTCCGTATTCCATGGGATTTCACCAGCGCCCTACCGAAAAACAGGGACATCCGGAATGGCACCTACATGCCCATTTCTACCCGCCTCTGCTTCGTTCGCCCACCATCAAGAAGTTCATGGTCGGGTTCGAGATGTTGGGAAGTCCTCAAAGAGACCTAACCCCCGAAATGGCCGCGGAAAGACTGCGCAAGGCCGCAAGTACATGATGGGGATAGCCGAGCAAGGAACATGACCGCTGTGTTCTGCCATGTACAGATTGCGCGCCCGGTGAGAAATCTTGAGCGTTAGACATTGATGCGAAAGACCCTATACGGCGGGACACCCCGCTGGCCTGCGACGTCGGCGATTGTTTTGCTTTTTCTTCTTTCACTCGACGGTCTCGCCCTGGTCGGGCAGAAGCAACCGTTACACGATTCAAATGTGCGCCGGCTTGCATATTTCACCGATATCGCCCAGAAATCTGGAATACGGATGTCGAACGTCTTTGGCGGAAAGGACAAGAAAAAATACATCCTCGAGACGACAGGCAACGGCGTAGCCGTCTTCGACTATGACAACGACGGCTGGCCGGACATCTTCTTCGTCAACGGAACGACCCTCGAAGGATTCCCCCTGGGAAGGGCCCCCACCAGCCACCTCTACCACAATAACCATGATGGAACGTTTACCGACGTGACGGAGCAGGCCGGCCTCGCCGTCAGTGGATGGGGGCAAGGAGTGTGTGTCGGAGATTACGATAATGATGGTTGGGAAGACCTTTATGTCACCTACTACGGGAAGAACCGCCTCTTCCACAACGACCACGGCAAGTTTACGGAGGTGGGCGAGCAGGCGGGGGTCGCCGGAACGGGAAAGGCCTGGGGCACAGGGTGTGCATTCGTCGACTACAACCGAGACGGACGTCTGGACCTAATCGTAGCGAACTACGTCAGCCTGGACCTTGCTGCAACGCCAGCTCCCGGCGAGGGCACCTATTGCGTCTGGAAGGGCGTACCGGTTCTCTGCGGTCCTCGGGGGCTTCCCGGAGACAAAAACATCCTCTACAAGAATTTGGGGAATGGCAAATTTGCCGATGTCACCAAACAAGCTCACATCGATCAAACGAGCGGAAAGTACGCTTTCAGTGTCGCAACGCTGGATTATGACGACGACGGGTGGCCAGACATTTACATCGCTTGCGATAGCACACCGAGCATTCTTTACCACAACAATCGCGATGGCACATTCACGGATCAGGCTGTGACCGCTGGCGTAGCCTTCAACGAAGAGGGACGCGAACAGGCGGGCATGGGCGTCACGGTAGGTGATTATAATGGTGACGGCCGTCCCGACCTCTTCAAGACCAATTTTTCCGAAGACACACCCACTCTGTACGAGAACGAAGGAGACGGCACTTTCAATGATGTCACTTTCAAAGCCGGGCTCGGGAAACATGTCCAGTACCTTGGCTGGGGGACGATGTTTTTCGATTTCGACAACGATAGCTGGCCGGACCTTATCCTCGTCAATGGGCACATCTATCCGGAGGTGGAAAAGTTTCACCTCGGAAGTACCTATGTGGAACCGCGTCTTCTATACCACAACAATGGCAACGGAACATTTGCGGAGGTCACCTCCGAGGCAGGCCCTGGTATCACAACCCCCTCGGCGTCCCGCGGTCTTGCTGTAGCGGATCTATGGAACAACGGACAGCTCTCGATCGTAATCAACAACATGAACGAGCCGCCAAGCCTGCTTGTAAACTCCGTGCATTCGGATAACCACTGGGTTGAGTTCCGCGCGATCGGCACGAAATCGAACCGTGACGCGATCGGCGCGAAGATCTCGGTGCATGTGGGAAACAGGGTGCTGGTGGATGAGGTGCGGAGCGGTTCGAGCTACATTTCTCAAAACGATCTTCGAGTGCACTTTGGTCTGGGAAGGGCCTCACACCTGGATTCGGTCGAAGTACGCTGGCCAAGCGCGTTGGTAGAGCGTTTCGATGATCTTTCCGTCGATGCAATTCACACGCTCACAGAAGGAACAGGCAAAGGGACTGATCTTAAATCGAACATATCCGCTCCATAAGGAGCCATTTTTCGCCGGGTTTAGCTTGGGGCAGCGGCTTCTGATAGGTGCACATCAACCTTTCCCATTCCTGCACCCTTGGATTTTCTCGGTCCAACGCCTCTTTTCTTTCGAAGGAAAAGGTCTCGTCAACTTCGATGATCATGAACAATCGCGTCCCCAATAAGTAGATTTCCATCGCTGCAATTCCGGAACTCCGGATACTTGTGACGACGTCAGGCCAGACACTTTGATGTTGCTGTCGATATTCGGCGATGAGTTCTCGATCGTCTTTGAGATCGAGTGTGAGGCAATATCTCCGATTCATGGTCAAGTGCTCTCCATGACTGCGGGTGGCTGGATGTTTCCGTCCGCCCTCGTTTTGTGGCCGTACAATCCAAAGTAAAAGACGTAGAGGTAACAGAGAAGTGGAACGAAAAAGGCGGCTTGAATGTTTGAGGCGTCCGATATTCGGCCCATGATCGCAGGGAAGATAGCTCCTCCGATAATGGACATGACCAACAGAGACGATGCGCGCTTTGTATAGGGCCCCAGGTCTTTGATACTGAGAGCAAATATGGTCGGAAACATGATGGAGTGGAAGAAACCGATCAAGACCACGGCGAGAATGGAGATAAATCCAGATGCGCTGACAGCGACGACCCCACACGTAAAGGCTCCCATCGCAAAGAGCGAGAGAAGCCGAGCCGCAGGGACAGTCTTCATAGCTGCGGAGCCGAGGAAGCGCCCGATCATAAACCCGAGGATGTGAAGTTGAAGAAATCGAGCACCGTCTCTAGCTGAAATGCCAGGCTCGACGTGTTGCGAGAATCGAATGACGAAGCTGGCGACGCCAACCTGAGCGCCCACATAGAAAAATTGGGCGAGGACACCGCGGAGGAGACGTCGGTGCCGGAGGAGCTCTCCTATCAACTTGGAGCGCGCCGGGTCTTGTCGCTCCGGCGAGGTTTCGCGTACCTCAGGAAGCTCCGTAAAGTAGATCAGAATCGCCACGGCGATGAAAATTGCCGAAATCACCAGATACGGCATGCGTACCGTTCCGACCTGAGTGGCACGGTAATCGCGAAGCTGAATCGGGCCGAGACGCGCGAGTTGGGATGGAGTGTATTCGACCGGAGTAAGGACAAAGGCAGAGCCGATCATGGGAGTTACGACAGCACCGACAGCATTGAAAGATTGAGTTAGATTCAGCCGGCGCTCCGCGCTTTCCGGTGGTCCAAGAGTCGTGACGTAGGGATTTGCAGCGACCTCCAAAAAGCTCTGGCCACAAGCCATGACAAAGAGAGCAAAGAGGAAAAAAAGGTAGAGCTTTGAGGAGGAAGCGGGAAGAAACAGTAAAGCACCTGCGGCGCACAAAAGCAGCCCGGCTAGAATCCCCCGTTTATAACCAATTCTTTCCATGAGCCATGCCGCAGGCCAGGCGGCAAGAAAGTATCCGCCAAAAAAGGCGATCTGAATGAAAGAGGACTGGAAGTCGGTCAGGTTGAAAGCCGATTTCAGATGCGGAATTAAGATGTCGTTGAGGTTAACGCCCAGAGCCCAAAGAAAGAAGAGCGTAGTGAGGAGGATCAGGGGAACGATGTAGCGCTTTTCCGTAAGGGGTGCCGGAGCCCGTGAATGGATGTCGGCCCTGATCGGCGAAGCCACGCGTGCCCTCCGTTAGGTCAGTGAGCGATCCAGGTGAACGTACCCGCCGTCCACGTACAAGTGCTGCCCGGTAATATGGCCAGCCTTAGGTGAGAGGAGAAAGACAGCCATTGCGGCGATTTCTTCCGGCAGAGTGAGCCTTTTGCCCAGTGGAATCCTGGATGTAATGTGGCGCAGTCTTTCTTCCGGATCGATGAATTGGGCAAGCCACTTCTCATAGAGCGGCGTCCTTACTTCGGCTGGAACAATGGCGTTCACGCGAACTCCTGAGGCGAGGCAATCTACAGCCCATTCGCGCGTGAGAGAGAGGATGGCTCCCTTCGCGGCCACGTATCCCGACGTGCCACCCTGCCCTGTCACTGCAGCCTTCGAACTAATGTTGAGGATGGAACCACGGCTCTTCTTCAGATGAGGTAGGGCTGCTTGCGTAAGATGGAAATAATGCAGCAGATTTCGCTCAAGCGAGGTTTGGAATTGCGCGGGGGTTCCGTTCTCTAAGCCAACACGGTCGTTAATTCCTGCATTGTTGACGAGCGCATCGAGGCGGCCAAATTTCTCGGTCGTCAGCGCCACCGATGAATGGCAATTCTCCAGTCGACAAAGGTCCGCCGCAACCCAATCGGCCTGGATTTCTAAAGCCCGAAATTCGGATTCCTGCTTGTGAATTGCTTCCGAATCACAGTCGACAACGACCGGGGTCCCTCCCTCTTGCCCCACGCTACGGGCGATTGCCGCCCCGATTCCACTCGCACCGCCCGTAATCAAGACAACTTTGTTTTTGAGCTGAAGATCCATTCCCCGAACCTTCCCGACGAGCTGCTGGATGATAAGATCAGCCAAGACGAAGCAATGAACAACGGCTCTTTCACCGCGTCTCCTCAAGCTCGGCGGTTTTGCTGTGCAAAGGGCTAAAGTGAAACGCCCCGCCTCCAGGGAATGAAATCATTTTGCCCTAAGATTTCTGCCTTCGTAAAAGTCTCACCGCTCGCAACGTGAATCACTTCTTCCAGGATTTCCTCGCCCATCTGGCTTATCGATTTTTCGCCCGAAATAATTCCGCCGGCATCGATATCGATGATGTCGTTCATCCTGTGAGCAAGTTCGGAGTTCGTGGCGACCTTAACGACTGGGGCGATGGGATTTCCTGTGGGAGTTCCGAGACCTGTCGTGAATAGGACGACATTGGCCCCGGCGCCGACTTGTGCGGTCACACACTCTACGTCGTTTCCCGGGGTGCATTGCAGGTGTAATCCCGGGACAGTGCCATACTCGGGATAATCGAGAACCGCAGCCACCGGGGCGGTGCCCCCCTTCTTTGCAGCCCCCGCGGACTTCATGGCGTCCGTGACGAGTCCGTCACGGATATTTCCCGGAGACGGATTCATGTCAAATCCCGAATGCACGGCTTTGGCTCTTGCTGCGTAATCCCTCATCAGCTCAATGAAACGATCGGCAATCGCTTCATTTTGAGCGCGGTTGATCAGCTCCTGCTCGACACCACAAAGCTCGGGAAACTCAGAGAGAATCGTCCTTCCTCCCAGTGCGACAAGTAGGTCGGAGGTGTGCCCAATCGCCGGGTTCGCCGAAATGCCGGAAAATCCGTCCGACCCGCCGCATTTCAGGCCCGCACACAGCTGATCGAGCGGGACGGAGCTGCGATGAATCTGATTCGCACCAACAAGGCCCAGGAACGTCGTGCGAATGGCTTCGCTCAGCATGGCAAATTCCGAGGCGCTTTGCTGCTGCTCAAGGACAAAAAGCGGCTTCGAAAAATGAGGGTCGCGCTTCTTTAATTCTTCGCGCAGGATGGCGGTCTGCGCGTTCTGACATCCAAGGCTAAGGATCGTAGCGCCAGCGACATTGGGATGATGGATGTAACCGGCAATCAGACCACAGAGGTTTCTCGCGTCTTCCCTCGTTCCGCCACAACCGCCCTCGTGAAGCAGGAACTTTATGCCATCTACATTTTCAAAAACCCGATTGCGGTGGGGTTGCGGCAAGGGAGGGGCCAAGGTGTAGGTGCGAATGTCCTGAGTCTTTCCCTCGCGAAAGAGCCGCACCATCTCAAAGACCTGCCGCCGGTACGCTTGGGGTGGAGCGAACCCGAGCTCTTCTTCAAAGGCCTGTTGGAGGGTGTTGAGATTTCGGTTCTCGCAGAAGACAAGAGGAGCGACCAGCCAATAGTTCCGCGTACCGACCTGGCCGTCGGCGCGAACAAACCCTTCAAACGTGCGACCACGCCAGTGGGTGACGTCGGGCGGGGTCCAAGGTACGTCCTGCCTCTTCTTCTGATAGGACGACGCTTCATGGTGAGTGTTGCGCGGCGTGAGAACTTCACCACGGCGAATCGGAACCATGGCCTTTCCAATCAGCACGCCATACATGATGATGGGGTCGCCAGGCTGGAGATCTTTCGTCGCAAATTTGTGCTTGGCTTGCACATCGGTCGCCAGTAGGTAGCTCGATCCATGGCTCGACAGTTGCTCCCCAGCGCGCAGATTCGAAAGGGCCACCAAAACGTTGTCCTTCGGATTCAAGCTGAGAACTCGCCGGTCATTTCTCATGAGGAGCTTAGATCTGCGAATAAGGCCTTGCTATGGCCACAGAGGGTCTCAATATGCCTGCAACTCATTGTACAACAAGAGGTTCCGGCGTATTCAAGAACAAAAATCTGATTTTCACATTCTGAAATTTGAGGTATAAGAGGCCTGAATCGAAATGGGGATTGGGAAAAACATGATTCGAGCGCGCGAGTCAAAATCTGCACCAGTAGGCGTGTTATCCAAAGTCCTGAGAATTCTCGAAATTTTAGGAAGCAGCTCTGAAGGGCTGCATTTAAACGAAATTTCGCAAAAGGCAGCGATCAACAAAAGCACTGCGTATCGGTTTCTTGCTCACCTGGAGTGGGAGGGATACCTTTATCGCGACGAAACAGGTGCTTACGTTGTAGGACCCAGGCTCGTGCGGCTGGGGTCGGCCGCAAATTATCAGACGGCGCTTAAGAAAATAAGCCGTCCAGTTCTCGATGAACTTTGGAAGTCGACAGGGGAAACCGTCAATTTGGGGGTCCTTGACGGTCAGGGCGTCTCTTACCTCGACGTCTTGCAGAGTCCCCATCCATTTCGAATGGCTTCGCCTGTGGGAACGTGGAGACCGCTATACTGCACGGCGATGGGCAAGGCACTCGCCGCGCACCTGCCGAATTCGGAAAAGGATCGACTGCTAACCTCGCTCCGTCTGGAGCGGTTGACCGCGAACAGCTTAACTCGTTTGTCCCAATTACGAACGGAGCTTGAGCTAGTTCGGAGGAACGGCTATGCCTTGGATAACGAGGAGGCTACGCTGGGGGCCCGATGCATTGCTGCGCCAATTCTGACTCAAGAGGGAGAGGCGCCAGCGGCGATTAGCATTGCTGGCCCTGTTGCGCGAATCGGGAAAGACAAAATTGCGGACTACGCAAAGGCAGTCCTGGCGGCAGCCAGATCGATTTCTGCACGACTGAACCCTTGCTCGTACAGCGCGAAGGAAGGTCTAGAGAACCAGGCAATAGACCCTATTCCGCAAGAGAGATGAGTTCAGAAGGTCCGAACGGGTACAGGAAAAACCGCGCGCACTCTCAGTCACAAGAGTCTTGAAAAATGTTTTTCATTTTGTGGAGATTTCACAAATGAAGATCATCGATACACACCAACATCTGTGGGATTTGGATCTCCTTCGTTATTCGTGGCTCAAATCATACCCGAGTCTGAATCGCTCGTTTCGATTGAGCGATTACCGAGCTGCCGGGGGACGAGCGATGGAAGGGACGGTCTTCGTAGAATGTGATGTCGATGACGATTATGTCGACGACGAGGCTCAACTCATTCTCCGCTGGGCAGAAGATCCACGTAATAGGATTGCCGGCATTATTGCAGCGACGCGGCCCGAGTCCCAGGGTTTCCGGAAACATGTCGAGGTGCTTGCGAGACAACCGAAGGTAAAAGGCATTCGCAGGGTTTTGCACACACAATTAGACACGTTGAGTTCCAAACATGAATTCATCAGCAATATCCGAAGCCTGGGGACTTACGGTTTGTCGTTTGATCTCTGTGTTCTGGCTCGTCAATTGTCGGTGGCGATTGACCTCGTGTCAAAATGCTTGGACGTCACGTTCATTCTTGACCATTGTGGTACGCCTTCCCTAAGAGAGCGTGTTCTCGATCCATGGCGCTCTGATATCCACACAATTGCTCAATTCCCAAACGTCTCTTGCAAAGTCTCAGGATTGGTGGCTTATGCGGATCCACGAAATTGGACGATCGAGGACCTACGGCCCTACGTAGAGCACGTAATTGAGTCTTTTGGCTGGGACCGAGTCATGTTTGGAAGTGATTGGCCGGTTTGCACACTGTCCTCCAGTTTCGAAGAGTGGCTCGAGGCGCTAGAAAGTCTAACGAGATTTGCCGGTGAAGAAAATCAGAGGAAGCTTTTCTACGATAATGCAGTGCGCATCTACCGCTTGCACCTGCTTGAAAACGTTCCTTAGTGCGAATACGAAAAGCTATGTCATCGATTAGCCGCATGGGACAACGTACGCACGGTGACCTTACGACCTGAGCTGACAGCCACGATTACATAGCTTTCCGTGTCTCCGGCCGCGTCAAGCTCGGCTTCGGCAGGCTTTGCCTTTCCGTCGACAAGCAGCTTAGGAATCGACCCTGGAAATTCGGCTTTCCATTGGATGCGTGGACCTTCTTCATTGATCAGCGTGGATTCCGATACTCCAGAGTGCGAAACCGCGATTCGATTATTAAAAACGGGGACGTCTTCGAGTTTTGCCCACGCGGTCCTTTTAGTCAAATGAGAACGCGTCGCCAAGAGTCGCTCGGCAGGATCCGGGTCGATTCCCATAAGGCCAACGGCGATGGTCCGAATTACACTGAATGAGACCTCGGGATATTCGCGCCGCCTCAGTCCCGGATCCATCAGCGCGACCAAGACAGCATAGCCACGATCGTCCCTCCCATAACGGTAGGCAATTTCGGGTACATACGACATTTCTTCCACTCCCGCCCTAGCGAGCTGGGTAGCTAATTCCGCTTCGGTTTCCTGGGCGTCACGCACGTCCTGGCGTTCGGCAAGCAATGCACCGGCAGAACGAAGGCCGGTGACCAAACCCAACTCGTGCTGCAGCCTGTCGCCCGGTTCAATCAATCCGAACCACAGAGGCATAAAAGCATCGGAGCTTCCGAAGTAGAACTTGTCATCGCTGAGAAGTGCCGTGTTGAAGACCTGCCGCCGCCAATCCCACCAATCGTCATTAAAACGCTTGCGAAGTGCAGCTGCCTTTTCCCGAAGCGCCCTAGCCGTGGCAGAATCTTTCCGCAACACGGCGATATTCGCATATGCCATATAGGCTGCATATTCGGCCGCAATTAGATCCCCGCCAATCTTGATGTGGAGGTTGGGATTTTCATCATAGCTACCCAAGCCGCGATGACCGTATTCCGGGAAGCTTTCGGGAATTCCCACTCCATCCTTGTCCCAATGATGAATGTAATCGTTGAGGGTTCGCTCGTAGAAGTTCAAAAATACCGAATCATTCAGGTAGGTGTCGTCGCCCGTCCATCGATAGACTTGGTAGCATGTGTTCACTACATCGAAATTCGCTGGAAGGTTGAACCAAAAGTCCTGATCATTCTTGTAATCGACGGGCGCCGGCTGGTCGTACTTGTTGATCTCCCAATATCCAGCCCAGCCGCGGGATGCGGCGATGCTGGCAGCGAACTTTTTCAGCATGTTTCGATTGAATTCGGCCAATCCCAGCACTTGAGCGCCGATGCTTTGATGAGAGACATCGCGCATACAAAAAGCACTGCGGCCAGGCAGTGCGGCTTCATACCAATTCCCGACGGGGTCGCCCGTGAAAACATAGGTGAGAGCTTGTTGCTTGGCCCAATCGAATCCGGCTGCGAGCGTCCGATCGGAAGATCCAAATTGCACAAGACCCCAAGGCTTTGGATTAGCAGATGCGGACCTTTGCGGTAGGCGAGGGCCAGGGGACAAAAGAGAGAAGACAACAGCCGTCGCAATCGAAAGGAATGCCGAAGCTCTCAAACTTTCTGCGGAATTATGTATCACGGTTGCCCTGTGGGAAGGTTCCGGAGACCGGTGAGTGCCTCCTGGGCCTTGCTATCGTCCGGCTTCAAAGCAAGCGCCTTCTCCAGCTCCGCTTCCGCATCGCTAATTCTTCCGGTGTTCTCGTAAAAATAGGCGAGGTCCTTGTGCAACTGCTGTGCATCCGCACAGTCTCCGCATAGCTCGAGCGCCTGCTTCAATTGATCAATTGCCTGAGGATAATTCTGGGCTTTTCCCGCATCGAGGGCGAATCCGCGCAGCATTTGAACGCGGTCCATGACCGCCTCGCGCTTTTTTAGCTCGTCGAGCCTGGCTTCATACATCTGGGCCTCAGGACTGTGCGTCTTGGCGAGAGCCTTTGAAAGGCTATAGAGGGCCTCCGATTGATTAGGATCTATTCTCACAGCCTGCTTCCAATGCTCAATCGCGCCGTTGGTGTCGCCGAGTTTCTGAAGAGTTTGGCCGAGGAGAGCCTGCGCATCGGCGTTTTCGGGCTGTAATGCAACGACTCTTTTGAGAAGGTCGGCCATGCGCTCTAGGTTGTTGTCTTGCCGTTCAGTCAGTGCAAGGAAGTAAAATGCGTCGGCCAGCGTGGGCTGGAGGCGGCAGGCAATCTCGAGTTCCTTGCGTGCATTGGAAAAGTCGCCGCCCTCGAAGTAGTAGTGCCCGAGACTCAAATGAGCCGACGCCGAATTGGGATTCAGTCGAATCGCCGCGGTGAATTCACGGAGACCGCCCGGACGGTCATATTGAAGGATCAAGGCCATTCCCAAATTTACATGAGCGTCTGATGAGTTTGGCTCAAGTTCGACGGCCTTGCGAAAGGCCGCGACGGCATCTCGGGTACGTCCTTCCCGTGTGAGGATGACGCCGAGAGCGGTGTAAGGTCCTGGGTCCTCGGTGTTGGATTCAGTTGCGGATTGCATTTCCCGTTCGGCGGCAGCAGGTCCTTCCGTATTGGCGAGCGCGAGCGCGAGGTTCACGTAGGCACCTGCTGGTTGCGGCTGAGCGGCCGCTGCGCGACGAAATATACCGATCGCCTCCTCACCGCGCCCCGTCTGCATGTATAAAACTCCGAGGTTGTTGAGCGCCTCGCCGTATTGGGGATTTGCTTGGACCGCGAGATTGAATTCCTTTTCCGCCTCAGCGGGGTTCCCCGTCCGGGCGGCTACAAGGCCCAACTGGTTGTGAGCAGCAGCGAGCGAGGGTTGAAGTTGAAGGGCCCTCTGAAGCTCTTGGCGCTCACCAATCAAGTCGCCTAGGCCAGCCAGGGTCAAGGCGAGATTGAAGTGGAATTGCGCGTTCGCGGGATCGGCTTGAATCGCTCTACGATACTGTTCGGCAGCGGCTTTAAATTTCCCCTCGCCAAAGAAACGGTTCCCCTCTTCATTGAATTTCTTAGCCTCGGACGAATCTCCAAGGGTTTGAGGCGAAACGTTCCGAGCATTCGACGGCACCGACGAACCCTGGGCATGAAGAGCGTGCAGCGAACCGGCTGGCAGCATAAGAACGAAACCAATTAGGGCCGTATGTCTCATTTCAGCGAGGGCAGCAGTTCGATTCTAGAGGCGGAGGTGTCGCCTGTCCATCTACTGGATCGATTCGGAAGGAAGCGTCCCTGGATTTGCCCTCACGCTGCGTGTGACACGAAGGCCATTGCCCCTGAACAATTCATGCCCCAAACAAACAGGCTCCCGGGGCGGTCAGTGACCACGCCGAGAGCCTGCCCTGGGTGGGGTGGGTGGAAAGAAACCCTTCCTATCAGAACAGTAACTGGAACCCAAGCTGGATCATTCGAGGCAATCCGTTGTCTCCTGTGATCACCCCAAATCCCCCAGCATTCGTACAGACTGCAAGCGCGGCCGCTTGGCAGCCTGTATTGGGGTTGTTCAGGTTTGAATGGTTGAATATGTTGAAGAAATTTGCCGAGAACCTGAATGCGAAACGCTCCGTAATCGATGTCGTCTTGTTTAAAGAAAAGTCCCAGTCTTGAAGCCTTGGTCCATACAAGTCGCCTGTGCCGGTTCGGGCGTCGCCGATCGTATTTTCTGCTGGAGAGCCCCAGCAACTGACATTGAACCACTCGCCTACAGTTCGAGGATTGTTCGCGGCGGTCAGGGGGCAGAGATAGTTCGCAACCTCCATGCTTGTCTGCGGAGGCACTAAACTCCCGGGCGCATTGACCAATAGAGCGCCGCCCGAGCGGAAGGTCGTGATCCCGCTAATTGACCAGCCTCCGATTGCCGCCTGCTTACCAGCCGACGCATCTCCAGCAAACTGACGACCCTTGCCGAAGGGCAGATCGTAGTTGTAGCTGATCACAAAGACTTGAGGATAGTTCGAGGTTTGCCACCCGGCACCGACCAACTGCAAGGACGTGTCGTAGGGATTGATGGGATTGACTACGTTG
>Ga0187783_10000279_pt1 | contig 38523 bp, 32 predicted proteins | sample 1015_SJ02_MP02_2_FD_132471 | JGI IMG/M metagenome (GOLD analysis project Ga0187783, IMG submission 132471) | Tropical peat soil microbial communities from peatlands in Department of Meta, Colombia - 1015_SJ02_MP02_20_MG | ecosystem: Environmental > Terrestrial > Soil > Wetlands > Peat | place... | reverse complement strand
TTCTGGCTCAGGCCACGCTGGGTGCATACTATTTGGCCGGAAGAGGTGTTCCAATGGACCTTAGCAAAGCCTACTTCTGGTCCATATTGGCACAGGCGGGCGGAGATCAAGCCAGCGAATATCGCATTAGCATACTGAAATCGCGCCTCACGCCGAGTGAGATTTCGGCCGTTAAGCAACAAGCTAATAATTGGCTCAAAATGCATCGCCAGCCTTCCTCAAAGGAGTCCAGCATTCCCTAGTTGAAGTCTTGCTGAGCCGAACCCCGATACCTTGGGACTAAAATCAATATTTTGATGTCTCTCTTGTGTGGCCTTTCGGCCGAATCGTAGGAGGCCGCGGTACGAGCCGTCGACCGGCGCACATGGATGCGTAGGCCGAAGGGCTCTCTCAGTGGCTCCGGCATGCCATATTCTTCTCCAAGCTGCCTCCGAAGATCTCGTACTCACTGAAGCCCCCCAGGCGCTACGCGGTGGCCTTTATCCTTGGTCTAAGGCTGCAAGCAGCAGGGTTGACGCACATTACGGAGGTACATTGACCGCCGAATTACTGAGGTACACTAGCCGAGGACATGTTTACCGTGGCCATTTTGTTGCGTAAATTGACGCCAGCCCACTCTCCCCAAAGTGCCGATTCATCCCTTTGGAGTCACCGATGGCCACGCCCGATCTTCAGTTTGCGCTCTTGCCGGAGGGCAAGGTCGATCGTCGCGCTTTAGCCGCAAGCTACGGATCAGTGCTTCTTCTGCTTTTTTCACTCGCCATTATTAAGTTGATCTGGCCGGAGCGCCTGCGAACAGCACAGAGATTCGAACTGACGGAACTCATACCACGGCCGGACTTAGAGCCAGAACCAATCAAGGTCAAACCGCAACCTGCGGTACAGACGCGGCCAGTGCCTCTGCCTGTATCAGAGACTCCGAAATTGATCGTTCCTCCCGAAATCCGGAGACCCCATTCTGAACAGCCCGAAATAGCTCCGCCCACGGTAGTACTCAACAATTTTGCGGCTCCGGCGCTGGTTCCGAATTCAAGCAACGCGCAAATGGCGAAGATCGTCCATACCGGTGATTTTGGCAGTTCCGCGACCGCCACGCTGAAGGCTGCAGCGTCGAATGTGCAGACGGGCGGATTTGGCGATCCCAACGGAATAGCAGGGCAAGGCAAGCCGGGTGCTCGTCTGTATGCGGCAAATACTGGCGCATTCGATCTTCCGCAAGGTCCGGGCACTGGAAACGGTACCGGGGGAGCAAAAGGATTGAAGGGCACGATTGCGAGCGCAGGGTTCGGGAACGGTCTGGCGCAATCAATCCAAGGCGATGGCCAAAGCCACGGGAGCGTTCAGACCGCAGGTTTTGCCCCCCAACAGGTAGCGAAGTCGGGCATCAACCTCCAGCAACCGGACCGCGGACCCGCAACGACCCCGGTAGAAATCACGTATAAGCCGGACCCGATTTACAGCGACGAGGCTCGCCAGCTCAAACTCGAAGGTGAAGTGCTTCTAGAAGTCATTTTCGGCGCGAACGGACAGCTGCGGGTCAACCGGGTGATTCGTGCTCTTGGGCACGGCCTCGATGAAGCTGCCATTGCAGCCGCAAACCGAATGCGTTTTAAACCTGCACTGCGCGACGGCCAGCCAGTAGATTCGACGGCCGTTGTGCATGTCTTATTCCAACTGGCTTCTTGAAAAGATATGGGGCAAATATGACCAAATTTAAATTGATGATTGCTGCTCTGGTACTGATCAGGTTCAGCGCGTCGGCGCAACAGGCGACGGAGCAGGCGGCACCAGTGCCGGAGACGAGCGATGCTGCCAAATCAGGGTCGCCGGCCGTGGGATATCCCGCCACCATGGATGCCGTGGTTGACCGCGTGATTCAGCGTGAGCATGCGTTGATGACCATGCTGAACGGTCGCACGCCGCTGGTCGAAACCTACCTGCAGGATCTGAAGATGGACCAGACCATGGGGATCTCTCCGAAGGGAGACCATTACTTCCTGGGCAAAATGGACCTGGGCAGCACGATAGAGCGTCGCGACTTTCTGTCCAAAGACGCCAGCATGGAGAGCTCGATGCTCGGGGGCTTCGTCAAGCTATTCAAGTTCGAATATCACCCCATGGGCTTTTCCTGGATGATTTTTGCCGACCGCGAGAATTTCGACCGAGACCACTACACCTTCCAATATGTTCGGCGGGAGTTCTTAGGAAATGTTCGCTGCATGGTGTTCGAGGTCAAGCCGAAGCCAAAGACTGGCAATGGTCGATTTGAAGGCCGGATCTGGGTAGAGGATCAGGACTACAACATTGTGCGTCTGAACGGCAGTTTTGTGCCCCGGCCGCGCAACGCTTACTTCTTTCACATGGACAGCTGGCGTCTGAATGTGGTTCCGGGATTCTGGGTACCGGCTTATGTCTACAGTGAGGAAGGCGACTTCAGCTATGGGTCGAAAGACAACAAGGTAGCCTTCAAGGCGCAAACCCGGCTCTGGGGTTACCATTTGGAGAAGGACGACCGGGACAGTGAGATGACGCAGCTTGTGGTGGACTCGAGCGTAAAGGATGACAGTGCAGCTGCTCAAGACTCCTCACCCTTGCAGGCGGAACGTCAATGGCAGCAGCAAGCGGAAGAGAACGTTCTGGAGCGTTTACAGAAGGCGGGATTGCTTGCGCCGGAAGGTGAGATCGATAAGGTACTTGAGACCGTTGCCAATAATTTGTTGATCACGAACAATGTTGAGTTGCCGCGGCCGGTACACGCACGGGTTATGTTGACCACGCCCCTGGAGACTTTCAGCGTCGGCAACACCATTGTTATCAGCCGCGGTCTTCTAGATGTGCTTCCGGACGAGGCGTGCCTAGCGATGGTAATTTCTCACGAACTGGGACACATCGTTCTTGGGCACAATACGAGTAGCAAGTATGGCTTCAGCGATCGGATGGTGTTTGCTGATCAGTCTACATACAAGAACATGGGATTTAGCCACTCCCCGGAGGAGGAAGATCAGGCGGATCAGAAAGCGCTTGAGTTGCTGAAGAACTCACCCTACAGTCAGAAGCTCGACTCGGCAGGGCTATTTCTGAAACAGTTGACCGAACGCGCACCCGCTCTTACTGCCCTGCTTACACCTCATCTTGGCAACAGCTTTTCGGACGACAGAGGCAACGTTCGCCGCATGGCATCGCTGATGACTTCCGCTCCCGAGCTTGAACCGGGCAAGCTGACGCAAATCCCTGCCCTACCGTTAGGAGGACGGGTTAAGCTGAACCCATGGGACAATCACGTGGAACTTGTCAAAGCTGCCCCGGTAGCAATCATTTCGGCGCGAGACAAAATGCCATTCGAAGTGACGCCTTTCTTTCCGCGGCTCATTCGTTTCGGAATGGAGGACCAAAACGCCTCGGCCAGTTCCCCCGCCCCGGCTCCGGCTAGTACCGCTGGCTCGGCTCCAGCCAACCAATAGGGGAGAGTAGACCAAATTGAATGAGGCATTCGCTCGAAACCAGGGGGCATGCCTCATGCGCCAGGAATCAGACTGCACATCACTGGACCAGAACCGAACCCTGGTAGGTCATCACTCGAACACCGTCGCTCTGATCGAACACTTCGAATCTGGCGTTAGGTGTGTTCCGAGGTGTGACGCTCACGCTGCTGGTCTTGACAGTTGTACCCGCCGTCGTGGTCACCAGAACATCCCCTCGCACCAGTTGTACACCATTTTGATCGACACTAAGCCGAGAGCCCGACTTAAGGAGCAATTCGAAATTGTCACCAACAACCGTAGCTTCCGCGCCATCCGGTGTGTCAACCCAATCGCCCGCAAAAATGTAAGATGCACTCGATGACTGCCCGTTCACAAGTACTTTCCCGTTGGCATACAGTTTGGCAAAAGGCAACGGTGCCGGTGGTGTGGACTGAGCTGGAGGCGGGGGAGTCGGCAGGGTATCTGCGGTCGCTGGCCCGCTCGATTGTGTCGGATTCAAGGCGGCTGCTTCTTCCGTTCGAGGAGTGGATGATTGTCGGACCGCCCTCAAGCGTGGCGATGTCCTGAGCGCTTGACCCGCCGCCGGTCGCCTCCTGGGCACCACAGGTAAACTGCCCTCCGTCGGTTGCGGGCTGTTATCGGCGGGCGCAGGCTGTTCTCCGGGTGGTTCCGCAACTGGAGATGGTGGTTGGGCGCTTTCAACCGCGGGGTTAGACTGTTCAGCATTTTGGTCGCGGTTGGCGACTGTCGGTGATTGATCCCGAGTTCCGACGGTCGTTACATGCATATAGACAGCGAATACGATACTGGCCACGAGAAGTCCCGCTACGACAATCCACACTGTTCGCATCGTACGGTCAGTTTAACCGCTGTAAGCAGATGTAGTTCAGTTATCTCTTAGCGCTACCGTTACTTGTGAGATTCATACAGAGAGGCCGCGACTTGGCGTGAAAAACGAGCTACGATCACGCACTGTCTAATTTGGTGAGGTGAATTGTTCTAGAGGCTACAACTTTAGAAAATTGCGCTTGGTCGGCTTTGGCGCGGGAGTGATATCGAAAAGGATGGGGTGCCGATACCCTTAGGGCCTTTGGATGGACTGCAACATGGTGGCGTCGGGTGTTAAGGAATTAGGTTTTCGGGCCGGTCCCCGAGGTAGGGTCTGTGTGTGGGACTAGGCTTCGATCGGGGACTGCCGTTTACGCCCCGTAATCAACAAGAACAATCCCAGTCGGCGCCCAAATGTTCGGACCAGTGTGCGGGGATATAGTCTCCACACCAGCCGGTAAACGGAAGATCGAAAGCGAGCCGACGGCTGGCTGAGCAGCAGGTCTCCTGGGCTGAAAACCTGCCGTATGACGACGTCTTCAAATCCGGCCATCAGTCCTCGTGCTTCGCCTCGCGTATAGGTCTTCGTGCCACGGCTTTCGAGATAGTCGGAGACCGAGCGGCGGATTGATTTTGCCCTCCAAACGCCATAACGAAGCCACAGCATCACTGCCGTGAGAGACGGATGGTGATAAATCATGATCCGAGCTTGACCGCCGGGCCTCAGCACCCGGAAGACTTCACGGAAACACTGGCTCGTGTCGGGACTGTGATGCAGAACACCGTATGAATACACGATATCGAATGTATTGTCCGGGAATGGTAATTTCTCTGCGTCGCCAGTGCATAACTCAGATTGGTAACCTCCTAGTTCACAGCGCCGTCGTGCCATTTCAATCGAAACGGAGGACAGATCCACACCGCAGGCGTTGGCTCCTGCTGTTAGCCATTGGAGGTAATCCGCGCCCGTTCCGACGCCTATCTCCAAAACCTCTAACCCTGACGCAGAGGAAAATTTCGCGAATTCTGGGATGTGGGGTTCTAGAGTGTACCGCGCGCGAGCGTGACCTTCGAAATCTTCGTTGTTGCCGAGGTATCGCGTGCCGCAGGGGTCAATGTTCCAAAAGTCGCGGACTTGGTTTTTCAATTCTGGAACCACGTTGTTTGCCATAAATGAGGTCAGCCGCATTGGTGATCAGATTTCAGAGTTGAGCTCCCCCCTGGCACTTACAGGTTCTACGTACATGACATACCCTATTCAACGAACACTATGACGCGCGCCACACTCGGAAAGCACTGAGGGTTATCGTAAGCGTCAGTCCTTTACAGCGTTTAGCGTTGTGGAACAGGTTCCGATCCGCCATAGCAAGCGTGGGCAGAGCGCTGTTGCTGCCTTCCTCGAAGATTGTCCAACAAAGAGATATAGGCTCTAGCAGTCCGCTGACGGGAAAAGTGCTCCACAATGTACCGGCGCCCATTGCGGCCGAGTTGTCGACAAAGCTCTGCATTGGCCGCCAGGGTGCGCACCGTGTTCGCCAAAACCGTAGCATTCTCCGGCTCTACAAAAACCCCCGCTCGCGCGTCGTCCATAATATTACGTGCCTGCCCATCGACGCCCAGAATCACCGGGCGAGCGCAGGCCATGAATTCCAGCATCTTTGTGGGAATAACAGTCCTAAACACAGGGGACTTTCTTAGTACAACGAGCGCTGCATCGCTGGCGGCAATGTATGCAGGAATCTGGTCGCGTGGCTGCTGGTCAACAAAACGCAGGTTGGTGAGTGCCCGCGAATGCGCTAGGGTGATGATTCGCTCCTTCTCCGCCCCCTCCCCGATTAGCAGAAACAAAACGTGTGGCGCGGAGGTCTTTAGCTCCGATGCAGCGTCTACCAACACCTCCAATCCGTGGGCCATTCCCATCGTACCAACATAGCAGACTACAAATTTGTCTTCTGCGCCCAGGTTCCGTCTCAGTTCCGCGCTGGCCCCGCGTGGACTGAAGGCCTCTGTCTCCACTCCGTTTTCGATAACCGAGATCTTTTCCTGTGGTACACGCCAGTAGTGGACTAAGTGCTCTACGAAAGCAGGCGATACCACTACCACGTGGTCGGAGTGGCGGTACAAGAAGCCAGCAAGTTCACCCAGAGATCGATGAAGTAGAGAATCCTCAGTTCCGACACCTACCGCCGCCAGAGATTCTGGCCACAGGTCCCGGACCTCGAAGATGAACTGCGCCTGCTTGCTACGCGCCAGCCACCAACCGGAGAGTCCAACCAGAAGTTGCGGCGAAGATGCGATCACTACGTCCGGACGCGGCGCGAACACACCGGTGCTTGCAGCAGAGAGGCAAAACGAGCTGTAGTTCAATATTCGTTCATATGGCTTACGATTGGGAAGCGGGAGTAGCCAGCTGCGAATGACCCGGACTCCGTCAACATTCTCGCGCATCACCAGACGCCGGAGTTTCCTTCGGTATTCTAGGGGCACAACTCCCGTAGGATGATTCGGAAATCCGGTCAGCACGGTAACTTCATGGCCGTCCTTTGCCCAGTGTCGGGATAACTCCACCGCACGCGCGGCCGGAGCTCCCATCTCGGGAGAAAAATATTGCGACACATACAGAATCTTCATCGTGAAGCTAGTAGTAGCAAAGTTTGAACGCACATTTGTGGCATAGTGCCCGAGTACGTTTGCCGCGGCTGCGACGATAACTTTCCCACCGATCTGCATAATGGAGGAAGAGCGTCTCTTCGGTAAGGAAGTGCATCACGCGCAGCTGCGCGATGTGCAATTGGTGGTAGAAGGGGCTGGCGACCATCTGCAGCCAGGTACCAGATTGCTCGTACAATGACCAAAAACCTAGATCATAGCGCGCGAGATTATTGCGCAACGTCCGAACCGATGCCTCAAATATTCGCTGTGCAACACTGTCCCCGGTGGCGAGGAAATAGTCGTAGACACCCCATATCGCCCAGATGAACCCGTTTAGAATATGCGTGGGAGGAGAAACGATGTACTCCTCCAGCCAAGTGTCCCCACGTTCATCCACGTGGACGATGCCGCCCTCCCGGATTTCCTTTTGGAACGGCTGAAATGCCATTCTTGCACATTCGAGGAACATCTCTTTGCCAGTTTCATCATGGGCGCGCACCAGGACGGAGATTCCTTGGGATTGTGCCAACGCTGATTGCCACGGTGCACGCAGCCAAGAGCGGTACTCCCAATCAAAGTGGTGGTTCCACACGTGCAAGCCTGCTCGATTGCGCTCCAGGTTCGCTACCAGCCAGTCTGCAACGGCGAGAAACTTCTTTCGGGATTCACCGTCGCCGGATCGGCGGTAAGCATTGAAGTTCCCCAAACCGTATTGCGCGATGGCTATGGGGTTGTACTGCCGTCCCAAGCTACCCCGATAATCAAGCAGCGGAATGCCATTTCTGTCGTAGGGGCCTAGATAATCCGCCTTCTGCAGAAAGCTCAAGTAATACTCTCCCAGCAAGTATCTAGAACTTTGATCATTGATTTCTGGAGAATCATGCCAAAACGTAAGGTGGCTGTTGCGCGACCCCAAGTACGCTGGGAAAATCCTACGGTAATAGTTGAACCGGCTCGTAAGGCCCATAACCTGGGAGGTGCTTTGGCGGTTGGATAAATTTGATCGGGGAGATTCGTCCTTATTCCGCAAGCGCCGTTAGCTTGGCTTAGTTGGGATTACCGAAAAGTATTGCTGCCCAAGTAAGAGAATTTGGGCGAGCCGCCGTCACAGTCACTGTCGTGCCGAACACTGTGCAACCGCCAGCGATTACCGTCGAAGATTGCACTGTGACTACGCAGCCAGGCGTCGATGAAAACGCTGCAGCAAGGGAAATCGTGCAAGTTGTTGAGGACGACATCGTGCAGGTGCCCGCCCAGTTGCCGCTGGCCGCTTGGTTCAAGTGGCCGGCTAAGGTTGCGTTGCCGTTGGAGCTGTTGAGCGACCACTCTGGCGTGGATTGATTATCCCTGTAGGCCGTGAGCGAGACTCCCTCGTTGAAGAATGCTTGCGTGTTCGACAGTTCAAAACGCGGTACACCTTGCACGTAAGCTCCTAGCAAAGGCTGAGTAGGACTGGAAGCAGCCTCTTGAATACTGAAGCCGGCCCAGTTGGCATTGTCGTAATAGAAATACATCGCAGTGTTCCGCCCACAGGGATCGATCGTTCCCGACGCCATCTCACCGTCATTGCAGACTGTCAGGCCGTGGCCGAAGATGCTGTAATCGCGGTTAAATCCGGCGTTGGTCGCCGCACGGACGTAGCCAAGAGGAGACGTCGCTGAACCGTTGTTGGACAGGACGGTGATCAGATCTTGAGCAACGCTCGGGGTGGCGTCACCATAACCTATAAGCGTGCCCGCACGGCTGTCGATCTGAATCGCATTATTCCAAGTCCCCTGAAGTTCCAGTCCATTCGGCGGCAGAAGCGTCCCGGCTCCGCCAAACCTGGAGCGGTAAGTCGAGTTAGGGGTTCCGTTGACAACGTTTAGTCCTACGTCCGGTGCTGACCACAATCCGTTGAGCGTGATGTTAGGCCCCCCGCCACCAATAAGGCTGGGAAAGTACTTGTTCATATTAAACTGTCCTATCTGCACGTGAATGGCTGGATAGTGGGGCAGCACTACCGCGTCCGAATTTGTCCACGCGACGTTATTTGGGTAGAGCGCAAAGGTATTCGACAGCGCCCCGCCGGTCTGTACAGATTTGACAATTGCCATAGGGTAGAGAACGTAAGTCTTGGCGGAAGCCGACCATCGTCCTCTGTAGCTCTGATAGGCTCCCTGCTCACTAATCCATACCTTAAGAGACGTCGAAGAACTCGAGCTGACAACCGGCCAGACCCAATGGAGAGTATTCTCTTGCAAGCTGCGATCAGCGACGATTTCGATGCCGTATCCGCACAATCCGCCCGAGGCCACGATCGCAGAGGATGGGTGTGGTCGATAGAAGGTCGCGGTGAACGTCGAACTAGTAGTCGCGCTGGGGATCACCATCTCAAAATTCTGTTCGTCAGCAATGCACAAAAGCGAGCTGCGGGTGATGTTGGTCATAGAGGCGGGCTTGACCTCGACTGTTATTGGAGGTGTATTGGGGTCAGAGATCGTAACCGGCGTACCGAGGGTGGTATTGACGTTGGAAATTGGCCAGTCTGTCTCCGAGCCAGTATACGTCACGGGGCCAACACCCGAGATATTCGAGATTGCCCCTGTCGAAATTGTCCCCGTGGTCGTGTCGATTAGAAACCTTTCTGATCCTTGGGTTCCTGCACCCCCAGTAGGGGTAAGCCTCAGTAAAGTTGAACCGTTCGAGGCTCCGCCAACAACCATCGCCGTGAATTCAACCTTACTCTGAAGGACCTCGAGGTCGGCGGCTTCGCATCCCTCATCCCCGCCGGCATTCTCTCCTCCGGCGCAGGTGCTTGCCACACTCAAGGGCAACGTATCTCCGATTGAGTAATTGTTGGTCACAAATCCGACGAGATCGTGCTGACCGGGAGTGTAAGTATTTTGCGCGAATTGAAACGGCTGCCAGTTCGTCTTGTCATAGTACGAGCCGGTTCTACCAAACACGTTGTGCCCGCCATCATAGGCGTTCTGCAACGCGTTCCACATGACGAAGTTAGTGCCTGCGACTGGCTCGGGCGAAAAATAGGTCGCTGTCCAGCCGTTCCAAAAGAAGAAATTGCCTGAGCCTTGCGATGGATTTGTAATTGAAATGTTTTGCGTGCCATCCAATTTGTTGTTCTGCCCAGTCCAAAAATTGGTCGCAGCCAGCAAAGTCGAGTCGTTCATCTCGCTGGAGGAGATGCTCTTGCACACGTAATTCTGTGCGTATGTACAGAGACGATAATTACCCGGCGCCATAAATACAGTAAAGCTGCCGTTCGAGTCAGTAAGGCCAGGATTGTTGCAGCCTGTGCCTGACGTCGGTGCGCCATTTGGACTCTTATTCAGCGTGCAGGTGTGAGTGAGCGTCTGGTCGATGTAGGTGGTCGCCGTAGTCGTGCATGGTACATTCAAGTCGGGAGTCGAGCACAGCATCACCAGAGCGTTGGGGGCAACGCGCGTATCTTTACTTGGATTTTGCAGCACGATAGAAGTGTAGCTCTCGGCAAAGCCGAGCGAGGTCACTACCAGAAGTAAGCCGAGGTTAATTCTTTTCACCGGAGGCAAGGACGACCAAGGTGTCAGCCGCTTTTAAGGTGCTGAACGCCAGAATGTGAACTGCGCCTCTCAGCTTGCGATTTCCACTTCGCAGTCGGCCGGCAGATGAATGTTAGCAGCACACCACTGATTGAGCACATAGAGTGCCCATGGGCGCGACCATGAAGTGCGGTGGCTAAGGAACAAATTCCAGATCCGACGCACGGCGTGGCCATCCATGTAGCCGGCCAAGGGACCGTCCTCCCATTCCAGAAATTGTTGCTCCAATTGATCGCGCAACTGATCATGCAGCCAGTGCTCGAAGGGCAGTGTGAATCCTCGTTTGGAGCGATGCACAACCGCGGGTGGCAATAGATCTCGGACGGCACTTATGAGTAAGTACTTTGGGAGGCCACGGCGTAATTTTAGACCAGCGGCCTGAGCAAACAGATATTCCACCAGTTTGTGGTCAAGCAGGGGAACTCGGATTTCGAGCCCGTGCGCCATGCTCATACAATCTGTATCGCGGAGCAGAGTGTTGAGCATATAGTTTCGCAGTTCAAGATAAGAGATTCGATTGATATCATCAAACCCCTGAGTGTGAGCGATCGTCGCCTGAAGTGGCTGCGCGGCCCGATCCAGTATTCCGTTGCCTCCTCGTTTTAAGATCATGCGTTGCTGTTCGGGCGTAAACAGCATTCTTGTTACGGCATAGGAAGGAACGGGAGAAGCGCTGTCTCCCTCAAGAAGGGTATGGAACTTGCGCACCTTATCGCTGCAATCTAGGGCTCTCAATCCGCGACCGATTGCACCTCCGAAATACCTTGGTACGAATCTGCGCAACTTCTCCATACGAGGTACGCTTAGGAATGTCTCGTATCCGGCAAAAACCTCGTCTCCCCCCAAACCACTGAGGGCCACTTTGAAACCCGCTCCTCTCGCCTCGCGAGAGATCATGAATGTGTTAATTCCATCAATGCTCGGCTGATCCATGGCCCGGAGCGCGTGTGGAATGGCGTCAATCGCATCAGACTGGGAAACCAGAATCTCGCTGTGATCCGTACGAAACCTCTGTGCGACCGTACGCGAAAAACTGACCTCGGTGTAGTCCTGCTCTTTAAAAACTAGGGAAAAAGTGCCGATGTGTGGAGTTCCAAGCCGATGGAGAACACCAACTACCACGCTGGAATCGATTCCGCCCGAAAGAAATACGCCGATGGGCACATCGCTAATGCAGCGTAATGAGATGGCTTCCTCTAAGAGCTCTGCCACTTTACGTTCCACTTGCTTCGAGTCCCCAGAATCCGGCTCGGCAGGTGAGCGCAGCTCCCAGTACTTGACATCCTTTATGCCATTGGTCTTCCACAGCAGGCAGTGCCCGGGCGCGAGTGCAGCTACGCCGTCAATGATCGTTTCTGGCTCGCAAATCGAACCGAAGCCCAGGTATTGCGCGAGTGCAGTTTCGTTCAACCGGCCGGGAATAAAGCCACTGGCAAGAATCGACCGCACTTCAGACCCAAACACGATGGCGCCATCCTTGATGGCATAATAGAGTGGTTTAACTCCCAGGCGATCACGAGCCAAGAACAACTGCTGCTGTTCGCGATCCCAGATCGCGAACGCAAACATCCCGCGGAAATATTGAAGGCAGGCCGTGCCCCATCGGCCGTACGCCTTGAGAATGACCTCCGTATCGCAATGGCTAATGAAGCCCACACCATCGGCTTCGAGGCAGCGACGGATCTCAGCGAAGTTATAAACCTCGCCATTGTAAACAATCCAGTTGCCGGTCTCGGGGTCGTGCATAGGCTGATGGCCTGCGGGCGAGAGGTCGAGAATGGCTAGGCGGCGATTCGCCAGTCCTATCTGCAGTCTTCCGCTGCGAACGATTTGCAAGCCTGAATCGTCAGGGCCGCGGTGCGCGATCGCCCGCGAGGCACCAGCCAGTGCCTCCACGCCTAGAGAACCGGTGCTGTCTGCAAAACCTGCGATGCCGCACATTTAGCGCCTCTCCATTACCTGCCAATCATCCGAACAGCCGCGTATTAACATTTTGTGATTGGCTGACGCACAGAGGCCGATTTTTGCATTACGGCTCCCGCGGTTCTCGTTGTATTCTTCTGCTCCCATTGCTTGACCACATCAAATTGCTGGAAGATGGCATGCATCACGCAAAAATGGAACCCGTGCAAGCCGTCGAGAAATCCTAGGCGAAAAAAGTACATGTACAGAAAAAAGAGCAAAGAACGCCCTGGTAGATGAGGCCAAATATACTGCTTGATGAGCCGCTTGCGTTCCACCTGATTGCCCCAAAGACGCGGCCTAATTCCTTCAGCACTCCCTTGGTCTGCCAAGGCAACTATCTCAACATTACGGGTGGAGTAATCATTGTGCTTGCCTATCCAAAAATGCATGTCACGATGACTCTCGTGAATGATGTCATATTGCAGTCGGCCGACATTGCCGCGCACTATAGCATGCTCGTCGACTAGGCGGTCTTCCCAGCGTACTTTTCCACGCCGAACGAGGCGCAGAATCCAAGTGGGATACCATCCGCAATGGCGAACCCACTTGCCATAGAAGATCAGCCGGTATTTCATCCAAAAGCCGTCCTGGCCATGGCCGTCGTTTTGCACAGTATCTGCGATCTCCGCTCGCAGATCCTGTGGAACTCGTTCATCCGCATCCAAGACCAAAAGCCACTCATGTTTAAAAGGCAAGTTCTCGAGAGCCCAGTTTCTTTGCTGCGCAGGATAAGAAAATGCATGTTGCACTGGGAACGCCCCATATTGCCTCGCGATTTCGACTGTTCGATCAGTGCTGAACGAATCCACCACATGGATATCGTCCGAGAGTTCGGTTACACTTCCCAAACACTCCGGCAAGTTTGCTTCTTCGTTATAAGTAAGTATGAGAACGGAAACCGGCGCGATCATACCGGGGTCTCCATCGGGATAGCGAGGGACTCCGGACTCGTACCACAGTGTTGCATGACTCTTTTCGCGTGCGATGACCATCGGAAGTCATTTACGCGTAGCAACCCGTGCTCGACCAGTCGCCGTCGAATATCAGCGTGATCTATCAGTTCGGCAATCTGGCGGGCGCAATCTCTATCATCGAACGGTGAAAAGTACAGGGCTGCCTCTCCGCACAGTTCTCGATTCACGGGAACATCAGCGGCGACCACTGGGAGGCCGCTCGACATTGCTTCGAGCAAAGGGTGACCAAACGATTCGACCGCTGAGGGATAAACGAAAATGTCAGCTCGCTGGTAGAGCTGATCAAGAGTAGAGCCCACGAGCACCCCGGTAAGTTCGAGCAGCCCGCCTTGTCTCAGTTTGCCTGCCAGGTCGCGGTCGGAGTCACGAATCGGGTTCCGAATCTTTTCCCATCCAGGATCGGCGGTGGAAGTCAGACGACATCTCCTTCCCCATGTTTCGAGATGAAGCAGGGCGCGATAAAGGGTCCCAACATTCTTGTGTTCGGAATATAGGGAGGTAAACAGTAGGGAGGCATAGCCATCCTGGGCAAAGTACCTTTCGGCCGGATGGAAGCGCTTGCGGTCAACCCCGTAATGATTGATCACCGCTGTGTGCACAGGGACCGTGGCTCTCAGTTCGTCAAGCATAGCCTGAGAGGGTGTCAGCACGACGTCGGCGGCCATCGCGGAGCGGCAAGCCAGCCATCGCCGCAGAACCTCCCCAGCTCGCGTGTTCCAAGATTTGTGGGGCAGTACTTTTGACCGGTACCAAGAGGAAAAATACAGGCTATTGCGCACCAGCAACACCTGACGGCAGGGGCAAAAGAATGTGGCAAAGTTGGCCGTAGAGAACAAGACGTCAATGCGCTCGCGGCGAAGAATTCGTGGCAATTCCACCTGATCGAACCAAGCGCGTCTGAAAAATGGCTGCTCCCCGATGTTGCTCCCCAACACGCGAATGTGAAGGGCAATTCCCCTTATTGACATGGCTTGAGGCTCTGGGACTAAAAAGAGGAATTCATGTTCGTCAACCGCAGCCAATTCGTCTGCCAGCTTGCGGATATAGTTGGACGCTCCACCAACCTTTGCCGCCACCGCATTGATCAGGACGCGCATCGAGCCAGAAGTGGTTGGGCTGTGTTATCTGCAGGGCACACAAAGGTATGAAAAACTAGTGAAATATGGAATCAGGCACCGGCTTGGATTCATAACTACGGATTAATACCTTGTGCAATATTCCTCTGATCTGATGACGTTCTCTGCCGTATCTGAGCCCCTATGGGCGCCCAGGTAGAGAAGTAATTAACCCTCTGCCGAATAGCACGGGTGTCGACGATCCTGCGCAGAAAAACCGAACCGCCAAACAGGATGTAAAGCGCGGCCATTGTGACCAAGACGGAACTTGCCTCGGGAAGCATAACAGCGTTCACAAGAATGGCGGAGTAAAGGAGCATCCGGAATGGTTCGAAAATAGGATAACTACCCACCAAGCGCCACAAACCGCTAAGCAAAAACCCGATTAGGAACATCCCGGTGATTTCACCGAAGATGCCGAAATTCCAATACCACTCGCCGAAAGCCGTCATCCCAGTGGAAGTGGTCGCTTCTTCGGGTCGGGGGGCCATCCCAAGGTAAGTGGTGAACCAAGTGCCTCGGCTCACGATTGGTTTTTCCGGCCAGATGATTCTGGGGATGAACGCATACCCCAATTCGCGCATGGTGTTGCCCATTTGCAGGCCGCTACGCGCCACATCGCCGACCATGAACCCCGTGACCGAAGGTGGCTCGAACATGCGCATCATAAAGTTCTCGTACTGTTCCGAGAGCAAAACCCACGGAGTCTCGCGATAAGCGAGAATGGAGTTCACTTGGGCAGACTGCACTACCTTGTCCCATGTGGTCAGACCTCGAACGGTGGGAATAGCCCGCGAAGCATTGATGGCGGGCGCCAACAGTACCAAGTAGACGTAAAATGCCGGTGCCGCAGCAAAGGGAAGCCATTTGCGAAAGTTTCTGTTCTGGGCAAGGAGAGCACCTAGCGGCAGAAGTGCCAGAACAACCTCCATCTTCGAACTGTTCTGGCTGGCAACCCCCGCAGCCAGGAGCCCGCAGGTTCCCAGAACAATAAGCGCTCCATGGGCTGCTCGGGAAATTCCAAGCTGACGTGATGTGGAAAACGCGAGGGGCAGCAAGGCCGCCAAACCACCATATTGAAAAATTATGGCGAACATGCCGAAGGGAAGGACAAACTGGGGTTGATAAATAGATATGACAGCAAGCAACAACAGAATACCGAACCTCAGGAAAGGGAACCGCGACAGGCATTTCGGCTGGGTATTCCAGGTCGGACGGGGACGCAGAGTCTCCAGACCGACATGCATTGCCAGCATACCGAGTAAAGAAATAACATATCCCGCAGCTACATCCTTTGCGGGAATCAGTGTCGTGGCGAAGGGCAACCAAGGGTTGGATTGGAACCCATAAGCCACATAAAGGGTTGCTGGCCCCATCTCCACGCCGTAAAAGAAGAAAAAGAGGGACAAAGGCGTTAGCCACAGCGGACCGCGCCGTGTTTCTGTCACACCAAGCCAGAGATACGTGACGGTGACGATGCAGCCGTTGAAGATCAGGGATGTAATTGGCGGGAGAACTGCCCATGACAGCGCGCATAGAGAAACCGCAAAAAAATGAACCTTGAGAGAGTTGGAAGTTTTCCTCAGCGGTAGACGCGGTCTGGTCTGCCAGAGTTGGGGGGCTGGAGCGTGAGAATGCGGCAGTGTCTTCGGGGCGGCGCTCATGAGGTGGCCGGTCCGAAGCTGGACTGAAGTCGATCTTGATAGTCAGTCCGAGGACCCAACTGGTGCAGCCGCCTTACCGCTCCTGCCAGTAGATGCGTGGCGGCCATGACATCCCGGGTGGCCGCGATTTTGGATGAGGCAGCCACCATCGCTCGATAGAGTTTAGAATCCCTCCACAGCCTCTCAATGGCTGCCGCCAATGCTTTTATATCGCCGCAGGAATACACAATGGCATTCGATTCCGGCTGGGCAGATTCGTTTATGCCGGCGCAGCCCACGCGGTCACTGATGACAATGGGCAGTCCGAATACGCAGGCCTCCGATACAGCCAGAGGGTACGCATCAAGGCTTGATGGCATTACTAGTACATCGGATGCCGCATAGAACGGACCAATCTCCGATTGGTTAACGAAACCAGTCAGTACTACATTCAGCAACTTCTCGCGCTGGCAAAAGACACTGATATTATTCCGCTCGGGACCATCCCCAACCAACAGGCACCATATGGGCAGGCCTTCGGCTACCAATCTATGGACAGCCATGACGAGATCCAGCGGCCGTTTGTGCGGTTGGTACTTGCCACAGAACATCACCACGAATGCGTTCGCCGGAATGCCGAACCTACTCCGAAGTTCGGAACGCGCTACGCCGCAATGTGGAACGGATTCGAGCAAGCGCTGCGCTTCTACAGGTAAGACTCCGCGGAAAAGGCGCTGGGAAGGTACACCGTAATTCGCATGATACCTGCGATTGTTTTCTCCGACGAAAAATGCACCATCAACGTATGCCTTATAGAACTTGCCTACAATCAAATGCTTAACAAATCGCTTCCATAGAGGTCGTACGATCTGGGAATTGGAGTCGGAATAGAGCATCAGCGGCCGATGGTTTTGACGCGCCCAGCGACCGACCCGCCAGTTGGTCCGGTGAGCATAACCCAAGATTTTCACGACGTCGGGCTGAAAGCGGTCCAATGCTAGGCCCACCGAAGGGTTATCCACCCTCCAAAACCCTAATCTTTCTGGTCGTCGTGCAATGGTGAGAAATTCGTGATCATATCCCTCCAACAGCGGAATATCCCATCTGATCTCGGTCTTGAACTGAGGATCGAAATAGCACTTCGCACCCCAGTCGCAACAGAAGAATACTTTCAAAACCAGATCGGGGACCTGGGCTAACTCGCGGTACCAGGGAGTGAAGTATTGAATTGGATGACTGACAACAATGGCAAGGCGAAGGGACATCGGTTAGTTCCAGATCACTGTATGTAGTTTCAATGACAATGCAGAGGAGATATGCTGCGACACGAAATCAAGCGAGATTTTTGACAGCCGAACCTGTGCAAGTTATAGTGAGCCATTCTCCAACGATGCTCAAGCGTGCCCTACGTGCCTTTATCGCATTTTTCTTCGGACACGGCATTGCAATCGTTGGCTCCCTCCTACTAGTTCCACTCTACCTCCACGTCTGGAGTGCAGCCCTTTACGGAGAATGGTTGGCTTTGTACTCCCTGGTGGCTTATCTTTCCAGCCTCGATTTGGGAGTACAGACCTATGCCGTAAACAGACTGACGCAGGTTTATGCCCGTGGCAACCTTGAGGAATACCGCCAGGTGCAAGACACTGCTTTTGCGTTTTATACCTGCTTGGCTTTGCTGGGGGGCGTGGGAATAGTCGCATTCGCGTGGTGGGCGCCCATCCGCTCCTGGTTCCATGTTTCGCTCACCAGCGAGCGCGCCGCTTTTGTGATCGTGGTCATGCTGGGAGAACAGTTCTTGTGGACCATGCCCGCATCGATGCTCTGGTCGGTATACACCACGATCGGAGACCTGGCGAGGACCCAGTGGGTGACCAACGTGAACAGAGTCTTGTCTCTGGGTCTGAGCATCGCAGCGCTGCTTCTCTGGCCCAATTTGGTGGTGGTAGCTGGGGCTCAGGTTGTGGGGTTCCTGCTGGTTTTTGGCTGGGTTTGGTGGGACGTTCGCAAGCGATATCCGGACCTGACACCCGGGTTCACCTATGCCAGAGCCCGCATGCTCCGCCCGATTCTGAACCAAAGCATTTTTTTCGCACTCATTGATCTGGCAGTGGGCGCCACCTTGCAGGGCTCTAACTTCATCGTGGCCAGCCTCGCAGGCACCGAGGCATTGGCGCTGTTCGTGACAACGCGCACGTTGGCAAATTCCATTCGCCAATTAGTCGCACTGTTCGTTCAATCTTGCTCGACCAATCTCACCCAACTGGAAGCCCTGGAAGATAGACGTCGGTTGCGCCTGGCCTTCCGCTTGGTGGTGTTTGCCACAGTGGCTGGTTGCCTGGCGGTTTCGGCTTCGCTGTGGTTCGAAGGCGGTTCGGTGTTTTCCGTCTGGACGCGAGGCCAGCTGGTTCCGGACGTCTGGCTGCTGCGCACGTTCCTGCTGTGGCTGGTATTGCAGTCGCCGTGGATAGCATCGTCCGCCATTCAAATGTACACGAACAAGCATCGAGGCTTGGCGGTGTCCTACCTGGTTTCCAGCTTCGGTGGCCTGCTGCTGGGCCTAGCAATAATTCCGCGTTTCGGATTGAAAGGGCTTCCTATGGCCTTCATTCTGGCCGAGGCCGTTGCCTGTTATCACTTTGTAGTGCGCAATGCTTGCCGGATTATCGGCGAATCTTATCTGAAGTTCGCCGGTAAACTTTGGGGCGGCATGATTGTGGTCAGCGTAAGCGGTCTTGCCGCAACCTGGGCGGTGCACCTCATGCGACTCGGACCATTTACATCCTGGATCTGTTCCGGCGTCGCCAGCGTGGTCGCTGTGTCCATCAGTACCTGGGTATTCTGGTTCCACGATGAGGAACGAGCATTGCTTCGTCGGAAAGTGGGATCCGGTGCCAAGCTGGTTGGACGCTCATTGCCGTTGTCGTTGCGTGTTACCAACTCCGGATAGTCGTTCCAGAGGTGCAGGTACTTCGCGCTTGTGCCGTCCCCACGCAGCCAATCTCTCGAGTGCAGTCGAGGAACATATTCCAAGATACGCTCTACTCTGCCTTTGTATGTATTTCTTACTATTCTGGCGTTCCGAGACGGTCATCCGGTGCACTCTTGCTCGCGAAGTCTTGGCCGTCCAAATCAACCCCTCCTCCCCACAGCCACAAGCAGAACTCTCACGCAGAACCAGCGAATGGTTGCGACTGCCGTTTACAGCTACTCCTGCAAATTTGAGACCTGTCCCTAACTGCTCTAAAGTTCGGTCGCGCTGACTGGATAGAGAATGCGTTCCAGCCGATCGCGAAAAAGGGGAAAGGCGAAGTTGCGCTCCAACTCCTCACTTCCCCGCTTCCCCATGGAGAGGCGGAGCGCCGCATCGGTGAGCAGGCGCAGGATTGCATTGGGAAGCGCGTGGGGCTGGTCAGGGCTCTCCACCAGGACTCCGGTGGCGCCATCATTAACGACCTCGGGAACACCCCCCGCGCGGGCACCGATGCACGGCTTGCCATGACACATAGCTTCCAAGAAGACAATGCCAAATCCCTCTTTGGTGCTGGGTAGCACAAACACATCGCAGGCGGCATAGTACGAGCCTAGGAGGTCGTGCGGTACCCATCCCGGAAGAATGACCTTACTGTCCAACCCCAAACTGTGGGCCTGTTCCTGGAATGTCTTGCGCTCAGTGCCGTCACCAACGATGACATAGAAGGCCTCGGGAATTTGCCGCAACACCTCAGGCAGACATCGGATAACGGCACCAATGTTCTTGTAGCGCTCCGAAGCTGCCAGCCGCGAGACAGACAATAGCATCGGCCCTGGTGGCAAACCGAGATCAGCGCGACACAATTTGGTGTGCTGCTCTTGGGCATAGAGGGGATCGAGGGTGTTGGGGAAAATGCGGAAACGGTCACTCGCCATGCCGTCGAGACGCATCATTTTGCGTTGGGTGTAGCCGCTGACGCACAGGATGCGATCGACGCGTGAGGCGCCAAGCCTCTGCAGGAGCGTCATTTCCTTCCAAACTTCAATCCCGTGGGCCACGAGGCATTTGAATGATCCGTTCATCGCGCTGACGAGCGGCAGCAGGTTAGCGTGGCCGATGATCACAATATCGGCCGAGCGAGCGACCCGGCAAGCCGACAATGCCAATTGGACACGGCTGCCGGAAAAGCCGCGAAACAGCACCCTGCCGGAAGTAACATAGAGAGAAGCAGGAGCAGCCTTTGCTTCGTCCAATAGGGAGAGAACTTGTACCCGTAAGTTTCGGGCCGCTGCTATTTCGTCCAGCGCTTTGAGGAGGGCCCGATTGAAGGTTTCAATCCCACCAAAACTGTGGAAAGCACCTGTTATGAGAACGACTATCTCGAATTTGCAGCCGCACAGCATTCGCGAAACAAGAGCGCCGGCTCTTCCGTTGACCGTTACGGTTCGCGGGGTTGGCTCCAGAGGGTCAGGCTTTGGTGGCTACAGCTAGCAGGTTCTGGGTAAGAATCAAGCCGGCACCCCAGTCACCGGTCTCCGCCATGTGAACTAGGCGAAAGAAGTTGCGGAATCCTGACCACAACATGCGCCGGACAAGGCTCTTGGCGCCGTGTACGGTTGGGACATCCTCGCGGCACCGAAGAGAAGCAAATCCGCAAGCCTGGGTAAGCTGGCGGAGGCCTTCACGGGTGAACGCCATTTCGTGAGTAAAATCGCTCCAAAATATTCTCGAACCGAAGATGCCCTCGGCATTGGGAACATGTAAGATCAGCCGGCCGCCTGGACTCAGCACGCGATACGCATGGTCCATGAGTTCTAGCACTTCCTCCTTCGAGAAATGCTCGAGGACATCAAAGGCCACCACCACGTTGTAATCCTCGCTAGCGGTATCACGCAAAAAACTGAGCAGGTCGTTCGCAACGACCGAGGTGACGCCCAAGCCGCGCGCAAACTCAATCTGGTCGGGCGAGGCTTCTACACCTTGCGTGTTGAGGTAGCCAGTCTGTTTCAAGAAAAGCAACAGTGAGCCCGATCCGCATCCCAGATCAAGTATCTTGCAGTTGCGGTCCTCTGGAAACAGCTGCGCTACAAGACGCCGCAAGTATGGCTTGCTCAACTTCAGACCCGATCGGACCTGCTTAACATCACTACACTGCCTGAGCCGGGCATAGCGACTGTAAAACCTCCGACGATACCCAGCCCTCTCCGACAACATTTGAGGGGTGCTCATGGCAATGTCGCGCCACCACACGGCGCCTCACCGACGGCAGTTGTGCAGTTTGCCGGCGGATCGCGCAAATAAGGGTGCGTTTGAGAGTAACCAACTGCCGGAAGTACCAATTCTGCCCTCTTCACACAGCTCCGCCATGTCACTTACATGGCATATGTGACCTAAAACCAGTTACTGTGCACACAATCGACCGTCTCTTTGCGCTCAGTAGAACGCAGAGACAATCTTAGTATCCTTCGTGGCTTGTAGCACATGCAGACCATGATAACAATCCGATAAACATCGATTTTTGTGCAAATCTCGTGACAACTAAAGATCCTGGCGATTAAGGTGACGGGCATGTTTAAAGATCGCTTCGACCAACCCAGTCGGGGTCAAAACTCGGCCCACGACATTCGGTCGTCCTACACATAAATTTCCGTGCTCGGCAAGTTACTAACTAGTAAAAATTTCCTGAGAATTCCTAGAGCGGGGGATGGTAAAATCCGTCTGAATTTTCGACCTATAAATAGCATTTTCTGGGTTTGTGCCGAAGCCCGGAGGCATTCATGGATTCGGAGTTAGTCTTAGCGAGTAGGTATATCCGACCTAACCGGACTGTTGGCGAGATTATTGACTCGCATGGTGCGCAAGCATATTCCTCAATCTATAGTCAGGCACCAGCTGAGCAGCACCCTCTGTTGGGATATTGGCGCATTCTAAGGAAGCGCAAGTGGGTAATTCTTGCTGCATTTTTGACTGTGTTTTTACTTTCCCTCATTGCGACTCTCAGAACGACACGGCTGTACGAGGCGGTTTCACGGATCGCCATTTATCCGGAAAACTCTAATATTTTGGGCTTGAAAGATTTGGAGAATGCCGCTGCAGGCGAGGACTTGGATTACAACGTTGCCATGGAAACCCAAGTCTCGATTCTGCGGAGTGACGAGCTAGCCATGAAGGTGATTGATGTCCTGCACCTAGATAGTAACCCCGTTTTCCTGGGCCCCAGATGGGTGCCGAAGCATCGCCTAGGTGAAATCCGCCCTTCCGATCTGGCACCTGATCCCAGGCATATAGCCATGATGCTGACTATATTTCGACGTGGACTGACTGTGCAGGTTGTACCTCGCACAAGGGTAATCGAGATTAGCTACTTGCAACGTGATCCTAGGCTAGCAACAGACATCAGCAACTCGCTGGTGAAGACATTCATAGAAGAAAACTTCCGCACCAAGTACGAATCCACAAACCAAACTGCGGATTGGCTCTCGAAGGAACTCTCCGACTTGCAGCTGAAGGTTCAGACCTCGGAAGAGAAACTGGTTCGCTACCAGAAAGAGAAAGGGATTGTTGGAATCGACGAAAAGCAGAATATCGTCACTGCTAAACTAGACGAACTCAATAGAGAGCTAACCCAAGCACAAACCGACAGAATCCAGAAAGAATCCAACTTTAAACTGGCTCAGTCCGGCGATCCCAGCGTGTTTGCCAAGTTGTCGCCACAGAATTTAATAGAGAAACTGCAGGCAGAGCAAGCCGAGCTGCAAAATCAATATGCTCGGGAGACGACCCAGTTCGGCTCTGCCTATCCTCAGGTAATTGAATTAAAGAACCAGCTGAAGCAAATGCAGGCCTCGATTGCCTCTGAGAACAAGCGGTTGCTGGCCGAAGTGCGGGACGAATACCTGGCAGCGGCGCAGAGGGAGAAACTATTAAGCACCGCGTTTGAGGAGCAGAAACAGGAGGCCAATCAGCTAAACGAGAGTGCCATCGAATATGCATCACTGAAGCGCGACGCGGACTCAAATCGTCAGCTTTATGAAAGCCTGTTGCAGCGACTCAAAGAAGCCTCCGTTACTGCCGGCTTGCGATCGAGCAATATCCGCGTGGTGGACGTGGCTCAGATTCCCATCATTCCAGCCAAGCCCAAAGTGCCGCGCAATCTCGCTCTCGGTGTCCTGTTGGGCATTGCCACTGGAATTGGTCTGGCCTTCTTGCAAGAGAGCCTAGACACGACTGTGATCAACATGGAACAAGTCAGCGCCATCACAGCTTTGCCGGCGTTGGGAACGATTCCGCTACAACTCGCCGATAACGGTCGTCGACGGCTAGGGTCAAGCACAACAAGCAACGTGGCGGAACCTGCCGGTCCGATCACCTATTTTCGGCCAAAGTCGGAAGTAGCAGAATCCTATCGGGCACTACGTACCTCGATCCTGCTGTCTTCGTTCGGCGCACCCCCCAAGGTGATCCTCATCACCAGCGCTTTGCCACAAGAAGGCAAGACCACAGTCAGCTCTAACTCGGCCATGGTTCTGGCACAAAAGGGTGGGCGCGTACTCCTGGTGGATGCGGATATGCGAAGGCCGGGGATAAGCAAGGCACTGGGAATCAAATCGTCGAACGGACTGAGCAGGCTTTTGAGCGGCGTGGATAAAGTAGAGAATTGCGTGGTGCCTTACCCGCAACTTCCCAATCTTCTGGTCTTGCCAGCGGGTCCGACGCCACCGAATCCGGTGGAGTTGCTGGGTTCAAGCACCATGAAGAATTACATCGCGCGCTGGCGAAACGAGTTCGATCATATCATCATTGACACCCCACCATGCTTGTCCGTAACCGACTCGGTCGTACTATCGGTCGAGGCCGACAGGGTAATTCTAGTCGCCCGGTCGGGACAAACCCCCAAGGCCGCTCTGCGGCGAGCATCAGAACTGTTGCAGCAGGTCAATGCCCGAGTTATGGGCATAGTACTGAACGCATTCAATCTTCGTTCGGCAGACGGCTACTATTACTATTACGGAAGCAAATACTCCAGCGGCTACTACCAGCCGTCGGAAGACAAAAACCGCGAAGCACAAGCGTCTTGAGATTTGCTCATCGATCGTTCCATGCAAGTGGATCTAAACTCGGCGCTGCGAAAATTAATCTTCGCTCTAATCTGTGCGCTCGCGGTCGGGTCGTATCTCGCTGCCATAAGCCGGCACTTTCTCGCCCTCACGCTGGCGGCACAGTCTGATCAGCGCAGTCTCGAGCGAGCAGCCAAGGTCGAAACTGAGAGCGCGGAATGGCGGTGGGAATTGGGCCGGTATTTACTTTTCGTTGCCCAAGATCAGAAAGCGGCAGTGACTAGGCTGGAACAGGCGGTCGCCTTGAACTCGCATGTGGCACCGTACTGGCTGGACTTAGCAGCTGGTTATGAAGTTTCTGGCGATACTCGACGCCAGCGCCAAGCACTCGAATCGGCCGTGCAAGCCGACCCGACCGCTCCCAATGTAGCTTGGCAAGCGGCGAACTTCTACGTGGTCGACAACGACGTGGTTCGCGCCCTGCCACTTCTTCGCGTCGTCATGAAATATGATCCCGAACAGCTGAACTCCGCACTCAAGTTATGCTGGCGGATTACTCGGAATGTCACCGTGATGCTGAGAGAAGCCGTTCCCGCCGAACCGTCGCCTTATTTCACTTTCCTAGCGTTGCTCACTGCGCAAGGTGAAAATGAGGCGGCCGAAGTGGTATGGAATCGGTTGGTGAATCTGGGTCAATCGTTTCCTGTATCCGACGCATTTCCGTATTTTGATTACCTGGTTCAGAAGCATGAAACTGGCGCAGCCGTGCAGGTTTGGGAAGAACTCATGGGACGGAGCGGCCCGCTTCAGTCCTACAACCAAGCTGGCAATCTCGTGGTCGACGGTGGGCTAGAGAAGGATTTCTTAAACGGAGGGTTTGACTGGCGTTATTCGGTTACAAATGCTGTGCAACTCTCTGTCGATAACAGCGAGTTCCATGGTGGTAGTCAGGCATTACGGATGGCTTTCCAAGGCGCTGCTGTGTCTGACGTCGGATTTTTCGAGTACGTCCCAGTATTACCGAATACTGATTATCGCTTTAGCGTGTACACCAAAGCAGAAGATATCGAGAGCGCCAGTGGGCCGCGCCTCGAAGTGCTCGACGCATACTCTGGTCAGCCGTATGTACTCACCGACGATTCGCTGGGGACGACCGCCTGGCGGCAGCAATCTGCCGACTTTCGCACGCGTTCCGATACTTCGCTCTTGGTCGTCAAGGTTTCACGCGTCCCGAGCGATCCTCTAATCAAAGGTAAATTTTGGATTGATGATGTGAGCCTTGTGCAGCTTTAATGGGGTAAAACGCTGCCTCTATGAATGCCGCTACTTCTGTCCGGTTGCAATTGCGATCATCCGTTAGACCGGGAGCGGTATCAGAGCTCCCACCTTCTGTGCCGCTCATCGGAATCTGCATGCTGCTCTTCTTCTCCGTGCTCTCGTTTGGCGCAGTCGAGGGGTGGTCGATTTCAATCCTGGAGTTTGGGCTCGGGTTAGTCTTCTTGGTATGGGCGGCGCGGCAAACCATCGCAGGCCACTTGAAAGTTGAATCCAACCCACTCTATGCCCCCTCGGTCTTATTCGCTGGTGTGGTAGCAATTCAATTGGGGTTTGGTCTCACGGCGTATCGCTATGCCACATGGGTATCTGCCATCGAGTACCTGGGTTACGCCATCCTCTTGTTCGTCACGATCGAGACTTTGAGCGATCAACGCGGTGCCAAAATCCTGATGTGGGCTTTGACCTTGTTCGGCTTTGCACTAGCGGTGTTTGCCGTTATCCAGGACTTGACATCCAACGGCAAGATTTATTGGCTGCGGACGCTGCACCACGGAGGCGCACCATTTGGTCCCTATGTAAATCATGACCACTATGCCGGACTCATGGAGATGCTGGCACCCATCGTGATCGTACTTAGCTTGAGCTCATTTGTCACTGGTGGAAAGCGAGCCATGGTCGCGTTGGCGGGAGTGTTGATGGCTGGGAGCATCGTGCTATGCCAATCTCGAGCTGGGACAGCGGCATTTCTGGGCGAGATGATCCTTCTACCGTCCTTGCTATGGGGGCGACGAAGAAATGGCCGTATCGCCGCAACCCTGGGAGGAATCGGCTTGATGGTCCTGGCTTTCATTGCCTGGGTGGGAACGCCGGCCTTGTGGCACCACTTCACCGAACTACAAGACTGGATGCGGCTGGCCCTTCTCAAGGATGGACTGCGAATGTTCTGGCACAAGCCAGTCCTGGGTTGGGGCTTGGGCACATTTACTACAGTCTATCCGCAGTTCCGCAGCTTCTACACCAATCTGTTTGTAAATGCCGCCCATAATGATTACTTGCAGGCGCTGGTGGAGACGGGGCTCGTCGGTTTTGTGGCGGTAGTGTGGTTCATTGTTGCGATGTACCGTGCTGGCCTTCGCAATGTTGATGGCTGGAACCGCAATTGGTCCCACCTACTCGGAATATCAGCACTCATCGGCTGCACTGGACTACTAATTCACAGTGCATTTGATTTTAATCTGCAGATTCCGGGCAACGCGTGCTTTTTTTACTTCCTTTGTGCAGTGACAACCCGCACGGCGGCTCTACCAGTAGCAGGGGCTCCCAGCAGCCAAGAGCGAGAGGGGTTTCGAATAATTTCGCAGCCTGGAGTTCGCGAGAAGTGGGCTAGAGATGAGCCGCCGCAATCGAGTAGTACGCCTTTCACGAAACTTCACTTCAGGAAGGGAGAGGGTAAATGCCGTCAAAGATGATCTTATTGTACCTAGCCATCTTTCTCGGAGGACACAGTGCAGTTTCGCAGGATACACCTGCACCTGCTAAGAACACAGGGCCCGAAACGATTGCGCCGAGCCTGCCCCAGACAATCACGCGAACCGCAACCGAGGTCCCCGAAACCTTGATTGGCTCCGGAGATCTTCTTAAGGTCAGCGTATTTGGCGTGAACACCTTCGATGAGGAAGTGCGCGTTTCGGCGAGAGGCGATATTTCCCTTCCCCTGGTAGGCGACGTGCACGTCGCTGGGCTGAGTACTGACGAGGCACAATCGCTGATAGGAAAGAAGTTAATCGACGGGAACTTCATGGTGCATCCCCAAGTGTCGGTTTTCGAAAGAGAATATGCAACCCAGGGTGTCTCCGTCCTGGGCGAAGTACAAAAACCAGGCGTTTATCCTCTGCTCGGGACGCACCACTTATTCGATGTGCTCTCATTGGCAGGAGGGATGACACCAAAGGCTGGTTCAGAGGTGACCATCACTCATCGTGACCACCCCGATCAGCCCCAAATCGTGACTCTAACGCGTGATGTAGCCAAGTCCACCGCTGCCAATGTAGAAATTCTGCCGGGTGATACGGTTGCCGTTTCCCTCGCCGGCATTGTTTATATTGTCGGCGACGTGAAGAATCCTGCCGGAGTGGTAATGCCAAATGGTAGTGAGATGACGGTCGTCAAGGCGATTGCCATGGCGGGAGGTGCGAACCCTTCGGCTGCCCTCAATGGCGGCAAGATCATTCGTCGCACTTCGCAAGGACCCCAAGAGATTCCTATTCAGCTGAAGCAGATTTTAGCTGCGAAAGCGGCGGATCCCAAGCTACAACCAGAAGACATTGTGTTCGTTCCCACCAGTGCGGCGAAAAGCGCGGCCAAACGCGGGCTAGAAGCCATTGTCCAAACAGCGGTTGGTGTAGCGATTTATCACCCTGCATACTAAACACACCACCGAATTACCGACGCGACGACGCGTGACGGTTATTCGTCGGACTTGACGTGCAAGGAATCACCCCTAAAGTCGGAGACTTCCTTGACGGAAATAGGGCGGAGAGAGGCAAGAATCTAGTGAGACCTTGCGCTTGATTGCGGTCATCGCGTCTGTAGTGTTTGTTCGAGAGAACGGCTGTTAGTAACCAAGAGAGATACTTTCCTTCGTTTTTCTCTGCTGTAGTATGGTGAAGTCCATTAATCGGACGAGCGAGCACACACATTGCGACCCCAATTGCAAAGCGTGTTGGTTATCTGCATTATCTCACTCTTGCCCACGGTAGTATTTGCTTCTGGTGCTGCGATGCTCACCACAGCCGGTCATGCCACGGTGAACGGGAATGATAGCCCGAGTTCCTCGGCTGTATTCAACGGAGATGTTATCGCCACCGCAGTGGATGCAGCTGCGACCATCGACTCTGCAGGCTCCATGGTTCTTGTCATGCCCAATTCCTCGGTTCAGTTTAAGGGAAATGCTGTCGACATGGGCAACGGCGACGTTGTAGTTACAACGTCGAAAGCAATGGCGGTGAAGGTTGGTAAATTCACCATTACTCCGGCTGCCGGGCAGTCGGCAAAGTTCGAAGTCTCTCATGCGGCCGGTATGGTCGTAATCTCCGCGCGCCAAGGTTCCCTCAATATTAGCGACGGTAGGAACACACAAGTACTACAGGAAGGCCAGCAAACAACGCGATCGGACTCGGGAGAACTCGCAGCCAAAGCCGAAACGCCGGCTTCTGGCACAAGCGCTGTCCATATGTCCAGAACGACAGCGATGTTGCTTGCCGGTGGTGTCCTTGCGGGCGGGGCTGTGGCTGCAATTTTGATCGCCACTCCAGGCAGCACCATTCATTCCGTCAGCCCTGCAAATCCCTAAAAGAAGCCACTGGCTTTCTTACAAATTGCTTCCAACGACCTAAGCCGAACCAGCCCTCCGGCGGTCACATCCGATCCACCCTCATCCTTCAGGAAAAGCCGTCCCAGAGAAATCAAGTCCTCGTATTGTGCTTGTTTATCGGGACAATCCCCCTCTGTACAGGTGTACAGGAGACCGCCCCGAGAAACTCAGCGACGACCAAGAATTGTCCGGGGTTGGAGAGTAAATGAATAGTCGATACGATTGCCTTGGATAGAAGTATGCAGTTCTATGCTATTTCTTCAGGCGTGTCGGCTATACTGCAACAGTAGACACGCAAGTCACGTCGCTGTGTCACGTCACGTTCTGCGCAGGAAATGCGGCGGAGGTCGGCACCGACCGTGCTCTTGAGGGCTACTGAAGTACTGATTTTGCGGGTCTGAACATGAAAAAAGCTGTCGCTTTCTGTGCTGTATTCGTTGCTATGGCGCTCCACGCCGTGGTGGCCGAGTGCCAGCAACTCACCATTGAACCAGAAACCGGCAAACAGGTTGTGCTAGAGAAGACGGACATCGAGTCCCTCCCGCACATCAAGGTTACAACTCATGCTTCGGACACACCTGCCACCTTTGAGGGCGTGACGCTCAAGGATTTATTGGAAAAGGCGGGGATTGAGTTCGGGCAATCGTTAAAAGGCAAACGATTGGCTTCGTGTCTATTGGTGGAAGCTGCCGATGGGTACCGGGTTGTGATTGCCCTGCCGGAGATGGACCCGGCTTTCACTGATAAGCAGATCCTGCTGGCCTTTTTGCGAGACGGAAAGCCACTGGATGCGAAAGAGGGACCCTATCGCGTCGTCATACCCGATGAGAAGAGAATGGCCCGCTGGGTGCGACAGGTCACGAACTTGAAGATTGTGGATGTGAAGTGATGCGATTAATCCTTCTGGATCATAACTTCGGTGGACTTTATGACCGCTGTGACCGCATCGCCCTTCTTGAGCTTAAGCTCGTCGGCGCTGCGTCGCGTGATGGCGCTTTCAATGACGTTGTCGCCCACACGGACGACCACGTGGGCCATGACATCGCCCAACTGAACCTCTTCGACTTTTCCACGTAGTCTGTTTCTGGCTGAGATTGGCATTTCGTCATTATAGACGCTCGAGAGGAATCGATGAACCTTCGCAAATTGAATCGGATTGCACTTCTGGCTGTCATCATCCTCGCTCAATTGTGCGCTGCCCAAGATTTCAGGGTGGCTGCCGCAGCCGACCTCCAGTTCGCCATGCAAGACATCGCGGCCCAATTTCAAAAGGAAACGGGAAAGAGCGTCGAGGTCATCTACGGTTCGTCGGGCAACTTCTTCCAACAGCTTCAGAATGGGGCACCGTTCGACATCTTTTTTTCAGCCAATCTCGACTATGCAAAGAGGTTGGAGGCGGCGGGACTGACGGAACCAGGAAGCTACTACCGGTACGCTAAGGGCAAGATCGTGATTTGGGTGCCGAACGACTCAAAAATCGACCTAAAACCGGGTCTCGAAGTTTTGCTTGATCCTTCGATCAAGAAGATCGCGGTGGCAAATCCACAACATGCTCCGTATGGACAAGCTGCGGTTGCCGCGATGCAGAAAGCCGGCGTTTATGACAAAGTGAAGAGCAAACTGGTACTCGGTGAGAACATTTCACAAACCGCGTCGTTCGTTATGTCGGGATCGGCTGACCTAGGTATCCTAGCTTTGTCACTCGCTCTGTCTCCAAACATGAAGGACAAAGGGCGTTACGCTGAGATTGCCGCCGATCAATACCCGCCCATTGAACAGGCCTGCGTCATTCTTAGCTCATCCAAAAACAAGGAGGCTGCCCGCCAATTTTTGCAGTTCATCAAGACTCCTGCCATAGGCAAATTGCTGGAAAGGTATGGCTTCGACGTGTCGAACGGCTCTGACACAAAGTAGCCCACCACCACAGTTCGACGCCAAACTCATTCCTTACGGGAAACCAACCACCCTCCATTTCGGGGCAAGAGGAGGCCACGCCTCAGTGCATTAGTTTCCTTCGATGCCTCTCATGGCAACGGCTTTGGGGCGCACGGCGGGTCAAGACCTCGAAGAGTCACCGCGGCGTTGGCAGCGTCCGAGCTGGTTCGAGTGCAGGCACGCTAGACTGCGGGCCTCGTATAACCAGCGAAAATCCTGTACAAGAATCGTCGAATCATATATTTAGGTAATAAGTCCCGTGGAGGACCCATGCCAGCGACCGAGCATCACAATGCTCTTTTAACGGATCTCTACGAGCTCACGATGGCAGCCGCTTATTTTGAGAACAAGCTGGCTGCCAACGCCACCTTTGAACTCTTCGTCCGCTCTCTGCCGCCGGAACGCGGATTTCTTTTGGCCGCCGGCCTTGAACAGGCTCTCGATTACTTGGAAAACCTTCGATTCCAAAAGGATGACATCGCATATCTTCGCGAGCAGACGGTTTTCCATCACATCAGTGCGGAATTCTTCGAGTACCTCAAGAATTTCCGATTCACCGGCGAAGTCTGGGCGATGCCGGAGGGAACACCGGTATTCGGAGAAGAGCCATTCTTGAGAGTCACCGCTCCGATCATCGAAGCCCAGATTGTCGAGACGTTTTTGCTGTCGATCCTGACATTTCAGACCATGATCGCCTCGAAGGCAGCGCGGGTGGTGAGGGCGGCTCGCGGACGGCACGTCATTGAGTTTGGATCACGTCGGGCGCATGGTCCGGACGCAGCCGTGCTCGCGGCGCGGGCTGCCTACATCGGTGGCTGCGCCGGAACCTCGAACGTCGAAGCTGGACGGCGCCACGGCATACCAATCTTCGGCACCCTAGCCCACTCCTTCATCATGGCCTATGTGGACGAAACAGAGGCCTTCCGGAAGTTTCATCAGCTTTTCCCCGAGCATAGCATCCTTCTCGTCGATACCTATGACACCCTGGCCGCCGTTGACAAGATTATCAAGAACGATCTGCGCCCTTCGGCGATTCGTTTAGACAGCGGAGACCTGGTAGAACTTTCCATCCAAGCGCGTAAGCGGCTCGACCAGGCAGGACTCAAAGAAACAAAGATCTTTGCCAGTGGAGACCTCGACGAGTATGCGATTCGAGGCCTGCTCGATCGGGGAGCACAAATTGACGGGTTCGGGGTTGGCACGGCGCTGGCTACGTCCAAGGACGCACCGGCGCTGGGGGGTGTCTACAAGCTGGTAGACCTTGAATCGGACGGTAATATTTCCTACCGCGCCAAGTTCAGCGAAGAAAAACTGTCCTACCCAGGTCGCAAACAGGTATTCCGCTCCCACGATTCTGCTCGAATATTCTGTGGAGATACGGTCGCCTGCGAGACCGAAGTATTCCCGGGCGACGAACCGTTGTTGTCCTGTGTCATGCAGAAGGGAAAACGCGTATGCCCTGCTCCCGACCTGTCTGCCATTCAGCGATACGCCCGTCAACAATTGGAACGGCTTCCCGAGAGATGTTTTGAAGGACGGGAACGCTATAACGTCCAGTTCAGTCAGCGGCTCGAGGATCTGTTGATCATAGTGCGACGACGAATCAAGCACCAAAGTGAGGGCAAGCCGGGATCAGAGGGGGTAGCCTAAGGTCCTTGGCAAATTCCCGCCGGAGAAGCTGTATTACGGAGGCCCTGGTCGAACTTGCGTACAAGGCGTCCTGTTGGGGAGTCTGGTGGTGTGCCTACCGGTTGCCAATTCACTGCCTGCCCGGCGACAATCACAAGAGTTGCACAATTCTTTAAGAAGCGATCTGAGCGCCATGAACAATCCATTTCAACCCGGCACAATGGCTGTCCTAACCCTAGGAAATCCGCGTGAGAAGATTTGGGGCGCCCTGCTCGCCATCACCCCGGAAGGCTTAACCTTGTGTGGGGTCGAGTTGGCTTCTTTCGAGGACCTGATCGCGATCGTCAAGGAAGGAGAGTGTTTCGCCCCCAACGTAATTTTCTTTCCCATGCATCGCGTGGAGCGGATGGAACTCGATCTTCCGGATGGCGGCATCCCCTCGCTCTCCCAGCGCTTTGTCAGCAAGACAGGCGTCGAGCCGACCGAATTGTTTCTTCGTAACCACGCAGTTGGCCTGTCCCCGGTCGAGGGAAAGCAGTGAAGCTGTCGCAAGTCCTGAGTTTTCCCAATCAGCTGACACTGCTCAGGCTGGTGTTTCTGCCTTTCATCGTCATTAAGCTGGTGGAGGGTCGCTACCAATCCGCTCTGATCTTGTTTACCTTAGCCGGGTTTAGCGATCTGCTGGATGGTCTTTTGGCACGTTCCCTGCGACAGCAAACCATGCTCGGCCAGTACCTCGATCCGATTGCCGACAAATTGTTGCTCAGCACTTCGTTCCTGGTGCTCTCCATACTGCACAAGATTCCGTGGAAGTTCACGGTGGTGGTGTTCAGCAGAGATATCTCGATTTTGGCTGCCAGTGCGGTGCTTTACGCAATTGCCGGTCTGCGTGACTTTAGCCCCAGTATTTTCGGGAAGGCCAACACATTTGCCCAGCTGGCCGCCATATTTTTTGTCCTGATGTCGGGATTCATCAACCGCAGATGGATTGGAATTATGCGCTTGGCCTGTCTGCGCGCGGTGTTTGCTTTCACCATCATCTCAGGCCTGCATTACGTCTTCGTGGTGGGACATAGGTTGCAGGCGGTTCACCCTGCAACGTCGCCCCCAACCTTGCCGGGCGCATGAACTGACAGTTCAAATCACAAGCCATCAGAACCATAAGGCAAAGAGTGCTCACGGGAGGGCGGCGTAAAAAATGTTGAATCACCGACCTCGCTGTTCGCGACGTTTCGGGAATCTTGACCGTGTTTGCTCGCCAATTCGAGCTGCTCGGCCGTGGTCGTTGATAGGTGACTTTTTGTGATGCGTACTGTGGAAGTACAATCTCAGGATGTCCGGTCCAGGTAACTCGCTTACCAGACCGTATTGTCCATGGAACTCTTTCAATTGCCAGGGTACTCGCTCAGTTCCGGGCGCTCGCTGGAGGAGCTACGGAGTGGCGAATATAAAGTTCGGTCTTCAGCCTGGCGATACTGGCCTCACCAGTCGGATCGCCGTCCCTGGGACGAACTAGTATTCCCAAGAGCATTTCTGTGGCCTGGCAACCGATTCGGTACGCCGGCTGGGCAATCACGGTCAGTTCCGGCTTCAAGAGTTCTCCGAAACTAAATCCCTCGGTCAGAACCAGATCATCGAAGCCCAACAAGCTCACGTCATCTGGACAGCATACATTCAGTTCCTGTATGGCTTTGAACAGACCGAGGGTCATTTTCGAATTCACGGAGAATATCGCGGTCGGCCGGTCCCTCATTTGCAACAACTCAAGACCAGCTTGGTAACCGCCTTCCGCCTTAAAGCTGCCTTGCTTCACAAACTCCGCTCGTACCGGCAGGCCGGCCTCCTCCATGGCTTCGCGGAAGCCATCCGATCGTTCAATACCTGTTGAGAGGTCGACGCGGCCGGCGATAAGGGCGATTCGGGTATGGCCGAGTGAGATGAGGTATTTGGCAGCATGGTAGGCTGCACCGCGGTTGTCGACGACAACAGCTGGCCCCGTGTACCCAGGGGGGACGCGATCAAACAGCACGATCGGAACGTTTGGCCGGAAAGGTCGCCGCCCCATTGAATACGGGTCGGTTGAGGCGAGCAGAATCCCATCCACGCGTCGAGAAAACAGAACGCTAAGGTGGCGCTCTTCCTGCGCCAGATCGTCGTTCGAATTGCAAAGGAGCACGGAGTATCCCGCCGGGCGCGCGGTGTCTTCAATACCACGGGCCACTTCCATGAAAAAGCCACTCGCGAATTCTGGAATCACAACCCCGATGGTCGTTGTGCGCCGAACCTTAAGACTGCGGGCGACCTGATCCGGGTGGTAGTCGAGCGCCTTCATTGCGTCCTGCACCCGGTTCACGAGAACAGGGCGAACACCTTGCTTGCTGTTAACCACGGCGGATACCGTGGCCACGGACACTTGGGCCAGCCGCGCAACGTCGCGCATCGTGTACAAGGGGAGTTCCTCCCAGAGCAAAATCTTGCCGAGTCCTGTTCAGAGTCTGAATGGAATCGCTGCCCTGAATCAGAGGCTCGGCACCTCGCTCTGAAACGATCTGCGAAAGTATCACATTTGGCATTCACACGCAAAGAATTTCTTGATAAGTCAATAACTTACCGGGCCTGTGCCGTTTTCGAACTTGTTCAATCAAAGTCGGGAGAAGCGTTCGGAGCAAAAACAGAGGAGGAGGGTACGGCTGCCAAGTTGAAGAATGGTTCGCACCAGTGCGATGTTTCCTTCGTTCATTTGGGCGCGTTTAGGAGAGTACTGAGAATCAGTTGACCCGTTTTCTTTCGCCCTCCTAGAATAAAGAATTCGTGTCGAGTCCCTGTTCTCGCATGGCCCTGCGCCTCTACAACACGCTATCAGGCAAAATTGAGGAATTTCACCCGCTTGAGGACAACCAAGTTCGCATGTATTCCTGCGGCCCTACCGTCTACGACTATGGACACATCGGCAATTTCCGGACATTTGTGGCGGTCGATCTGTTACGGCGTTATTTGCGGCAAAGCGGGTTCCGGGTGCGGCACGTTATGAACATCACCGACGTCGACGACAAGATCATCCGTAATGCCGCACGGGCGGGGCTGGGAGTAAGCGAATACACGGCCAAGTATGAAAAGGCATTTCTTGAGGATTCCGTCACATTGAACATCGAGCAACCGATCCTGGTACGGGCGACCGATCACATTCCGGAGATGGCGGAGTTTATCGCGAAGCTCGAAAAGAAAGGTTACGCGTACCGCACGGAGGACGGATCCTACTACTTTCGCATTGCGAAATTCCCTGCCTACGGCAAGCTTTCCAAGAAAGACTTTGCTGGGCTCGAAGACGGTGCGCGTGTGGACGTCGACGAATACGAAAAGGACAGTGCTCGCGACTTCGCATTGTGGAAGGCGCCGAAACCCGGCGAGGCCTCGTGGCAGACCTCAATTGGCCCAGGCCGGCCGGGCTGGCACATTGAGTGCTCCGTGCTGTCGATGGAAGAGCTAGGAGAAAGCTTCGATCTGCATGCCGGAGGCGAAGACCTGATCTTCCCTCATCATGAGAACGAGATTGCGCAGTCGGAGGCGCTGACCGGGAAGCCCTTTGCCCATGTCTGGTTTCATGCGCGCTTTCTCCTGGTCGAGGGCGAGAAGATGTCCAAGAGCTTGGGGAATTTCTACACCCTGCGCGACTTGGTGCTGAAGGGCCATAAACCCTCGTCGATAAGATTCTTGTTGGCCTCGGTACCGTACCGTAATCAGCTCAATTTCACCTTCGATGGACTCAAGCAGGCGGCGGTTTCGGTCGAACGGTTGCGCAATTTTCAAGCCCGCCTGACCACCAGTCCGTTCTCAACCGATTCGGCCACGAGCTTGAGCGAACTGGCGCGCGAAGCCCAGGACCGCATGCGGGCCAGCATGGACGATGACCTCAACACGGCCCAAGCCCAGGCCGCGATCTTTGACATGGTGCGGAAGGCCAATGCCGCCATCGATGCCGGAGAATTCGGTAAGAACGATGTCGTTCCGCTCGAGACTGCCCTCAAAGACTTTGATGAATTGTTCGCGGTTCTCAAAGACGAGGACGGGCCCAAGATCGAGAAGATCCTCGACTGGGCCAAGGCCGAAGGCCGCGCCGAAGACATTACAAGCGATGCTCTTGGCATCGCCGACGCTCAACAGGTCTCAACCGCGGACATCGAGAACAAAATTTCCCGGATGGAAGCCGCACGCCGCGCGCGTGACTTCAAAACCTCCGACGCGATTCGGGCTGAGCTCGGAGCGGCTGGCATTTTGGTCGAAACCACGAAGGATGGCGCGCGGTGGCGCCGAAAATAACGGTTCGCGACTCGACCAGAATGGCAAAGCGTTGGCGCTCAATATGATACAGTCCTTAGCGTAGGGTATCGTAGACCGTAGACGAGCCGGCCGTATACTCCTTGGAGAGAGTTTTCGGTCGTTCCGATGCTCGAGTTGGCCGGAAACTGACAGGGACGCGATGAAATCGCTTGATCAATACTTGCTCGATGCCGAACAAGCGCACGGGCATCTTTGTGCCGGCCAGGTCCTCGGCGTGCGCATGGCTATGCTCGGATTAGCAACCCTCGGGATCGACGATCCTCAGGGCAAAGACGCGAAGCGCCTGGTCACCTTCGTAGAGATTGACCGTTGTGCCACCGACGCGGTAGGTGTCGTCACTGGCTGTCGCCTGGGCAAACGTGCCCTGAAGTTCCGCGACTGGGGCAAGATCGCAGCCACGTTCGTCGATGTCAAGAACGGCAAGGCCGTGCGAGTGGCTGCCAAGGAGTCGTCGAAGGCCTTGGCCGACGAGATGCATCCTGAAGCTCCAGACAAGAACAGCCGGCAGATGCTGGCTTATCGTGAAATGCGCGATGATGACCTATTCTCCACTCAATGGGTGAAGGTCGAATTGCCTCCGGAAGAGTTCCCCGGCTACAAGGGAGAAAGGGTAGTTTGTGGACTCTGCGGCGAAGGCATTAACTTCCGTCGCGAAGTGCGCCGGGATGGCAAGGTCCTCTGTCGCGCCTGTGCGGGGGAGCGATATTACGTAGAGCTCGAGGCCTGAGTCGGCGGAGCTCTGTCAAACTTTGCGCACGAAAATACTTACCTAACCAAACCTGCTAAGTTGTTGATGCCGTATCAGGCCGGCCACTAATCTAACTTAGCCTTCTGTTTTCGCGCCGGATAAACATACCCACGAGGAGAGCCAACAACAGCCATTCTGCGAGTCCAATTAAGTATCCAATACTCCCGCCATCCTCGATCACGCCCAAGATGCCGGCGAGCACACCAGCAGCTAAAATCACAAGCCACAGCTTCGATGATCTAGTCAGTTTCATGCCGCTAACAAATCCGGCATCGTCCTATCTGACCAGTCCTCAGGTGTGCCATTGATTTCGCGCTTCAGCAGGCTCTAAAAGCAGCCAGGTCAGTGAAACATATTATTGCCCAACTTTGAGACCGCATCTACCTATGCGGCTCTTGCCTGCTCATACCGGTACGCGAGCCGCAGAATGGTCGCCTCATCGAAAAGTTTCCCGAGGATCTGCAGGCCGACCGGCAAGTTCTCCTTGGTTCTGCCGCAGGGGACAGAGATTCCGGGAATGCCCACAAGATCAGCCGTGACCGTGTAGATGTCGGCAAGATACATCGCCAATGGGTCATCCACCTTCTCGCCCAGCTTGAAAGCACCGGTCGGGCTCGTGGGCGTGACAATCGCATCGACTTTCTGAAACGCCTCATCAAAGTCTCTGGCCAATAACGTCCGAACCTTCTGGGCCTTCAGGTAATAAGCCTCGTAGTAGCCGGCACTGAGAGCGTAGGTCCCGAGCATGATGCGGCGCTTCACTTCGGGTCCAAATCCCTGATCACGGCTGCGGCGATACATTTCGGAAAGACTGTGCGCCCCTCGGACTCGATAACCGTAACGCACGCCGTCGAACCGGGCCAAGTTCGAGGATGCCTCAGCGGTGGCAACGATGTAGTAGGTTGGGATGGCGTATTTGGTGTGCGGCAGCGAGACCGGAACAACTTCGCAGCC
>Ga0187783_10000278_pt1 | contig 38554 bp, 29 predicted proteins | sample 1015_SJ02_MP02_2_FD_132471 | JGI IMG/M metagenome (GOLD analysis project Ga0187783, IMG submission 132471) | Tropical peat soil microbial communities from peatlands in Department of Meta, Colombia - 1015_SJ02_MP02_20_MG | ecosystem: Environmental > Terrestrial > Soil > Wetlands > Peat | place... | reverse complement strand
CTTTCATATCTTCGATCTCATATGAGGGCGCCGATCGGTGGCCCGGCGCTTGCGGGACAGGACAGCCAGTTTCTTCTCAGCTTTGAGGGGCACTCGTTCGCTCGTCAGGAGCACAAGTTGACTATCCATCGCCTCCGGCTGTCCGCTTTTGCCGTTTTGGACGTAATGCCCGTCACTTCGCAGGTGATGCGACTTCCTTTCATCGGCAAGTTGGATGTTTAGAACGTCCTTCAGGCGGCGAACCAGCTTCGGACCGCTGACCGGAAAAAGGATCTCGACGCGATGACTCAAGTTGCGCCGCATGAGGTCTGCACTGCCCAGGTAGATTTCTTCGGCTCCTCCGTTCCGGAAATAGTAGATACGGCTGTGCTCCAAGAACCGGCCCACGATGCTGGTGACGCGAATATTGTCGCTGAATCCGCTGACCAAGGGCCGCAGGCAGCAGAGCCCCCGGACCAGCAGGTCGACCTTCACGCCCGCTTGCGAGGCCTGATAGAGCAATTTGATCATTCCCGGGTCTTCCAGGGCGTTCATCTTGAAGATCAGATGGCCACGCTCACCCTTCTCCTGAAGCGCGATTTCTCGGCGGATCAACTCTTCGAGTCGTTGTCTCAGATTCACGGGCGCCACCAGGAGCATATGCGGCTCGTTTTTCCTGGAATATCCCGTCAGTGCATTAAAAAAATAAGTGCAGTCATCTGCGATTGGTTCATTGCACGTAAAAAAGCCAAAGTCGGTGTAAACGCGTGCAGTCACCGGATTGTAGTTCCCTGTCCCCAAGTGAACATAGCGGCGAATTCCGTCGCCTTCACGGCGAACGACCAGGGCGATCTTGGAGTGGACCTTCATGCCGACCAACCCATAAACAACGTGCACGCCAGCATCTTCCAAGGTCCGCGCCCATTCAATGTTGCTTTCCTCATCGAAACGGGCCTTGAGTTCGACCAGGACAGATACCTGTTTTCCCCGCTCGATGGCATCGAGGAGAGCCGCTACGATCGGCGAGTTGCGGCCCACGCGATACAAGGTCATCTTGATGGCCAGCACGTCTGGGTCGCGCGCCGCTTCTTCGAGGAATTCCACCACCGGTTGAAACGACTCATAGGGATGATGCAGCAAAACGTCTTCGCGGCGAAGGAGAGTAAACACGTCCTCTTCAGCGTCGGCTGCCAGATTCGGCGGAACCGACGGTACAAACGGCTTGTCCTTCAAATCCGGACGATCCAATGTGTAAAGTTCGATCAGCCGTCCCAGGCCGATCGAACCATTAATCCGATATACATCCTGTTTGTCGATCGGCAGATTGCTGGCGAGGATCTCCAAAATTTTCTCGGACACCTTCGCGTCCACCTGCAAGCGTACGACGGAGGTAAACCGGCGCAGCTTCATGGCCTCTTCGACGCTTTCCAACAGGTCGTCACTCTCGAGCTCCTGAATGGCAACTTCCGCATCCCGTGTGACCCGGAAGGGGTACGCCTCGGAGATTTCCATCCCCGGAAATAGCAGATGGAGATTGGCCACGATCAACTGCTCGAGCCACACAAACGTCCTCTCGGACGCTGACGATTTGGACGTCTTCCCGGTCCGGGGCACGGGGACCAGTCGGGGCAGGGAGTCCGGTACTTTCACTCGAGCGAAGTTTTCTGTGCCTTGGCTGTCTCCCACGACCACGGCCAGATTCAAACTGCCGCTTGAGATGTGCGGGAACGGCCGGCCGGGATCGAACGCCAATGGCGTGAGGACCGGGAATACCTCCCGAAGGAAATAGGAGTCCATTTGGGACCGTTCGGCGCATGGCAGTGACGAAAGGTCAGAAATCCTTATTCCTTCGCCCTCAAGAGCGGGCAGCAGAGTGCCGCGCAGGAGATTTTGGATCTCTTCAACGAGTTGGCGAACCTCTTGACGAATGAGCTGCAATTGAACCGCGGCGGCGAGGCCGTCGATACTTGCTTCCTGAGAGCCGCTGGCCGCCTGCTTTTGCAAGCCGGCGACACGCACCATGAAGAACTCATCCAAGTTGGAGCTGACGATCGAAAGGAACTTCACTCTCTCGAGCAGAGGATTGTCCGGGTTCTGGGCCTCGTGCAGAACCCTTTTCTGGAATTCGAGCAAACTCAGTTCGCGGTTAAAGTACAACTCGGGAGACTCGAGTGTCAGACATGTTGAGCCGGAAGCCGGTATCGAGACTTGAGTCCCGATATCGGAACTTCTCTTTGGTTCGTCCGGCTCCAATTCCCGTCCCAGGGCATTCTGCATGGGATTTGATTTTACTCGGCTTCGTGAGGAAGACCGTGATTAGTTTTTACCCGGCCTCCCGGGAGACAGATTTGCGACCCGAGTTTTGACGCAATCCCCCGGGTTTCAGGATGTCTTCAGCGGGGCCGGGGAATAAGAGTCGGCCAGCGCTCCCCGAGCTCGTGATGTTCAGCAACCTTCCTATGGTGCTCTGCAGCTTGCTTGGACATTCATCCTCCCGGATTGTTGCTCAGCGGTAAGCTTTGGCCCGGTGGACAAGAGTGGGGCGGACTTGTTAATTGGGCGTAAATGAACGGTGAACGGTTGACTCGACATCGGCATCGTTATTCCCTCATTCGCAGCGTAGCGCCACCATGACATCGACGCGCATGGCCTTCCGCGCGGGAAGGTAGCTCGCAGCTGAGGAAACCAAGAGCAGAAGAATCGCCACGCCCACAAATGTCAGCGGATCGGTGGCGCTGATGCCAAACAGCAGGGTCGCCATCAGGCGCGTCAGAGCGAGCGACGCTGTCACGCCGATGGCAACGCCAATGAGCGCGATCTTCAGCGCCTGTGTCAGGACCAAGTGCAACACCTCGCGCGGCCCGGCTCCGAGCGCCATGCGAATTCCGATTTCGTGCGTGCGCCGGGTCACCGAGTAGGAAATGACGCCGTAAATTCCGACGATGGCCAGCAGTAAGCCAAGCGCTCCGAAAATCGTGAGAAGAACCGTTTGGAAGCGCGGAGCCGCATTTGCATTCGCCACGAGTTGTTCCATGGTTCGGACGTCTTCGATGGGCTGCGCCTTATCGATCGACCAGATGCGGTCTTGAATCGCGGAGACCACTGTCAACGGGTCCGCATCGGTGCGCACAGCGACCGAGACACCTGCAAACTGCTTTGCTTGATAGTACGGCGCGAAGAACTCCGGCAGGGGCGCTTCCTTGGTGGCCTGGTCGCGAATGTCTCCGACCTCGCCGACGATCTGGCCCCACTTGGGATCATGTTTGGCATCGGTGTTTGTCCACAATCGCCTGCCCACGGGGTCTGTGTGCCCAAAAAACTTCTGAGCGAATGCCTCGTTCACGATATAGACATCGGGCGCGCTGCTTGTATCCATTTCCGTGAATTCGCGCCCGCGGATGAGCGGGATGCCGAACGTCTCGAAATATCCGGGGGTGGTTCTGTTCGCTTCCGTCGAAACGGACGGGGAAGTTTGAGGGGTCGCATCGGTGTGAACCGTGGACTCGCCTTTAAGACCGGATAATGGCGCGTAAAGTGATGCCGAAGCGCTCTGCACGCCAGAAACCGTGCGGGCTCGACGAATGATTTCGCGCACGTATGCCACCGATTGTTCCGGTTTCGTGAATTTTCCTGCGGGAAGGTTTATGGTCATGGTCAACAAATGATCCGGTCGGAACCCGACGTTTACCTCGCGCAGATGCGCAAAACTGCGCAGGGCGAGCGCGGCCCCGATCACCAACAGGAAGGCAAGAGCAATCTCGCCTACGATAAGCGAGCGTTGCAGAAGGCTGTGCTGCAACTTGGCGGCGCCCTGGTCGCCGGTGCCGGCTTGTTTCATGGCTTGGTTCAGCTTCCCCGCTGAAGCGAGAACTGCCGGCGCGAGTCCAAATGAAATGCCTGCGAGCACCGACACTGCCAGCGTGAACCACAAAACCGTGAGATCGACGCCCAGATCTTGCACCCGCGGAGTCTCCGGTGGCAGGAGGACCCGCAAGCTTGCGACACCCCAAACCGCGAGAAGGAAGCCGCAGAAGCCGCCGATTAGCGCAATGGCCAAACTTTCGACGAGCAGTTGGCGAACCATGCGACCCCGGGTGGCACCCAACGTCGAACGAATGGCAAGTTCGCGGCGCCGCTCCAAGCCCCGCGACAAACACAGAGCAGCCACGTTGGCGCAGGCGATCAAGAGCACGAAACCGACGGCGATGAGAAGCATCAGCAGCGGCAAACGAGCGTCGCCCAAAAGGTCAGATGCGACGGAAACCGCGCGGAAGCCCCACGTCTTATCGGCGTCGGGATAGGTTTTCGCGAGGCGCGCGGCGATTGCGTCAAGCTGACCTTGAGCCTGCAGAACCGTGTACCCCTGCTTCAAACGCGCAAGGGCCGAAAACCGGTGGTCGCCGCGTTCGGAGCGCTCCTCGATTGTAGGAGCAAGAGGTGTCCAGAATTGGCGGTTGGACACAAAGTCGAGATGCTGCTGCGGACTCATCACGCCAACGATCCTGTACGATTTGTCGTCGAGCATAGCGGTCTTCCCAACCGCATGCCGGTCGCTGCTGAACTGCCTTTGCCAGAGTGAGAAACTCAAAATCACTTCGCGATCCTGGCCCGGCTGCATTTCAGCCGAAGTGAAGGTTCTCCCGTAAAGCGGCTTCATGCCCAGGACCGCGAAGAATTCTGCGGAGACTTCGGCACCGTCAAGCGCTTGGGGCTCACCCCCGTCGGCGAGTGTCATGTCGGAGGACTGGTAGAGCGCAATCGCCGAAAAGGCGGTGTTTTGGGCGCGAAGATCCTGGATGTCCGGCAGTGACAATCCCAGATCCGGGAAATCGAACATCGAAGTGTGTCCCCAAAGCTCGACAAGTTGCGAAGAATCGGCGAAGGGCAACGGACGAAGCAACGAAGTATTCACGACAGAGAATATCGCGCTGTTGGCGCCCATACCGAGGGCCAGTGTTAGGACGGCGACGGTGGTGAAGCCAGGAGCTTTCGCAAGGATCCGAAGACCGTAACGCAGATCCTGCCAGAACGTCCCCAATGCGCACCCCCGGGATGATTCTACTGCTAACGGCTCAATCTTGGAGTCCGCCGTCGGCTCGACAGGTCGACCGGGCGCCGTCAGCTCAGATTGCTTTCCTACCCGACAATTTTTTTTGACTTCTTCCTTTATAGACTGACCGGGCTGGGTTCCAACAAGGGGCGGTAGTGCGGGTCACGACAGTCGATCGTCTGGCGCGTCGTTTCACAAGATCGTTGACCCTCAAACGCACGACGGCCTAGTATGACCGGGCCCAATCCGGCTTTTGTAGACATTTAGGAGGGAAATCCATGGCTTCACGAGCTCATTCCCTGCGTGTCTGTATGGTCGTCGCAGCTGCCTTGGCCTTGTCGACTTCGATCACCCGAGCCCAAGGCCTGTCGAGTCGTGACCTGTCCAGCTTCCGTTCAATCGGCAGCGTGGCCCTGTCCCCGGATGGGCGGCGCATCGCCTACACCGTCACCATGCGTGATCGTCCGGGTCGTCCTTACGGACAACTTTGGATCATGGACCTAGCAAACCAAAAATCAGCGCGAGTCGGAGGAGAGAAGGAAACTGGCGGCGGTCCGATCTGGTCACCTGACGGGACGTGGCTTGCCTTCTTCGGAAGCCAAGGCGAGAACCACGGACTCCTGGTGGCCCGGCCCGATGGCACGGATATCACGTTTCTTGCGACCCTGCGCGGCACAAACAGTCCACTTCCCGGCGCGGGCAACGAAGCGGCGTGGTCGCCAGACAGCAAACAGCTCGCGTTCGTTTCTTCGACTCCAGATGAAAGGGCTGCGGAGGCGAGCGGTGATCCCATGGTCATCACGCGGTACTTGTACAAGCCGGACGCCGGAGAGGGAATGACTCGATTCAACGACAATCAGCGTCTGCACATCTTCGTTGTCACGCTGGCGAGCAAACAGGTGCGCCAACTCACTCGTGGCAACTATGACGAGCATTCGATCGACTGGTCCCCGGACGGCAAGGAGGTTCTCTTTGTTTCGAACCGCGAACCGAACCAAGACGAATTCTTCAATTACGACGTGTTTGCGCTCGAGGTGGCAGACAATGCCATCCGACGCCTGACCGCCACTGAATTCAACGAATACGATCCTCTCTGGTCCCCGGACGGCAGGTACATCGCCTATCGCGGGACAAAGCGCGGCTTGACGGACCGCGAAACGACCATGGAGGACACGCATGTCTGGGCGATGAACTCTGACGGAAGCAATCGCCGCGAAATTGGAGCGGCGATCGACAACCGCCAGGGCGATCCACAATGGGCTGCCGACGGAGGTGCCGTGTATTTCACTGTGCAGGAGCGTGGCAGCGTCCATCTTGTACGCTTACCGATCTCGGGTGGACGGCCTGAATACGTCGTGAATGAAGTGGGGGCGGTCGGGAGCTGGTCGGTGGCCAAAGACGGCAGCCTGGCATACAGCTTCACCTCGCCCCGGGATGTGTCCGAATTGTATTACAAGAAGGGAAGCACTCCGGCGCGCCGGCTCACCGACCTCAACGCCGACATACTGGCCGGAAAGCAGATTGCCGATGTCGAGTCATTTACCTTCATGAGCAACGACAATAAGTTCGAAGTCGAAGCCTTCCTCACCAAACCGCTTGGAATGACGGCCACGTCCAAACATCCGCTGATCGTCAATATTCACGGCGGTCCGCACGGTCAAAATGGTCCGGCATTCAACTTCAAAAACCAGGTCTACGCGGCGCGCGGCTGGGCGACGTTGAACGTCAATTTTCGCGGATCCACCGGTTACGGACAAAGATTCGCAGACGCCGTGTTTGCCGATCAGAACGGGGACGAGGGACAAGACGTGTTGTACGGCGTGAGTGCCGTGGTACGTCGATACCTGTGGCTCGATCGCGAGCGTATGGGAATCGAAGGCGTGAGCTACGGTGGTCAACTGACCGACTGGCTCATCACGCAGACCAGCGAATTCAAGGCCGCCGTTTCCACGGCTGGAATCTCCAACCTCGTGAGCTACAACTACATGACCTACTACAACCAATACGAGGAGATGGAATTCGGCCAGTTTCTCCACCAGGGAAACCTGATGGATGTGGCCTGGGAGCGGTCGGCCCTGAAGCACGTGGCTGCCGCGCATACCCCGATCCTGCTGCTGCACGGGGAAAACGATAACGACGTTCCCATCGCCGAGGCCGAGCAATTTTTCATCGCTCTGAAGGATGTGGGCACGGAAACGGTCTTTGTTCGGTATCCGCGGGAGGGGCACGGACTGTCGGAGACAAAGCACGTCATCGATTCGATCGACCGGTCCATTGCCTGGTACGAGAAGCACTTTCCGAAGCCAGGTGAGGAGGGGGTGAGTAACGTCCAGCCTTGAGCCACTCCCCGGGGCCAATTTCAATACGGGGCATCGCAGGCGGAATTCACTCGGTCAGGCCAAACCTGAGTCTGGGCGCTCCTCTGTCAGCGGGATCCCTCGGGGGAGAGAAAAATCAGTCCGAACGCAAGTAAACGGCACGACAAAACCGCCACGCGTGCCGCCGTCTGACCACGAGTCCGATCACGAGACCGCAGCCAAGAAGCATCGCGGAAGAAGGCTCGGGCGTGGTGATGGGCATGATCGATTCGATCACGAAGCCGCCTGAGGCCGGGTTATTACCTCCCCCTGCACATAGAATGTCGTAACAGCTGAGCAGTTCATCCGTACACGCTTGATACACGCAGTTAATGACCGCCGACGTGCCCGTGAACGTGCCGACGTCACCAGGGGTGGCGCCCGCTTCGATCAAGAATCCATCCGAGTCATACCAGGCCAGTCCTCCCCCCGGATAGTAAGACCCCGCGGGCGCGTTAGGGAACGGAACGCATCCTTCTCCTGCGAGGGTGCCAGCCCCCTGATTGCAGAAGCTGGGGACCACTCCAAAGGTGAATGGTGTTGCGCCCGCGAGCGGCCCCCCGTTATCCACGACGCTGAAAGTCATCGTGCCGGGGATGACGTTTCCACTCGCATTCATATCGTAGGAGGCGAAGAATTCGTCCACGACAGGATTGCCCGGTTCGCTCAGTCCGAAGGCGCCGTAGAACGCGCTGTACCGCCAATAGACGTTGATGGTCACCGCGTATTCGGTGGAATCAGCACGGGACGTTGCTGCCAGTGCGGGAACGAAAAGCAGCACGGTCGTGCACGCGCGTAGGAGTCTCATGCATGCCCCCGTCCCCCCTGCGCGCACCTGCTGCAATTCGTGAACCACTACAGTTTGCTGGGCAAGCTGCGAGGCATTCGCTGACGACTATAATCGTTACGAATACATAGCGAATTGATTACTTCGTCGGCTGCAGGAAACATTTTGCATCAAAGCGGCATGCTCTAGGCTTTCCTGCCTCCAGGCTCCGGCGTGATTGGGCGTCGACGCACGCTCAGGCAAATACCCAATGAATCGACACGTTGATTTGGCGATCGCTCACGAACCGGTTCACGTCGACTACACACAGGAACGGGGCCTTTCCTGTCTGCTAGCTTTACTGTATTGACGGTTCTGTTATTCAAGTGATTGCTGTACAAGCCGGGTAACTTCTCGCGGTCCTTCACCGGCTGTGAGCGTGCTGTTCTATAGTCGCGAATCGAGGAAAGTGGGGTATCCGTCCCATTCTTTCTGGATCTGTTCTCGTGGAAGCCGTCCTATTCGTGCACTTGCTGTGGTGCGGCTGGGTGTTGCTAGGCTGGACAGTGACCCGCCACCGCCCCCTTCTGCGGACACTGCACATCGCTTCGCTTGTCTACGCCATGGCCATCGAGTTGGTGCCTTGGCCGCCGTGCCCGCTCACCATGGCCGAAACCTGGCTGGAAGCTCGCGCGGGCATCGAACCTGCACAGGGTCCGTTTCTGGTGCGTTTTCTCGATGCCGTTGTGTATCCCGACTTGCCGGATTGGGCGGTCGCGGGCGGCGCTGTGCTTGTCTGCCTGGGCATCCTCTGCGTGTATGTGCGGCGCTATGTTCGTCGGACAGCGGAGGGACAGTGGTGACGAAAGCAGTTCCAAATCCTGTTGTTCTCATGCAGGGCCGTGGTCTCTCGGGGATTTCTGGCTGCCGAGTCCGGCGCGTTGCGAAAGAGCGGCAAGGGGCGGGATATCGCAGTCGGCGACCGGTCTAGGGCTTCCGATTTGCGGCCGGCCAGCCTTTGCTCGGTACGATACCGGCGCCCTCCTGAATGGTGACGAGCTGATCGGCGGCAACGGCCTTCAGTTTTTCCGCGTGACCGCTCGGCCAATACACGTCGATGTCGGCCGTGCGTTCGGCGCCGAGACCGAAGTGCAGTCGCGGGTCATTGGCGGAAAAGAAGCTCGCCTGACTGGTCACCGCTTGTGCTTGCAACTTCTTTCCGTAGCGCACCAGCACACGCGCCCCAATCGCGCTGCGATTCGATTTTGTGCCAATCAGCTTCACCTTCAGCCAGTGATCGGATCCGCGCACATCGTTTCGCAAGAGCGAGGGGGGCTCGTTCATGTTCACGATGAGAATGTCCACGTCGCCGTCATTATCGAAGTCGCCGAACGCGCAGCCTCGACTGGAGTGCGCTTCGGTGATGGCGGGACCGGCTTCCGCGCCCAACTCTTCGAAGGTGCCGTTGCCGAGATTGCGAAAGAGCAAGCGCGGACACTTGTTGACGTACTGCGGTAGCTCTCGCTCGAGACCCGGATAGACGCTTCCCGCAACGGTGAAAATGTCCGGCCAACCGTCGTTGTCCAGGTCCGCCATTCCCGTGCCCCAGCACGTGTAGCGTGTCTCGACTCCCAGCCGCGCCGCCGTCGTCACGTCATCGAAATTTCCGGTCCCGTCGTTCCGGTAGAGAACGTTCGTGTCGTCCGTAAAATGCGTCTTATACAGGTCGAGATGTCCATCGAGGTTGTAATCGCCGATGGCGATGCCCATGCCTGCCTGTTCCATCCCGTCTTCGTTGAGCGCGACGCCGCGCAGCACACCTTCTTCGCGAAAGGTTCCGTCGCGATGGTTCATGAACAGAAGGCTGGGCGAAGAATCGCACGCGTTGTAAATGTCCGGCCAGCCATCTTCATCGAGATCGGCGCACACGGCGGTCATGCCGTAGCACTCGCGTTTGAGCCCGACTTCCGACGCGCCGCTCACGTCCGTGAAGGTGCCGTCGCCATTGTTGCGATAGAGGTATCGCGAGGTGAATGGCAGGCCACGCGGGCCGCACTCGACCGGGACACCTCGCCAGGCGCAATTCACGTCATGCCCCGGCTTGGGGATGACTTTGACGTCGAAGCCCACGTAATTGGCGACATACAGATCGAGAAGCCCGTTGCCGTCGTAGTCGATAAACGTGCAGCCGCTTCCCCAGCGCGTCGGGCCGTCGTAGAGAAGCCCGGCTTGTCGGGTCACGTCTGAAAATGTGCCGTCGCCGTTATTGCGGTACAGCACGTTCTGGCCGTAGTAGGTGCAGAAAATGTCCTCGAAACCGTCGTTGTTGTAGTCTCCGACGCAAACCCCAGCCGCCCATCCCACGCGCTCAAGCCCCGCTTTTTCGGTCACGTCGGCAAACGTACCGTCGCGGTTATTGTGGTACAGCCGATTCGTCGTGCCCGGGGGTAGGCCCTCGAGCCGCGTTCCGCTCAGCAGAAAAATATCCATCCAGCCATCATTGTCGTAATCAACAAAGGCGCAGCCGCAGCCGGTTGTTTCAAGGATGTAGTCGTTGTGGTCCGCCGGGCCGTAGATGACGGGGGCCACCAGCCCGGCCGAGTGCGCCACGTCGACGAATTGCGCGTGGAAGGGGCGCCCGGAAGGCGGCAGCTTGCGCTGCGCCTGAACGTTTCGCGAAGCGACGCCCTGCGCGAGCAATCGCCAAGCCGAAGCGCCAAAAGGCAGCGCCAAGAGCAGCATCCGCCGAGTAATTTTCATCGAGAGGTCGCCAAGGCCCGGTGTCGCAGTCAGTTGACCTTGACCACAGCCAGACCGTGCGCGGGAATCCGGAGCGTCAGTTGATTCCCGCTGATCGGTTCGATGCGCGCGGGAGGCAATATCGATGCCGCGCGCAAGCGAAGAATCTGCGCGCGGGTGGGATTGGCGGGGGAGCCCATCTGCTCGAAGGCCGTCTGCGCATCGCCGTGCTCGGAATCCAGGACGGAAATACTGGCTTGCTTGGCCTCAAAATGCCTGAACCGAAAGGTGAACATCCTGGCCGCGCCCGATTCGTCGGGCGGCGTGTAGTTCCACAGGGCGAGATCGAGGGCGCCGTCTCTTGCGCGGGTGACCAGCACGGAATCCGAGGTCGACTCGATACGCCGGTCGCCCAATTCGTGCAGCAACTTAAACGCGTTAAACGACGGCTTGGGAATTCCGTCTGCGGCGACCAGCCCGAACCCCCCGTAGAAGGGCGTCTTGACCACTCCTTGCTCTTCGAAAACATCCGAGAACGTCCAGTACGACATCATTTGAGTCAGGCCATCGCATTGGCGGATGGTGTCGGCCATCCACGGCCCCATGAAGGCGGAATCGGTTACCTCCGGCTCGTTCTTGTAGCTGGCGTTGAATTCACTGATGAGCAGCGGAACCTCGGGCATCGCGGACGCCTTGATCTGCTCGTGCACCTTTTCGACCGCGCGACAAACCATCTGATCGCGGGGAATCGGCTCTTCGGTTCCAAAGACGTCCTTCGGGGGATCGTTTCCGTAGATGTGCGTCGATATGAAATCAGCGGGGACGCCGTTGTCGCGACAATGCTTGATGAAAGCGTCCACCCAGGCAGCTTGAGCGGTGGCCGGGCCTCCCACGCGCAGGCGCGGACTGACGGATTTCAGCGCGCGCGCGGTGTGGTCGTACAGCTCCCAATAGGACGTCTGGCGCGGGTCGCCGGCCCAGAAATCCAGGTTCGGCTCGTTCCAAACCTCGAAATACCATTTGCTGACCTCCTCGGCGCCATAGCGAGCGACCAGATGGTTTGCGAGCGCCACGATCATGGCGTCCCACTTCGCATAATCCTTGGGCGGCGCGACGACCGGGTGATACCAGAACGCCTGATAGACCTCCCGGGAGGCAAGGTTTTTGGGCATGAAACTCAGCTCGATGAAGGGGCGCACGCCATTGGCGAGCAGGCCGTCATAGATCTGGTCCACGTAGGAAAAGTTGTAAACGGGACGGCCCTGCGCATCTTCCCCGTACACGCCGACTTCATCATCCAGAATCGCGTGAAAACGAATGTACTCGAACCCGGTGACCTGTTTCACTTCGCGCAAATCGCGGCGGTAACTCTCCCGCAGCGAAAGGATGGCGCGGCCGGAGCCAAACATGCGCTCCCAAAAATGCGGGAAAGGATGCGCGGGAGCGGACCCATCTACGACAACGACGGTCGGACCCGCTTTTTGAGCAGCCGTCCCGCCGATGAGCAGAGAAACCGATGCTGCGGCGGTGAATGCAATCAGTGCGGCTTGGCGAGTCATTCCTCTCATCCATCCGACAGTCGTAAAACGACTAAATCGATTTAATAAATAGCCATCTGGATATCACGCGGCATCCGGAGGTGTCAACCACATGGCCAAGCTCAGATGCCCTAGCTCACATGCCGGCTCAAGCCTTGACCTCTGTCCCGGCCGGGAAGGAACCGGTTCCCAAGCCGCATCCGGGCTTATTGCAGTTGACATCGCGGTGAAACCGCCTACGATACAGAGAATAAATCGAGTCGATATGACAGCCGCAGCACAACCCGTTCCGGAAATCCCGGACAAGAGCCTCTTCACCATCGCCGAAGTCGCCCGCCTGACGTCGACAAAGCCGTTCGTCCTGCGGTATTGGCAGAGCGAATTCCCCACGCTGCAACCGGTGAAAGCCCCCAACGGACGTCGCCTCTATCGCCGAGAAGATATCGAGATGATCTTCGAGATCAAACGGTTGCTGTATGAGGAAGGGTTTACCATCGCGGGCGCGCGAAAACACCTCGGCGGACCATCCCCTGAAAACGGGCGGCCGGCCGAGCCAACGGTGGCTCCCCCTAAACATCAGCTTTCGGCTTCCCGCGCTCAACAGAAATTTTTGCTGGATTTACACGAGGAATTGCTGGCCATCTTGACCCTTCTCGAATGCGAGTGATACGCTGATTTCGCGCTTCGAGCAACCGTCGGGACGTGGCGCAGCCTGGTAGCGCGCACGCTTGGGGTGCGTGAGGTCGCTGGTTCAAATCCAGTCGTCCCGACCATTTCCTTCAAGGACTTGCGGGAAGCGTCGGAATCGCCGTTTTCGATTTGGTGCACAATTTGGTGCACACCCACCCTAACTGCGACGCTCAGCTTGAAACTGATTCTTGTTTTTCCTATAGATTAAACTAAACACACTGAGCGCGTTGACTCCAACCTGCGAGGGCGGGCTCACGCTCCGTGTCCGATCTCGAGAGTTTCTGTCACGAGCCGAACAGTTAGGTGCTTACAAACCGCCAGTTCTGGCGTCAGAATGCACAGGATTATACTGTTTCCTTTCTAGACGGAGAATAATATGGGGAATCTGTTGCAGGATGTTCGATATGGGCTGCGAATGCTTGCGAAATCCCCGGCGTTCACAGCGATTGCGATCCTCACGCTGGCGCTTGGCATCGGAGCAAACACCGCCATCTTCAGTTTGATCGATGCGGTAATGCTGCGCTCGCTTCCTGTCGAAAACCCTTCTCAATTGGTTCTGCTGCAGTGGACCGCGCGAAATCCGCCAAGAATTCACGGCTATATGTCTTCGGGAGACTGCCCAGCAGATATGCGTTTGGGACCGGGCGCCACGAACCCTTCGGGGTGCTCGTTCTCTGAGCCCATGTTCCGCGAAATCGAGAAGACGAATCAGTTCGCAGGAGTCGCGGCATTTGCCAATTCCGGGCCACTAGCTCTCACAGGCGGCGATGGTGCCGCGACAGTGGTGAGCGGGCAGCTCGTTTCCGGCGATCTTTTCCGCACACTCGGTCTAAGGGCCGCTGCAGGACGTCTGTTTGAGGCGAGCGATGACGCGCCCACAGCAGCGCCCGTGGCTGTTCTCAATTACGGATATTGGCAAAGCGCGTTCGGCGCCTCGCGCGCGGTAATCGGGCGGACGGTTCAATTGAATGCCGTACCGTTCACGATTGTCGGAGTAGCAGAACAACCGTTCACCGGCCTGACACCCGGAAGCGATTACGATGTTTGGCTGCCGCTTTCGGCCGGCGCGCGGATCAACGATTACCGGATATGGGACAACCGCGCGGACAAGGTGAGCTACTGGTGGTTGACCGTGGTCGGTCGAATGAAGCCGGGCACCTCGGTCGCGCAGGTGCAGGCAGCCGTGTCGGGAGTTTTTACGAACGAAATGCTCCACGGCTCGGTGCCTCTTTTCGAAGAGGGCGTTCGGGCATTGGGCCCGGGAGGACGAGGGCCTGGTGGCGGAGCCGGACGGCAAATGATGTTTATGGGGGGTGGGCCGCCGCCAGCCAGTGGCCCGGGACCGAGCGGTGTTGGACCGGCGCCTCGGATGATGCAGGGACCGCCACCTGCTGGCGCGCGAGGACCAGTTGTTTTGAACGGGCCACCGCCTGGAATGCCGGGTGGCGGCCCGAAATTGCAGCGGCCACCGGAGCAACGTCAGCCTGCAGCGAAGAGCGCCCCCGTTCAGGCTCCACCGGCACAGGAGGCCGAGACTACAACTCTGTCCAAACCAGGTGATGCGCCCACGCTTACACTTATCAACGCGCAGACAGGGCTGACTGGGTCGCGCAGGCGGTTCGCGAATCCGCTCTATGTCTTGATGTGTGCCGTTGGAATCATTCTGCTGATCGCGTGCTCGAATGTTGCCGGCCTGATGCTGGCGCGCGCGGCCGCGCGAAACCGCGAAATCGCGCTTCGATTGGCGTTGGGTGCGGGACGCGCGAGGATCGTGCGGCAACTGCTCACCGAAAGTGTGATGCTCGCGGCGATTGGCGGTGCGCTCGGAATTGCTTTCGCGTCGTGGGGATCGCACGCCATCATATCGTTCGTTTCCAGCAACCAGCCGCGCCCGCTGACGTTCGCCACGGGCCTCGATTTGCGCGTGCTGGGTTTCACGATAGCGGTCTCGCTAATGACCGGCATATTGTTTGGGCTCGCACCGGCGTTCCGCGGCGCGCGCGTCGATCTGACTCCTGCATTGAAGGAGGGCTATGGCGTGTCTGCACACCTCGGGCACGGCGGAGGCACATGGGTCAGCGTCGGAAACGCGCTTGTGATCGTGCAAGTCGCGTTGGCAATTGTCGTGTTGGTCGGCGCTGGGTTGATGGTGCGCACGCTGCAGAATCTTCGCAATATTGATCCGGGCTTCGATTCCCGGAATCTGGTGATTTTTGGAATCAATCCTTCGCTCGCAGGATACAAGGACGTGGAGATCGACAGCTTCTACCGCGATTTGCAAGGAAGACTCGCCGCGACGCCAGGCGTACGGTCGGCGAGTTATTCGGCGCTGCCTCTGCTTAGCGGCTTTATTATGGCCACCGGTTTCCATTGGCCGGGCACGCCTGAGGACCGCCCCTCGGAATCCGACGTCTTGCAAGTCGGTCCTAATTTCTTCAGTACCATGCAAATTCCGCTCCTCGCCGGGCGAAATTTCACTTCTTCGGATTATGCCATCGCTGCCGGCAATGGGGCCGACCAGGCATCTTCGGTGGCAAGACCCATAATCGTGGACCAGGCGTTCGTCGCCAAGTTTCTCGGAAAAGAAAATCCGCTCGGCAAACGTTTCGGCGAAGAGGCTGCCTCTGTGGACGAACCTTCTGGCAATCCAGGATACGAGATCGTGGGAGTCGTTCGTGACACAAAGTACAACGACTTACGGCGTGCACTCAGTCCGACGATGTACCTGCCACAGAGCGGTATGGGCGCTTCGTTCGAAGTTCGCACGGCCGGCGATCCGCAAGCCCTGGTTCCGGCAATCCGTCATATCGTGGCGGAAATGAATCCGAATCTGCCGCTGCGCGACGTGACTACGGAATCGCGGCAGATCGATCGATTGCTATTCGAAGAGCGATTGATAACCCGGCTCTCGAGCTTCTTCGGCCTGCTCGCTCTTGTGCTCGCGTGCATTGGGCTGTACGGCCTGCTCTCGTATGAAGTGACGCGGCGAACGCGCGAAATCGGAGTCCGCATGGCGCTCGGCGCGCAGGTTGGCGACGTGCTACGCCTTGTCGTAAAACAGGGATTGGCACTCGCGCTGATTGGTGCGGTTGTGGGAGTGGGCGTGGCACTCGGCGTCACGCGTTACCTCGCGTCGATGCTGTACAACGTTCATGCAAATGATCCTGTGACAATCGTGGCCGTGGCCATCTTGCTGGGTCTGGTGGCGTTTGCCGCCTGCTTCATCCCGGCGCATCGGGCCACACGCGTCGATCCAATTATCGCGCTGCGATATGAATAGCGCATGGTTCTAGAACCACAACGAAGCACGAAATAAGTGGCAGCAGCGGCCGCTCAAAAGCGAACTCGTTATCGCTTCTTCCTAGGGAATGATCTCGCGGGCCCGCGGCCGCGCATGGCGCTCGCCAGGATGTGGACGTCAGGCAGAGAGACAGTCGAGCTGCAATTTTGAGTCGCTGGCCCGTCAACGAAAAGGAGGCTTTGAAGCCCAACTGAGGCCAGGCCTGCGCGCCCGCTCGAACATCGGGGACAGAAGAAAAAAACGTATCGAGACAATGGGCAAAGCGTGCGAATCTCCTCAGCACAAAACCTAAAGCTCGAAGTCAACGAACAGCCCGAGGTCGCCCCGGTAGTCAATCCCTCCCGCGCCCCCTAAGCACTTCCAGTCGCGAGGAAACCGCGGTCGGGCTTTTCGTTGCTACGCTTCGCACAATCCTGAAATAATGAACAGGCAAGCGCAGGCGAGCCTTTTTTCGATCGGTTATCGCAGGCGGCACATCTCAGATGCCCCATATTCTGCTTACCAACGACGACGGCATTCAGGCGCCTGGCCTGCGGGCGCTTGTCGAAGCCCTGCGCGAGTCCGCCATCATCACGGTGGTCGCGCCGTCGCACGAGCGCAGCGCGGCTGCGCAGTCGCTCACTCTTCGGCAGCCGATCTACTGCGATCAGCTGTCCGAGCACGAATACGCCGTCGAAGGAACGCCAGCGGACGCGATGATTCTGGCCTTTCACACCTTGCTTAAAGCGAAGCCGGACTTGGTGATTTCGGGAGTCAATCGAGGCGGCAATCTGGGCGAAAACGTTTATTACTCGGGAACGGTGGGCGCGGCCATGGAAGGTGCGCTGAACCGCGTGCCCTCCATCGCGATCTCCGTGGCCTACCGGGGCAAGGATTTCGATTTCCAGCCGGCGGCCAATTTCGCGCGGGTTCTAGCGCCGCTGATCATCGAGCAAGGGCTGCCCGACGGGGTGCTGCTCAACGTGAATGTGCCGCAGCCCTGGAACGGGACGGTGCGCTTCACGCGGCAATCCTCCAAAATCACGCGCAACCTGCTGCAGCCGGGCACCGATCCGCGCGGGCGGCGGTATTATTGGCTGCACGAACAGCAGATCACCGAAGGCATCGGCGCCGATACGGATCAGGCGGCCGTGCGCGACGGCGCCATCTCCATCACTCCACTCACCCTGGATCATACCGACACCGCGTCGCTCAATCATCTCTCCCACTGGGCAAGATTCCTTGAGACGGCCGCGAAATCCTGAGCGCCTTCCTGTGTTGCGTGTGCACGACCGTTTCGCTACTGGCAGACGACGTCAATGTGGGTGATCTTCCAGGCGGCCTGCTTCTTTTGCCATAGGGTGAAAACCACGAACACGTCGCCGTTCGGCCGGCGCTCTGGAAAGACGACCCAATACGAGCTTCCCTCTCCGGTTTGAGTCTCGAGGAACAGTTCGTAGTTCGAACGCGCCAGGCTGCCGGTAAACATGCGTCGCAGGGTATCTCGGTCGAGCGCAACGGCGAGGAAATGATCGGCGGCGACATGGTTCGCCGCCGCGTCGAGCCACTCGGGCGGCAGACGGTCGAGGGCCCCGAAGACCGCAGAGAGCTCGGAATTCTTCGGAAAATCGGCGGCAACCCCCATCAGATTTGAGGCGATGGCGTCCCGCGCTTCGGCGGCGGAAGCATCCTTGCGGTACCAACCGTCGCAATACGTTCCGATCACGGCCGGCGCGGCATAGGCGGCGGGATCAAGGAAGGCCAGGGTTTCAGCCTGATCGCGCGCCTCAAGCCAGGCCTGCAGGAAGTCGTTCAGTCGGGCCCGGAAATCGGCGGCAAGGGGAGTCGCGCCCTGGCGGGACGCGCTGACGCCGGCATTCCGAGCCGAAAGCCGAGGTGGAAAGAACTTCACGGAAGTCATGGTAGGCACAAGGTCGTTCCACTGCTTCTGGGAATAGCCGATGAGATTCCACATCACGATGTACGCGTTGACGCGCGCAGCATAGAAGCTGCCGTGCAGGTCCATGTTCTTATCGGCTGGGCCAAACGACGCCGCGCCATCGGCCCGCTCGAAATCATGTCCGTTGATCGTTTCCTTGCGGGCTGGCGAGGGATCGGCGCCGAGCTGCTGGCCCATTTTCTCGGCCGCGGCTCGAAGGCTCTCCTCACCTGCGCTGAGGCCTTCCGACTCGAGGGCCGACACGGGCGTCGCGATGATCTGGACTTGTCCCGTGTCGCTCGAGGCGCCACAGAGCATGGCGATCGTCTTCGTTTCTTCGTATCCGTACAGGATGTAGCGGGCCTCGGGGCCGATCCACTGCGTTTCGCTTCCGACGCGGGCAGCCGCCCGCATCGCGTTTGCATCCTGCGGCTTCATATTCGAGGGCAATCGGTAGGAGAAGCCGACGATCGGATTCGTGCAAACACCGCCCGAGATGGTCGTCGCGTGTTCCACGATGCGGCTATTGAACGGGGCGGTCGCGCTCTGTGCCGAGGCCGCGGGAACGAGCGAGGCCGCGAGGAGGGCGGCGGAGGCGGTCCGCGAGGCCCAAGCCCTAGGGGCGCCTTGGCTCAATCGGCGGCTCGAAATCAGCGAGTGCGGCATGGTCCTATGATGCCGGTCAGCGCGCGGCCGCTGCGGGGGACCGCTTGAGATCGGCGGCCAGCAGGCGATGGAACAAATGCTCGCCGGCTTCTCGCCGAACCGCAAGCCGTCCAGCCTGGTAGGCACGCGAGGCAAGCCCGCGCTGGACTCCTTCACAGATGACGATGTCTTCCTGCTGAACGCGCTCGCTGACGCCGATGCTTTGATTGATGTAGGGCATCTGGGCCGGCTCTGTGTTGCCGAAGTAAAAGTCGAAGATCACTTCGCAGCGGTCGACGGCAAGCGGAATCACCAGGTTCGTATCGAGATAGCCCTCGTACCAGTTCAACATGAAATTCGGATATTGCCAGAAATAGAAAGCGCGATCGCCTTTCCGCGTGGCCGCCGCGCTTGCTTCTGAGCTGCTGTCGACACAAACAGGGCTCGACTGGACACAGCAGCGGTCCACATTCTCGATCGTATAATTCGCGTAATCGAGGACGCTGTTCAAGCCCTTGTGCATGTGCGGCACGTGATAGCCGCCATCGAGAAAATTATCGACGTAGACCTTCCAGTTGCACTCGAGCACATATCTCCGCCGCTCGACGAACTTTAGCCCGCCGAAGCCGAGTGGACGCGCGAGCCCGACCAGTGCGCCCAGGAAATCCTCTAACGGCGCGGCCTGCGGATCGAGATTCACGAAGACGAACTTCTCCCAGGCCTCCAGCCGTACGGGGACGAGGCCGTTTTGCGCGCGATCGAACCCGAGCACGCCTTCGAAATCCGTGACGCCGCGCAATTCTCCTTCAAGCGAGTACGTCCAGCCATGATAGGGGCAGCGCATGTGGTGTACGTGGCCGCAGGCTTCGCGGAGGACGATCATGGCGTGGTGTCGGCACACGTTGTAGAAGGCGCGCAGTTTCCCGTCCGAGCCGCGCACAACCACGATCGGTTCTCCGGCAACAGTGGCCGTCACAAACTGCCCGGGAGATTCCAGCTGATCAGCTCGCGCGACGGCTTGCCAGGTGCGCGCGAAAATGTTCTCGCTTTCCAGTTGCGCGACGCGCGCGTCGGTATACCACGATGCGGGTATCGTGTAGGCCTTAGCCAGCGGCGCTCGATCGTCATAGCTCGTCAAAATCTCATTGAGTGTGCGTTCCATGCGGATTTCCTCGGCAACAAGGGAACAAAGATAACCCGGATCGGGCCGGCGCGCGAGCGGTTGGCGTGATGGCGCGCCTCAAAAAGGCGGATAATCTCGGTCGATACTCCGGGAGGCTTCGATGCGAGCGCTTCAGTCGAGATCCACGGCGAAGATTCTCTTCGCCGGATTCGTCCTGTTTTCGATCTCCATATCTCCATCGCGGACCGGTGGCCTGTCGGCACAGACGGCACATCCGGCCACCCAAGAGCACCGCCACTTCGAAGAGGCTGTTTCAAAATTTATGGCCGCGACGGCCGCGCCGGGAGTCTCCGCCGCGGTTGTCGAGAATGCGCAGGAAGTATGGTCCGGCGGCTTCGGAAAGGCCGATCTCGAAAACTCCGTTTCGGCGACTTCGGACACCCTGTATCGCTTGGGGTCGGTTTCCAAACCGATTACGGCTACCGCCGCAATGGAGTTATGGGAACGCGGGAAGCTCGACCTCGACGCGCCGGTCGAGAAATACTGCCCGGCGTTTCCGCCGAAACAGTGGCCGATCACGACGCGCGAACTGCTGGGCCACCTGGGCGGCATCCGGCATTACAAGGCCAGTGAAGACAAGGCCGACCTGGCGAATGATCTCGAAATTGACAACACGCGACATTTCGATGATTCGATTGCCGGCGGACTGCAATTCTTCGCAAGCGATCCGCTGGTCGCGCAACCCGGAACACAGTTCCATTACTCAACACAGGGCTTTACGCTGGTGGGCTGCGCAATCGAGGGAGCGTCGGGCGAGACGTACGTGAATTTCGTGCGCCAGAACGTCTTCGCTCCCGCGGCGATGAACCACACGCAGCCGGACGACCACTACCGAATCATCTCCCACCGCACGCGCTTCTATCGGAAAGACGAGTCGGGAAAGGTCGAGAATGCGGGTTTCCTGGATTCGAGCTACAAGATTCCCGGCGGGGGATGGCTGTCCTCGGTCGATGACCTCGCGCAGTTCGAAATTGCACTGCTCGCCGACCACTTGCTTGAGCCGGCCACGCGCGAGATCATGTGGACGCGCCAAAAGACGACCGACGGGAAGCCCACCTCCTATGGGCTCGGCTGGGGAGTGGGGAGCACGGACGGTGTTCCGGACGTCGACCACAGTGGCGGGCAGCAGGGGACCAGCACGTTTATTATGATTGTGCCGGAGAGGCGGGCTGGCGTTGTTGTGCTCGCAAACATGGAAGGGGTGGACGCCGGCGCGCTGGCAAGTCAGCTCATGAAGATCGCGCTCGGTGCGCCGGCCGCCGATCCGGTAAAATAGCCGGCCGGATCGCGGAGATGTCTTCTGCCATCGTTCTCCCCGAACCACCGAACGCGGCTCACCGGCGATCATCCCGCCAAGCGAAAGAGGAGCCGAACCATGGACTATCGCGACGTCGAGCAGCGCATCATGAAGAGGTTGAATCTGCGCAGTCGGCCGGTGGCGGTGAAGTTTGCTGACTCGCCGCCCGCCGGAATCGAGAAGTTTCGGGGCACGGAACCTTCGGGCTGCAGTTTTTGGCGCCTGGCGGCCGAGGGCCGGACGTTTTATACGGTGGGGAGCGATCACTACAATTGCGCGGTGGGAAGTTACACGCACAACATTCCCCTTCCGCCGGAGCGAGCAAAAGAGCTCGAACAGACCCTCGGGCTGATGGTCGAGAGCGGTTACCTCAAAATGGAAGAAGTGCCCGGAATACCGCGGGTGACGCGCACGCCGGGCGCCGTTGTGTATTCGCCTCTTGGAGAGGCCCGGGACCCTGATGTGGTCATATTTTCCGGCCTGGCCTCGCAAATCATGGTGCTCCTGGAAGCTGCCCAGCGGGCCGGTTCCGCCGCGCAATTCCCTCTGCTCGGCCGCCCCACCTGTATGGCGCTGCCGGCGGCAATGGCCCAGGGGTCGGTCGTAAGTTCGGGCTGCATCGGAAACCGGGTTTACACCGGACTGGGCGAGGGAGAAATGTATGTTGTCGTTCGGGGGAAGGATCTGCTCGGTGTGGCGCAAGAGCTCGAGACCGTCGCGAGCGCAAACGAGCAATTATCGAAATTCCATCGGTCGAGGCGGGAATCGCTGGCGTCCGCGTAACCTCCCTCGGGGGCCGAATAAGGCCGTTCTCGACCTCTTGGTACGGAGATCCTACCCTGCGCACTTAAGTTGACGCCTCTCGGGCGCAATGCGATAATTCGTGGCTTTGTGCGGAAGCAAAATGCGCTGGGTGTGTCGAGTTTCGACCAGTCATACGGGATTCAAACCTAAACTGAATGAGGCGGGTGGGCACCTAAGTCCTGACGATGGATATTCTTCGCCAGCTCGGTGAGCTGTTCCTCGAGGCCATCCCGACGGTCTTCATCGTCTTTATCTTCTATTTCTTCCTGCGATGGGCATTCTTTGGGCCGATCGAGAAGACCATGTCTGAGCGGTCCGCCCGCATCGAGGGAGCCCGAGCGGAAGCGGCCAGGCTCGAAGCCGCGGCAAAACAGGAGCTCGATGCCTACAACGAGGCTCTGCGAAAGGCGCGCGCCGAGATCTACCATGAGCAGGAACAGGCGCGGCAAGTCGTGCTCGACGAACGAGCGCGGCTGCTGAAGGCCATGCGGGCCCGTGCGCAGGAAGAAGTTGAAGTGGCCAAGAACAGGATCGCGCGGGAGATAGCGGAGGCCCGGCCGCAGATCGAGCTCCAATTGCCCGGTCTGGCCAGCGAAATCGCGCGGGCCATCCTCTCCCGGCCTCCGGAGTTGAGCCGAGGGCCGCGGGCATGAGACGGGCACTGTCTGCCGTTGGGCTTTTCTTCCTGTTGCTCTTGGCAACTGCCCCGCCGGCTCTCGCCCAAGAGGGCGGGTCGACCGCAGGCGAAACAGGGATGGAGTGGTTGTTTCGGTGGCTGAATTTTGCGATCGTGATCGGACTCGTTGCCTATTACGTGGTCAAGAAGGGCGGGCCATACTTCCGGCGCCACGCCGACGAGATTGCCGCCAAGATTGCCGAGGGGGCTCGGGCTAGAGAAGCCGCCGAGCAGCGCCGCCGGGAGATGGAAGCGAAGCTGGCCGGCTTAGAGCAGGAGATCGCGCAAATGCGCGCGGAGGCGAAGCGCGACGCCGAGGCCGAGGCCCAGCGGCTGCGGGCCATGGCCCGTGCGGAGGCGGATCGGATCGAGCAGACGGCTCAAGCGGAGATTGCCGCAGCCGAGCGCGCCGGGCACCTCGAGCTGAAGGCGCTCGCGGCGCGTCTGGCCCTTGAGCGCGCTGAAGCATTGCTCGAGCGCGAATTGACCGCAGAAACGGATGGGGACCTGTTCCGAATCTTCGTTCGCGAGCTGGGCGGGAGCGCGAATTGAACGGCGCCGTTGCGCAGCGATACGCGGCCGCGCTCACCGATGTGGCCCTCGAGCGGAACAGAGCGGATCAGGTCAAGCGCGGGCTGGCTGCCTTTGTAGGCACGCTGGCCGGGTCGGCGGATTTGCGCAATTTCCTAGAGAGCCCGGGAATCGATCCGGGAGTGAAGCGGCGCGCGATCGAAGCGATCGCCCAACGCATGGGCCTCGATGCGGCGGTGCGGAATTTCCTTTATGTGATCGTGGATCACCGCCGCACGGAGATGCTGCGCGAGATCGAAGCCGCGTTTCGAGGCGAGCTGAACACGCGGCTGGGCATCGCGGAGGCCGAAGTGGTTTCCGCACGCCCGTTGAGCGACGCCGAAAGAGAAGAACTGAAAGCAGCGCTCGAACGCCGCACGGGAAAGAAAATCGAGGCGAATTTTCGTGAGGACAAGGCACTTTTGGGTGGGGCCGTCGTGCGTGTGGGATCGACCGTCTACGACGGCTCGGTGCGCGAACAGCTCGACCGATTGCGCGAGCAGCTCGAAATGGAATAGGAGCGTGAATGGCTAACATTAGAGCGGACGAGATTACAAAAATCCTTCGCGAACAAATTGAGAATTACGAGCAGGCGGTGGCCGTTGAAGAGGTAGGCTCGGTGATCTCGGTTGGCGACGGAATCGCCCGTGTTCATGGCCTCGACCGCTGTATGGAAGGAGAGATGCTGTCCTTCCCCCACGATGTGTTCGGAATCGCCCTGAACCTCGAAGAGGATCAAGTGGGGGTCGTTTTGCTCGGTGATTACACGGAAATTCGCGAAGGCGACATGGTCAAGCGCACAAACAAGATCATGTCCGTGCCGGTCGGCGAGACTCTGATCGGGCGCGTGGTGAATCCGCTCGGACAGCCGGTCGATGACAAAGGGCCGCTCTTGACCAGCACGCGGAATCCTCTCGAACGCCTGGCGCCGGGCGTGGTCGATCGGCAGCCGGTGCGTGAGCCCGTACAGACCGGGATTAAAGCCATTGACTCGATGATTCCCATCGGCCGCGGGCAGCGCGAATTGATCATCGGCGACCGGCAGACGGGCAAGACGGCCATTATCCTCGACACGATATTGAACCAGCGCGGCGGAGACTTGATCTGCATCTACTGCGCCATCGGGCAAAAGCGCTCGACCATCGCGCAAGTGATCAAGACTCTCACCGACTACAACGCGATGGATTACACGATTGTAGTGGCGGCCTCGGCGACCGAGCCGGCTACCATGCAATACATTGCGCCCTTCGCGGCCTGCGCCATGGGCGAGTTTTTCCGCGACGCCAAGCGCCACGCCATCTGCTTCTATGACGATCTCTCCAAGCACGCCCAGGCGTATCGGGAGATCTCGCTGCTGCTCCGCCGGCCCCCGGGACGGGAAGCGTACCCGGGCGATGTTTTCTTCCTCCATTCGCGACTTCTCGAACGCGCGGCGAAATTGAATGACAGCCTCGGCGCAGGATCGCTCACCGCGCTCCCGGTGATCGAAACCCAGGCGGGCGACGTGTCCGCCTACATTCCGACCAACGTGATTTCCATCACCGACGGCCAGATTTATCTGGAAGCCGATCTTTTCAATGCGGGCATCCGCCCCGCCATCAACGCCGGCATTTCCGTCAGCCGCGTGGGCGGGAACGCGCAGATCAAGGCCATGCGGCAGGTTTCCGGAACGCTGCGGCTCGATATGGCGCAATTCCGCGATCTGGCCGCCTTCGCGCAGTTCGGCACCGAGCAGCTCGACAAGACCACGCAGGCACAACTGGCGCGCGGCCAGAGGCTGACCGAGCTCTTGAAGCAGGATCAGTTCCAGCCCCTGGCGGTCGAAAAGGAAGTGATGATGATTTTTGCCGGGACGAACCGCTATCTGGACGATTTGGATGTCTCCGCAGTGCAGCGCTTCGAGAGGGAGCTGTATCCTTTTCTGGACACCAACTACAGCGGCTTGCTGAAAAGCCTGCGCGAAAAGAAGGCCTTCGACGACACGCTGCGCGCGGAAGCGAAGAAGGCCCTCGACGCCTTCAAAGAAACGTTCAAAGCGTCGGAGAGCGCAGCGGCCGCGAACTGAGCCGCAGCACAATCCTCCATGCCCACACTCCTTGACTATCGCCGCCGCATCCGCTCGATCAAGAACACGCAGCAGATTACCCGAGCGATGAAATTTGTGGCCGCGGCCAAACTCCGGCGGGCGCAGGAAGGGGTGTTTGCCGCGCGCCCCTACGCTCACGAAATCGTCCGCGTGTTGCGCTCGGCTGCGGCGCGCATGGAGACGGTGGCACACCCATTGCTCGAGCGCCGCCCCGAAGAGCGGGTCCTGGTGGTCATTTTGACCGGGGATCGAAGCCTGTGCGGTGCCTTCAACGCCAACGTGATCCGGCGCGGCGTGAGCTTCCTGCGCGAACGCGCGGCAGAAAAGCCCGAGGTGCTGGTCGTCGGCAAGAAGGGCCGCGACACGCTCAGAAAACGTGGTTGGAGCTTCGTCGCCGAATACATCGACGTTTCAAGCAACGTGGAGTTCGGCAAAGCCCGTGAGATCGCAGCAAAGATCGCTGAGATTTACACGCGCAAGGAAGTCGACGCCGTGTATGCGGTTTACAACGAATTCAAAAACGTCATGGTGCAGAGGCTGCAGACGGAGAAGCTCCTACCCATTGACCCCGAGGTGGTCGCCGCCCCGCCGGGAGGCGAACGTGGAGAACGCAGGCAAGCGGAGGATTCGTTGCCGCGCGATCTCTCACCCTCCGGACACTCCTGGCTGGTCGACTACCTCTATGCGCAGCCCGTCGAGGAGATTTTCCGGGGGCTCGTGCCTCGCTACCTCCAGTCGGAGGTCTTTCGCATCCTGCTCGAGTCGGCCGCGGCCGAGCATTCCGCGCGCATGACGGCCATGGATTCGGCCACGCGCAACGCGGCCGAGTTGATCGACAGACTAACGCTGGAGATGAATAAGACTCGCCAAGCGGCGATTACGACCGAACTCATCGAGATCGTGAGCGGCGCAGCCTCGGCCGTGTCCTGACCGTGGTGAGAGGGAATCGCCGAACCGTGCGAGTGGCCGGGCCTCGATCGAGCGGCTTTCGAGGTCGGCGCGAAGTGGGGGCAGGGAACTTCAGCTCGCCGGGGATGACAGGGATCGGCGGCCGCGGCTTGGGCAGTCGGCGCGGCCGATCGTAAGAGGAATGAGGAGCGGCAATGGCAGAAGATCAGTCAAAAATCGGACATGTGGTGGAGGTTATCGGACCGGTGGTCGACGTCCAGTTCGAAGAGGGCCATCTGCCCCTGATTCACAACGCGGTGCGCATCACGAGCGACGGGTTTGACGTTCCCGAGCCGCTCGACATCGTCGCCGAGGTCGAGCAACACCTCGGCGAGGGGCGCGTGCGCTGCGTGGCGATGAAGCCGACCGAAGGTCTCGTGCGCGGAATGAAGGCCGCGGAGCTCGACCAGCCCATTACCGTCCCGGTCGGTCGCGCGACGCTGGGGCGGGTGCTCAACGTGCTCGGCGAACCAGTCGATAAGCTGGGCGACGTCAAAACGGACAAGAGATATCCGATTCACCGCCCGGCCCCGTCCCTTGAGGACCAGTCGACCACGCTTGAAATGTTCGAGACAGGAATCAAAGTCGTCGACCTCATCGAGCCCTACCTGAAAGGCGGAAAGATCGGGCTGTTCGGCGGCGCGGGCGTCGGAAAAACCGTGCTGATCCAGGAACTGATTCACAACGTGGCCATGAAGCACGGCGGGGTATCCGTATTTGCCGGCGTCGGGGAGCGCACGCGTGAAGGGAACGACCTGTGGCTCGAGATGCAGGAGTCGGGCGTCATTGTGCCGGGGAACATCGAAAAGTCGCGCTGCGCGTTGATCTACGGCCAGATGACCGAGCCGCCCGGTGCGCGGCTGCGCGTCGGCTTGACCGGCCTGACCGTGGCGGAATATTTCCGCGATGAAGAGCATCTCGATGTCCTACTCTTCATCGACAATATTTTCCGGTTCGTACAGGCGGGTGCGGAGGTATCGGCGCTGCTCGGGCGCATGCCCTCAGCCGTCGGATACCAGCCAAACCTCAACACCGAAATCGGCGAACTCGAAGAACGGATCACCTCGACAAAGCACGGCTCGATCACTTCCGTGCAAGCCGTGTATGTCCCTGCCGACGATTACACCGACCCGGCGCCGGCGGCCACCTTCTCCCACCTGGACGCAACCACAAACCTGAGCCGACAAATCGTGGAACGGGGAATTTATCCCGCCGTCGATCCGCTGGCGAGCTTTTCGCGCATTCTGGACCCGCGCATCGTAGGCCAGGAGCATTACAACGTCGCGCGAAACGTGAAATCGGTTCTGCAGCGCTATAAGGAGCTGCAGGACATCATCGCCATTCTCGGGATCGAAGAACTCTCGGATGAAGACAAGCAGGCCGTGGCCCGCGCACGAAAGATCGAAAAATTCCTTTCGCAGCCCATGTTCGTGGCCGAACAATTTACGGGACTCGAGGGAAAATACGTGAAGATCGAAGACAGCGTGCGGGGATTCAAGGAAATCGTTGAAGGCAAGCATGATGATCTGCCTGAGCAGGCCTTCTACATGGTGGGAACCATCGAAGAGGCCCAAGAGAAAGCGGAGAAGATCGCAGCCCTGGCCTGAGAGGCGGCGCTTGGCAAGCAGCGCTGATAAACGGACATCGGCGGACAGGAAGAACGATGAGGTATGCTGCCTGAGCAGATCGAACTCGAAGTAGTGACGCCCGAAAGGCTGGTGCTGCACGAGGAGGTGAAATCCCTCGAGCTCCCCGGCCGCGACGGTTATTTCGGTATTCTGCCCGGCCACGCGCCACTCGTGACGGAACTCGGAATCGGAATGCTGACTTACCGCACCAACGGCGAGCCGCATTTCCTGACCGTCATCCAAGGCTATGCGGAGGTGCTGCCGGACCGCGTGATCGTCCTCGCGGAGATATCCGAGCTGGCTACGGAAATCGACGTCGAGCGCTCTCGGGCGGCCTTCGAACGAGCCCAGGGACGGCTGGCCGAGGCCGCCTCGCTGGAAACCGACTGGCAACGCGCTCAGCTGGCCTTGGAGCGCGCGCTCGTGCGACTACAGGTGGCGGCGAAGACGGGAAGTTGAGTCCAGCCCTTGCTGATGCGCATCAAATCGAGGTGCTCGGAGGGCTGCTTTCGCGACCCCGCAGGTCGCACTTTACACACAGGCACGATGATCGAGAAGTCCATCACCGTTCACCCGCCGGCCCGCAATGACTGAGATTACCGTCTACAGTACGTTCTGGTGTGGCGATTGCCGCCGCATCAAACAGTTCCTGCGCGAGCGTGGAATCAGATTCCGCGAGATCAACATCGACGATCAACCGGGGGCGGAGGAACTTGTCCTGCGCGTCAATCATGGGCGCCGAAGGGTTCCGACCATTGAGATCGAAGGACGCTACTTCGCCTGCAGCCCGTTCGACCCCTATCAACTCGCTGAGGAGCTCGATATTCCGCTGAATGGGGCGATCGAGTAATGGTTGCTAGAGGCTGATCGGGGATGGCCACGACCTCTATCGGCCAGCTCAGAAATTCAGATAAACATCCGCAATCAGCTCGAAACGACAGATGGATCGACGCGATCGGGCAACGCTGAGCTTATACGAGGCCGACTCCACGGGTCATCACGCCCGCTACTTGCAAGTCTGGCGTGAGGACGACGAGGTCGGCGTCGGAACCGACCGCGATGATCCCCTTCTTGCCGGCCAGGCCGAGCCTGCGCGCGGGCAGCACGGTTGCCATGCGCACGGCGTCGAGAAGCGGAACTCCGAGCGACACAAGATTTCGTACGGCGCGGTCCAGCGTCAGCGTGCTTCCCGCCAACCTCCCTTCCGCATTACGGCAAATGCCGTCGCGCACGGTGACCTCGAATGACCCCAGGCGATAACTTCCGTCGCCCATGCCCGTCGCGGCAATGCCATCGGTAATGGCCACAACCGTATCGAAGCCTTTCACGCCGAGAAGCACTTGAATCGCTGGGCCGGCAACGTGAACCAGGTCAGCGATGATTTCGGCGGTGACGTCCGGGTCGGTCATCACGGCCGCAATCACGCCGGGGTCGCGATGGTTGAACGGGCGCATGGCATTGTAGGTATGTGTTGCGTGATGGGCCCCGGCGCGGATCGCGTTTGCGGCTTGTTCATAGGTGGCATCCGTATGGCCCAGGCTCACGAGAAGCCCGGCTTGCGCGGCGTGGGCGACGAACTCGAGACCCCCGGGAAGCTCCGGCGCCATAGTGATCATCCGCACGAGCCCGTCGGCCGATTCGAGGAACCTGTCGAGGATCTCGGTGGATGGTTTGAGCAGGTATTCCGGCGGATGAACGCCACGCTGGGCCTTGCTTAGAAAAGGGCCTTCGAGGTGAATCCCAAGAATCTCTGCGCTGACCCGCCCGTTCGCACCTGCTTCGGCGTGTTTGCGGATGTATCGCGCGATTCCCTCCAGGCTCTTGCAGGTTGCATCGGCCGGCGCGGTGACCGTCGTCGCCACCAGGGAAGTTGTGCCATACCGAGCTATGGTGGAGGTAACCCGGTCGAGAGCGCGCGCATTCCCCTCCATAATGTCGTGCCCGCCCGCGCCATGAATGTGAAGGTCAACAAAGCCGGGCACCACGGTCTGTCCCGCGGCCACATAATCGAGCGCGCCCTCGGGGACGCTCACTTGGTCGCGATGCCCGAGGGCCACGATCTTGCTGCCCTCGACGAGAATAACCGCGTCGTTCAGCTCCTCCTGCGGCGTAAGGACACTGCTGGCATAGATTGCGGTGGGCATGGCTCGAACATGCTACCGGACCCCAACAGAAAATCACAGCGGGTCTTTGCCCGGTTTTGCTTGTTCGCTACAATCTTCCGGGAGTTCGATGGAGGCATGAAATGGCGCACGACAAGCGGTTCCTGGCGCAAAGGCGGCAACGCCGTCGGCGAAAACTTGCCAAACGGAAGGTCAAGCTGTACGAACAGGGGAAGCTCGCGCACGACAAGCTTCCCTCCCTGGCCAAGCGTTTCCTCAGCCGCAAACTCCGCGCTCAAAAGAAGGCGGAATGAAATGCTTCGGCATACAAAAAGAAAGGGCGTCCCGATTGTTTCGGGACGCCCTCCGCATCGCTCTACGGCTTACTGAATCTTTTTCGTTAGTTGCCCGAGGTCTGCGCGTGAGTCGGTTGTGCCTTCGGAACACTTAGGTACCCGGTGATCTTGTCCTTGGCCACCTGGTTCACCACGAACTCAAGCGGCGAATGGCCGTAATTCCGGGTGAAGAAGTAGATCGGCTCGTCGACGGACCGATTCTTCTTGTCGAAGCGGGCATCGTCCACGTAGAGGGACACCGTAAACATGTTCCTCTTGGGGTTGACACCGCGCAGCTCAACCATCATGTCCCCGACCTTTTCGCGCTGGCCCTTGCGGGAGATGGTGAATTCGTAATAATCGCGCTCTCCGAGCCGCCGGAGCTCTTCGATCTCATCGTGGTTCTTGGCGATCAACGTACCGAACTCACCCCGCGCCATATTCAGGTTGTTCTTCGTAGTCTCGAGGTCGGTCTTCACGCCGTCGATATCGGTGCCGATCTTGTTCACATCGTCGACATTGGCCTTGGTGGCCAACTGCCCGTTTAGACTGTTCTGCAGATCCGCGAGCTGCTTGGTGTCTTCGTCCTTGACTTTCGCCGCCTGGCGACGCGCCCTGCTCAATTCGCCCTCGGTCAGCTTCATCTTGTCGGTCACCACGCTCAGCTCGCCCTCAAGCTGCGCGTTCGAGTCTTCCGCCTTGGCCAGGCGTTGGCTCAGCAACTCTTCCTGCTGCTTGAACTGCTCGTTCTGCGCGGCGAGGCCGTGCTCGCTCTGCTCGAGAGCCTTTGACCGGCTCGAAGCCGTCCAGCCTGCGCCCAAAGCCACTAGGGAAACTACCGCCAAAGCGACGATCACGATCCCGATCCATCGAGGGGCTGTGACCTGTTGAATTGTCGTATCTTGCCGATCCTCAAGCATTTTCTTGTTCCTCCCGACATCCCTTGCAAAGGCGCATAGGAGCACGCCTTCAGCCAAATGTATACCAGCACCGGCAAACGCGCAACCTCCAGAAAATGGGTAGTTTAATACCCGGAAAAGGGCCCTCCAGCGTGCTCGCCGAGGTCGCTAGTCTGCAATTTTTACCCGCCTGCACTGTTTTCTGCGCAGTAGCCATTCGGTAACCGGCGGGTATTCAACTTCCGTCAAAGCAGGGGGTTTGAGGCACGGCTGACGGCTGCCTTGAAAACGTCCGGAGGGGGATTCCTGCTAGAATATTCGCGGAGATGGCCTGCGACGCGCGTGAATGTTGCGAAAGCCTTTTTGAACCAACACTGGATCCCTGGGAGCTCACGTCGTCCTGCCCTTGCGCATGCCCTGGCTCCGGTCAGGGAAGCCTGAAAGCAGGCGCGGGGCACCCCCTTTTTTGTGGGGTTCAGGGCCTAGTAACACACGGCGAAGCGGACCGCTCCACGTCGGTTAACGGACCGAGACTCGCACGATTCGGCAGCGAAAGCCCCGAACTTGTTGAGAAAACAGCAAAGCTCGAAATCCACTCGGTCGGCGTCCACTCCGGGAATTTCGCGAGCTGAACAGGGAGCACCTTGAGGATCTTATTCATTGGCGACGTCGTGGGTTCGCCGGGTCGAAAAATCGTGCACGAGCGCCTGCGCGACATCCTCGCGCAGCGAGCTGTCGACTTGTGCGTGGCCAATGGCGAAAATGCCGCATCGGGTTTCGGCATCACCCCGCGGCTTAGCGAGGAACTCTTTGCCTCCGGCATCGAAGTGATCACCGGCGGAAATCACATCTGGGACCGCAAGGAAATCCTCGAGTATCTGCCCCACGAACCCCGTCTGCTCCGGCCCGCAAACTTTCCGAACGGTTCGCCGGGAAAAGGGCTTTTTGTCGGGCAAGCCAAGAACGGAGTCGCCTACGCCGTGCTAAACCTCCAGGGCCGGACATTCATGACGCCGATCGACGATCCCTTTCGCACGGCGTCTCAGCAACTGGCCCTAATTCCGCCCGATGTGAAAATCATACTAGTCGACATGCACGCCGAAGCCACCTCGGAAAAGCAGGCCATGGGCTGGTATCTCGACGGGAAAGTCTCGGCCGTAGTCGGCACGCACACGCACGTGCCTACGGCCGATGATCACCTCCTCCCGAAGGGGACGGCTTACATCACCGACGTGGGCATGACGGGCCCGCACGATTCCGTCATCGGCATGGACAAGGAAGGAATTCTCCAGAGGTTTCTCGACGCGATGCCCACGCGCTTCTCGGTGGCAGCCGCCGACATCCAGATGAACACGGTGCTCATTGATGCAGACGAAACTAGCGGGCGTGCCCGGTCGATCGAACGGCTCAATTTCCGGCTGGATTAAAATGCGGTCCGGGCGGGCGAACGTCTCCGCCAGGCGCGAAAAACGGAACTTTGACCGGGCATCCCGGCAATCAAAATGCGAATCCTGATAACGGGCGAGGTGACGAGGTGTGTCGCGACAGGTGTTGGGGCACAATCCAGTTAATTGCCATCGGGCTATGGCTCTTTGCTTTCGCGCCGCGGGCTGGCGCGCAGGGGCTTCGGACAGTCATCGAATCGCGTGATCGGGTCTTTCCCGGTCTCGGTGCCGGCGTCATTGCGCTCAAGAAGGATTCGGCAGGCCGGTATTACGTACTGGCAAAGCCGTGCACTCGAATTCGCGTCTATGATCCGAACGGAAACCTGATCGGCCAAATTCCCAACGCGAGTTCCGCGGGGACCCCGATCCAGTACGCGGTGGACGTTGACCCGAGCCCCGAGGGGCTGGTGGCCGTAGCCGACCGCGGTTCGAATGCGATCGAAGTCTTCCGCGCAGACGGTTCGCTTGCCTATCGGATCTCGGTTGTCGCTCCCACCTCCGTCGTCGCCCTCTCCGGCGGGCAATTCGCGGTGACCAGCTTGGTGTCGAAGCGGCTCGTCGAAGTCTTCGACGAAAGCGGACGAGTGGTGAGGAGCTTCGGCGATCCGCGCGATCTCGGCATCGCGACGGACAAGCAGCCGCTCAACAATTTGGGCATGATCTCCGGTGACTCGGCCGGCGGGATCTATTTCGCGTTCACCTCGATTGCCGATCCAACCCTGCGAAAGTTTGACCGCTACGGATACGTGACCTACGAATCGACGATTCCGCAAGCCACGTTCGGCACGAATCCCACGCAGACGATCGATCGCGTTCAGGTGATGTTCGGTTTCACCGACCTATCCTTCGAAGATCAGACCAGCGCCTGGACCAGCATCGGCTCGACAGGCAAGCTGCGGTTTGGTGGCGGCGTCGGAACAGGGTTCGGCGAAATGATGGGGCGCGGCTACGGATTCGAGCAGGCCATGGAACAGCAGACCATGGGTCAAACGGCCATCGGCGGCGGGCCCATGGGCGCAATGGTGACGGGCCAGCTCGATAGTCAAGGCAGCAACCTTCAGTTCGGAGTCGGAAGACTTTCACCCTTTGGCGGCGGCCGTCGAGGCCGCCTGGGATTCAGCCAAGCTACTGACGGTTCGACTGAGCAGGGCACACTTTTCCAATTCTCCTCAACGAACGACTCGACGGGCACCGACAACGGGCCTGTCGACACATCCAGTGCCACGGCCGAACTCGGCATGTTCGGGTCCGGCGACTCGGGCACATCCGATGTCGCGGCGGACTCGACCGACAGCACGTCAGGCGGGGCCCCGAACGCATATGCGGTAACTCAGATGGGCCTGCCCTCCCAATTCATGATTGGTTCGTCGCTCAACGGCCTCTATTTTCATCCGCGCGGATTGCCGGACAGCATCACGAACCCGACACCCGCAAGCCCAGTAGCGGGACCGGCGCACTCGGGAGCGGCGACCGGCGCCGGGGGCGACTCGCATTTCGGCAGCAGTTTTGGACATTACCACGGACGGTTCAATAGGGGCGTTCCGGCCTTCACTGGCGGTGTGCGGGTGAACCTGGGCGATCTCTCGAGCCCCGCAGTCCTCGATAAGCCCGTAATCACAGCCATGGCCATTGATCCGGAAACCGAAGAAATCTGGGCGGGGATTGGCGACACGCTGGTTCACTTCGACAAGGATGGAAACCTCGTCGGCCTGTACTATCTGACCCTGACCGGAGGGATGTCCCTCAAACCAACCGCTCTGCTTGTTGAGCCGGACCGATTGCTGATCGCCTCCGACCCCTGGGGCGTCTTCCAGTTCGCTCGCCCCGATAAGGTTTCCGCGCAGCCAAAGAAGCTCAACATCGTTCCCCAAGTGGTTCCTCAACCCTGAACCGAGCGTCGTTCTTGAGACCCATAGCAGGCTACCGGAGCCAGTTTTCCACAGGGATGTGTCTGTCTCGTGCTGTGGATATCTTCGCCGGTCTCCTGCTTTGAGCACCAGTCTGCGGTTGGCTTGGGATTGTCCCGCGTGCTTGCAGCCTGAGGCGTCTCGCCCTTTGATTTCCGCTTGTTTTTGCGATAGGCCCTTCCGTCACGACTGGATCGGATGGCCGGCACTAAGGGGAAGGCATGCCCGGCACAGGCGAAACTGGACGCTGTGGAAAACCTGTGGATGGCTGTGGAGTGTTGCCGTGCAATCTACTTGAATTTCTCTTGCTCATTATCGCGCGTTTAGGCAGAATCCCGGCTCGCGTCCTTACCGAGAGTGGACTCTCCGGGAGGACTTCGGAGTTGGCATAGGCGGTCTTTTCAGGGTTCGACACACGAAACCCGAGCTATTGGGGAAGATGGGCGTTCCGGGGCGATCCGAAGGGTTCTGACCCGCAAGGCGATCCAATAAAAGGGGATTTCCACAACATTTCCACATCGGTGGAAATTTGAAGTAAGCCGAGCTTTTTCAATGACTCTGTGGGATAAGATACTTCAACATACCGAGCGCCGGGTAAATCCACACAGCTTCGCCACCTGGTTTCGGCCCACCAGACAAGAATCTGCCGACGGCGACCGCCTGGTCATCCGCGTGCCTACGCGCCTGTTTTCCAAGCGTCTGAAAGAAACCTACGGCGAGCTGCTAAAGGCTGTCTTAGCCGAAATCGGGCAGCCCCAGCTGGCCCTAGACTTCATCTGCGCCGAGGTAGAACCCGCCCCGGCCGGCACGCCCGTATCGCAGCAGGCGCGGCTTGACTTCGACTCGGCTACCAGCCAGCTCAACCCGAGATACACCTTTGACACGTTCGTGGTGGGAGCCTCAAATCAGTTCGCCCATGCCGCCGCGAAGGCCGTTGCCGAGCAGCCCTCGAAGTCCTATAACCCCCTTTTCCTGTATGGGGGGGTGGGACTCGGAAAGACGCATCTGATGCAGGCAATCGGGCATGACCTCAAGCGCCGCAACCCTGCCCTGCGCCTTACCTACATCAGTGCCGAGAAATTCACGAACGAGGTCATTGCCTCGATCCGCTTTGAGCGCATGGCCGCCCTGCGTGACCGCTTCCGCAACATGGATGTGCTCATGGTCGACGACATTCAGTTCATCGCCACGCGGGAAAGAACGCAGGAAGAGTTTTTTCACACGTTCAACGCCCTGTACGATCAGCAGAAGCAAATCGTCATTTCTTCCGATTGTCCGCCGAAGGACATCTCGGCGATTGAAGAGCGCCTGCGTTCGCGCTTCGAGTGGGGTTTGATTGCCGACATACAGCCGCCGGACCTTGAAACGAAGATCGCGATCTTGCAGAAGAAGGCAGATAACGAGCGCGTGCACTTGCCCGACGAGGTGGCGGAGTACATCGCGCGGGCGATCAAGTCGAATATCCGCGAGCTCGAGGGAGCCCTGATCCGGCTGATGGCTTACGGTTCGCTGACTGGCGCTGAGATCAATCTGCCCACGGCGCAGCAGGTGCTCAAGAACGTCATTGAGATTCAAGAAAAGAAAGTGACGATTGAGCAGATCCAGAAAGCGGTGGGAGAGGTGTTCGGCCTGCGGGCCCAGGACCTAAAGATGCGCAGCAACTCGAAAGTGATTGCCTTCCCGCGACAAGTTGCCATGTTTCTCGTAAAGCAACTCACCTCGGCCTCGCTTCCCGAAATCGGGAAGCAGTTTGGCGGCAAGCACCACACAACCGTGCTCCACTCGATCAACAAGATCGAGCTGCTTCGGCAGACCGATAAGGAATTAAACAGAACCATCAACAAGCTACTCGATTCATTCGGATAGACTTGCTTCTGCGGGGACAGACGACAAGCAATAGACCGGTGAAAAACATGTGGAAGAGTCGGACGACGGCAACCCAAGGTCCTATGTTTTCCCCGGCGCGCAAGTTTTTTCGACAACACACGGCAGGGTTTAAAACCCGGCTAACAAGGCGGATAGAGAGATTTCCACACCACTCACAACTGCGGCGGCTACTACGGTTTTCTCCTATAATCATTTGCGGAAAAGCTGTACAGTAGCCGCAGAGAACGAAGCCCAGATAAGGAACCGCACGAGATGGAATTCAGCGTAAAAAAATACGACCTCCTCGAGGAACTGGAAGCCACGCAGGGAGTCATTGAGCGCAAAACGACGATTCCCATTCTTTCGAATTTACTTTGTGAGACAAAAGGAAATCGGTTGGCGATTACGGCGACCGATCTCGAGCTCAGCGTCCGCACCTCCTGTGAAGTCAAAACCAAGAAGGAAGGTGCGGTAACCATCCCGGCTAAAAAGCTCCTCGATATCGTGCGTCTCCTACCCGACGATGAAATCAAGTTCAAGCTGCTCGAGAATTATTTTGTTCTGATCACTTGTGACCGGAAGAATTACAAGCTCGTGGGCATGTCCAAGGACAATTTCCCGTCCTTGCCCAATTTCCCCCATGCATCAGTCAAGATTCCCGCCAAACTTCTCGCCGACGTGATTGGGAAGACCACTTTCGCGATTTCGCTCGAGGAATCGCGCTATACGCTGAACGGTGCTCTCCTTGTTCTGAAGCCAGACTCGCTCACCATGGTGGCCACCGATGGGCACCGCCTTGCGCTGGTTGAATCGAGCCACAAGCTGGAGGGCTTTTCTGCAGAGACACGCGTCCTGGTCCCGAAGAAAGCAATGACCGAAATTCAGCGTCTGGCCGCCCAGTCCGATGACGGCGGCACAGTTGAATTTGCCCAGGACGAGAGCCATCTTTTCTTTCAGTTTGGTGGTCGCTTGCTCACTTCGCGGAAGCTTACGGGTCAGTTTCCAAATTATGAGGCGGTTTTGCCGCGCGAAACGAGCAAGACGGTAGTTCTCGAACGCAACGAGTTGCAAAACGCGCTGCGCCGCGTCTCGCAGCTTGCTGACCAACGCTCGCATGCTGTGAAATTCGTACTAGCTAAAGAGGGGGTCGAAATCTCCGCTTCCAGTCCCGAGTACGGCGAGGCCAAGGAATCGATCGAAAAAGAGTTCAAGGGTGACCCGCTTACGATCGGTTTCAACGCGCAGTACCTGCTGGATTTTCTGGGTGCCGCGACCGAGGGACCGATCAGCTTCGAGCTGAAGGACGAACAGTCGGCAGGCCAGCTCCGCCCGGTGGCCGACGAATCGAGCCGCTACCGCTACGTCGTGATGCCCATGCGCATCTAGCTAGCCCGCGCCCGTGGGCAGAACCATGGCTCGGCTCCTGTGGATCTACGACCCCCACGGCAACAGGACCGAGCTCTGGCAACCGCAATGATGCCGTAAGCCCGAGTTCAATCACGACCTTCATTGTGGCGGTCCCTGCGCCTCGGAGTTTTCGGCAAAGCACCAGTGAACAAACTTGGGTGTATAGCGGTCGACAACCGCTTGAGGCACGTTTGATTCGCTGAGCTTTTCAAATGTGAACGTAATTTCTCCGCCCGGTCGCAGCGTGCCGAGAAGAAAGCCGTAGACATTCGTTTCCGCTGCGCGCGCGTTTTTCGAATCCGGCGGCAGGGGATAGCGAACGGCACCGGCCGTCCCCACAATCCATCCGGGAAGCACCCCGCCGTTCGCCCGCCAGTAATCGGTATTGAAGATTCCTTCCATGAAGTAATGGGAGTGG
>Ga0187783_10000277_pt1 | contig 38602 bp, 28 predicted proteins | sample 1015_SJ02_MP02_2_FD_132471 | JGI IMG/M metagenome (GOLD analysis project Ga0187783, IMG submission 132471) | Tropical peat soil microbial communities from peatlands in Department of Meta, Colombia - 1015_SJ02_MP02_20_MG | ecosystem: Environmental > Terrestrial > Soil > Wetlands > Peat | place... | reverse complement strand
GCCCGATATCAACTGACGACAGCCCGGCTAAGGCTGGCCAAACGTGATGCCATGGTGATGCATCCCGGGCCGATCATCCGCGGCCTGGAGCTGACCTGGGAAGTAGCGGATTGTCCGCAGTCGGTGATTGTTGAAGAAGTGCGGAACGGAGTGCGGGTTCGAATGGCGATACTGGCAAGGGCTTGCGGAAAAGGTGGATAAGAACCACGCTGTCAAAAGTAGCACCCGGATTTATGGCAAAGGACTCTTCGAAACCCAAGTCGCTGCTAATCAAAGGCGGCCATCTGCTGGATCCTCGAGCAGGAGTGGACGCGCCGATGGAGGTGCTCGTTCGCGACGGCCGGGTGGCAGAGATTGCACCGCCCAACCGCATTCGATCCGCCGCAGAGGAGGTCTTTGAAGCGCGTGGACTGATCGTGGCCCCGGGGCTGATCGACCTGCACGTGCATCTGCGAGAACCGGGACAGAGCTATAAAGAAACCATTGCCAGCGGTACCGCTGCCGCCGCCGCCGGGGGATTTACTTCGGTTTGCTCGATGCCGAACACCACGCCGGTCGTCGACTCAACGGAATGGGTTCTATGGATGCAACAGAAGGAACGGGGAGCCATGGTGAACGTCTTTCCCGTGGCGGCCGCGACCCTGGGAAGCCAAGGAGAGTTGCTGACCGATTTTCGCGGATTGCAGCAGGCTGGCGCCGTAGCCGTAAGTGACGACGGAAGGCCAATTTTGCACGAAGGCGTCATGCGCGATGCTTTGTGTCTGGCGGCCGGGATCAACCTGCCGGTCATTCAGCATGCCGAGGATACGCGGATGACCGAGAACGGCTCGATGCATGAGGGGGCAACATCGTTTCGTCTGGGATTACGCGGAATGAAGGCGCAGGCGGAAGCCAGCCTGGTCGAACGCGACGTGCACCTTGCCCAGCAGTTCAGCGGCGCGCGCTTGCATATCGCCCATCTCTCGACCGCAGAGGCCCTGAAATCGGTGCGCCGAGCGAAACGCAGCAAGGCGCAGGTCAGCTGTGAAGTCACGCCCCATCATTTCACGCTCACGGATGCGGACGTGGGTGACTACAACACCAGCTGCAAGATGAACCCGCCTCTGCGCTCGGCTGCGGATCGGGAGGCTCTGCTGGTTGCGCTCGCCGATGGGACGGTAGATGCCATCGCCACCGATCACGCTCCCCATGCACAGCAGGAGAAAGTCGTGGAATTCGAGAAAGCGGCCTTCGGCATTACCGGACTGGAGACCGCACTGGCCCTGGCGATCACTCGCCTCTATCGGGAGCAGGGAATTTCTCTGATGAGGATTGTCGAGCTGTTTACGGCGGGTCCGGCGCGTGTAGTCGGCCTGCGCGGCCGGGGCACGCTGGCGCGTTCCAGCTGGGGCGACGTGACCATCTTTGATGCCAAGAAGCGTTGGACCTTCGATGCCGCGAAGTCGCAGTCGAAATCGCGCAATACTCCGTTTGACGGGTGGCAACTCACCGGCAAGGTCGTGGCCACCATCGTGGGAGGAAAGATCGTCCATCGGACCGACGGGTGAGCGTCGCTCGCGACCCGGGTCTCCCGCGACTAGGAGTTCCCTAGAATTCCCATCCGTTTTCCCACCCGTTTCAGCACCTCGAGCGCACGCTCCAACTGGTCTTGGCTGTGGGTGGCGGTCACGATGGTGCGAATGCGGGCCTTGCCTTCGGGTACGGTGGGAAAGGCAATGCCGGTGCCCATCACCCCCTCTTCGAACAGCGCACGCGAGAAATCCATGGTGAGTCGGCCGTCCCCGAGGATGATCGGCGTGATCGGCGTTTCGCTGGCGGGTGTAATCTTGCCGCCAATATCGAAGCCCAGGAGACCCAGCTCCTTCTTCCAGAAGCGGGTGTTATCCCAGAGCTTGTCGATCAGTTCCGGTTCATGTTCGAGAACATCGAACGCTGCCATGCAGGTGGCTGCCACCGAGGGCGGATGCGAGGTCGAAAACAGAAAGGGACGGGCGCGATGGTAGAGAAAATCGATCAGGTCTCGCGTTCCGCACACATAGCCCCCCAGAGCCCCAATCGCTTTCGATAGGGTTCCAACTTGGATATCGACCCGGCCGTGCACGTGAAAGTGATCCACCGTGCCCCGGCCGTTGCGTCCGAGCACGCCCGAGGCATGGGCGTCATCGACCATCATGATGGCGCCATACTTTTCGGCCAGAGCGCATAACGCGGGCAGCGGTCCGACATCACCGTCCATCGAGAACACCCCGTCGGTGATCAGCAGTTTTTTGCCGGGCTGGTCCCGGACGCTGGCCAGCTGTTCTTCAGCGTGAGAAATGTCCTTGTGGTTGAAGACCAGGATTTTGGCGCGCGACAACCGAGCACCGTCAATGATCGAGGCGTGATTCAGCTGGTCGGAGACGATGTAATCGTCTTTTCCCAGCACCGCCGAGACCGTGCCGGCGTTGGCGGCGAATCCCGACTGAAAGACTACGCAGGCCTCGACCTGCTTAAAAGCCGCAATCTTTTCTTCGAGCTCCATGTGAATCTTCATCGTGCCGGCGATGGTGCGCACCGCCCCCGAGCCGACACCGTATTGGCGGATGGCGGCCAAGGCCGCTTCCCGCAGCTTGGGGTGGGTGGTAAGACCGAGATAGTTGTTCGACGCCAAATTGATGACCTGCTTGCCGTCGAAGTGGCAGATCGGGGCCTGCTCGTCGTCGAGCACGCGCAAGCGAAAGTATGTTCCCTTGGCTTGCAGATCATTCAATTGGTCGGTGAGATACGAGAGAGGATTCGTGCGGGTTGCAGTTGCCATCGTCATCTCCGGAAAACGAGATCGCGCCTACGCAAAATCAGCTGATGCGCTAGGAATTTTGCGGATGACCTGGCCGGAGCCTGATTGTCCTCGGGCGTCGATGGTCACCCGGATCGTCGCCGAGAGCGGATGCCGGCCATCAGTCCTGGTCATCGGAATCAGCCGCAGAGACCGGCTGTGGAGGAGGAGGCTCGGCCAATCCCGCACTCCCCGCGTCGGCACCGGCCCTGGCAGCTCGAGCGGCCGCTATGGTTTCCAAGAATTTTGCGCTATTCAGCAAGGGGCGGCCCAACGACGAGTTGTAGCCGGTCCAAGCGTCGTCCAAACCGGCTGCCCGCTCGAAGTGGGCGCGCATGGCTTCCATTTTGGAATCGAGATCGTCGAGATAGTGCAACATCAGAGCCTCAGGAAACATGGGCAACTTCGCCGAACCGAATTCGTACTGCCCGTGATGGCTGATGATGAGATGTTCCACCAGGATCTTGAGCTCCTCGGGAAAACCCCGCAGCTGGGCTAGCTTGGCTTGCAGCATTTCGAGCTCGATGACCATATGTCCGAGCAGCTGCCCACGCGTCGTGTAGGAAAAGTTGCGATTGTAGGTGAGCTCGTAGATCTTGCCGATGTCGTGCAGGAAAGCGCCGGTCAGCAGCAGATCGCGATTGATCTGGGGATAATTGCGGGAAACCAGATCGCAGGAGCGAACCAGCGAGACCACGTGATCGAGCAGCCCGCCGAGGTAAGCGTGGTGCAAGGCCTTGGCGGCGGGAGCGTTGCGGTAAGATTCGGCAATCTCCGGGTCCGACATGAAGGCTTCCACCAGCGCCTTGAGGTGCTCGTTCTGAAAGGAGGCGACGAAGCCCGCCAGCGTCTGCCAGAGCTCGCCGACGTCCTTGGTGGTCTTCGACAAATAGTCGGAGAAGTCGATTTCGGATTCGCCGAGTTTGCGCAGCTTGTGAATCGTCAGCTGAAAACGACTCTTGTAGCGGTTGACGAGACCCTTCACCTTGATGAAATCTTCCTGCTCGAAGGCATCGAGGGAATCTTCGACGTTGTCCCACATCTTGGCTTCGATCTGGCCGGTGCGGTCGCCCAGAGTTAGAGCCAGGTAAGGGTCGCCGGATTTCTTGGGCTTGATCTGCTTGGAAATGACCACAAAGGTGGAGGTGATGACCTTGTTTTCGTGATTCCCGCAGTCTGCTAGGAAGAAGTCCTTCATGGGGGAGAACCTGGTTGCTGGCGAGCGGACGGAAGCGATGGTTGGCGCCGTTCCCGCTGCGACCCACCAAGCTTAAACTAAAACAAACCTAACTTCTTCTTCTTTTTCAGGGGCTTTGCCTTGTCATCCTTGGCAGCCGTTTCAATCGGCTTGGTCTCATTGGGACTGGCACCAGTATCGACGTAACCATCTTTGATATCGATGAAAGCGTCCTCGCGCAGTTTGGTGAGATATTCGCGCAGCGCGGGTTGCAGCTTTTGCATATACAGGGCGTCTTGAATCCGCGGTTCAATCTTATTGAGAGGCGGCACCCCCGCCTCGGTATGCTCGGTGACCTTGAGGATGATGAATCCCTGCTTGGTGCGGGTGACATCGGAAACTTCACCCGGCTTCATCGCGAACACCTTATCTTCCAGTTCTTTGGCTAAAGTTCCGCGCTTGAATTCGCCAAGGTCGCCGCCCTGGGCCGCCGTCGGCCCGTCGGAGTTCTTTTTGGCGACGTCTTCAAACTTGGCGCCCTTTTTGATCTCCTCGAGCAGGTGGTTCGCCTTTTCCTGGGCGGCGGCAAGGATGGCGGCTTCGTCGCGGGAGTCGTTGGGCTTTTTTTCGGTGGAAACCAGAATTTCGCTGAGGCGAACCATCTCGGGCTGATCGAGGTCGCTCTGATGTTCCTGGTAGAACTTCTCCTCGTCCTCCTTGCCAATGGTGATTCGCGACCCGACTTCTCTGCCGATGACCTGCTGGGTGATGATCTGGTTGCGCAGATTCTGCTTAAAGTCCTCGAAAGAGACGCCCTGGGTCTGAGCCGCTTTTTCCAGGTCTTCCATGCTCTCTAGGTTCATATCCTTGCGCATCTGATCGAGCTTCTTGACCAGCTCGGTGTCGGCGGTAATGCCGAGCTCCTTGCCTTTGGCCAGCAACAGTTGCTGATCGATCAGGTCGCGCAGCACGTCCTTTTCGCGGTCGGCCACAATTCTCTCGGCATTGACCGGGTCCTGCTGTTGCGCTTCCTTCCGCAGCTCTTCCTCGCTGCGTAAATATTCGCTGCGGGTGATAATCTGGTTGTCGACCCGCGCTACAATCTCTTCGATGACCTGATCGTCGCCGTAACTGGCGACCGAAGCCACGAGCAACGCAAGCGAAAATAAGGGCAAGCATATCCGCATACGATTTTCCGGTCCTTGCCCCGGCCGGATCCTAGGGGCATCCTCGGGGGCGGATCACCTTCTCGATTGTACTTCCTGCTCGCGGTTGCAGCTAGTGCTTGCTCGATTATGCTGCTAGTCAAGGTTTAGAGCCGGGGAGAAGCGGAGAACGGACATGGGATGGATTTCACGCTTTGTCATGGCGGTACTCGTGATGGGAGCCGTGGCGGGTTCTGCTCCGGTCAAGAAGAACGGCGTACCCGACCTCGAGCAACTCGAGAGAATGACGGCGCGCTTTGCGCCTACCCCCATCCGGGTGGATACCTCGAAGTTGTCCCCCGGCGATCAGCGGGCATTGGTCAAGCTGATTGAAGCCGCACGTGTCCTGAACCAGGTGTTCCTGCGGCAATTGTGGAGTGGAAACCTCGAGCTCTATGCCCGGCTCGAAAGGGACTCGACTGCCCTCGGAAAGGCGCGGCGCGACTATTTTTGGCTAAACAAGGGGCCATGGTCGGAGCTCGATGGCTATCAGGCGTTTCTTCCTGGGGTGCCTCCGCGCAAACCTCCGGGGGCGAATTTCTATCCCGAGTCGATGACCAAGGAAAGCTTCGAGCAGTGGGTGGCGCAGCTGCCGGCACAAGAACAGCAGCAGGCGAAGAGTTTCTTCACGGTAATCCACACCAAGGGGACCATGGCGCCGGCCCCCAACAGCCTATTCTCGGAACCCTACAGCCAGGAATACGCGGATGATCTCGCGCGCTCGGCCGGCTTGCTGCGCGAAGCCGCGATCCTCACGGATAATGATTCGCTCAAAAAGTTTCTCAATCTCCGCGCCGATGCCTTCGGTTCGAACGACTACTATGAAAGCGACCTGGCATGGATGGATCTGGACGCCCCGCTCGATATCACCATCGGTCCCTACGAGACCTACAACGACGAACTTTTCGGCTACAAAGCGGCTTTCGAGGCCTACGTCAATCTGCGCAATGACAGCGAAACCCGAAAACTTTCCCTGTTTACCGAGCACCTGCAGGAAATTGAGGATCACCTGCCGATCGACCCGGGTTACCGCAATCCCAAGCTGGGGACCGCTGCCCCCATTCGCGTCGTGGACGAAATTCTGAGTGCCGGCGACGGGGCTCACGGCGTCCAGTCGGCAGCTTACAATCTGCCGAATGACGATCGCGTGGTCCAGCAAAAGGGCAGCAAGCGAGTCATGCTCAAGAACGTCCAGGAGGCAAAATTCCGCAGCGTACTTTTGCCGATCGCCCGAAAGATGTTGACCCAGGATGCAATGGTCGATGTCAGCTTTGAGCCGTTCTTTACCCACATCCTCGCCCATGAACTGATGCACGGACTGGGGCCACACCAAATCAAGGTTCAGGGGCGCGACTCCACCCCCCGGGAAGAGTTGAAAGATCTGTACGCGCCGATTGAAGAGGCCAAGGCGGATGTTACAGGTTTGTTTGCGTTGCAATATCTCATGGACCATGCCAAGGATTCCGAGATCGGGAAATTGCTTCCCTCCGACGAGGCGGCTGCGCGTCAGCTCTATACGACGTATTTAGCGTCGTCGTTTCGCAGCCTGCGTTTTGGACTCAATGATGCCCACGGCAAAGGCATGGCCCTGCAATTCAACTGGCTGCGCGACCAAGGAGCATTCGTCAAGTTGGGCAATCAAACTTTCTCGATCGACCTCACGAAGATGAAGACTGCGGTCGCCGAGCTCGATCACGAGCTGCTGACCCTCGAGGCGCAGGGCGACTATGACGGTGCCAAGAAGCTGCTCGACCGCTTGGGAGTGATCCGGCCGGAACTCACCGAGGCCTTGAAAAAGCTCGAGGGAATTCCGACCGATATCGATCCCATCTTCACAACTGCCGAAGAACTGGCGCCGAGTGCCGACGTTCCACCGAAAATCGATCCCCGAGCGCGAAAGAAATAGCCTGAAGACCAGCTCGCTTTCCGTCATCGAGCGGTGTGGGCAAGCGCGCCACCCTGGAGTTGCCTTCCGGCCATTCAGGTCGAAAGCACCAAGTGGATGCGCTCGTGGCGCAATCCACAACGGAGGCTTACTTTGGACGGCTGAGAAACTCTCTGGCGATCTTGAGGCGAGGACTTGAGATTGCGCGCAAGGCCAACTACAACGAACTGGCCGCGCAGGTCTGGGATGCCTCTGGGGACAGACGCCGACTCCGACATTCCCATGCTCAAGCAAACCCGAGTACGCGACCTTGCAATAGAGAGGTTCAACTTTCTCGCCTGCCGGGCGAATCAGTCTCATCCCTCGACGGGCGGTGTCGATCGAATGGGTGATCCGAAGCTGGCTCGTGACTCGATTTTTACGGTGTTGGATCGGGCGAGGGCCAAAGCCGTGACATCACTCGGCTCGGGCGGTGGGCCGCTGGACTCGTGCAGCCGCGCGAGAATGGAAAGACAAATCTCGCTTGCGATGACCGAGGTAGTTTCCCGCAAGGTGGCCTTCACCGCTTCCAGTCCAAACTCACGGTCGTGAGATTTTGCCTCCACAACGCCGCGGGAAACGAGCAACAGGGCTGCTCCCGGCTGCAAAACCACGGCCGAAGCATCGCACGTGGTGTGGGAGAAAAGACCCAGGGGGAGGCCGGTGGCCGGCAGCTCGGTAACTCCCGCAGGGTCGCGGATCAGAGCGGCAGCATGACCTGCATTGGCGTACCAGAGCGTGCTGAGACTCTCCTCGTAGCAGCCGGCAAAGGCGGGGCAGGAGCGGGCTTTGCCGGTTTCAAGGATGGTGCGATTGAGCTCAAGGCAAAGCTCGATCATCGCCTCGGCAAGGTTTAGGTCCTCCGCCGCGAACACGCGGGGGCCCGCTTCCCGAAGCGTGGCCGCAACGGCTGAAGTGACTTCTTGGTTTTCATTTGAGTGGTCGAGACACTCGAGCAGTACGAACAGAACACGAGTGGTTCCCACGCGGAGAAAATCATAGAAATCCCCGCCTCTGCGCGGAACATAATAGGCGGCCGCCAAGCTGGCGTCCCGCAGCTGAACCGTATCGGTTTCGACCGGCTCGCCGACTTGAGGAGATTTCGTGCGGTCAAGATTGAACTGAGCTGGCATCCTGGTGGCGGGAAAATATCACGGTACCGGAGGAGCGGCAATGGTTGATGGTGGAATCGACGAGGAAGAGAACCGTCTTTGCTACTGCTGTCTCCGAGGATTCTCCTCTGGCGGACGGTCCTTGCCGTACAATCTTCGGATGATTTTGGGTAGCGAGGTCCACAATCGCTGGCGCTTGGCGTCCCGAAACCCCCGGCCATGATCAATCGACGCGAATTTCTTTTCTCCTCCGGGCTCGCGGTTCTCGGGATGGCCGGCATGCGCAGCTTGGCTGGGTCGACTGCCCGCCCGTTGGGGGTTCAGCTCTACACGGTTCGCAAGCAAGCGGAGAAGGATCTTCCCGGTGTGCTTGCCTCTCTTCGGCAGATCGGTTATCGAGAAGTGGAGACGTACTGGAACGTTTACTCCCATCCCGCCGTTGAGTTGGCGCGCATGATTCAGGACCACGGCCTGGCGGTTCCCAGCGGACACTTCGACTACGAGGGGCTCGACGGGAAACTCGATTATGCGAGTAGCCTAGGTGTCCGATACCTCATCTGTCCCATGCTGCCAAAATCCTTGTGGAACTCTCTCGACGGATTCAAGCAGGCGGCGGACCAGTTCAATCGCTGGGGAGAGCAGGTCCAACGTCGGGGCATGCGATTCGGTTTCCATAATCACAACTACGAGTTCCGACGCTTCGGCGAAATCACCGGGTATGAGGTGCTGGTTTCGCGCACCGATCCTAAGCTGGTCTCGTTCGAGATGGACTGCTACTGGGTGACACAGGCGGGACAGGATCCACTCCAGATGTTAGAAAAGTTGGGTCCTCGTATTCGCCTCTTGCACCTCAAGGATCGCAAGCCGGGCTTTCCACCCTCGCAGAAGATGAATCGTCAGGCGGAGCACTTCACGCCGGTGGGGACGGGCACCATTCGGTGGAAGGAGATCCTCGCCGCCGCCCAATCGAATGGCATCGAGCACATGTTTGTCGAACAAGACTCGGGAGATCTTCCCCCTTTAGAGGAACTGCGCATCAGCTACAAGAATCTTGAACCCCTTCTGTAGCGAGCCCGGATTTGACGATGGTAAGGAGGTAGTGCCCATGGAAAAGAGCTGGTTGTCTCGTCGCCAATTCATCCGCATCGGAACCGGAGCTCTGGCCGCGGGGACGGCGGTGAAGGCTGCCCTGCTCGAACCACAGCTACTCGCGGCCTCTCCGCGAACCGCAGCGCCCAGTGACCGAGTACGATTTGCCTCCATCGGAACCGGGGTGCGAGGCTGCGAGCTGCTTGGGGCGTCTCTCCGTGTGCCCGGCATTGAATGCATCGCGGTGTGCGATCTATATGACTCGCGTCATCAGGCAGCTCGGGAAGTGCTCAAGCGCGATGTTCCCACCACCCGCAATTATCGTGAGATTCTCGATCGCCAGGATGTGGACGCCGTGATTGTGGCGGTGACCGACCACCAGCATCGCCGGGTGGTCGAAGATGCCTGCGCGGCGGGCAAGGATGTTTATTGCGAGAAACCGATGTCCCATACCGTGGAAGACGGCTTCCGCATGATCGATGCCGCCCATAAGAACAAACGCATTCTCCAGGTCGGCAGCCAACGGGTCAGTTCTATTCTTTACGCCAAAGCCAAAGAGATCTATGACTCGGGCAAACTCGGCGACGTAACCGCCATCGAGGCCTATTGGGACCGCAACACCGCGAGCGGTGCCTGGGTCTATCCGATTCCGCCCAACGCCAACGAAGAAACCATCGACTGGAACGCCTTTATCGAAGGTGGGCCAAAGCGGCCGTTTGATCCCGTGCGCTTTTTCCGCTGGCGCTGCTTTAGCGATTACGGAGAGGGCCTGGCGGGCGACCTGTTTGTGCATTTGATCTCCGGGATTCACTTCATTACCGGCACAGACACGGTGGCCGAGCGTGCCCAGTCGAGTGGAGGGCTTTTTCGCTGGAAAGATGGTCGTGATTTTCCCGACCTGATCGAGACCATGTACGACTATCCCAAGTTCCGGGTTCTGCTGCGCTGCAATTTGAATAACGAGGGTGGAGAATTCATCGGCTTTTACGGAACAGGGGGCACCATGGTGATTCGCGATTCTACCCTGACCTACAAACCGCAGGACACACGCCCGATGGCGGAGGACTATTCCATCCACGGTTGGCCGGAAGAATTGCGCAAGGAGTATCTACGCAAATGGCAGGAAGAGCATCCGGCGGCTCCTCCCTTGACCTTCAAGGTCGACCAAGACACGGGGGTGTTCACCACCCCGCCGGGCTACAACGACACCGCCGACCATGAAGCCAACTTTTTTGATGCCGTGCGAACTCGTAAGCCACCGGTCGAGAATGAGGTATTCGCCAACTATGCGGCCATAGGCTGCCACTTGGCGAACTATGCCTACTTCAGCAAGACCATCGCCATCTGGGATCCGGGCGCGAAGAAGATCCGCAGTTAAGAGCCGGATCATCTTTTTAGCGAAGAGCCTGGCTAATTTCCATACTTGTCGCTGAGGTATTTGCCGAGCTCGGATTCGAGCTGCCTGTAATCGGAATGAACGATTTCCCGAAGGGCAGCTTCGGGCGAGCTTCCCTGTCCAATTCTTTCAAGGATGCGCGGCAATTCGTCACGACCAGAGGTATCGCTGATATATTCTGTGGCCGCCAGAGATTCTTCATAGGCGATGGTGGCTTGGATGGGAGAAAGCTGGGCAAAACTTCCTTCCAGCATATTCAGGGGAATCGCTCGCTGGGCGCGGTATAGCCCGGCCAGCTCCCTGCCATGGGCGATGGCCTTGGGCTCGAGAAGCTGAGCAATGCCCTCGTTCAACCACTGCGGGCAGCGTCCGCCGGAAAGCTGGTTCACAAACGAGTGGGCCAATTCATGTTTCAGCACCCGAGCCAGCTCGGGCGTGACCGAACTGAGGCCTTGGATGGGGATGCGCAGCTTTCCGTCGTTGATCGCGCTGCTCCACGATGGTGCCCGGGTTACGTCAAAAAATGCCTGGGCGGTATAGAGTACGACCGCAATGCTGTTGCGGGGCGCGACTCCCAGCTGGCGAACCAGGTCATCGTAGTCAGCCTCGAGCACGGCAAGAATCTGGCTGCGCAATTGATCGGGTGTTTGCTGGCCTTCGTAGCGCAATGTGAAGTGGCTGCTTTCCCGTTCCGAATAGCCGGCTTGGACCGTAGCATCGCGCTCGGCCTTTTCGAGCAACTGCTTGACTGTCGGGTCGGAACGAAGCTCGAGAGCATGCTTCCAGGTGCGGATCGCATCCTGATCGCGGTCCGCGGCATACTGGACATAACCAAGGACGGTGAGCGTGTCGGGCGACTCCGGAGCAACACGAACCGCATGTTCGGCGTAGGGCAGGGCTTCCGACGCGTGCCCGGTCTTGACCAGCAGGGCGGCGTAGTAGTTGAGAATGCTGGGATTCTCGCCGTCAAAGCGAAGCGCAGAGTCGAGATAGGTTCGCGCTTTGGGGAAGTTGCCGTGTTCAAATTCATTCTTGCCGGCGAGGAAATACGCGGCGGAGGTGGTTGATGAGTCTCCTAGGGCTTCCAGTCGTGATAATTCGCGGTCATCAGGGTGGCCATCGCGAATGACCCCTTCGAGCCCTGCCGTATGCGCCGTCGAGTTGTCCGAGGGATGGAGTGCGGGGAGCTCGCGGCTATCTTTCGGAACGGTTCCGGCTACCTGTGAGCTGCCTCCGCTTTCAATACGATCCACCATGGATTTCGGAATGGCGTAGGTGTCTTCACCAACCTCGTATTCAATGTGGGCACCTTTTTCTCGCACCTCGTCCGCCCAGATGGTTCGTCCATTCTTAAGATGAATGACGTCGGAGAAGGCAGGCGCGCCCAGAGTGAAAAGCAGTGCGGAAGATAGGGTCAGGATGACAGGAAGGCGCATTCAGGCGCATTCTAGAGGACAGGGGAGTAGCCTAAGTAGGTGACCAAGGTAATGGAAAGGAGCCCCGGATCGCGCTGGTTCGCACCCTGTCTTGTGCTGCTGGCAGCAACCGCTCTGGGTGCCGGCCCACCGAACCTTCTGCTGGCGCAGAATCAACCTGCCATCCGCGTGCTTGGCCAGACAGCTAAACTCCAGATGCCTTCGGCCGAGGCGCTGTTCCTCGAACTCAGCAATGTTGGCCTGGATCCAGCGCGGGTCTACCGCGCCCGAGGGCTTTCTTTCAATCGCGCCGCCCTCCACATTACCCTCGAGGATGGAGTGATTGGTTTTACCGGCGACGTTCGAGGGCGCATCACCGGTGCTCTGTTTGAAGGAGATGGAGAAATCCTGCTGACGCCGCCCAATCAGATTGAGCGCGCTTCCATGATGTTTGAGACGGGTGCGACCATCCTCGAAGAGAGGTTCTCGGGTGCCTATTTTCGCTTTAACGACGACACGTTTCTCGAACTCGAACCTGCGCTCGCTCGCAGTGAAAATGGCCAGGAGTTTGTGACCGAGTGGGGGGAGAGTGCGCGCCTTCTAGCTCGCTCCGATGCGCTGCGCCTCTTTCTGAGCTTCAGTCGCTTCCTTCCCGTCGGCCAGCCCGCTTCCTCGACCACTGCTCAGGTGGAGGATCCGATTCCCGACGATCGTTTTCTCCACGCGCGCATGCAGGGGACGACGAAGGGGCGGTTCGACGTGTACTTCGATTCCGAGGCCCCCGAGGAGGTCTGGGCGGCGCAGGTGCGCGAGGCGGAGGGGGGGCCTTATTACGATGTTTGGACCTCGTTTTCGGTTCGGCCTGGGAGCAAGGGGCAAGAGCCGCGGACCGATGTGCGGGCCGAGGAGGAGGGCGGTCGAGCCGGCGTCTTCGATATTTCGGCCACCAAAGTTCGAGCTCAGATTACTCCGCCTACCAGGATCGAGGCTGACGCTGTCCTCGATCTTGATGTCCGCCGAGGAGGCCCCCGGGCGGTCATCTTCGAGCTGGCCCGAACCCTAGTGATCAAGCAAGTCGATGACGGCGGGGAACCGCTGGAATTCATTCATAACCCCGCCATGGAAGGCAGCGAACTCGCGCGCCGCGGCAACGATTTGGTCGCCGTGGTCTTTCGCCAACCGACCTGGATAGGGCAACGAATCAAGCTGCACTTTGTCTATGGCGGGGATGTGCTGTCGGAAGCGGGCTCGGGATTGCTGTACGTCGGAGCCCGCGGAACCTGGTATCCCAACCAAGGACTGGCTATGGGCAACTTCGACCTGGAATTTCATTACCCGCCAGGTTGGACTCTGGTGGCCACAGGCAAGCGTTCGGACATGCCATCCAGGCCGGCGCTCGATGCCCCAGAAGGGTCCGGATCGGCACCGGGAGAGCAAGTGAGCCGGTGGATCTCGGAACGACCCATTCCAGTCGCCGGCTTCAATCTGGGGAGATACCGGCAGGTGGTGGTGCGTGCGGGGGAAGTCACCGTGGCTGCCTTCGGAACCGCCGGAGTAGAACGCGGGTTTCCGCAAGCGGAAAGCGATGTCGTTCTCCCTCAACCCCCGGGCGCGATCGGCGGAGTCATGCCATCGCTGGCGATTGCCTCCGAGGAGCCCTCGCCGGCGCGCAATGGGCAAATGGTTGCGGCAACGGCCGCGCGCGCGGTGGAGTTTTTCTCCCACCGCTTCGGTCCTTACCCTTACGGAGAGCTGGCGCTAACTCAGATGCCCGGGAACCTCAGTCAGGGGTGGCCAGGGCTGGTCTTTCTCTCCAGCCTCTCGTTCCTCAATGCCGAGGAGCAATCGGCGCTGCATATCGATTCCGTGGACAAAGCCTTGATCAGCACCGTGATCGCCCACGAAACCGCCCACCAGTGGTGGGGAGACTTGGTGACCTGGCGCAGCTATCGGGATCAGTGGATTTCCGAGGGGCTGGCAAACTACAGCGCGCTGATGTTGCTCGAAGCGGGAAATCCGCGTGCGTTTCACGCCGTCATGACGAAGTATCGCGATGACTTGCTGGCAAAAAACAAAGCCGGAGTCGCGTTGATGGAGGACGGTCCGGTCACCCTGGGCGCCCGGCTCTCCGATTCGCAGTTTCCGGAAGGCTATCGGGCTATCAGCTATGGGCGGGGAACCTGGCTTTTTCACATGTTGCGTGCCCTCATGCGGGATGCCGAACGTGACGGGCGCCGCGCCGGCGGCGAGGAAAGCAGTGAACCTTTTCTTCGGGCCCTGCACCGGGTGAGGGAGCGTTATGAGGGAAAGGCAATCACCACGCCGGAGCTGCTCGAGGCGTTTGAACAGGAGCTGCCACCCTCGGCTTGGTACGAGGGTCACCGATCGCTGGACTGGTTCTACCAGACCTGGGTCAATGGAACCGCGATCCCCCGTCTTGAACTCCGCGGCGTCAAATATACGGACCAAAAAGATTCCTCCAGCGTACGCGGAGTGATCTTGCAAAAAGATGCGCCCAAGGATCTGGTGACGCCCGTACCTTTGTATGCCTCGCGCGGCGGCAAGCTGATATTCCTCGGACGGGTGTTCGCAGACGGCCCGGAGACGCCATTCCTCATCAACGCTCCGGCGGGTACGAGAAAAATCGTGATGGACCCGGAGCAAACGCTCTTGGCACGAGTCCCATAACCCGGATTTTATCTCTCGCCACCGCCCATGGCGAATGTTGACAGCGACATGCTAGCTTTTAAAAGTAATGCCAGAGGCCTACATTCTCGGGATCGAAAGCTCCTGCGACGAGACCGCCGCCGCGGTGGTGCGCTCGGGCGAGCAGGTAGTGTCGAATGTGGTTTTTTCTCAAATTTCTACCCACCAACCCTACGGAGGGGTAGTGCCGGAGCTGGCTTCGCGGGAGCATCTGCGTGCCATCGTGCCGGTCGTCCGGAAGGCGCTCGCGGATGCAGGCCGGAGCTACCGATCGCTCGACGCCCTGGCCGTCACCCAGGGCCCCGGTCTGGCAGGAGCACTTCTGGTCGGCATCAGTTATGCGAAAGCCCTCGCCTTTGCTCTCGATAAGCCCCTGATTGCCGTGAATCACCTCGAAGGCCACATCCATGCGGTGCTTCTCGAAGAGCGGCAGAAGGGTAGTCCCGAGCTCAGTTTTCCCCTGCTCGCGCTGGTTGTGTCGGGCGGGCACACCCATCTCTATCTGGCCGTCGAGCGCGCGGAGACTTGGTCGTATACCAATATCGGCCGGACACGCGACGATGCCGCCGGTGAGGCGTTTGACAAGGTAGCCAAACTGCTGGCCCTCGGCTACCCTGGGGGCCCCATCATCGAGCAGCTTTCTCCCCATGGCAATCCCAGGGCGGTGCTTTTCCCGCCGGCGCAGATCAAGCATCCGGACCGCAACCAGGGGCAGCGATCGAAGGCAGCGCTCGCGCGTTTCGACTTCTCCTACAGCGGTATTAAGACCGCGGTCCTGCGCTATGTCGAGAACCACCAGCTCGAGAGCTCGATCGAGGCTCGACGGCGAAATCTCTCCCGGATCGAGCGACCGAAGCTTGAGGATTATTTGGCGAATTGCGATCCGCGGACGCTCGACCTGGTGGCGTCGTTCGCACGAGCCATGGTCGAAGATCTGGTCGAAAAGACCCTCGCCGCGGCCGCAGAGTATGCCGTGGCGGGAGTGTTGGTGACCGGCGGGGTTGCGGCTAACCAGCAGCTGCGGGAGAAGTTCATCCAGGAGGCTGCCAAGGAAGGTTTGCCCGTCTACTTTCCCTCGCGCCAGCTTTCGACGGATAACGCCGCCATGATTGCCGCAGCAGCATACCCCAAGTTCAGGGCGCGGGATTTTGCTCCGCTGGAGTTCTCCGCGGAAGCCGCCCTGGCGCTCGAGTAGCTTTCGAATCGCGACTCAGGTTTGAGGGGACGGTCAGGCGAGTGGACGAGCGCCGCAACGTCGACAAGTGAGATTACGCGCCCGTTGCTTTTCCTGTGGCGGCTTTGGACTGTTGCAGCGATTCGAGCGCGCTGGCCAGCTGGCTGTCGATATCAATGTCCTTGAAGATGGTGAAGTCGGCGCGCTTTTCGGTTTGATTGAAGCCGCTGTGTTTGCCGGCGACGATCACGATGGGAATCTGTGCCGTACGGGGGTCGGCTTTTAAGGCGGTGATCAGCTCGCTGCCACCCATTTTCGGCATCTGCATGTCGGTAATGATGAGATCGGGACGAACCCGGCTCAAGGTTTCCAGTGCCTCCTGGCCGTTCGTGGCCGACTCTACGGTAAACCCGCGCTCCTCGAGGAAGCGGCAAACGGTGTGCCGGATAAGCATCGAGTCGTCAACGACTAAAGCCAATGGCATGGAGAGTTCCGGGCGAACGAATCCCAAGCCTTAAATATGCTACATCGGGCCAATCCGGCAAAGTTACTCTGGTCATAGTAAAAGCGAGTTGTGCGGCCGGGAATGTGCCGTGTTCCAGCGCACGCCGCGCAGCGGGAGGGGAGACAGCCGGAAAGGGGATCTTAGGATTCGTTCTTCAGCTTCGTCTCTTCAATGCTCATGTCCTTGAATTCGCTGGCCTCAAAGATCTCACGGCACTCGAGACACTCTACGAATTCAAAGTCCTCATCGCGAGAGACGATCTGCACCCGGGGGTGCTTACACTCGTTCATCTGGTTCTCTTATCGGGGATTCGCACGGCGGAATTTGGGTCATAAACCGGACTGGTCACGCTGGTCACAAACCGGTACCGAGGGGAAAGAAGCTCGAAATTGCCGGTATTGTAGCCCGCTTGAGAGCGTTGTCAAGTCCCTTTTCGCTGCGAGTTTGCTATGACTTCCCTACCAGCCTTCGGGCGGCAAGCGGGCGCTCGGATGTTTTTGCGAGGCGGGAGATTGCCATGATATAACCCTTTTAATGGCATATACTTAAGAATCATTTGCCGGGGTCAGGCAGGAGACCTGCGGAGCTTGTAAGAACCGGCAAGCGGCTCCTAAAATCCTGCCTGTACCGAGGATCGGATAGAGTCTCTCGCGCTGCGCCGGCGGGGGAGATCATTCTCATCCGTTCGGGGTTCGAGGAGAAAGCAATCATGAGCTCGGATGGAAAGTTGGATTCTTCCAGTCCCACGGTCCACGAGGCCACCGGAGAGGGAGGACCTCAAAGCGCAATCCGCCTGCCGGTCTACATGGACAATCATGCAACCACGCCAACCGATACCCGCGTGCTCGAGGAGATGCTGCCCTATTTCGCAGAAAAGTTCGGCAATGCCTCTAGCCGCAACCACGCTTTCGGTTGGACGGCCGAGAAAGCTGTAGACCTTGCCCGCGAACGCGTCGCCAAGCTGATTGGTGCGACCCCTAAGGACATCATCTTCACTTCGGGCGCAACCGAGAGTGACAACCTGGCGATTAAGGGGGTTGCCGAGATGTATCGGGAAAAGGGCAACCACATCATCACGGTTGTCACCGAGCACAGGGCTGTGCTCGACTCGGCCAAGCGCTTGGAGAAGTATGGTTACCGCGTGACCTATTTGCCCGTTCAGAGCGATGGACTCATGGATCTCGAAGATCTGAAGCGAGCGATGGATCACGAAACGATCCTGGTTAGTGTAATGGCAGCGAACAACGAGATCGGTGTCGTCCAGCCGATCGCGGAAATCGGCAAGCTCTGTCGGGAGCGGGGCGTGCTGTTCCACAGTGATGTGGTGCAGGCCGTCGCCAAGATGCCCGTCGATGTAACCAAGATGAATCTAGACCTCGCTTCGATTTCAGCGCACAAGTTTTATGGTCCGAAAGGCGTCGGTGCGCTTTATGTGCGGCCAACGGTGCAGGTCGCGGCGCAGATCGACGGCGGGGGCCAGGAACATGGCATGCGCTCGGGGACGCTGAACGTGCCCGGCATCGTCGGCCTGGGGAAAGCGTGTGCGATTGCTGCCGAAGAAATGCCCCGCGAAGCCTGCCGACTGGCGGGTCTGCGAAACCGGCTAATGGAAAAGATCATGGGACGTCTGGACGAGGTTTGTGTCAACGGCTCGTTGGAGCATCGTCTGCCGGGGAATCTGAACCTCAGCTTTGCCCGCATCGACGGCGAGGCGCTGCTGATGGGTCTCGATGACGTTGCCGTATCGAGCGGTTCGGCATGCACTACGGCAAGGCTCGAGCCCTCTTACGTACTCAAGGCTCTCGGCCTGGCGGATGATCTGCGCATGAGTTCAATCCGCTTTGGGCTCGGACGTTTCAACACCGAGGCGGAGGTGGACTACGTAGCGGACCGCGTGGTCGAAACCGTCCAGCGCTTGCGCGAACTCTCGCCGGCGGCATGAGCAGGGCTGCCCGAACCGCCAGCGACCTGTAGGGATGGCTAACGTTGGTAACACCTCGCTGGCGCTTTCCTGTTGCCGGGTCCGCAACTTTCAGGAAATCATGGGTTTAAATAGCAATAACAGCATTTGTGGGTGTGCGACAAGCCGCCACCTCGAGAGAACGTGCGTGCTGGAGAAGCGATGCTGAAAACCTGGGATGGATTTGCTCGAACCCTCTGGTCTGGACTGCGAATCAGGCGGTCAATAGCTGTTTTTTCCTTGCTGTCGGCAGTGCTGCTGGCCTCGGCGCAGCCTGTCGAAGTCACGGCCGGCGGAAAATGGACGAAATCGGAAACCGAGGACAAGATGACGGCGGCCAAGAAGGTCAAATTTACTCTGATCGCCGACAACTCGCTTTCGGGGGGTGAGAAAAGACCCGAGATCATGATCTTCTGCACCGACGGAAAGTTAGCACTCGGCGACTTTCGACCGAACATCCAGACCCGTCCCAACCAACCCGGGTTTTGGGGACAGCCACAAATGAAAGTCACGGTGCGAGTCGACCAGAGTCACGACAAACGATCCTGGAATTGGGTGAATGGCGAGTTTCTAGCCATGGATAAAGACACCACGCGCGAAATCATCGGGGCGCAGATCTTCAAGGTGCAATTCCCAACGCCCAGCGGCCCACAAATCGCGGAATTCTCGCCCGGGGGGCTGGACCAACAGATGGTTCGCACAGCCTGCAACCTGAAGCCTAAAAAGCCATGACGCACCAGAGCTTACGGTAAGGGGTCGCTGGCGGGTGCCACCCCACCGAAAGCAAGCAGTGCGGCGTCACCGCGGAGGCAGCGGATGCGGAATTTCCGATCCTTTTCAGCTCAGGGTCGGGAGTCGAAGAGGTCAAGTTTGTCAGCAGGGCGGAGAAGCTGAGGGGGGTTGGCAAGGTAGTGAGCGCTACCGCCTTCCCTCCGTCGTTTCCCGACGATGGTAGGACAAAAGATGGTCCGACAAAATTCGTGCGCCGGGGGATCTTAAGCTGCTCGGCGATCAGCGGTTGTACCTTTGTTCTCTACCCGCCGCAGTACGATCGGTGCAATAAGAGGCACACCCGGCCCGAATCCCTCACCTTCTCCCGGCGAACCGGACCGTACCTATCGGGCCAAATAGAGGCAAGAGCTTATTGCTCTACCGGGCTCCATCCGGCGGGATCGAACTCGCTCATGGCGGTGGCTGTTTCCGTCGTGGTCTTCCCCAAATCTTTTTGCAGCAACACTCCGTCCTGGTTCATCATGAAGCTCATCACCCCGGAGTTACCGTACTCCGCCGGGTAGGCAACGAAGGCAAATCCGGCAACCATCTTCCCGTCGACCGTATAATCCTTTGCACCGCCGGGCGCGTTGCTGCTTTGTCCCTTCAGCATGCGGAAATAATAGCCGTGGAAAGGGGTGTGGGCATCAGGTTTTGCGCTGTATCCTTCCGCGGTTGCGAACGCCACCAGCGGTCCGAGCGGGCTCTCGGGCTGTCCCTCGTCCGACTTCCAATACAAGCCGTTCTGCTTGCCGGGATCGCTGATGAACTTCAGGGCGTACTGTTTGGCGGTGGCGCCATCGTGCGGCCGTGCAAAGTACTCAGCCTGAGCCTCAGCTACCGCTTGGCACACCTCGATGATGGCCAGCTCATTTCGGCCAATTCGACGATTGAGAATCTCCTCTTTTCCCGCTGCGGTGTCGAAGAACCACTGTCCGCCAGCATTTTTTTTCAGCGGGACGGGAAACGGGAAATTGTCGGCACCGACCACGAGCATTTGGGAACCATCCACCAACCTGCGCCAGCGGTGCATCGCCCCGTACTTTTCGACGAATGCCTCGACGGCGTTCTTGTCCTCGACGGCATCGCCCGAAGAGATTAATTCTTTCGAGTCCGGGCCGAAGATAGCCACCATAGCGTCTTGGTCGCGCGACTTTGCCGCCGCCAGTAGGGCATTGCCTGCTTCGTCGGGCGTAGCAAACACGCAGACGGAAGGTTTCTGGGATTTGTTACAAGCGGCGAGGGGAATTACCAGGCCCAGAAGCAGCAACCTGGCCGTCAACGCGGTTCTGTGGAGTTTGAGCGACATTCGATCCTCCGAACTCTAGCTGGAATCCTTGGGGGGAAACCCGCCAGCAAAGTGATTTCCTACTTGAGCACGCTGGCGGCTCACCTGCGCCAACCGCCGCCGCCACCACCTCGGCTGTAGGAACCGCGAGCACTGTCCGCTCTCGATTGCCATCCGCCTCCACCGAAAGCTGAAGACCGGCTGCTCCCCCCCTGCTGTCCCCATCCTCTTTCACTCGCGGAGGAGCCGGAATAACTGGATCCGGTGGGGTGCGATGCGCCGGAGTAGCTTGAACCGTTGTAATGCGAGCTTTGCGATGCGCCAGAGTAACTTGAGCTGTTGTAGTGTGAGCTTCCTTGGGTTTGCTGCCAACCACTGCCGGTGTTCTTGTAAACGTTGCCATTCTGGGCTGCGTACTTGTTGCCATTTGCCGTTTCGACCGCTCCACCGTTACCGTTTGCACCCGTACCAGCGACAGCCTTGCCACCGGCTGAATTTTCCGCCGTTGCCATGGATCCTTGCGAGGTAGTCTGATGCTGGGTGTAGGTAGTCTGGCCGTTTCTTGAATATTCCGAGCTTCCGTAGTTGCCATAAGCGTTGGAGTGTTGACTCGTTTGGGCATAAGCTCCGGTTCTCGGGTTGTACGCTTGAGCAGCTGCGTTGCTGCCGTAGGGTGTTGACTCCGATGCGCCACGCGCGTAAGTCCCGGTGGACGGATTGTAGGCTTGACCGGCGCTTGCCGTGCCGTACCCGTTCGATACGGTCCCGCCACGTGCATAAGTCCCGGTTGATGGGTTATAGCCCGTGCCGTAATGTGCGGAACCATAGGGTCCGGATGCGTAACCGCTGGTGCCGTAGTAGCCGCCATGCCAAGCATTGTTGCCGTAGTAGGTGCTGCCCCCATATACCACGGCCCCGCCGTGCCAGTTGCAATTCCAATAGCTGTAGCCCCACCCGCAACAACCGCCGCTCATGGCAGCTCCGACCGCGATGCCGGCGCCAAACGCGAGCAGGCCAGTGGCTACTACCGTCGCAGTGCTGTATCCGGGAGTCTGAACCGGATAGCCGTAGACAACCGTGGGGTTGTACTCAGGCACATACACCACCTGCGGATTGGTAGGTTGAATCACGATGGTTTGTGGGGACTGCTGCACAACCGTAATCTGGGAGCCCGATTTCAGGTTGCCCGCCGCATATGCCTTACCACGTAACACCTGAACCGCCGTCATGACGTCAGCCGACTGGTTGTGATAAGCCTCTCCCAAGGCGGAAGTCCAGCTGAGGCTTTTCGCCATATTGTCGAGGACCGAGGGAAACTGCGTGAGCGCCTTCACGCTGGGATCCCAAGGCTGGGTGTTAACCGCCTGCATGAGAGCATTGCCGCTGAGACTCTTGTTCTGCAGAAGCCAAATATCGGCGGCGGAAACCTGATCGGGATAGGTCGCCGCTCCGAGAATCTGGGCAACCAGGGCGTCGGGGTACAAGGCGATGGGTGCTACCAGTTGCTGCAACTCATCGGCAGACAGCGGCGCACTTTGTCCCGAATAGCCGTTCGTTGCGGGAGGTGGCTCTTGCTGACCAAGAGCCTCAGATTGCACGGTGGTGACTACGAGAAGGAGCGATAGGGCAGTCGATAACAACTGCCGGGTGAAGGTCCTGACCATTTTCTTCTCTCCACAATTTGCCCTTAACTTTCCGGCTCGAAGGTGACCTCATTTCGCATGGTCGATCGCCTTTTTTTGTGTGTCGTCAAGCAGTCATCCTGGATCGATCGAACTTGCATCTGCTTGGCCAAGCGGTACCTGCCGTCCTCTCTGAGCTCGTTGTCGATTCTCCCTACCGACTGAGAGGCCGACCTTTCTCTATGTACGCTTACCTGCGCTGAACCAACGGGCTCTACCCCAAGGTTACGAGAAGACCTTGCCAAGAGAACCTGTCAAAAGTGGCAGGGTTCGGCATCCCGTACTACTAGTAGCGGGGCGGAAGATTCTGTGAATCTTCCCGTTGATGGGGCACGAAAGGCGCGGTCAGGGAAGACGGGAAAAGGTCGACCGGATCTGGCCAGCATCCAATCGACGCACCGAAAGTGCCGGGATTCAGTTGACTTCGAGAAGGCCGTGACGTGCCCTAGGCCAAGCGTTTTTCGGGTTCTCGCACGGCTCGAGCGAGGTCGTTCAAGAACAGCGCCGCGCGTGCGCCATCGGCAACGCGATGATCGCAGGAAAGAGTCAGCGTCATCGTGGGGCGCACGGCGGGCGTGCCCTCGACGGCCACAACTCGGTCCACGATCGCGCCGACCGCCAGAATCGCGGCTTGAGGGGGAGTGATGATCGCACTGAATTGATCGACGTGATACATGCCGAGATTGCTGATGGTAAACGTGGCATCGGCGATGTCGGCCGGGCGCAGCTTACCAGCGCGCGCCCGCTCGGCGACTTCGGCTCGGCGGCTTGCGATTTGAGCCAGACTCGCCGTGTGAGCATTCGGAATAACGCCGGCGACCACCCCGTCATGGACCGCAATGGCAATTCCCATGTTCACGTGATGATGAATCCGAATGCCTTCGGCGCTCCAGCTGGCGTTCAATCGCGGATGCTGGAGCAGTACGCGCGCCACCAGTGCCACCAGCAAGTCGGTGTGAGTCACGCGGACACTCGTCGCCGGACCTTGGTGCGCGGGTGCCCTTTCAGCGGCCATACGATTGCGATATTGGTTGAGCCGAGTGGCATCGATTTCGCGGCTGATGAAAAAGTGAGGAGCCGTGGTCCAGCTCTGGGCAGTCCGCTCGGCCATGATAAGGCCGACGGAACTGGGCACCTCGAGGTTGCCAGGTGTTCTGCCCGAATCGAGCGCCGTTCGGGCGCTTTCGACATCGGAGGCGAGAATCTCCCCGCCCGGACCCGAGCCCCGCACCGCCGCCAGGTCGACGCCCAGTTCGTTGGCGAGCCGGCGGGCCTTGGGAGAAATCTTCACTCGGGAGGCCGGTTCTGAACCAGGAACGGCGCGGGGCGGGATTTCGCCTGGCGTGGCTTCTCGAGGCGCGCCTCGACGCGCTGCCGGCACAGCCGAGCTGTTCTCCACGGGCAGCGCTTCGCCGGGAGCAACGATCCAAGCGATGGTTTGTCCGACGGGAATGTCGTCACCCTGTGCGGCCTTGATTCCCAGCAATAAACCGTCGGCAGGGGCTTCCACTTCGACGACCGCTTTGTCGGTTTCGATTTCGAGGAGCGGCTCGCCCTTCGAAACGCGGTCGCCTTCCTTCTTCCGCCAAGCGATGAGCTTGCCGGTTTCCTGCGCCATTTCCAGGGCGGGCATCACCACGCTGAAGGCCATATTGGCTCGCTATTGCGGAAAGGCTCCTGTTTCGTAAGTCGAACCTTCAGCTCGAAACTCCTACCCGCTCGGTCTTGGCGCTGGTTTCGATCATTTGCAGCACGCGTTCGCTTGGCGGGGCTTCACTTTCTCGGGTGGTGGGCAGGGGTCCGTTGACGGTGAAATAGTGCGCGCCGGCCACGAGAAGCTCTTCCGCCGGGAAGCGGGTGATGATCTCGTGTCCGGTCGGCGTAACCACAATTTCTTCTTCAATGCGCGCCGCGCTCCAGCCGTCGGTCGAGGGCCAGAAGGTTTCGAGCGCGAACACCATCCCAGGTTTGATCTCGACGGGATGATCGAAGGACACCAGGCGGCTGATCACCGGCTTTTCCCAGATCGCCAGGCCGACGCCGTGACCATACTGCAGGGCGAAGCACGCTTCTTCATTGGGGAAGCCGAACTCCTCCGCTTTCGGCCAGACGGCGGCGATTTCTGCCGTGGTGCGGCCGGGGCGAACCAGTTCAATGGCCGCGTCCAGATATTCACGACAGCGCTTGTAAGCATCGACCATGGCGTGCGAAGCGTAGCCCACGGTGAAGCAGCGGTAGTAACAGGTCCGGTATCCCATGTAGGAGTGAAGAATGTCGTAGTAGACAGGATCCCCCGGCCGCAACACGCGATCCGAAAACACGTGCGGATGCGGGTTGCAGCGCTCGCCCGAGATCGCATTCACCGCCTCGACATATTCCGAGCCCAGATCGTAGAGAACCTTGCTCACCAGGCCGACGGCTTCGTTCTCTCGCAGGCCCGGCTTCATCGCGCGGTAAAGTTCGTCGTACGCCGCATCGACCATCATGGCAGAGGCATTGAGAAGGGAAATTTCATCCTGCGTCTTGATCAGGCGCGCCTCCGACATGAGTTGCTGGCCGTCGACGACTTCAAGACCTGCCTTCTCGAGCGCAAACAGAACCGGCAGTTCGATGATGTCGACTCCCATCGGTTCCTTGTGCAGGCCTCTGATTTCGAGCTCCACGCGAATCTTTTTGGCAACGTCTTCCGCGCGGCCCATCTCCGGCGTCATCGCGCCGCGCAGCATGGAAATGCCCGGCCGCGATCGTTCTCCCAGCCAAGGACAATACAATTGGTGATGCTTGGCGGCCGACCCAAAATCCCAAAGAATGGGCTCGTCGTTCTGCGGCAGGAGGGTGAATCGGTTGGCCTTGTCCTGCGCCCACGATCCGATGTGCGTCGAGGTCAAATAGCGCACGTTGTTCATGTCGAAGCAGAGCAGCGAGCCCATCGACGATTTCGCCAGCAGGGCCTTCGCTTTCGCGAGACGCTCGCGCCGCAGCCGGTCGAAATCGACCCGCTCTTCCCAATCCACCGCCATCGTGCCGTAAGTTTTGAGTGCCATGATGAACTCCTTTCGCCGTGAGCCCGGAGCTCGGAGATTCTCCGTCGCGACTCGTAGCTCAAAGCCGTTTACACATCGCCTTCGCCCGGTTGAATACCGTCTCCTCCGTCGGCACCGTACGGTCTTCGAGCGGCGGAGAGAAGGGAATCGGGACATGCATTGCACCCATGCGCGCAACCGGCGCATCGAGATCGTAGAACGCGCCTTCGGCAATCACCGCGGCGATCTCGGAAGCCACTCCGTAACGGCCGTAACCCTCGTCGAGTACGATCGCGCGCGACGTTTTCTTCACCGACTCGATGATCGTTCGCTCGTCGAGCGGCCAGGTGGTGCGCGGATCGACCACCTCCGCGCTGATGCCTTCCTTTTCGAGCAGAATCGCCGCGCCCAGCGCCACCTGGACCATGCTGCTGGTAGCTACCAAGGTGAGGTCCCGGCCGAGGCGCTTCACGTCTGCAACCCCCAGGGGAATCGTGTAGTCTTCCGCCGGAACCAGGCCTTTCAGCTTGTACATCATCTTGTCTTCGAAAAAGACCACGGGGTTCTCGTCCCGGATGGCAGCCTTGAGCAGACCCTTCGCGTCATAGGGGGTCGATGGCAGCACAACTTTCAATCCCGGGATGTGGCTGAACCAGGCGTGCAAAGACTGCGAGTGCTGCGCTGCCGAGCGCCGGGTTGCGCCCAGCGTGGTGCGCACGACCATCGGCACGCGCCAGTGGCCGCCGGACATGTAATGGATTTTGGCAGCCTGATTGACCAACTGATCCATGGTGAGGGTGAGGAAGTCGCCGAACATAATATCGACCACCGGACGCAGCCCGGTCATCGCTGCGCCGACGCCAATTCCGGTGAAACCGGCTTCGGAAATGGGCGTGTCGATGACGCGCTCGGCGCCGAATTCCTCGACCAACCCGGAGAGCACCTTGAAGGGCGTGCCGGCTTCGGCCACATCTTCGCCCAAAATACAGACGCGGGCATCGTGGCGCATTTCCTCGGCCAGCGCCTCCCTCACCGCTTGCGCGAATGTGAGTTCCCGTTCAGGCATACACGTCCTGGTCGACCTGGTCAGCACTGGGGTAGGGCGCAGCCATGGCAAATTTCACCGCGGCTTCGATCTCCGCGCGGACTTCCGCGGTGATTTGATCGAGGGATTCGCCATCGGTAAACCCCCGGGCCAGCAGCCAGTTCGCGTGCAGACGGATCGGGTCGCGTTCGCTTTTCCAATGTTGCTCTTCCTGCTTCGAGCGATAGTACTCGCGGCTGATATCACCGACGTGGTGCCCGCCGTAGCGATAGGTGTCGGCTTCGAGGAACGCAGGCCCGTCGCCGGCGCGTGCCCGCGTCACCAGCCGCATGGCGGCATCGCGCACCGCGCGCACGTCCTGTCCGTCGACCACGGCCGCCTCGAGCCCAAAGGCCCGGGCTCGCCCCAGGATGGTTCCGGCCGTGGTCTCGGTGTAGTGGGTGTATTCGTTGTAGAGATTGTTTTCGCAGACGTAGACCACCGGCAGCTTCCAGAGTTGTGCCAGGTTCAGGACTTCGTAGAGAGACCCCTGACCGAGCGCACCTTCGCCGAAGAAGCACACGGCGACGCGTCCATTGCCCAGGCGCTTGGCGGCGAACGCCGCGCCGGTGGCAATGCCGATGCTGCCGCCCACAATGGCGTTCGCGCCCAGGTTGCCCGTGGCGGGATCGGCGATGTGCATGGATCCACCCTTGCCCCGGCAATAGCCGGCCTCCTTGCCCAGCAGCTCGGCAAACATGCGGTCCGGGGAAGCGCCTTTGGCCAGGCAGTGACCGTGGCCACGGTGAGTGCTGGTGATGTAGTCGTCGAGACGCAAGGCTTCGCACACCCCTACGGCCACGGCTTCTTCCCCGCTGTAAAGATGAGCCAGGCCAGGCATCAGGGCCCGGGTGTAAAGTTCGTTGACCTGCTCTTCAAAAAGCCGGATGCGGATCATCTGGCGGTAGGCACGGATCCAGAGTTCCTTCTCGGTTCGAAGCTCGCGATCCGCTTCCGGATTGGAGGTAACGGTGGTCACTTGCGGGTTCCCGCGTTGAGCGGGGTGGCCACTGCTGACATAGCGGCCAGTACGTCGAACATACAGGCGAAGTCATATTTCACCCAGCCCATGCCGCGGGCCGCAGTCAGAAACTCGTTGCTCACCGCGGTCGTGGGGAGGGGCACGTCGAGTTGCCGGCCAAGGTCCATGGCCAACACCATATCTTTCTGCATCATGTTGACGTCAAACCAGGCTTTTTGCGGCTGCTGCAAAACAAACGGTCCGCGATACTGAATCATCGGAGAAGCGATGGCGCTGTGGGTAAGCACGTCCACGGCGACTTCGCGGGCGATGCCGCTTTTTTCGGCAAGCAGGACACCTTCCGAGAAGGCGAGCATCTGCACCGCCAGGCTCAGATTGGTCGCAATTTTCATCGAAACGGCAAGACCGTTGTCGCCGACGTACGTGACTTTGGGACCGATGTCGCGCAGTAGGGGCTCGATCTTCTCAAACGTTTCTTTCCGTCCGCCGACCATGACCGATAATCTGCCTTCGAGCAGCGTGATCACGCTGCCCGAAACCGGCGCATCGACCATGTCGGCGCCGTGAGCTCGAACTTTAACGGCCAGGGCGCGGCTGACCGTGGGGCTCACCGTGCTCATGTCGATGAAAATCTTGCCGGCGCTCAAGCCGGCCAGCAGTCCCTCGGGGCCTTCGCTGATCGCCTGGATGGCAGCGGAGTTCGTGACCATCGCGAAAGTGCAGTCGGAGGCAGCAACCACGGCTCGCGGAGAGTCAGCCCAGTGCATACCTTTCTCGACGAGCGATTGCGCCTTTTCTCGAGTGCGATTGTAGCCGGTTACGGTGTGTCCTTTGCCGAGAAGACGGTCGACCATATGGCCGCCCATCACTCCCAGCCCGATGAATCCGAGTTTCGCCATCCGCGATTGCCTCCAGCTTTCCCGTCCAACGAGCGGCTTACGAAGGCTCCACCCCGGAGGAGTCTTTGGCCACCGGGGCTTGACTGTCGTCGCGCACCTGCTCCAGGTGTTCACGCATGGCCTGACGCGCTGCTTCTCGATCGCGCCGCTCGACGGCGGCGAGGATTCGTTTGTGATGAATCTGGCCCCGCTCCGGACCACCCGGAACACGGAAGATGCGCAAGCGCTGCTCGCGCAGGATTCCGACGATCGAATCGAGCAGGGAAAGAATCAGCGGGTTGGCCGCACCTTCTGCCAAGGCGAGGTGAAAATCAAGATCGGCCTCGATAAACGCGTCCGGATCTTGCCCGGAACGGTCCATCACCGTGACCGCTTCGCGCATCGTGGCCAGCTCAGATTCCTGCACGCGTGCCGCGGCGAGCGCGGCAATTTCCGGTTCGAGAATGGCTCGCACTTCCGCCAGGTGATGGAAGCCGTCGGCTTGTCCGATCTTGACCATCAGGTCGAGCGACTGACGTACGGCCTGGGTCGTAGCGTCGGTGACGAAGGTCCCGCGCCCGGAATAGGCTTCCACCAAACCTTTTTCCCGCAGCGCTTTCACTGCTTCGCGCACTGCCGTGCGGCTCACCCCGAATCGCTGCGCCAACTCGCGCTCCGCCGGCAGTTGGTCGCCTGGCTTCAGATCGCCCTTGACGATGGATTCTTCGATTTGCTGAACGATCTGCTCGTAAAGCCGAGAAGTGCGGACCTGCTTGTACACAGACCTGTCCCCCGCGGGCACGGAAGCGGACGACACGCCCGCTTTGGTCCGGCTACTATACCGCATATCCATAAGACGCCGGCGCGTTTGTTGAACCACGAGCATCTTTTTTATCCACGGGTATGGTGGTATGACCAATTAGACTACATGGCCGCTGGGTTGTTCAACCCCTAGCCGGAATCCATTTCCGAGCAATGGTTTGGGTCATTGGCTTAAAGGGACTCCGGGTGCATTTACCTTGCAGGCATTCAAAAACTGAATTTGCTTGACACTATTTCTCCGATAGTGGTATGGCTGTCGGACCAGAAAATGGTTCGGAGGGCTCCTATGCTATTGCGCATGGTCAGTGCCGTTCCATCCGGTCGACCGACGGCAAAGGCTCGCTACATCGTTTTCAGCTTCACCGTGCTCTTTTTTTCTTGGTCTGCTGGAGCTCAATCGACCACGGGGCGCATTCTCGGGACGGTGACCGACCAGGGTGGAGCGGCGGTTGCGGGCGCGAACGTTGTGGTTACGGATACCCAGCGTGGCACGTCGCGGGTTTTGACCACCGACGAGTCGGGGTCCTACGCTGCTCCCGATCTGGCCCCGGGGGCCTACCAGATTCGCATCCAGGCGAAGGGATTCAAGACGGTGGAAAGGCGCAGCCTCCAACTCGAAGTTGCTTCGGACCTGCGAGCCGACTTCACCCTGCAGCCCGGAGAGGTGAGTGAGACGATCACCATTACCGGAGAGGTCCCCTTGGTGAATACCACCTCGGCCACGCTGGGCGGCACGCTGAGCAATGAGGAAATCAACGACCTGCCCCTGAGCGGCCGCAACTACGAAAACCTGTTGCAACTGCGTCCGGGCGTGATGCGGTACCCGGGCGGCGGGTTCTCCACCACCAGCGCCAACGGGCTCCGGGCTGAAGATAACGCTTACTTCTTCGATGGCTTGTTCAACAGCGAGCCCTATTCCGGTCAAGCGATCGTGAACGGGGCCGGGATCGCGGGCGACTCCGCTACCATTCTTCCGATCGACTCCATTCAGGAATTCAATCTGCAGCAGAACCCTCCCGCCGAATATGGATGGAAACCGGGAGCGGACGTCAACGTGGGTCTGAAGTCCGGCACCAACAGTTTGCACGGCACGGCTTTCGGCTTCGGCCGGGACGGAGTCATGGATGCGCGGAATTACTTCAACGACGTTCCGGCGCCGAAACTGCAACGCTCACTCGAGCAGTTTGGCGGCAGTTTGGGGGGCGCGATCGTTAAAGACAAATTGTTTTTCTTTGGTGCCTATGAAGGTCAGCGGTATGACGTAGGCAACTCCTACGGCGGTGTTACCAGTCCATCGATGAGGCACATGGCGCCGAATGGGACTTGTTCGTTTGGCTTCTCCGGCGATTGCGCCGACAGTATTCCCGACGTGATCGCGGATCTGGCGCGGGGCGGGGTCGTCGTAAGTCCCGCGAGCCTGCTCATTTCCGGATGTACGGTTGCGGGCTCCTCCGCCTCCTGCAGCGGCACCGGGTTTCCCACCAACAATCAGACCAATATTGGGACCGGCCTCAGCGCCAGCCAGGCCATCGGCATCGCTAACGGGTTTGACAACAACGTGCATTCTGACAATGTCGTCGCCAGGGTCGACTATCACCTGAACGTCCGCCACAGCATTGACGGCACGTACTTTTTCGGCAATAACTCCGGGACCGTCGAAGACTTCCCCGAGTTGCAGGAGAAATGGCTCTCCGATATTCACACCCGCGCGCAGGTGGCGGGCGGCAGCTGGATTTGGACTCCCAGTTCCCGCTGGGTCAACGAGGCTCGCTTCGGCTACAACCGCTTGTACCAGCCGACCCTGCCCGGTGATCTGGATACCCCAGCCTCCGCCTACGGCCTCGATACCGGTGTGAGCGGTCCTTACACCGGCGGACTGCCGCGCATCGGTTTCGGCGGTTACTTTACCGGGCTCGGCGGCTTCAAGTGGCCGAAGTTTCAGGGGCCCGATTCGATCACGCAAGTGGTGGATCACGTCTCCTATACCGCCGGCAGGCACGCGCTGAAATTCGGCGGCGAGCTCCATCACAACAAAGTAACCAATGCGGCATACGGCAACTCCCGCGGCAGCATTACCTTCCTGGGCGGGGTTGTGAGTCCCGGTCCTCCGCCGGCAACCGCCCCTCCAGCTTCGACCCCGCTCGAGGACTTCTTCGCGGGAACCGTGTTCAAGTCGAGCGCCGAGGTGGGTAATCCGACCCTGCATCTGCACAACTGGGCCTACGGTCTGTTTTTTCAGGATGACTGGCGGGCCACCCGGAATCTGACCATCAACCTCGGGCTTCGCTATGAGTACAGCTCGGTGGTCCAGGAGGCCAACAATCTGCTGGGAAATTTCGATCCTACGCTCGGCATGGTGCAGGTCGGCCATCAGATCGGCAACCTGTATAACCCCGATTACTCGAACATTGGCCCTCGCGTGGGCTTCGCGTGGGACATCCTGGGGAACGGCCGGACGGTGTTGCGCGGCGGCGGGGGACTGCTCTATGAAACCGTGAACTGGCAATCGTTCATCGCCTTCAACAATGCCTTTGGACCGGGGAGCGTTCCGACCGGAGTTCCCATCAACGCGGCCGGCGACACCTCTGGTGGAACGATCACTACCGGGAACGTCACGGTCAAGAATTTCCTGAACTACCCCCCCGCAACCTGGGATGCTAAGTACGGACCACTCTACGGCACCTCGGTCAATTGCACCTATCCCAATTCATGCCCGATCATGTCCGTGGATCATAATCTCACAACCCCGTACGTGTGGACTTGGACCTTGAACGTGCAGCATGCCTTTACGCCGACCCTGTCGCTCGAGGCCGCCTACGTGGGCAACCACGGCTCGAACCTCGTGGGAATTCGCGATATCAACCAGCCGCCGGTGGGATCCGACTATTCGCCGCTATGCAACACCGATCCGAACTGCGATCAGGACTCGCGACCTTTCAACGCCAAGTTTAATTACCTCAGCAACATCTTCCAGATGGGGAACGTATACCGATCCAATTACAACGCGCTGCAGGTGACCTTGAATGCCCGCAACTTTCATGGCCTGAGCATGGTCGCTGGTTACACCTATTCGCACGCCCTCGACGACGTGAGCGCGAACTGGGACTTTGGCTATGGATCGGGCCTGCCGCAGGACTCCTACAATGTAGGGAAAGAGTACGCCAACAGCGATTTCGATATCCGGAACCGGTTGACGATCTCGCTCACCTATGCCATTCCTGGCCGCAGCGGCTACGGTCAGATGCTCGAAGGCTGGGAGATTAACTCGATCATCAATCTGCAGAGTCCCCAGTACTGGGGGGTCATGGACGAGGGAACCGATGCGGCCGGCGTGGGTCCTTTGCCGGTAAGTCCGCCGGCGAATGAACCGATCCGCTGGGACTTTTACGGCCAGCCTTCCGATTTCCAGTCGGGCCCGACCCCTCTTCCGTTCTTCCCCGGCAGCCACAATCCCGCCGCTCCCACCGCCAATGCAAGCTGCAATGCGCAAGCCTTAGCGCTCGACGGAGGTAAAGCCGGTGGACCGGCGACCACTTCACTTTCCGATTTTGGGTGCTATGCGAAAAAGCGCTCGTTCCTGAATCCGCCACCCCTCGGCCAGTTCGGAACCATGGGCCGCAACATATTCCCGGACTCCGGTTTCAAGGGCTTTGATTTCTCTGTGGCCAAGAATTTCCACTTCGGCGAGCGCTACGGTCTCCAGTTCCGGGCGGAGTTTTTCAACATCTTCAATCATCCCAACTTCGCCAATCCCTACGGCGGGCAGAACGGGTTCGGTTTGAACGATCCTTCGGCGGCAGCCTTCGGCTGTGGGTGCGCTACCCCGGACATTGCGGCGGCCAATCCCGCGGTAGGATCGGGCGGACCACGTTCCATTCAACTTGGCGCCAAGTTCCTTTTTTAGCTCAACCCAGAGGAACGATTTGGGGCCGGGAGCAATTTCCTCCGGCCCTTTTCTTGTAAGCAGTCCCGCTCGAATCCGGAGGCGCGAAACAGGATCAGAAATCATGAAGCCTAGAACTCAACTGAGGCTCTTCTTGCTGTTGCTGACAGGAGCGGTTGTGCTGTCTGTGGGGACGTTGGCCGAGGAGCACCGCGAGCGCACGATTGAGGAAATCAAAATCGAAGCCATCCATCGCGCCGAAGTCGGCCAGTATCCGCTGATTGGTCTCGATCCTCGCGATGTGAGGGAAGCATTTGAAAACATCCATTCGGCGGACAAGGACGAGTGGGCAGCGGCCTTCATCGAGGTCGGCGATCGTTACTATAACGAGGCAAAAGTACTCGAGAAGACGGATCCCGCCAAGGCCAACGCCGACTACATCCGTGCCTGGCGGCTCTATTCCTTCGGGCGCTGGCCCATTCCCGCGTCTCCCGGCAAGCAGCTCTCGTACCAGAAGGCCATCGAAGCCTTTCTCGCGCACGCGCGCTTCTTCGATCCACCGCTCGCAGTCGTCAACCTTCCCTTCGAAGGTAGGGAAATCATCGGCTATCTGCGCCTGCCGAAGAATCTGAAGAGCCCGGTGCCGCTGGTGATTGCCGTGAACGGCCTGGACAGCCGCAAGGAAGATCTGGCGGAGAGCTTCGGGGCGATTCTTCCTTTTGGCATCGGATTTCTCGCCGTGGACGGTCCCGGTACCGGCCAGGCGCCGATCAAGGTCAGCGAAACCTCCGAGCGCATGCTCTCGAAGGTGCTGGACTACGCGCAGTCGCGGCCCGAGATCGACAAGAACCGCATCGCCATGCATGGCGTCAGCTGGGGCGCGTATTGGGCCACAAAAATGGCAATCGTCGAGCATGCCCGCCTGCGCGGTGCCAGCGCACAGTCGCCTCCGGTCGACAAATTCTTTCAGAAAGATTTCCTGATGAATTCGCTGCTGGGAAATCGGGAATATCTTTTCGATCAGGTGCCGGCCCTGATGAACATTCTCGAAGGCGTCCACACGCTTGACGAGATGGGCGATTATTTGCCGAAGATGTCTCTGGTTCATCAGGGCCTTCTCGGCAAGCCGATGGCCCCGATGCTCATCCTCGCAGGCGTGCGCGATACCCAGGTGCCCATCGAGGATGAGTACCTGCTGCTCAGCAAAGGGGACACGCCGAAAGAAGCCTGGATCAACCCTTCCGGCGGCCATCTGGGCCGGCAAGTCGGGGTCTGGCCCGATCCCCGCATTTTCAAGGAAGTCATCACTCCCTGGCTGGTAAAAACCCTGCAGGCTCCGACCAGCCAGTGAAGGGCATCGGGACTCCTGAGTCTTACCAGCACGCTCGTGCGCCTGACCCTCATGCACTCCGCCGAGTCTGGCTTCGAGAGAAATTCCCGCAGGTCCGGGAAAGAACCACCCAGGCCGTCCACGGGCAGCTTCAGTCCCACCGGCGGTATGAAGCTCGGGCGGTCGGGGCAAACGGCAACACTACTGCCGCAAGGGAAGGTTCTGGTGGCGGGAGGCGGAAGCCGCGCCGCGGTCGAGATGGCCGGGTCCTCGCTCGCAACTGCCGAGCTCTACAACTAATCCGTTCGTGGTGTTGGGACGACGTGCGCAAAACGTTTTGCGCGGGCATAACAAGCCCAAATACCGAAAACATGACATTGGGTTTCGGGGTTGGCCGCGCTGTGCACTGGTACGATTAGCTGAGATCGCAGCCGAGAGAGAAGCGCAGAGCGGCGCAGATTTCCGCCATTCGCAAGGAACTCAGTTGAACAACCCGCCGGCGCAATCGCTTCTGCGAAATGGTGACCGCATAGCGTAGATTCACCGCACAGGGCGCTTTCATGCCATCCTCTTCGTTCGAAAGCCATTTGACCAGCAGCTGGCAAGCGCAAGAAAACCATGCAACGCGACACTTTTGGCAGCTCGCTCTCCGGCTAGCGTGCTGACTGGCCCGGCCACTATTGCGTCTTAGCCTTCCCGCCCGTGGCAAGTTCGTCCCAACTTATAGGAAAGACCATCATCCCTTTCCACGAGCCGTCGCTTTGCCGCTTCAGCACCTGCAGTCCGGTAGCGTGCCAAGTGGCCAGCGGGGACTCTGGAGACAACTTATACTCGCCTTTTTTTTCGAACCACTCGCATGCCAAGCCGTCTTCGACCTGAAGGTTCTTGTATTTGGACGTGTAGCTGAACACCTTCAAGCCCGGGTACTGGGAGCGGAATTTCTCATGCTCAGCCGCGATGGCCTGCTTGCCGACCGCAGGCGGGCTTCCCGGATTGAATTGCACCCCATCCTCCGACCAGAGCTCTATCAGCCCCTTCGGGTCTTGCGTCAGTGTGACCTCAATTTCCTCTTGGTGCACTTTTTCGATGGCCGCCAAGTCCGCGGCATGCGTCATTCGCTCGAGCATGCCCGCAGCGCTTCGGGCGAAGTAGCCGATGGCGAGACCCGCGACAAACACAACAATGGTGATAAGAGAAGCACGTCTCATATACAGCCTCCTGAGCACTTGCACCTGCCACGCCTAGACAGCGTGTGTCAACAGCCGACAGGCTCCCAAAGGCTGGCCCACGAAAGCTTATCAGAGACGCGAATGAAATTTCACGGAAGAGCCGTTGGGATCTTCTGGCGAACTCCGGTCACGATACAGCACTTCAATCGTCCTCTCCACGTTGACTTCCCGTTCTCTCGGTCCCTACCATTGCAGCCTGAGTTCCCACCCATGATCGGCCAGACCATCTCGCACTACCGCATCGTCGAGAAGCTGGGCGGGGGCGGGATGGGTGTTGTCTACAAGGCTGAGGACGTGAAACTGCATCGCTTCGTTGCCCTCAAGTTCCTGCCTGACGACGTGGCCAAGGACGCACAAGCTCTGGCTCGCGTCCAGCGCGAGGCACAAGCGGCTTCTGCGCTGAACCATCCCAACATCTGCATGGTGTTCGAGATTGACGAGCGCAAAGGTCAGCACTTCATCGCCATGGAGTACCTCGACGGAATGACGCTGAAGCACAAGATCGGTGGAAAGGCGATGGAGATTGAGAACGTGCTGTCTCTGGGCATCGAGATTGCCGACGCTTTGGATGCGGCACACACAGCAGGAATCGTCCACCGCGACATCAAGCCGGCGAACATTTTCGTGACGAAGCGCGGACACGCCAAGGTTCTGGATTTCGGACTGGCAAAGGTTACGCCCGCCCCAAGCTCGCTCGAAGCTGATGCGACCGCCGCTTCGACCGTGACGCTGGAAGAACCCCTGACGAGCCCCGGTCAAGCGGTTGGAACGATTGCCTACATGTCGCCAGAGCAAGTTCGCGCTAAGGAATTGGATGCACGCACTGACCTGTTCTCCTTCGGTGCGGTTCTCTACGAGATGGCAACGGGAACATTACCGTTCCGTGGAGAAACTTCAGGTGTGATCTTCAAAGCCATTCTGGATGGGATGCCCACTCCATGCGTGCGGTTGAACCCCGATGTGCCAGCCGATTTAGAACGGATCATCAACAAGTGTCTGGAGAAAGACCGAAGTCTACGCTACCAGCACGCTTCCGACATTCGCACGGACTTACAACGGCTGAAGCGTGATACAGAATCGGCGCGGATACCCATAGTAAGTGCAGCCTCCGAACCCGTTAGAACGTTCTGGAAATTGAGTATTCCAGTCGCGGTGAGTGCCCTGTTGCTTGTGTTGGGCGCTTATCTTTATCTCCATCGCATCCCCAAGCTCACGGAGAAAGACACCATCGTTCTCGCCGATTTTGCTAACACGACGGGTGATGCGGTATTCGATGACACGCTGAAGACGGCGCTCACAATATCGTTGCGCCAGTCGCCTTTTCTTAACGTGCTCTCCGACAACAAGGTCGCGGTGACCTTACGCCTGATGGCACGCCCTACCACCACTCCCCTCACCTCCAATGTGGTTCGCGAGGTTTGCCAGCGTGCAGGCAGCAAGGTGTACATGGCGGGTTCGATTGCTGGATTGGGCAGCCAATATGTGCTCGGGTTGAAGGCAGTGAATTGCCAAAGCGGAGACCTGGTGGCAGAGGAGCAGGTCACGGCTGCTGCCAAAGAGAAAGTGCTGGACGCGCTGGGCGGGGCAGCCTCGAAGATGCGCCACGAACTAGGCGAATCGCTGGCAACGGTGCAGAAGTTCGATGTGCCACTGGCTGAGGCTACAACTTCTTCATTGGAGGCTCTCAAAGCGTTCAGCCTTGGAAACATTGCCTATCACAGCCAAAGTATTGCTGTAGCTCTGCCCTACCACCAACGCGCCGTTGCACTCGACCCGAATTTTGCCATGGGCTACCGGGCAGTGGGATTGGACTACTCCGGTCTCCGCGAGCCAGAGCGGGCCGATAAATACTTCACTAAGGCATTTCAGCTGCGCGAACGCACCAGCGAGCGGGAAAAGCTGGAGATCGCCTCCGTGTATTACAGGCTTGTCACTGGCGAACTGGACAAAGCCCCTCAGATGTATCAGGAAGAAATTGAAAGCTATCCACGCGAAATGAACGGGTATGGCGGTTTGAGCCTCGTGTACGCGCAACAAGGACAGTATGAGAAGGCCACGGACATCATGGTCCAATGTCTGCACCTTGCGTCCGATTGTGTTGGTTTGTACCTGAAATTCGCCCCTCGCTACGCACTTGCCTTGCAGCGGTTCGAGCAAACATCGCAGTTGATTCGCGAGGCGCAGGCACGAAACCTGGACGATTACTGGTTGCACAATCTTATCTATGCTTTGGCTTTTCTCGGGGGCGACTCCTCTCGCATGGTTACTGAGCAACAATGGACAGTGGGCAAGCCAGAGGAAAATTCCGGGCTTTCGCTCGCATCCGATACGGAAGCTTACGTGGGTCATCTGGGCAAGGCACAGGAATTGACTAAGCGGGCCGTAGACTCTGCTCTGCGAGCCGACAACAAGGAAGCTGGGGCAATATGGGAGGCGATTGAGGCTCAGCGGGAAGCCGCTTACGGTCGCGCTGCGGATAGTCTGCAAGCAGCGTCAGACGCTTTAAAGCTTGCTCCCGCGAGTCAGGTCGTCGGGAGCGAAGCCGCACTTGCTTTTGCTCTAGCAGGCGATACGTGGCTTGCCCAATCTCTGGGAGAAGACCTAAACAGACGCTTCCCTCTGGACACTCAAATGCAGTCGCTTTGGCTACCAACGATTCACGCACAATTAGAGCTAGATAAAGAGAATCCGGCGTTCTCCCTGAATGCTTTGCAAGCCGCCTCTGCGACCGAGTTAGGCGAGATCAAGTTCGTCGCCAATCTCTCCTGCCTCTATCACACGTACATTCGCGGTGAAGCCTACTTGGCGGCTGGACAGGGTACAGAAGCCGCCGCCGAATTCCAGAAGATTCTCGACCACAGCGGCATCGTATGGAACTGTTGGACGGGAGCCTTGGCGCATCTGGGCGTGGCTCGTGCGAATGCCTTGCAGTCGAAAACTTTTCAAGAACAGAGGCAGGGAGCAGATGCCGACGCTGCCCGCGTCCGCGCCCTCGCCGCCTACAAAGACTTCCTCACGCTCTGGAAAGACGCCGACCCCGACCTCCCCATTCTGAAGCAAGCCAAAGCGGAGTACGCGAGGTTGCAATAGCTCTTCAGCGCGCAGGCGGACCCGGATCGCTCAAGTGACCTTGTCGATGGCCTTGGAGCAGG
>Ga0187783_10000276_pt1 | contig 38633 bp, 36 predicted proteins | sample 1015_SJ02_MP02_2_FD_132471 | JGI IMG/M metagenome (GOLD analysis project Ga0187783, IMG submission 132471) | Tropical peat soil microbial communities from peatlands in Department of Meta, Colombia - 1015_SJ02_MP02_20_MG | ecosystem: Environmental > Terrestrial > Soil > Wetlands > Peat | place... | reverse complement strand
TGAAGGTGCGCTCGACCTGAAATCCGAAAATCCGATCTCCTTGCATCATCGACTGGCGTGAGAAGATGGCCGGCCACGCAAGCATTGCAGCGCGACCAAAGACACCGCAGCATCCGCTGGCAAGATCTGATCAGCCGCGGCTGCCAAGCGTCCCGCCCCTATGGCGTCTGGATTTCCGCGGTCGTTAGAGGAGCGCAAAGCCCCTTTCTTCAATTTCCGCTTCCTTAATTCATTCCGGAACTCGCACCACATGGACGCCACCGCCCATACCCGTCGTCTGTGATGCAATCGTATGACGAAATCCACACGCCTGGGCGAACCTCAATCATGCGCGGCGGCGCGAATGACGACCGGCCCGGCAAGTTGCCGCGCTCAGGAGGCCGAGCGGGCCGGTCGGCCTGGGTCGGGTGGTGCTTTGCACTTGCGAAAGCGGGTGTGATGCCGACCAGGACCGACACGACTGCGGCACCGCACCACAACTTGCCTTTCATCTCCGGACTCCTCTGGGCCAGATCGAACAGCGTCGGACAATAACGCACACAGATCGCCTCGGAGAAAGCTGCATTTGGGAAGGTTTACCGTCCTGCGGACAGCCTTTGGCGGAGGGTCGTTAAAACCACATTCTTCAATGTCCCCTCCTCAGCGCCTCCCGGAAGCTGCACTGCATGGAAGCCAGCGACCATAGCCCTCGTCTGTGATGCAATCGTATGATGAAATCCAAACGCCCGGACGCACCTCGACCATGCGCGGCGGTGCGAACGACGACTCCTCCAGCAAGTTGTCGCCCGCGGGAACCCAAACGGGCCGGTTGACGTGGGCTCGGTGTTGCTTCGAGCTTGCGAAAAGGGGCGTGATACTGATCACGATTGTGATAAATGCCGCAGAAGCGCACAGCTTGCGTGTCATTTCCAACCGTCTCCAAGCGCCACAGCACGAAAACGGAGCATGAGCGGCCTCGACAGGGCCCTCATGAGCACCCATCCGGCTACCCGCCGCTGCGGCTGAAGCCCGAGTCAGCACCGCCTCGATACTGCATTGGAGTACCACCCCAATGCGGGGCAGTGCTGGTATCTGCCCACCCCGGCGGTACGTATGTTGGCGTTGATTGCGCGCGGGCGGCCGGAACCCGCTTATGCTTGGTGTTGGAGGATTCCGCCCGAGCCGATGTACCGCCATAAGAATAAGAACCAGGATGTCGATACTGCATTGGAGTACCACCCCAATGCGGTCCAGTGCTGGAATCCGCCCACGCCGGCGGTACATATCTTGACTCCTCGTCGATCGGAGCCAAATCTTGCGCCCGAACAGATGTGGCAAGGATCAATGCCACGGCGATTACAGCATACCTCATCGGAACTCTCCGGGTTAGCGCCTCAGACAGCTTCGGCCTTTCTACCGCGCGCGACCGTCATAATTTGACTCCTGTCAAATGTTCGCGCCGTCTCTGACCAGACCAGCTTGCTGTATATAGCGGGCACGCCGTAAACCGCCAAGCATTCGCTCGCACTGCGAACCATGTCGAGCGTTTCTGCGCAAACCCTTGTTGCATGAAATGCGATATTGGCTCTGAAGATTGAACCCGGACCATCATTTTCGCATAGCAGTCATTGAACCTACATGGGTCTTGCACGATCGTGCTCAGCGCGATGCAGTCTAAACTTCCTTGGCAATAATGCTGGACAAGAGGTCTGATAGAACGATCCCCTTGTTTCTGTCGGCGCAAGTATTTTCCTGGGGGCTTCGGACGATCAAGGTACCGTTGGCGGATGGTATTCGAGTGTGTATGCCATTGCCCAAAGGAGAAACAGGACGACCGGCAACATCACGAGGAGTTGCAGGAACGTGAAGCCAACCAAGTTGCGCGCCCGTAATCCCAGTACTCCCAGCAGCGGGAGCATCCAGAACGGATTAATCAGATTTGGTAATGCCTCCGAGGCGTTATAGACCATCACGGCCCAGCCGAGATTCACCTTCAGATCGTTGGCCGCCTGCATTAGATACGGCGCCTCCAGCAGCCATTTACCACCCCCCGAAGGGACGAAGAACCCGAGAACGGCCGAATAGATGCCGATGAAAAGCGGATAAAGATGCTGAGTGGACAAATTCACGAACGCGTGGGCGATTTGGTCTGACACGGTCAGCCCTGCACCATTCTTCGCTTGAGTCAGGATTGCGGCGATGGCGCCATAGAACGGAAATTGTATCAGCACGCCCGACGTGGCTGGGACTGCCTTGATGACGGAGGCCAGGAACCGCTTGGGACGCCAATGGAGTAGTAACCCCGCCATGATGAAAAGGAAATTGTAGGTATTGAGATTCGAGATCGCGATCATTGTGCTCTGACGCGAGAATTCGTACCACAGCCATCCCGCCGCCAGTAACGCCAGCAGAACGGTCAGAATTGGTGAGTGCTCAAGCCATTCGCCAGGCTGAGTTGGAGGCGGAATGACGACTTCATCCTCGTGGGTAAGATCGATTCCCATCGCCTCGGCCGTCACGGCGGTATCTCGTCCAGGTGCCGACCAGATCGCGGTTATGACGGATACCACGGTAATGATTGCAGCGACTGTCATCGACTGCCAGAGGAAGATGGTCTCGGTAAACGGAATGACGCCGGTGATGGGCAGCAGGCTCTTAGGTAAGCTCGCGGCATTTGCTTGAAGCTGCGCCGCCGAGGAAGAAAGCCCGAGCGCCCAGATGGATCCGAGGCCAAGATATGCGGCTGCTCCTGCGGCCCGATAGTCCATCCTCAGCTCGGTCCGCTTCGCGAGTGCGCGCACCAGCAATCCGCTGAAGATCAGACTGAGACCCCAGTTGAGCAACGAGGCCAATAGACTTGTGACGGCCACCATGCCTACGGCGCCGACTCCGGATTTCGGCAACGCCGCCATGCTGCCAATGAGCCGCTGCGCCGGAGCCGAGGAGGCAACCACATACCCCCCGATTGCTACGAACGCCATCTGCATCGTGAAGGTGATCAAGCTCCAGAAACCATCGCCGAACGCACGGCTGACGGCAAGCGGCGGAGCGCCGTTGACGATGGCCGCGAGTGCAACGACCACGACCGCGATCGCCACGAAGATAAAGGCGTCGGGGAACCAGCGTTCGGCCCACGCCGTAAAGCCGATCGCGATTCGTACCATCCGGCCATCGCCCTCACCGGTGGCGCTCTGCGACGAGCCCTGTCCTGCTGTGGTTGCCTGTGACATTGCACGTCTCCACCCTCTAGCGGCCTTAAACGAGTTTCAGGTGGCGCTCTGGCTGGCGCCTTGACGCCGGGGTCGAGGCCCGTGGGAACTCGCCCTGAACGCTGTACAATACGAAGCGACTACAATCCGCGCCGATGATCGGCTGTCGCCGCGAGAAGGCTCGCTGTCACAGCGGCATTTCCGGGATGTTGTCGGCGAACGCAAGTTTCGCCTCAGTAGCGGCGACCACTTGCTCGACCGAAATGCCGGGCGCGGTTTCGAGCAGTGTCGCGCGGCCGTCCGGGAATCCAATAACCGCCATCTCACTTACGACGAGATCGATCGGGCGCGCCGACGTAAGCGGTAGCGTGCATTTGTTGAGAATTTTTGGTTTCCCCTTGGCGGTATGCTGCATCGCGACGATGACGCGCCTTGCGCCAGTCACCAAGTCCATCGCCCCTCCCATCCCGGGCACCATCTTGCCGGGGATCATCCAGTTTGCGAGCAGTCCGGTTGCATCGACCTGCAGGCCCCCAAGTACGGTCAGATCGACGTGGCCGCCCCGAATGAGTCCAAACGACATGGCGCTGTCGAATGTGGAGGCTCCCGGAAGCGCGGTCACCGGCCGCCCACCCGCGTCCGTGAGCAAAGGCTGGACCATTCCCTCCTCCGGGATCGGCCCGGTGCCAATCAACCCGTTCTCCGACTGGAAAAATACGTGCACGTCACGTGGGAGATATGTCGCCACAAGTGTCGGAATGCCGATACCAAGATTGACCAGCATCCCGTCCCGCAATTCATGCGCAATGCGTTTGGCGATAATCGTCTGAGCATCCATTGTTTTCATCCGTTCGCCACAAGATAATCTACGAGCGGAGCGGGCGTCACAACGTGATCCGGCGCAATGAGCCCCACCGGTACAATATGATCAACCGTGACCGTAGTGGTCGCCGCTGCCATCGCCATGACGGGGTTGAAGTTGCGAGCCGTCAGCACATAGGAGAGATTACCGAGATAGTCGGCGAGGAATGCATTGACCAACGCAAAGTCGGCGCGCAGCGCCGTTTCGAGCAGATAGCTCTTTCCATCTATTTCGATCTTCTGCTTTCCTTCCTCTACTACGGTTCCGATGCCGGTCGCGGTCAGCACGCCTCCCAATCCACAACCAGCGGCGCGGATGCGCTCGATCAACGTACCCTGAGGGACGAGGTCCACCGCCATCTTCCCGGTAAGCATCTGGCGCTGAGTCTCGGGATTAAGGCCGATATGACTGGCAACCGTGTGGCTGACGAGACCGGCGTCAACAAGCTTGCCGATACCGCGTCCCGGGATCGCCGTGTCGTTGGCGATAACAGTCAGATTGCGTTTGCCTTGGCGTACAAGTTCATCGATCAGCCGCTCGGGCGATCCAACGCCCATGAACCCACCGATCATGAGCGTAGCGCCATCTGGGATCATGGCGACCGCGTCTTCTACTTTGACAGTCCTCATGGGTGCCCTTATCAACTGTTAGAAATTCATGCTGAACGTATGACTGTATATTTTATTGACATAGGTCAAAATTGGATCATGAATTTCAAATTCCGTTAGTTTGCAATCGAGATTCCATCTGAGGGTAGTGAGGCCAAACGAACCGCCAAGTAGCTCGATACCGGAGCAGACTGCTCTGGAGGCCGGCTGATCGCGTCCGCTTCGCTTGGCTCTTCGGGACAAAAATGATATCCCGCAGAAAGCGGACGACCTGACGCTGGCAGAGTCCGCCGGCACTGGACGTGGGCATAAGATCCTAGAGTGTCGGATCTGCCGCTTGGAAGGACCGTTGCGCCGGCGCGTTGCCCTCCCTTATTGCTGCTCAGGTAATTCGCCCTTCTTCCAACTCTGATCGGGGTTGTAAGAAGTGATCTGCTCCGTAACTTGCGCTGTTCGGGGACCGATGTCCTTCTGGGACGCTATCCCCGAGGAAAGTCATCACGCCGGAATTTCCGTATTCGGCCGGATAGGCCACCAGGGCGAAGCCACCAATCATTTTTGCATGGACTATATAATCAAGGGTGCTACCGGGTGCGGGCCGACCCCTGTTTGGCGAGTATCTTGAAATAGTAGCCGTGAAATGGAGCGCGTCCAACGCCGGTCCGGCACCCGTCGTAGCTGGCCTGAGCGACGAGCTCGCGGGGTCTTGAACGCCGGTCGGGCGCTTGCCCCCGATGTCAGAGCGAAAAACAGCGCGGCCGCGGCCAGTGAGATCACCGCTGCGAGACCTCAGTGCGGGAAGGCAGTTTGTTCGCGACGATGAATCCCAAAGTCGCAATTGAACTGATGACGGCGACAAAATTACTCCAGCAGCCGTTGGAAAAGCCCAGCGTCGAGCGCCGGCATGACCCCTTCGATCTTGAACCCACTATCAATCATACGAGAGGTCGGCTTTTAGATATATCAAGTCTCTTCGAGGTCACAGTATCCAGATCGGTCAAGCAAAAACACCGCATTCCTGTGGACCAGATAGAGCTGCGGGGCCCTCAGAAGACTGGACGGACAACAGACAGTATGTCGGCCGGCCAACGACTGAGGACTTTCAGGTTGTGACAGGACACTCGGTTACCGGCGCCACAAACTCGCAAGCCGGATTGGAATGCACGCAGTCTTTAACTGATTACGACAATGGACGCGGTATCCTTATCTGGGACCGATCTTCTGATACGAGCGCTTGCTTCAGCTTCGGGCCAAGTTCTGCTCTGGGTCGAGCGACCGTGGCGAGCGCCGCTCATTTGCGCTCTGCGTAAGGAACAGTCTCAGCAACTCGCCTTGGCCCAAGATTCGTCCAATTTCCCGGAATGCGAAAAACGGGATCAGCACAACGAACATAATGACTGCTACGGCACCGATACCCAGTGCATTTTCGTCGCCAAAACTGGCAAGGCTTTGCATGATTGTCTTGCCGCGCATCGAACCGACCACCACTTCTTCGAGCACGTGGAAGGCGATCAAGACCACAGTAAACGATGCCGACTTCACCAGAACCGGCCAAATCAGCGGCTTGTCCTGAAATATCTCGCCCAGATGGAAGCGTTCGCCAAAGAACATTACTTTGGCAAATACAAACGCATTTATAAAGGCGACGCCCTGATTATAGAGGGTGCCGTGGCCTGACAGAAGCATGGACTTGTGGAACGCAAACAGGCTGAAGAGCGCCCAGAGATAAACAAATATCAGAACCAGCTGCCGGGCCTCGGCGATGAGCTTCTGAGACAGCCCGGCCAGTCGTGGATTCGAAACTTCGATGGGGCGCATTTTGGCGGCTCCCAGTTTGCCGTCACTCCGCGGCTGCCGGATGCGATGGCGAACTCTGTTGTGGAGTGGCTTGAGGTGTCGCTGGCGCCTCCGGCTCGACCTTTTTCTGCGGACGTGCCCCCGGTCTCAACTTTTCTCGGATCGCCTGGAACCAAACGTAGAGCGGCGGGATGGCGAAGATCCCAAGGAAGGACGCGAAGATCATCCCTCCGAATACCGGGGTACCAACGTCCCGCCGTGCCAGCTGCGACGCACCCACCGCCACCACCAAGGGGTAGAGGCCGAGAATGAAGGCAAAGGACGTCATCATGACCGGCCGGAATCTCAGCCGGGCACCTTCGGTCGCGGCCTCGAGCAGTTCGACACCGTGCTCGCGTTTCTCCTTGGCGAACTCGACGATCAGGATTCCATTCTTGGCCGCGAGACCGATCAGCACCACCATGCCGATCTGGGCGTAGAGATCGAGCGTGAGGCCACCGATGATGATGGCCGTAAAGGAGCCGAGGATGCCGACCGAAACCGACAGCAACACCGGCACTGGGATGGTCCAGCTTTCATATAGACCCACCAGAAACAAGTAGGCGAACAACACGGCAAATCCCAGGATAATTGCCGTCTTGCCTTCGGCGCGCTTTTCCTGAAACGCGGTGTCCGTCCAGGCCCCCGCGTAGCCCTGAGGCAGCGTTTTGGCCGCGACGCTCTCCATGGAATGGAGTGCCTGTCCAGAGGAGACGCCTTGTGCGGGGGTCCCCTGAATCGTGACCGCGCGTGTGTTGTTATATCGGATCGAGGCCGGCGCTCCGACCACGACGCGCGCCTCGACCAAGCTGCGCAACGGGATCATTTCGCCTTTGGCGCTGCGCACATTGATCCGATAGAGGTCATCGATTTTCGTTCTGTCACTGGCTTCGGCCTGGACATTCACTTGCCATGTGCGGCCAAACAGATTCAAATTGTTGACGAAGTATCCGCCGAGGGATGCCTGCAGGGCCTGGAACACGTCACTCAGTTGAACGCCCAGGACTTGGACCTTGTCGCGGTCGATGTCGAGATAGATGGACGGATTGGTTGCCGAATAGGTGGTGAACACCCGGTTCAACTGCGGATCCTGGTTGGCGGCGACAACAAGCCCGCGCACAACCTGCGCCATCGCCTGTGGATTGCCCCCGCGCAGATCCTGCAGCACATAAGTAAAGCCGCCACCGGTGCCCAGACCGAGAATCGGCGGCGGTGCCAGCGGTACGACCGTCCCGCCCTGGATCTCGCGGAATTTCTGACCGAGTCGGGCAATCACCGCTCGGGCGCCCAGCGAAGGATCCTTGCGCTCCTCGAACGGCTTCAAAGTCACGACCATGAATCCCGCGTTGGGCTGTGAGTAGTTGTCGATGAAGTTCAACCCAATAACCGAGGTGACGTCTTGAACGGCTTCTTCGTCTTTGAGAATGGCTTCGGCCCGCTGGATCACGTCGGTCGTGCGTGCGACCGCGGAGCCGCCGGGCAGCTGCACGACCACGAACAGCGCCCCCTGATCGTCTTCGGGCAGGAAGCCGGTCGGCGTGATCTTCGCCAAGGCGACCACGCCGGCTCCGGCGACCGCGACCATGACGAGCCCGATGATCGAGAAATGCACGATCCGCGCGACCACCGCCCCATAGGCATCACGCACGTGGTCGATGGAGCGCATGACCCAGCCCATGATGCCGCGTCGCGGGCCATGGTGCGGCCGCAGCAGGACGGCACACAGCGCGGGCGACAAGGTGAGCGCGTTGATGGCCGACAGAAACATCGAGACTGCGACCGTGACGGCGAACTGTCGAAACAGCTCGCCCGAAATGCCAGGGATGAAAGCAACCGGCACGAACACCGACAGCAGCACCAGCGTGATCGCAATGATGGGCGCGGTGATCTCGTTCATGGCCTGTTTGGTGGCATCGGCGGGAGAGAGTTCGGGATGCTCCTCCATGACCCGCTCGACGTTCTCAACCACGACGATAGCGTCATCGACCACGATGCCGATCGCAAGCACAACCGCGAGCAGCGACACCGTGTTGGCAGAATAACCGACCGCCAGCAGCGCAATAAATGTGCCGATGAGGCTCACCGGCACGGCAAACGTTGGTATCAAGGTCGCGCGCACGCTGCCCAGGAAGAGAAAGACGACGATCACCACGAGGATGAAGGCTTCGACCAGGGTTTTCTGGACCTCATGGATGGTGTCCGTGACAAACACGGTAGGGTCGTAGGTTATTTTCCAGGCTAGGTCTTCCGGGAAGGACTTTTCCAATTCGACGATCTGCGCACGAACCGCCTTGACGGTATTGATCGCGTTGGCTCCCGGCGTTTGATACATGGCGATCGCCGCCGCCGGACCACCGTTAAGGCGTGTGTCGCGGTCGAGATTGGCGGCGCCCAGTTCCACCCGCGCGACATCGCCAATGCGCAGGACCGACCCGTCGGGATTGGTGCGCACGACGATGTTTTCAAACTGGGGAACCGAGTCAAGACGCCCCTTGGTCTGGATATTCAGTTGCAACTGCTGATCGTTGGAGATCGGTCGGGCGCCGATGCGGCCTACCGCAGCCTGGACGTTCTGCGATCTAATCGCGTTTATGATATCGGCCGTGGTCAACCCGAGGCCCGTCAGCCGGTCGGTCCGCACCCAGATCCGCATCGAGTAGTCCTGAGGCCCCCACAGCGTGGCGTCGCCGACACCCGGCGTGCTCTTGATCTTGTCGAGAAGATTGATGGTGACGTAATTGGAGAGAAACAGCGGATCGTGCGTATGCTTGGGTGAGTAGATGGCGACGACCCCGAGCAGTGCCGACGATTTCTTCTTGACGGTGATGCCCTGACGCTGCACGTCTTCCGGCAACTGGGACAAGGCTATCTGGACACGGTTGTTGACATTCACCGTGTTGATATCGGGGTTGGTGCCGAGTTCGAAAGAGGCCGTTAACGAGTAGCTGCCGTCGTCGCCACTGACGCTCTTCATATAGATCATCTTGTCGACGCCGACGACCTGCGCTTCGATCGGCTGGGCAACGGTCGCATCGACCACCCCGCCCGAGGCACCCGGATAGCTCGTCGTGACCGACACCTGAGGCGGAACGATATCGGGATATTGGGCGATCGGGATGGTCGCGAGCGCCAACAGGCCTGCGATGGTCGTGACGACCGCGATGACAATCGCCAACCGGGGGCGATCAACAAAAACGGATGACAGCATGGCTTACGTCCGACTGAGAGTCTGCGGCACCGGTTTGGCGAGCACCGGGGTTCCGGGACGAATGGTCTGCAGCCCTTCGACGATGACCGGCTCGCCGCCCGACAGTCCCTGCTCGACCACGGCATCGGCCCCGCTGTCCCCGCCGGTCTTGATACGTCTCACTTCGGCCTTTCCGTCCTTGACGACGAACACATAGATGCCCTCCTGATCGGCGATCAGCGCGGCCTGTGGGACCACCACCTTCTCTTCGGGAGTTCCGCTCTCGAGTGCGACTCTCACCAACTGACCCTCGATGAGGCCGGACGTCGGATTGGGAAAAGTGGCGCGGACCAGAACGGTGTCGGTCGCGCGGTCGACCTGCACGTCGACGAAGTTTATGCGCCCGATCTGGTCGTACATCCTTCCATTGGAAAAGCGCAGCTGGACTTTGATGCTGCCGACGTCAACCTTCTGGCCACTTTCCTGCAGACGCAGAAACTCGCGTTGGCTGACCGGGAACGTTACATATATGGGGTCCTGGCTCACGATCAGCGTCAGCGCACCGCTGTCAGGACCGACGACGTTACCTTTGGTGATGTTGGTTCGACCGATCTTGCCCGTGATAGGTGCCACGATATCTGTGTATCCCAGATTGATTTTGGCGGTGGTGAGGTTGGCGTCATCGGTCATGACGGTCCCCTTCGCAATCCCCTCCTTGGCGACGGCTTCATCGCGCGCCACCGCGGTGCCCACGGCTTTCGCGAACAGTTCGTCCTGCCGCTGCCGGTTCAAGGTCGCGAGCTCAAGCTGAGCTTTACTGCCTTCCAACGTCCCCTGTGCCTGCTCAAGGGCGGCCTGGAACAATCCCTTCTCGATCTCGTATAACGCGGCGCCCTCCTTGACGAGATCGCCCTCCTTGAACAGCACGGCTTCCAGATAGCCCTTCACCCGCGCCCTGACCTCAACGCGATTAATGGCCTCGACACGCCCGACATAGTCGAGCGTCTTGGCGATCGGCTTGCGTTCGGCCGCAACAGTGCCGACGGGAACCGCGGCAGGCGCGGATTGCTGCTGTGCGGTGGCTGGAACAACGAATCCGAGCACCAGTGATAGGGCGAGGATGGCATCCCGCATCGTATTCCCCTCCGACTTTCTTTCATTCGACTTGAGCACCGACGCACGCCGACACTGTCCACCTCTCAGATTTGCTGGTGCGGTCACGATGCAATCCCATCGGGTACTGCGAGAGGTATCAGGCCTGTCATGCTTCCCCGCAACCCAACGATCCGTCGAGTCGACTGTGGAACACGCGCGGCCTCAACCGCTACCTCATACCACCCCTCTTGATTTTAATGTCTTGATTTACATCATCTGCACTCTTCCAAAACAGGCTTGCCACAGATCGCGGCCAGACTGCGGTCTTACCCGTTACGAATCTTCGTGGCGTTTGACGGCTGTTTCAATTCGCCACGCCGGTACCGGGCATCACCTCCCCGCGCTCACATAGAGCGCGTGCCCACAGGCGGTCCCCGCACCCGCCGAAACAGGTATTATAGATTATAAGACCATATCCCCCGCGCGAGCCGACTCACATCAAATTCCTGCAAGGGGATCGAGCCGAATAACGCAAACGACTGATAGAAGAAAGAAAATCCTCCCGTGCTCAAGTCGATCACGGCAGCGCCAGCACTGGTCATCCGACCGCTTAATGGCTTTAGTCACGCTGATCAAACACAACGATGAATGGAAAAATCGAGCCCGATCCCTACCCTTGTACCGCTAGATTTTGACAGAGACCCGGCGGATTCCGCCTGACTCTATTGAGCCAAAACCATTGCGAAATATCCAAACACCGTGAGCAGCACGCCCGAGACCGCGTATCCGACCGGGAACCCGATCCACGGCACCGCACTACCGATTTCTGCAGCCGCTTCGCGGGGGGGCCCGGACTGTGAGCGAGCCCCGGCAACGCCGCCTATCAGGACCGCCGGGTTGATCCTGAACAGGTGATACCCGATCGCCCAGACGACGAACGGCGGGATCGTGCAGGCGATGAAGCCAACAACGAAAATCTTGAATGCGAGCGAACCAGTCAGTTGGCCGAGAACTGCGGCACCGGCGTTGAGGCCGACGATGCTGACAAAAGCCACAAGACCGAGGTCCTCCAGAATATTCCTGGCAGCATTTGGCGTGTTGCCGAAGAACCGCAACCGGGAAACGACGCAGGATACGATAATTCCAGACAGCAGGAGGCCACCAGCATTGCCCAGACCGATTGTTGAACCAAAGGCGGGAAAATCGATCATACCGATCAGGAGACCGAGAATCATTCCGGCCGAAAGGGTCAGCAAGTCGGTCGCCGTATTGGGGCGCGCGACTGTGCCAAACATATGGGCAACCTGATTGACCGCATCTTTGAGACCTACGACGGAAATGATATCCATTCGTTGTACAACCGTCTTGCGGCCGGCAGGGATTGGTACTCCCTCACGCTCGTAGCGGGTGACCTGCACTTGCCCGGCAAAAGGCGAAGCCCTGAACGCCTCCAATGGTTTGCCGGCAACCTCCTTGCTGGTGACAAGAATTTCCGCTTGATCGAGCGGCACGTTCAGAGCCCGCTGATCGGCCACTTCGCTTCCGATAAGGCCGATATTCTCGGTGAGATGCTCGGTCCGGCCGGCGAGCGCAATGATGTCACCCCTGCGCAGCAGGAGCGAAGCGTCAGCCCCTATTCGAATACTGCCGCGAACGACGCTGATGATCCGGTATTCCGGGTGGGTCTTGCGAAATTCGGCGATGGTTTGGTTAGCGCTGGCGGGATTTTCAAGCCGATAGGCGCGCACCACTAAGGGACGATAGCCCGTCAAACCCGTGCCTTCCAGATCGGCAACGCCGAATTGCGTTTCATACGCCTTGGCGGCCACCCTGGCATCAACTCCCCACCAGCGCGGCAGATACTTGCAAATGAAGATGATCCCGACCGTACCCCAGAGGTAGGTAATCCCATAGGAAAGCGCGATCATTCCCGAAGCATCCTGGGCCGTGACACCGGGCGGGAGCACGGCGACGCCAGTGTTGACGGCCTGTTCGGCCGAACCGACGGCGCCCGACATCGTCTGCGAGCCCGCCAGCATGCCGCCGGCGGCCCCGGCCGGGAGCGCAAGAAAATTGGCGCCGAGCACGATGATCATGAGGCCCAGGCAACTCGAAACCACGGCAAGGACCGTAAACTTGATTCCGTCACCCTTGAGGCAATTGACGAAGGAAGGTCCGACCCGCAATCCGAGGCCGTACATGAAAAGATAATAGAAAAGCAGCTTGACGAAGTTGTTTAGCTCCAATTTCACGTCATAGAGCGAGGCAGTGATCGATACAGCCGCACCGACTGCGATCGCTCCCGCCACCATGCCGAACTCGTAGCCCTTGACGTTGACTCGCCCGATCCATACCGCGAGCCCAACCACGAAAAACAGCAACAGGTAGGGATTCTGTTGAAGGAAAGTGAAGAGACCGGCCATATCCCCCCCTTACCAGTCCGGCTTGCTGATGGCCGGACCCAAGGCCTGGGGCTTGAGCAGCGTGAGTCTGTGAACCGCGCGGATCAGTTCACCACCATGACCATTGATGAGATCGACCCCACCAGTAACGGCGATAGGGCTGATAGAACCCATAATACGGCCGGTGATAGCCGTAATAGCGGGGATAGTAGCTGTAATAGCCGTAGCATCCGTTAGCGGGTGGACAGTAACCGCCGTAACTTGGCTCCCACCAGATTGTTTGTTTCATGTCCGTCGCTTTAATCGTCACGCCAACGCTTGCCGGTACCAGCGGAACGGCGAATGCGGTTGCCTGTATCAGTAGGGATGCCAGCAAAGTAGCAACTGCTGCCGCAACGATCAGAACCAACCTGCGCATCACCTGACTCCCGTCTGCTCTTCCTGAATCTTCATCACGAGGGTGGACCTCGACATCTGCATGACCGCCTGTTTGCCCAACCCGAAAGCGATCCTGTTGGCTGAGGAGCAAATTGGCGAGCTGGTAAGCTGAATTTCCTGGGACCGCAGCGTGACTGCTTCTATGTCTGAATCAAATGCAGCAGAGATAACCGTCTGGCTGGTTATGTAGTCGAACATTGACTGGAGGATCGCTGCGGCGTCATCCACCTTGGTCTGCGACCGGGATGTCGCAAGCATCGCGGTGGCCAACACTGAACCGGTGGCGACAGCGCGCCTGCAAAGCGGTAAGCTTTTTGCAATGGAGACTGGACCTAACGAAATAACATCCTCCCCCGCAAACTAACGGAACATATCGGGTTGCCACGTCTGACAGTCACGTTTTCGTCTGGTGCGGCCAATTCCAGTCACACCCTAACTCTGAACCAAGGAAGCATCGCACCGTACGGGACGCCTTGTTCTTTCAAGAAGTCCGCCATCCGCCGGTTGCAGGTGCAAATTTCTACCCTTGCACGCCCAGATCTTCGGATCCCCAGATACGGCCCCTCCCATACACTATCGACTTTCGTCACGCACAGCATCAATTTTCTGCAAGGCAGAAAATCCCATACCTCGCGATTCCGACATGAAGCCTGTGCCGGACGGGTTCGTTGCGACAGGCGGTATCTAATTGCCAACGTCGTCGCCGTGAACCGTCGGGATACACATCCTTCGCGGTGCCGCCAAGGCGACGCGCTATTACCTGGAGTCCGCATCGATTGTCACTCGCCTGATTCTACGTCGCAGCTCCGCTGCCTCAAATGTCGCGCAATCGTGCTGAAGGTTCGAGCGTTCGAACCGCGCAATCCCGACGGTTCGAAAGGCCATTATCGTGCGAGATGATTAGATGGCGCATCAAGATCATTTATGAACCCAAGTTAGGAGAGGGAGACATTCAGATGTCAAAAACACTCAAGGTCATTCTGTGGACGCTGTCGTTTCTCACCGCGCCAATGGAGCTGGCGCACGCCCAAGTCTCAATCGACATGTCAAAGATCACTTGTAAACAGTTTGTCGAGAGCTATGAAACGCAGGCGGTCGCAATCGCCGTGTGGATGAGTGGTTACTTCAACGGCAAGCAGGGCGTTACCGTCATTGATCCCGACAAGTTCGACGCCAATGCAACAAAGGTTGAGGCCTATTGCAGATCGAATCCTGGCTCGACGCTCATGCAGGCCGCCGAGACGTCGCTCGCCGCCAGCAAGTAGAACTGGTGGCATGGCCGACCAGAGGGCCGGATGACAGCTGCCCACCAGGTCAATAGCGAATTGTATTGGCCGGGGCCGACCGAGTTTCAGGCCGGCCCCGTGGCCACGACCGATCGCGACGGAGTTTGGTCAGATGGTAGTCGAGTACACGTCAGCTCGTCGCAACACGCTGGCCAGGACGGCCGGCGCCCGGCCGTGGTGACCATGCCATAGTGTGAACCCTCCTGCAGATTTGTTGTGCCTTTCGGGCCAATCAACGCGGCTGGGCTTCCGAGCTGGTTCATCTATCGCCGCTCAGACTGGCGCAGTTTGGCTTCGAAAGGTGACGAACTCACGATATTGGTCGGTTGGCGCCGAAATCTATTTGATCCGGGCCTATGGCGCCTCCTGACATGATAAAGCCCATCGCGTCGTTCGGCGTCCAGTCAAGGGGGATCAGCTTGTCGATCGGGACCAGCTCAATATACCCGGATGTCGGATTCGGCGTGGTCGGAACGTATACGGCGGCGAGGCTCTGTCCTGATCGGGCATCGGTGAAAGTTCTGGTCACCAGTCCGATCGTCTTCATTTCCGGGGACGGAAACTCGATTAGAACGACTCGCTGCAAATTCTCCGGACGTTCCTGCACCACCGCGACGAGCTTGCGCGCCGACCCATAGATCAGTTGAACAATGGGAATCCGACCCATGATCAGGTCAAAAGCGGCTAATATCTTTTTGCCGACGACGGCGGACGCCGTCAGACCCAAAAGATACAGCCCTGCGACAACGACGATAATGGCCATCACCGATTCAGCCCACGGCGCTTCAATCCAGACCGCCAACCAAGGCACAGTCGGCTCAAGCCATCGTCCCAGAGTCATGACGAACGGTTTGCCAAAAGCCGCCAGAAGGTTGATTACGGCATTGAGGATCCATACCGTCACGCCGATCGGCACTACGGTGAAAATCCCGGCCAAAAGATTTTGCTGGAACCTCGCGGTCATACGCCTTCCTCTTGCGAATTGAAGATCAGGGAACGGATAGAGTACGACGAGAATCCATCACCGCACATATATCGTGAGCCGGCTCGTCCGCAGAGCATCAGGAGCGGGGCCCAAGCCGATGGCGATCATTGCGGTCTCGGGATGGACGACCGCTACCGATTCGCGGAAAGCCAGCCTCTGTGAAATCTCTGTGAGCCCAAACGCGTTGCAGAAAATTGATGTGACCTGCCGCTTTTGGCGTTTATTCTGTGCTGGCGACGAGCCAATCGTTGCCCAAACTTGCGCCGTGGCTACTGCCTGGTATCCAGCACAGCTGAGGGAGACTGTCGTGCTTCGTCTGGTCGCGCGGGTAACAAGCGAGGCTTCCGCCTGCGCGTTCGCCATCTATCTCGGGCTGTTTCTGTTTCATTTTCCCGACTACAAGCCGCCCTCGGAAGTGGCCATGAATCAAACCTTCATTTTCTGCGGAATATGCGCGGCGTATTGGTGGCTGCAATCCGGCAGCCTGGCGCTGTCCGGCGTCGCGTCGGCGCTGAGAATGGCCACGGACATTTTGACCTCAGTCATTCCGATCCTTGTTGTAAGCTACGCCATCATTGATTTCTGGCGAGGCAGTCTACCGCTTTCTGATTACAAGCAGTACGCATCGTATTTCGCGTTGAGCATTCTGGTCCTGGATGTCACCTTTAACGCGATAATCATGGCCCGTCTCAGCAGGCGCTATTTGGGTGAAATGCCGGGCTGAGTGCTGCATCTCGGCGGCGGGTGGCCGGGCGGATCCAAACACGCGGCTCAAGACCGATCAACAGCCCGCGGCATCGCGAGGACCGGCCAGGACGCTTGTCCTGGAGGCTCGGTTGAGGCAGACGCGGGATGCAGCGGTGAGACCTCATTCTCGACGGTGCAAATTACCTCTCACCCTCGATGGCTGCCAAGAGCAGATGCCCCTGGTTCGGCCGATACGGACGGCGGTTGTTGTCGTATGACGGGCGTCAGCCATTTTGTTCCGATTGAGGCCGAACAATATTGACCTTAAGGGCAATATTAAAATTCGACCAGTCGATATCATAATCGGACCGATAACGTTATGAATTGCGCCAACCGGCCAGCCCGCGCGCCACATGCTTGTGCATGTCGAGGACCGGCGTGATCAAAAATCAGTCGCAGCGCGCACGGGGTTGTTGTTGATCAATGTCAATAGCAGCGTCGCACACGCCTGCTAGAGAAACGTCGGAAAGAAGTTTTCGACGATTTGCCGACCGGGGCCAGTGGGAGAGCTGAACTCGCGAAATGCGCCGTGAAGCCTCCCGAGGCTCCGGTACTTCGGTAGGTGATGTCGCTGTGGATGCTGACCCTCGGTATTGCCCTCAGCGCTAGCGCGGCCAGCGAACGCGGGCGACTGACCATCCGAGCATCTGGAGTCCGCAATCACCGACACCGGCCGGATTGGACGAGGCCATATCGGGCATTTTCAGTCGGATGCGCCCAATGACGAACGCAGTGGGCAGGAGGAGCGAAGATGTCGGTCGATCGGAGTGACGCGGGGAGCGACATTCCTGGCTTGGGGGCGGGGCCCTTTACACCGGTCGTCGATTATCTAACCGACGCCGTACAGCGCACCGTGATGTTCTGGGACGTAATGCGGGAGCGCGGGAATCAATACCGCGAGCATCTGGCCGAAACCGTCCCCAACGTTCTTGATTATGACGTGGAGCTTGTAGCGGATGGCCGCACCTTCGCGCGGCCCGTGAACTACGGGTTGGTGCGCATCGTGGCCCCAAAGGGCGTCGAAGTCGACGCAAGCCGGCGACCCTTTGTGGTGATCGATCCGCGTGCCGGGCATGGCCCCGGGATCGGCGGATTCAAGGCTGACAGTGAAATCGGCGTGGCACTCCAGGCCGGGCACCCGTGCTATTTCGTCGGCTTCCTTCCCGACCCCATGCCGGGCCAGACCATCGAGGACATCGCCCGTGCGGAAGCCATCTTCCTGGAGAAGGTCACGGCCCTCCACCCCGAGGCGGATGGCAAGCCGTGCGTGATTGGGAACTGCCAGGCGGGCTGGGCGGTGATGATCCTGGCGGCGATTCGGCCCGAACTCTTGGGTCCCATCATCATCGCCGGATCGCCGCTGTCCTATTGGGGCGGCGTCCACGGAAAGTATCCAATGCGCTATACCGGCGGGCTGCTGGGCGGCAGCTGGCTCACGGCGCTCACCAGCGACCTCGGTCACGGAAAATTTGATGGCGCCTGGCTCGTACAGAATTTCGAGAACCAAAATCCGTCGAATACCCTGTGGACCAAGCAGTACAACCTCTATTCAAAGATCGACACCGAGCCCGCACGCTACCTCGGCTTCGAGCGCTGGTGGGGAGGTCACGTCAACCTGAATGCTGAAGAAATTCAATTCATCGTCGATGAGCTGTTCATTGGCAACAATCTCGCCGCAGGCCGGATCAAACTTTCCGACGGCACGGCAATCGATCTTCGCAACATCCGCTCGCCGATTGTGGTGTTCTGTTCAAAGGGCGATAACATTACGCCGCCTCAGCAGGCGCTGGATTGGATTCTGGATCTCTACGAGGATGTTGACGAGATCCGATCCTACGGGCAGACCATCGTATACACAATTCACGAGTCGGTCGGGCATCTGGGAATCTTCGTCTCTACCGGGGTGGCCCGCAAGGAGCACCGCGAGCTTTCCAGCAATATTGATCTGATTGATACACTGCCACCAGGTCTTTATGAAGCGGTGTTCGAAGCAAAAACCGCGGACACGGCAAATCCCGATCTGGTCTCGACCGAATGGGTAATGCGCTGCGAGCAAAGAACCCTCGACGACATCCGGGCACTAGGCGGCAACGACGCCGCCGACGAGCGGCGTTTCGCTACCGCAGCCCGGATCTCAGAGATTAATCTCGCGCTGTATCGCGCCTTTGTTCAACCCGTCATGCGTCCCCTCGTCACTGAGCAGACGGCCGAATGGTTGCGACGGATGCACCCGTTGCGTCTGCAATACGAGCTGTTTTCCGACGCCAATCCGTTGATGGCTCTGGTCCAATCGATGGCCAGGCAGGCGCGTGAGCAGCGCAAGCCGGTGGCTGCCGACAATGCCTTCATCGCGGCCGAGCAGAATGCCTCTCGTCAGATCGTTGCGGCGCTCGACGCCTACCGGGATTTCAGTGAAACCGCCGCCGAGCGGCTGTTTCTCACGGTATACGGCTCGCCGCTGCTTCAGGCCGCCGTCGGCATCGACCCAAGGGAAATCCGCCCATTGCGGCACGCCGGAAAGAGTGCGTTGTATCGTCAATTGGTTGAGGCTCGGATTGCCGAACTCAAGGCGCATATCGCCGTCGGTGGGCTTCGCGAATGCGTCGTGCGCGCAGTGCTTTATGTGGGTATGCCACGCGCGGCGGTCGACGAGCGGGGATTTGAAATGGTCCGTCGTCTGCGTCGCGCCGATGATGGAATGGAACCGCTGACGCTTGCTGCCTTCAAGGCACTCGTCCGCGAGCAGTATTTCATGCTGCTCATTGACGAGGAGGCCGCAGTCGAAGCGATCCCTGACCTGCTGCCTGCCGACGACGACACGCGACGAAGGGCGTTCGCGATTGTGCGGCAGGTGCTCGGCGCACGTGGCGAAATCACTGGGGAAGCGGCGGACCGGTTGAACAGAGTAGCAAGTCTGTTTGGTATCGAGGTAAAACCAGGAGCTATCTCGACCGTGACTTCCCTGCCGGTACCAAGAAAAACCGGGAAAAAGCAGGCAACCTAGTCGATGTTTGATCGGGAGACGCCGCCAACAGATTGCCGTCACGGAGCCCAATGTCATGGCAGTTGCTAACGTCGACAGTCAAAAACCGCACTTCAAGTACGACCGTTTGATCGCTTTCGCCAAGGAGGTACCGGCGGCGAAGACCATCGTCGTCCATCCTTGTGATGAGACCTCCCTGCGTGGGGCCGTCGAAGCCGCCGACGAAGGCATCATCGTGCCAATTCTTGTCGGTCCAGTCGCAAAGATTGCGGCGGTTGCCCGCCAACACCAGCTTAATGTCGACCGCTTCGAGATCGTCGACGCGGCACACAGCGACGAGGCGGCGGCCCGGGCAGTCCAGCTGATCCACGAAGCCAAAGGCGAACTGCTGATGAAGGGCAGCCTGCATACCGACGAGCTCATGCGGGCGGTCACTGCGTCGGGTACCGGCCTGCGCACGGCTCGACGCATCAGCCACGTCTTTGTGATGGATGTGCCCAGTTACCCCGAAACGTTGTTTATCACCGATGCGGCCATCAATATCTTTCCTGACCTCGATGCCAAGCGCGATATCGTGCAAAATGCCATCGACCTCTTCGTTGACATCGGCCTCGGTACACCGCGGGTGGCGCTCCTCTCCGCGGTCGAAACGGTGACGTCGAAGATCCCATCGACCATCGAGGCCGCGGCGCTGTGCAAGATGGCCGACCGTGGGCAAATAACCCGCGGAATTCTCGACGGGCCACTCGCCTTCGACAACGCCATCGATCCCGAGGCAACCAAAATCAAAGGAATTCACTCGGAGGTCGCCGGTCGAGCCCAGATCCTGGTGGTGCCGGATCTTGAGGCCGGCAACATGCTCGCCAAGAATCTCTCCTTCATGGCCAAGGCGGACGCGGCGGGAATCGTGCTTGGAGCGCGGGTTCCGGTCATTCTTACCTCGCGCGCGGATTCGGTACGCACGCGCATGGCCTCCTGCGCGGTCGCCGTCCTTTACGCCGACGCCCGGCGCCGCCTGGCGGCCGTGCCGGCTGCGTGACAGCTATGGAAACGATCCTCGTGGTCAATGCCGGCTCGTCCAGCCTGAAATTCCAGGTATTTGAAATAGCAGGCAAGGACCGCCTCAATCGGCTGGTCAAGGGCCAAATGGATGGCATCGGCACGCGCCCGCAACTGCGCGCGGAGGCCGCCGACAAGACACCCTTGATCGAGCACACATACCCCGCCCAAAAAATCTCCGATCTGCCCGCCGCCCTCGCAGAGACCGGTGCGTGGCTCCGTGACACCCAAAAGTTCGAAGTTATCGCTGCAGGTCATCGGGTAGTCCATGGCGGCCCTGAATACAGCCGCCCGGTGTTGATCGACCGCGAGGTTCTCGCGCGTCTCGAGCGCTACATTCCGCTGGCCCCGCTGCATCAACCCAACAACCTCGCCCCGATCCGATCCATCCTGACGTCCCATCCGGACGTCACGCAGGTTGCCTGTTTCGATACTGCGTTTCATCGGGGCCACAGCGCGGTCGTGGACCACTACGCGATTCCCGAGGCCCTCTACGTTGAAGGAGTGCGCCGTTACGGTTTCCACGGCCTGTCCTATGAGTACATTGCCACGCAGCTGCCGAGGGTCGCACCCGAGCAGGCGAAGAGCCGTGTGATTGTTGCGCATCTGGGCAGCGGCGCTTCGATGTGCGCGATGCAGGGCGGACGCAGCATCGAGAGCACTATGGGCTTTACGGCGCTCGACGGGCTGCCGATGGGAACGCGGCCCGGACAGATTGATCCTGGCGTCGTGCTTTATCTCATAACCGCCAAGGGCATGCAGCCGACCGCGCTTCAGGATTTTCTCTATCGCGATTGCGGCCTCAAAGGTCTTTCCGGCGTCAGCAACGACGTGCGCGAGCTCGAAGCGAGCTCAGCTCCGGGCGCCGCACTGGCGCTCGACTATTTTGTGTACCGGATTTCGCTTTATGCCGGAATGCTGGCCGCCGCCCTGGGCGGGCTCGATGCGTTCGTTTTCACAGCCGGGATTGGCGAAAACTCACGGACCATGCGCGGGCGGATTGCCGACAAGCTCGCCTGGCTGGGAGTTGAGCTTGATCCGGCGGCCAACGCAGCCGGCCGGACACTCATATCGGCGCCGAGCAGCCGCGTCGCTCTCTATGTGGTGCCGACGGATGAGGAACTCATGATCGCACAGCACACGCTGGCACTTCTAGTTGATCGTCGTTGACCCAACCCGGCAGGTGAGAGGATCGCATGACAATACCAGTCGCAAAGGCGCCGCTCCTGGAAGGCAAACAAGGATTGATCGTCGGGATTGCCAATGATCAGTCAATCGCCTGGGGTTGCGCCAAGGCCTTCCGTGCGCTCGGCGCCGAGGTTGCGGTTACCTACCTCAACGAAAAGGCCAAGAAATTTGTCGAGCCGCTGGCACGCGAGCTCGAAGCGCCAATCGTGATGCCGCTGGATGTGCGCACGCCCGGGCAGACCGAGGCGGTGTTTCAGCGGATCGCCGAACAATGGGGACGGCTGGACTTTCTGATCCACTCGATCGCCTTTTCGCCCAAAGACACATTATGCGGGCGAGTGATCGACGTGCCGCAGGATGGTTTTCTCACCACCATGGACGTGTCGTGCTGGTCTTTCATTCACATGGCGCATCTGGCTGAGCCGCTCATGACCAGAGGCGGCACCATGTTCACAATGACATACTATGGCAGCCAGATGGTCGTGGAGAACTACAACATCATGGGGGTTGCCAAGGCGGCGCTGGAATGTGCGGTCCGTTACATGGCGGCCGAGCTTGGCCCCAAGGGAATCCGGGTTCATGCCATCTCGCCCGGCCCGCTCGCCACACGGGCGGCCTCGGGGATTCCCGAGTTCGATGAGTTGCTCGACAAGGCCAAGGAGAAAGCCCCTGCGCGCAGCCTGGTCAGCATCGATGACGTGGGTGTTGCAACAGCGTTCCTGGCGCACGACGCCGCGCGATTGATCACCGGCGAAACGCTGTATGTCGACGGCGGCTACCACATCATCGACTGACGCGCATTGGGCGGCACGCGTCGCGGTCGACACCTGCGTCTCACTCGCTCGTCAGGTTGCAATCGCTGGCGCCCGCGGCCCGCGAGAGCCGTTGCGGGCCTCCCCCGCGGTGTAATCCATATAGCACGGTGTAATGTGTAATCCATATAGTAATGTGCGGCGATCGGCACCGATTCAACACCGCCGAGGCACTTCGTTCGTACTCACTCCCAGCTGAGCGTGATTCCAACGTCCCCCGGCATTCCCCCTGGAAACTCAGCGATTTGGTACCTGAGCTTGTAGCCGCGGGGTTTGAGATGCTCTTGCCAGAAAACAAACAACTCCTTGGGCAGTCCGGTCAGGGTGTCTTCCCAGCCGCGTTCTTGCTGATTGATGGCCCGTCCGCGATCGGTGCAAAGCTGGTTCGGGAAGCGCACAATTTCAACTTCCGTGAAACCGTTGTCCACCGCCCGTTTGATGATGGCCGCGACCCGTTTCATTCTCTCATCGTCAGCAACGCCTGAAGGCTTCTCGAAGCGTTCGAGCAACGCCTTTTTCTCCGCCTCAGCCGCGGCCTGCTTACGGATCTCCGCCGATGCCTTCTCGGCCTCGACAAGGGCAATCTTCTTCATGCAGTCTTTTGCCGACGGTAGCAGGTCATCGCCGCTTGTTTCCATGATACGCTCCCTTTTTGAGCCGTACTGCAGAGTGGCTCCGCCAGCTGCTTGATGCAGGGCAAGGACGACATCACCCGTGACACGCAAACTCTGTCCGGGCGCCGGACCGAGTCGAGCAACGCCACAATAGGTCGAAGACGACCACCGTCGTCTATTGGTCTTTGGGGAATGATCGCATGCTGGCCGCTTTCGGCGAGCCCACCGGTTCTCCACCGTCGATGATTCGAAACTCCCGAACGCCGCGCGTTGGCAGAAGCAGACTGCCGACATGCAATGCGGACCAAGACGAGATCTCGGCTGCCACCATCGCGAGGTTCAATCTTCAGCATCGCGGCCTATACGAAACTCGCTTCAGCTAGCGGGAGAGTGAAGCGGAATACCGCGCCTCCCGCAGCCCGGTTTTCTGCCCAGATTTGCCCGCCGTATGTCTCGACGATTGTACGGGCTATCGACAGGCCGAGGCCTATGCCATGCGGTTTGGTCGTAAAAAATTTGTCGAAAATGCCCTTCAACTTCTCCGGCGGAATGCCCGGGCCGGTATCCGCAATCGACACCTCGCCCTCCGAGTCGCTGATCATCGCCGTCTGGATTGACAGTCTGCGCTGCAGCTGGTCACACCTTGCCATGGCATCCATGCCATTCAGCGCGATGTTGAGCAGGACTTGCTGGAGGTGCACTGGATCGGCACGCACCGGCAACGCGCAGTCCGGCAGGTCGCCGCTCAAGACCACTCCCTTCCCCCTCGCTTCTGCTGCAAGGATCCTCAGGACTTCTCGCACGGCATCATTGAGATCGATCTCCTGCAATTCGAGAGGGGCTTTCTTCATCAATCCGCGCAGTTGTTTTATGATGTCGGCGGCCCGTTGATCGTCCCGTCGAATGTCGGCCAGAATCTCCTTGCACATATCCAGATTCGGTGCGTCCTTGGCGAGGATAAGCTCCGCAGCCTCGGCGTTATTCAAAATGGCTCCCAATGGCTGGTTGAGCTCGTGGGCGATGGAGGCTGACAGCGCGCCGGCGGTTGCCACGCGGTCCATATGAGCCATTTCCATCATTCGCTGGCGTGACTCGAGTTCCGCAAGATAGCGGCGACGACGCTCCAACAGCAACGCGGCGATCATGATGCTTTGAAACAGCACCACCGCGAGCGCCACGATGATTTGCGTGCGATATAGCTCCCACATGCTGAGTTGGTGAAAACGCACCTCGCTGCCTGCAGGCATCTGGTCGAGGCCGATTCCGACCGGCCGCAGCTCCCGCCCGTCAAACACCGGCGTTGCGAGATCTGCCACCGACAGCGAATGGTCCGAGGCTCTTTGGTCGCCCAGAATCCGCAGCGCCTGCCGCCCTGCTGCTTGTCCGACTGTAATCGGAAGGCTGGCGAGACCGCCCGTACTGGCGAGCGCGATAGGAGCTTCCACCGCGACCACGATCGGGCGGTTGGCGACAGCCGCAATGGCCGCGAGCGTTTCGTGCGTCAGGTGGATCGACGAACCGCCGCCGTCGCCTGCAGTGGCCGCGTAGACGATTGCGGTATTCTCGGGCAACGAGGCCACACGGGTTTTTAGCTCATTGATCGGCACCCCGAGAAGACCGATCAGCTCCAGATCGCCGGTGAGCCCCGCGAACTCCTGCAGGGTCTGAGGTTCCAAGGGGTCGCCAACCAACACGATCCGTCGAAGATTTGGCACCAGCGCCCGGGCAATGGTCGCCGAATCCCTGAGCGTGAGCCGCAGGGTGGTTCCAGTCACCTCCGCCGGAAGGGGCGGTTGAGCGATCACGCCGGCGTCGACGCCGGCGAAGACTATCGGGACCCCAGACCACAGGTCGATCCGGCGTCGCAAGGCAAATTCAAGCGCTAACGAACCAACGGTAACGATGAGTTCAATCGGCTTATCCTTATACTTTCCTTGCATGTAGGCCGTTAGAAGGTCCTCGTACTGCGGGCCCCCAAATTGACCGAAATTCAGGTACTCAAGGTAGACCGCAAGGGGCCGTCTGGAACTGGCGAGCAGAGCCGATTGGAAGGCGGCGGACAGGACAGTATGGCCTGGGACCCCGGCACCCGACTGATCGAGGATCAGCACGGACGGCGGCGATGTGTCGGCTGCCGTCCCGAATGCCGGCAGCAAGCACCCCATCAACAGACCGACAATCCGTCCAAACGTGCGCCCGTGAGATGCAAATGACGGCCACCCCGGCCGGAAGCGACCCGCCATGCCAAAGCGCCCCCTCATGGTCCTGCGCTCATCTGGCCTCACCCGGCCGCCAGCATCCGGCCGCCCGCTTCGATCTTCATACATACGGCTCCACTTGCCGCCAGCCCCCACGGGATCGACGGCAGTTTTGCGCAGGCGATAGCGAGCGGCCCAATCAAATTCTCGAAGTAACCGGTTCCCGCCTTTGTATCAGATTCTCAGCCTCCCGTCGGCTCGCATTGATCTAGATCATGGCGCTCTCGAATGGCGGACTCCGGCGCCCCGCCGCGGCGCCCGCCAGCTCGACATAATCAGCGCACTATCGAGACGGTATGTTGTTACTTATGGCCTTGATCTCGCGCGCGCCTGCGACATGTCTCGAGTGGAAACGGATGAAGACCGTCGCCGTGCGCCTGAGCACATGACGAAGTTGAGGGTGTCAGTTCCAGGCCACCAACGGGGAGGACTCCGGGCTGGTACTAAGACGGCTAGTCTATCGAGCGCCATCGGCGGTCCGGACGGCTTCCGGCAATGACCGGATTCGGGCAACAAATGCTCAGCGGCAGCTCGCGGTCCGGAACAGACCGATGCACTGCCGACCTCCCTGAAAGGTGATGGCGCCCAACGTCGCGGGCTGTTCGCGCGACTGAGCGAGCGACAGGTCGGAAGTGAGGCTTTGTTGAATGGGGCTCATGCCCGAAGGCTGTGTCGGGGGATCACCCAAGGGGCCCTGGGACGCGCAATAGGTGCCATCGACCACCGGGTTGCAGGGTTCCGCCATGGCGGACGCATTGAGAATCAGAGCCAGGATGCCCAGGCCGACGATCCGCAGCATTGCGCACTCCAGTACCGCCAGAAACCTTGGCCCCATTTGGCTCGTCCGCGATCGGTCGCCATCACTGGCGGCCCGTTTCATTCCGGAATCGAATTGATGACGATGAGATTCTGCAGGACAGGGTCGTCCTCGATGTCGCCAAATGTTCTGGCCAGCAGCGCTTTCACGCGGCCGTTGCGGTAAAGACGCGCCAGCGTCCTGTCAACCAGTAGTCGGAACGCTTCGTCATCCTTTGGCAACGCCAGGGCATAGATTTCATAGCTGAAATAGCTCTTGGACAGGCGGAGTCCGGAGCCTGGCCAGCGGTCCTTCACGACAGAGGCAAGAATCGAGCGATCGCCCAGGAAAGCATCGAGCTTCTGGTCGAGCAGGTGATCGAGGCCGGCCGGGTAATCCTTCACGGTGGTGATGCTGGCGTTGATACCAAGCCCTGCGACGGCCTTGCGCAGCAGTGTTTCGCTGGTCGTACCGGCCACGGCGCCGACGCGCTTCTGATCGAGGCTTTCGAATGTAAGCAAATCCTCGCGGGCGCGACACAACAGGCTGGCTCCGTCGATGAAAGTCGGCAGCGAGAAGCCGACGATCTCGCGGCGTTCCATCGTGATCGAACTGGAATCGCAGACGATGTCGACCGCGCCGTCGCGCAGCGCCGCGAAACGATTTTGGGCGTCGACCAGAACATAGTTGATGTCGAACGGGCCGCCCCCGACTTTCTGGTTCACCGCGACCGCAACGTCTCGGCACAACTCGACGATATAACCGGCCGGTTCCCCGGTCGCCGATCGATACGAGAACGGCCGCGCATCAAGACGATAGCCAATCCTGAAAACGCCCGATGTCTGCACCCGGCCGAGCGTGTCCGCGTTAACGGCGTGCGGTATCAGGGTGACGAGCATCGCCCCGGCTGCAATTGATCGCAAATTCATACGCGCACCCGCAAATGAACTATGACGTGACGCTACAACAAATTTACGGCGCTGCCTATTCATTGCGTCGTCGGGCGCGACGGCCGTTTGCACACCAAAGACTGCAGGTTTCACGAACCGATCGACCAGCAACAAATCGCACGCCGCGGCGAGCCAGCCGGGCCGTGGCACACCGACGGCTCCTGGACCAGCCGGAGCATCACGATTTCGCACCGATCGGTTTGGCCATTCCGAATTAATTATCTGAATGATTGTCGCAACATGGGCATAACTTACAAATTTTCACACGAACCTGCGGCGGGCCGGTCATGATTTGATTCCCAGAAAAGCCATATTTCAACGAAAACTACTGCTGGTTTTTCATGGCGGTTATGTGCCGTAAAGCTTGCCTCGTCGTTGTTTCTCGTAGTCGTTCGTTATGACCTGCGCAGGCCGTGGAGGCGGCACGCGGCAATTGATCCAAGTCAAATCGGCGCTCGGCAACCTGACTTATCAAAACCCGGGGGTATGCCAATGAACCGAAAATCGACTGTTCTACTCATTGTTCTACTCATAATGGGAATGCTGCCGGGCCTGTTGGGCACCGCGAGTGCACAGCAGAAGGCTCAGCCTTCGGCGATCGCCTGCGATAATTTTGCTCGCAACTACGCGACCAATTCGAGCCGACGCGGGCAGGTACTAGGAGGCGGTGCAGCCGGCGGGTTGATCGGCCTCGGGCTCGGCGCGATCGCCGGAGCATCCGGGGTCGGCGCGGCAGTCGGGGCGACCATCGGGGCAATCGGCGGCGGAGCCAAACGACAAGCGACCGCCCAACGGATGTACGAAGTTGCCTATCAGGATTGCATGGCGGGAAGAACCTAACTCCAAAAGCTTGGAAAACGGGGAGATTAAGGACATGAGTTGGTTTTCTGCGCGGGAGTTGATGACGGCGGTCATGCTTGTCGGTTCTGTCACTATCGGGGCTGCCGGGGAGACCGGTAAGATCGACCGCACCATCGAACAGTACACTTGCAAAGATATCATTCGTGAAGCGGGTTCCGATCGCGACGTCGCCATCGCCTTCCTGCACGGCTATCTGCTCGGCAAGTCAGGCAGCTCGAAATTCAACATCGAAACGCTCGAAAAGCAGACCGATGCCTTCATCGAACGCTGCCTGGATAATCCGCAGGAAAAGGCTCAGGACGCCATGCTGAAGGTCAAAGGCTAAAGGTCGAGGTGTGCTGCGCCCGGACGCTGCCGATCAACCAGAGATCCAATCCTCGATCCGTCGGGGGAACTGCCGCATGGGCGAGCCGTCCAGGACTGCGCCTGGTCTGAGATGGGCGGTGGTGTGGTCACTCGTGACCGTGTCGGCTCTGCTCGCGGGCTGCAGCACGCGTCCGCAACAGGGCGTGCTGATCCCGGTGGCCGATGCGACCGGCGGCGCTTCGCGCGTTCATGTGCTGGCCGCCTCGACCCGGCAGCGCTCGAGCACCGACCCTGGCGAGATGTTCAACAGTGATCGCTCGGATAGCGTCTCCTACGCCTCCGTGGTTGTCTCTATTCCACCGGACAGCGCTCGAAAGATCGGAGAGGTGCAGTGGCCGACCTCTCCGCCAGGCGACCCGGCTCGAAATTTCGTGACCGTTTCGGCGGACTATCTTGACCGGCAGGGCTTTGTGTCGGCGCTGCAGGCGGAAGCCTCACGAACCAAACGCCACAAGGTTCTGGTGTTTGTGCATGGTTTCAACAATCGGTTTGACGACGCCGTCTACCGGTTTTCCCAGATCGCCCACGACTCGAAGGCGCAGGCAATTCCAGTGCTCTTTACTTGGCCGTCGCGCGGTGAGATCAGATTGCGAGCCTATACCTACGACCGGGAGAGCGCGAATTTCTCGCGTGACGCGCTTGAGAACCTGCTGGAACTGCTGTCGAACCAGCCGGGCGTCGACGAGGTCACGGTATTGGCCCATTCGATGGGAAATTGGATCGCGCTAGAGGCGCTGCGGACGCGGGCGATTCGCACCAATCGCAGACCGGGCAAGATCAGGAATGTGTTGCTGGTCGCGCCGGACGTCGATGTCGATGTGTTTCGCACCCAAATCCGACGCATTGGAACATCAGATCTGCGCTTTGCGCTCTTTGTATCACAAGACGATGAGGCACTCGCCCTGTCGAGCAGAATCTGGGGAGGCGTGCCCCGGCTCGGAGACGTCAATCCCGAGGCCGAGCCCTACCGCAGCGAATTCGAGCAGGATCACATCGAGGTCTTTGATCTGACGAGCTTGAAAACCGTTGGGGATGACGCGCATTCGAGAGCGTTTGAGGATGTAACCTCGGTGACCGCAATGATCAAACAACGATTTTCGCAAGGCCAGCAGCTGGCCGATCGGGACCTTGTCACTGTGATGAAGAATGCGGTCGGAGATTAGCCGCGGCTGCCCCTGTCCACATCATAAATCCGTCACCTGCCGTCGCTTCACCGCCGTCCACACGATGTGCGGATGATAGCGAGGAGCTGCTCCGAAATCTGCTCGGGCGGCTGCGCGGCGCTTTCTCAGGCCATCGCGACACGGTCATTACTTCAGGGACGCTGCCGTCCGGAAACTGACCGTCTGGTGGAACCGATCGAGACCCGGCGTCTTGTCTTAAGCAGAACTTCGGCGCGCCCGGCCCGAGCGAGCGGACGTTCCGAGTGACTGTTTGGTCCGATAACCGACAGGATTTCCATGTCGTACCCCGCTCAGGACGCGAGCCGCGGGCTTTTGCGGCGCGCCGGCTCCAGGGCCCATCGCGAGACCATCTCGACGGACATTCCGGCTCGACTTGATCGCCTTCCGTGGAGCCGGTTCCATCTTCTAGTGGTGGTCGCACTGGGTGTGACCTGGATTCTGGATGGTCTTGAGGTCACTATTGTGGGCGCGATCGGGCCGGTGCTGCAGAACCGGCAAACGCTTGGATTATCGGCCGAACAGGTTGGAAGCGCCGGATCGACCTACGTGGTGGGCGCGGTTATCGGTGCGGTGTTGTTCGGCTGGCTGACCGACCGATTTGGCCGGCGGCCGGTCTTTTATGCGACCCTTATCGTCTATCTGACCGGAGTGCTGCTGACTGCAGCATCCTGGAGCTTCCTGAGCTTCGCGGCATTCCGCGCGGTGACCGGCTTCGGCATCGGCGGTGAATATGCTGCCATCAATTCGGCGATCGACGAACTCATCCCGGCACGCTATCGCGGCCGCATCGATCTCATCGTCAATGGGAGCTTTTGGGTCGGCGCAGCGTTGGGGTCCGGCGCCTCGCTGCTGTTTCTCGACCCCACCCTCCTGCCGCCCAATCTTGGCTGGCGCTTGGGATTCGCCATCGGCGGCCTGCTCGGACTTGGCATCCTGCTGATGCGCCGTTACGTGCCGGAGAGCCCGCGCTGGCTCGTGACCCACGGCTTTGGTGGGCGAGCCGACGCAACCATTGCGGATATCGAGCAGCGCGTGCGTCAGGACACCGGCGAGCGCCTCGCCCAGCCTGAAGGCCATCTCGATATTCATCCGCGCAGGAGCTTCGGCTTCGGATTGATCTTCCAAGCCATGCTCGGCAAGTACCGCGCCCGTAGTGCGCTGGCGCTGGTGCTGATGGTGGCGCAGGCATTTCTCTTCAACGCGGTGTTCTTCTCCTACGGGTTGGTACTGACGACATTCCATGGCGTTCCGGCGGACCGCACCGGGCTCTATCTGATGACGTTGGCCGCCAGTAATTTTCTCGGACCGCTGCTGCTTGGCCCCCTGTTCGATACGATCGGCCGGCGGCCCATGATCGCCGGAACCTATGCGACCGGCGGCATTCTGCTGCTTGCGACCGCAATCGCATTCGGCCTGGAGGCGTTTTTGGCCTGGACTCAAACCTTGGCCTGGATGTTCATCTTCTTTTTTGCCTCTGCGGCCGCGAGCTCGGCCTATTTGACGGCAAGCGAGATCTTTCCCTTGGAAACCAGAGCGCTTGCGATTGCGATGTTCTATGCGCTCGGCACCGCAATCGGCGGTGCATCGGCGCCGCTGCTGTTTGGATATCTAATCGGGACCGGGTCATCCATGGTCGTTGCAGCCGGCTACGTATTCGCAGCGGTCCTGATGCTGATCGCAGCGGTCGTTGAAGCCAGATTCGGCATCGATGCGGAGGGCCGCTCCCTCGAGCAGATCGCTGATCCGCTGTCAGCTCAATGAATTGCGCGCACCCGGGGACCGCAGGCCTGAAGAATTTGCCTTTCCGCGGTGTTCTCGCCCATGATGCGAAGCAATCGGGTCAGGCCGATCATTATTCTAACCTTGAGGCCTGACCGTAACCGACCCGAGATCGGTCAATGGATATCTGGCGACTTTTGATCGGGCTTGGGCTGGTGCTGCTGCTGCTTGGCCTCGTTGGGCCATTCCTGGCGAGGCTCGGCCTTGGCCGCCTGCCGGGCGACATCATCATAAGACGCGACAACTTCGTTCTCTATATTCCGTTGGCGAGCGGGCTCATCATCAGCGTTGTCGTGAGTCTGCTATGGTGGCTCCTGTCCTCCCGCCCTTGAGCCGACAGGCGGCGTCGCATCCCGTGCCACACCGTCGTCAAGGGGTTTGCTCGCGCCCGGACGCCCCCGGCAGGACTTGAACCTTGGGCCTCACCGGCAGTGTGGCCCTGGAGACGACGACTGACGGGGTCTCCTTGATCTCCACGTCCCAATATTGTCGGGCCCGATCGAGAAACCGGTTGAGCGTCGTACTGCCGAAGTAGTGCATCGGAATCATCAAGGGGGCCTTGAGGGCTTGGAGCACTTCCATCGTTCCATCGAGATCGAGCGTGTAAGAACCGTCGACCGGAACCATGACGACGTCGATGCGTCCGATCTCGTCGAGTTGCTGCCGGGTCAGGGTGTGGTGGAGATGTCCGAGATGGGCGATGCAGAGCTGCGCGATCTCGAATACGAAGATGGAATTCCCATTGCGCAATGTGCCTCCATCGAAATCGCGAATATTGGTCGACACGCTGCGCACGTGCACGTCCCGATAGGTCAGGTCGTGACCCGCGGGCTTGCCGTCATCCGACCAGCCGCGCAGCACGAACTTGATGCCCGGGTCGGGATGATCGGTAAAGTGGGTTGGATGCGCCCGGTTCATGGTGGCGATGTCGGGAACAACGCTCGGCCTGACGTAATCATTGTAGTCGGTGGCGATTCTGACGAACTGCGGCGTTTCGATCAGAAACGTCGCGTGGCCGATAAAGGTAAGGCGAACCTGATTTTCGCTCAGCGCCGCAAGTCTGAGCGCCGCCGGCGTTACAGCAGGAACATCACGAGCGACCAGACCGGGACAGCGGTTGGACAGTTCCGGTTGAGCCGGCGCTGGTGTCTCGCCCTCCTGGGCGCGGGCGGGCGACAGCGAAAGCGCAGCACTGGCCAACAGCAACACACACCAGATCCGCATCAGGGCAGCCATCAGCGCTCCATCAAGGCTCCGGACCCGCAAACTATCGTTGCCTGGATGGTATCCAAGTCAATCATCGCAACGATGTGAAGCCAAAATTTTGCGCACGCTGGAGACGGCCATCCGTTGCGAACGGTCCGTTCGGCGGGCCGCACGCCGGCGTCAGCGCAAGCGAGCAGCCGGTTTGCGTTCTGCGGACTGTCTCGTTCCGGCCAGAGTGGCGAGCGGACCGTGTGCCGAGACCTCGGGGCGGCCCATCAGACCAACAGGCCGTTTTCCTGCGCCAGGCTCTTGAGCGAGACCGATGGACGAGCCCCCAGATGACCAATCACCTCCGCGGCAGCGAGCGCACCCAACCGCGCGGCCGTAGCGTGATCGGTGCTGCGTGACAGTCCGAACAGAAAGCCTGCCGCGAACAGGTCGCCGGCGCCGGTGGTGTCGATCACGCGCTCGACCGCGAAGGCCGGCACTGTCTGGACCGTGTCGGCGCTGACAACGACGCAGCCTTTCTCGCTGCGCGTCACCACCGCCAGACGCGCGACCTGGCGCAGCGCGCTGATCGCGCTATCGAAATCGGCGGTCTGATAAAGGCTGTGAAGTTCGGCCTCGTTGGCAAACAGAAGATCGACGGTGCGGTCGCGCAGGAGTCCCAGGAACTCGTCGCGCCAGCGATCGACGCAGAAGGCATCCGACAGGCTCAAGGCGACGAGCCGATGGGCATCATGGGCAACTGCGGCCGCTTTGAGAAAGGCATCCTTGGCGTCACGGGGATCCCACAGGTAGCCCTCCAGATAGGTGATGGCGCTCGCCGCCACCATATCGGCATCGATATCCTCGGGTCCGAGCTGCTGGGCCGCTCCCAGATAGGTATTCATCGTCCGCTCCCCGTCCGGGGTAACGATGATGTAGCAGCGTCCGGTTGAGGGCCCTTTGGACGCTGGCGGTTGATCGAAGGCAACGCCGACCGCGCGAATGTCGTGAGTGAAAATCCGTCCGAGCGAGTCGTCACAGATCCGCCCCACAAAGGCAGCGCGGGCGCCGAAGCTTGCGACGCCGACGATGGTATTGGCGGCGGAGCCCCCGGAAATTTCTGTCGCCGGCCCCATCAGATCGTAGATCGCGGCGGCACGCGCCTCATCAACCAGGACCATGCTGCCCTTCTGCATGCCATGCCTGATGAGGAAATCGTCCTCCGCGCGGGCGATCACATCGACGATGGCGTTGCCGATGCCGAGCACGTCATAGCGGGTGGTCAAGGGCTGGCTCCTGTCCGCGTCTGGGCGGGCGCACTATAGCCGGGCATGGGTTGGCGGCAAGCGACCCCTTTCACCAACCGTTTCATCGCGCGCTCTTGCCCGCCGGGCAGCCTCGTGGCATGTGGCGCCCAACCGCGGCGAGCAGTTGACGTCAAATCGTGCCAGCCAGGCGGGCGGCTTCCCAGAGAAGCGCGGCTCTCCTGCGTCCGCGGCCGATTCCGCCACCGGTCGTGCCTGATCTGCCGGGCCGCCGTAACAAAGGGAGCCGCGCATTCCTGCCTCGGCCGCAGCCGGCCGTCGCCTGCGCGTAGATCGAATGGTTTTTCAGGAACGGGTGTTTTCGGGCGTCCAACCGAGCGGCAATCTGCATCTCGGCAATTACCTTGGTGCAATTACCAGATTTGTCGCTCTGCAGGAGCGCTATGACTGTCTGTATTGCGTAGTCGACTTGCATGCCATCACGGTGTGGCAGGATCCGCAGGAATTGCCGCGCAACACCCGCGAAGTGACGGCCGCCTTCATCGCCAGCGGCATCGATCCACGGCGAAGCATCATTTTCAATCAGAGTCAGGTCGCTGAGCATGCGGAGCTGGCCTGGGTCTTCAATTGCGTCGCCCGGGTTGGCTGGCTCAATCGCATGACCCAGTTCAAGGAGAAGGCCGGCAAGGACCGTGAGAACGCCTCGGTTGGCCTCTACGCCTATCCGACCCTGATGGCGGCCGACATTCTGGCCTATCGGGCGACTCACGTTCCGGTGGGCGAAGATCAAAAGCAGCACCTTGAGCTTACCCGTGACATCGCTCAGAAATTCAACAATGACTTCGCCGCGCAGATAGCGGCGCTCGGGTTCGGTGACGCATTCTTTCCGTTGACCGAGCCGCTGATTTCCGGGCCCGCGATGCGCGTGATGTCGCTCCGCGACGGCTCGAAGAAGATGTCGAAGTCCGAGGCTTCCGATTACTCCCGTATCAACCTCACCGATGACGCGGATACGATCGCGCAGAAGATCCGCAAGGCCAAAACCGATCCCGAGCCGCTGCCGAGTGAGGAAGCCGGCCTGGAGGACCGGCCGGAGGCTGACAATCTGGTCGGCATCTACGCGGCACTCGACGGAATTTCCAAAGCCGAGGTCCTGCGGCAATTCGGTGGTGGACCTTTTTCGACCTTCAAGTCGGCGTTGGCCGAGCGCGCGGTGGCCACGTTGGCGCCGATCGGGGCCGAGATGAAGCGGCTGGTCGCGGATCCGGCGCATATCGATGCCATCCTGGGTGACGGCTCGGTGCGCGCGCAGGCGATCGCGGCCCAGACCATGAAGGCGGTCAAGGACATTGTGGGATTCGTACGACGCTGACGGTCGACCGCGGCTTGTCGTCGCATTGCCCGAAATGGCACCATGGGCGCGCCAGCAGCGCAGCTTACCGGCTGCCGCAAACGCTGCTTGTGGGCGTGCGCAGACCAGGAGGGGCCGATGATCCGCAAGCGCCGCAGTTACGAGGCCGGACACCGCCCGAAGCTTTTGGTGGTCATCGACGACTCACCCGAATGCGACCGGGCGGTCTACTACGCCAGCCGCCGGGCCGCCCGCTCCGGCGCCAGCATGATTATGCTGCTGGTGATCGAACCGCACGATCGCCACCAGCAGTGGCTGGGGGTTGCCGACATCATGCGGGCGGAAGCTTATGAGAGCGCCAATGCCATGCTGGACCGTTTTGCGGCGCGGGCCCAGGCGGTGGCGGGAATCAAACCCGACCGCGCGATCCGCGAAGGTGACATTGCCGAGGAGATTCTCGCCCTGATTGGTCAGGATGAAGATATCGCCATTCTGGTGCTGGCGGCGGCCAGCGCCAAAGAGGGTCCCGGACCATTGGTTTCCAACATTGCCAAGACGGCCGGCACATTTCCCATCCCGGTCTCGATCGTGCCGGCGTATTTGAGCGACGAAGAACTCGATGCGGTGTCTTGAGCGGGCTCGATTGACGCTCGGGGGAGGCCTGCCGCATTGACCTTTACGGGCTGCCCACCCAGTTAGTATCATGTCGAACCTATTGACATCCCTAAGGGGTTGCCGAGCGACTACGACCGCAACCCCATTGTCCGGAGCGTTAAGAGCATGTTCATTCAGACCGAGGTGACGCCCAATCCGGCAACCCTCAAATTCCTGCCGGGCCGCACGGTATTGGCCAGCGGCACGCTGGACATGCCGGATCGTTCCGATGCCGCGCGTTCACCGCTGGCCGAGAAGCTGTTCGAGATCCCCGGTGTGGCGGGGGTATTTTTCGGCAGTGACTTCATTACGGTGACCAAAACGGGGGGCGAGTGGCAACAGATCAAGCCGGCAATCCTCGGAGCCATCATGGAGCATTTCATGTCCGGGGCGCCGATTTTGCATGCGGCGGCCGGTGCTGCGAGTGCGGAGGATGAATTTTTTGATGCCAAGGACGGTGAGACGGTGGCGGCGATCAAGGAATTGATCGAGACCAGGGTGCGGCCGGCGGTCGCCAATGACGGTGGCGACATCACGTTTCGCGGGTTCAAAGACGGCGTGGTCTATCTGGCCATGAAAGGTTCGTGCTCAGGCTGCCCGTCCTCGACTGCCACGTTACGGCACGGCATTCAGAACCTGTTGCGGCATTTCCTGCCAGACGTCACCGAAGTGCGGCCGATCTGAACGTAAGCCTGCCGATGAGGCGCGGCCGGTCCGAAGACGGCAAACGAATGGCCCGTCCATTCTGATGAAGTTGCGACATGTTTGACGTCACAGGCCGCCGCGGCCCGGTATGGGCCTTGCGGGACAGCGGGCGATTTTCGTGAAAGATCGACTGCGGCCATTCGGGCAGGCCTTGCCGGAGCGCCGAATGTTGGTTCTCGCCATCGACACTGCGCTCGATGCCTGCGCGGCGGCCATTCTCGACACCCAGGCGGGTGCCGTGGTGGCGTCGGAGACGCAGACGATGCGCCGCGGCCATGCCGAAGCCATCATGCCGATCGTCGGGCGGGTGATGGGTGACGGCGGCGTCGAGTTCGCCGACCTCGACCGCATTGCGGTGACGGTTGGACCGGGATCCTTCACGGGGCTGCGGGTCGGGATTGCGGCCGCGCGCGGGATCGCGTTGGCGGCGCGGCGGCCGGCGGTGGGGCTGTCAACTTTTGCCGCCTACGCGGCGCCCTACTTTGCCGGCGGTCAGAGCCGCACCGTGGCAGTAGCAATCGATGCGCGCCACGATCATTGCTATCTGCAGATATTTGCAGCCGATGGCAGCACGCTGGTGACCCCGCAGTTTGCGAGCGTTGACGAGGTTGCGCGGGCGGCCGGCAAGGGATCGGTCCTGGTGGTCGGTTCGGCTGCGGCGTTGGTGGGTGCTGCGTGGCCAACTGGCTGGCCGCCGCCCACTATCGAGGCCCAGGACGCGCCCAACATCACCTGGGTCGCCCATCTCGGAGCCGCTGCCGAACCGGGCCGCGCACCGCCCAAGCCGTTCTATCTGCGCCGGCCCGATGCCAGGGATCAGGCAGGCGCCCGTCTGCCGCGCCGATGACCGGATGGATCGCGCGGCTTTGGGGGCGCGCAGCGCCGATCCTGTCGCCAGCCGGCGCGGCGGATGCCTCGTCCTTTGCGGCACTCCACGGCGAATCCTTCCGCCGCGGCTGGACGCGCGAGGAATTCGAGCAGTTGCTGCTCGATCGCCATGTCGCGGCGCATCGTGCGCTTCTTGGCGACCGCCTGATCGGGCTCATCCTGTCGCGGTGGGCTGCCGACGAGGCCGAGATTCTGTCGGTTGCGGTCGCGCCGCCCCGTCGCAGTCGCGGTATCGGCGGCGCGCTTCTGCGGCTGCACCTGCAGCGCCTGGCCGGCCTCGGGGTCCATCACGTGTTCCTGGAAGTCGAGGATGACAACGTGCCGGCACGGCGGCTCTATGAACACGCCGGTTTTTTGGAAGTAGGGCAACGTGAGAGCTATTTTGCCCCTGCCCGTGGTGTCGCAGCCCGAGCGCGGGTACTTAGGCGCGACCTCGCCTGACCCATGCATGGACGCCATCCAAGGCGTCTCTTATGGTGATGCGACACGCGGTCGAAACCGCGGACTCGACCGCCCGGCCGAAATCGAGCTGACCCGACCTGCCGTGATCCTCGATCATGCAACTGCGCATCCTTTGACCCAGCCGAGTCATTTGCCAGCTTCGCTGGATCATGATTTTGCGCTTCAGGGGCGGTTGCCGCGTGACGACGGCCGCATCGTGCCGTGATGCTGCGCTTGTGGTCCATCGCCGTCATTCTTGCTGTAATCACAGCGCTCCTTATTCCGATGCAGTGGCTGTCGGTCGTGTTGAGGCTTCCGACCAGACGATGGATTCCGGTCGTCTATCACCGGATGGTTTGCGGGCTCATCGGTGTGCGAGTCAGGGTCGATGGCGTCCGGCTCACCGGGCAGCCGGTCCTGCTCGTGGCAAATCACACCTCCTGGCTTGATATTTCGGTCATTACCGCGGTGGCCCCTGTGGTTTTCGTGGCGAAGCGCGAGGTTGGAACCTGGCCGATTTTTGGCTTGCTGGCCAAACTGCAGCGATCGGTCTTCGTCGATCGGGAGCGCCGCCACAAGACCGCGGAAGTCAACGCCGAAATCGGCAGCCGCGTGGCCGGTGGCGATCCGGTGGTGCTGTTCGCCGAAGGC